>Ga0116227_10000077_pt1 | contig 163251 bp, 105 predicted proteins | sample S1TSphgellanicum_FD_89693 | JGI IMG/M metagenome (GOLD analysis project Ga0116227, IMG submission 89693) | Host-associated microbial communities from peat moss isolated from Minnesota, USA - S1T2_Fb - Sphagnum magellanicum MG | ecosystem: Host-associated > Plants > Peat moss > Unclassified...
TCACAGTCGCAGTCGCAGTCGCAGTCGCAGTCGCAGTCGCAGTCGCAGTCGCAGTCGCAGTCGCAGTCGCAGTCGCAGTCGCAGTCGCAGTCGCAGTCGCAGTCGCAGTCGCCTATAAAAAAAGGCCGAAAACTAAAGTTTTCTGCCTTTTTTATTAATCCTATCATGACTACAGCTTTGTCAAAGTCTACCCGCTCTCAAAACTGAAAACCGAGACTGAGACTGAAAACTTTTTTTACTTCCCGTCAACGTAATCTTGCAAATAAGCAAATCTCTCGGTTAGTTTTCCGTTCTCCGTTATTTTGGCGCGTTGCAGAATTCCGTCTTTATCACCGTTAAAGAAAGCAGGAATTACGTGTTCCATAAATTGCTCTCCAAAACCTTCACTGGCATCTTTTGGAATTTCGCACGGCAAATTATCCACTGCCATTACTACAACTGCAGCCGGATGAAATACCTCAACTTCTCTGTCTTCTAAAGGAAAGTAGCCATAAATAGGCTCTTCAATTGTCGAAGAACGTAAAGTGCACGCAATTGGACCATTTACATCACACGAAATGTCAGCAACTACTTTTAGTTTGCAATCGCTCGCATTCAGCATTTCTTTGGTCAAAATCATAGGAGCTCCGGTAGCATAAAAATGTCCGGCAAAATAAATATCCGAAACTTTAGTAAACTTTTCAAAATCAGAAACGTATTGATCCGGGTGTGCGACAAAATCCTTAAAATCAATAACCTCTCCGTCAATTCGTTTATTGTATTCTAAAACATCCAGCTGAACATAAACAGGCTGACTGTAATTTTTGGTTAAATAATTCTCAACCGTAATTTCTTTTACCTTAATAGCATCCAAAATCTCTTTGGCACCACTCCCTACTTTTCCCGTTCCGGTAACTACAAATTTTAGTGCCGGCAAGTTAATACGTTTTAAGTGCATGATTAATGCATCTTTGCCAGCAAGAGTTTCTGCTTTAGGCAATTTAAACAATTCGAATTTTATACCAAAAGCACGAATTCCGTTATAAACACCCACCATTCCGGCGTATTTTCCAAAACCAATCAAACGACGATTTTGATCATCAACAATAGTTTCATGATCGTAGAGTTCGATATTTTTTTCTAAAATGGCTTTTAGCAATTTCTGATTATAAGGCTGTTTTTTTATCGTATGAGAAAAAAAGAAATATGCTTTATTTGGAATCAAATTATCTACAGGAACTTCCTTTACGCCAAACAGCACATCACAACCAGAAACATCATCTGTTACCGTTATTCCCATACTTTTATATTGAACATCAGAAAAAATCCTAATATCAGAACTTTCTACCTCGACAGTAGCATCGTGATACGTTTGTTTCAGCTTTGTAAGTTCGTTTGGTGAAAATACAACTCGTCTGTCCGGTGGATTTTTTCTTTCTTTTATAATTCCAAATTTCATTTATATCGGATTAAAATAATTATTAATATAACTTTTTTACTTCAATTTGTTTCAAATATAACAAATTTAGTTAAAGTTTTGTTGTTAAAATACAATTTAGAATGTTTTAAAACCGTTAAAAGCTGACTAACAATCAACTAATTAAACTACATCTTAATATTTTGTTAAAATTATCTTTTTAAACAGTAAAAAAAGACAAAACATAAATATTGAATTCTATATATTTGTTTTTAAAGAATGATGAAAATGAGCCTCCTTAAAAAAACAAATATACCACAAATACTTTTCTCTATACTAGTTTTAACCTCTTGCGGTAACGACAAAAAAGCACAAACAGATACAACAGCAGAAGTCGAAGATACTTTACCTAAAATGAAACCATTAGGTCCTGAACCTAAAATTTCACAAGCCTATATCAATTCAGTTGCAGGAAGAATAAATCATTTTTATACTAAAAACTGGCCCAACAATAGTATGAACGGAAGTTTTTTAGTGGCAAAAAATGGTCAGATTATTTTTGAGCGATACAATGGTTTTGCCAATAAAAACGAGGGAACCAAGATTACGGCAGAAACTCCGGTGCAAATTGCCTCTGTGAGCAAAGTTTTGACAGCAACAGCAGTTTTAAAATTGGTAAATGCGGGTAAAATAGATTTAGATCAAAAAGTAAATACAATCCTGAAAACATTTCCATACGAAGATTGTACCATAAGAATGCTCTTAACCCACCGCAGCGGAATGCGCAATTATGCTTATTTCACAGACAGGGATAAATCAGTTTGGGACAGGCATAATCAGCTTACCAATAAAGATATTCTTGATATTTTGGCAACAAAAGACATTGGCTTAGAATCAAAAACAGGAACACGTTTTAGTTATTGCAATACCAATTATGCCATGCTGGCACTTATTATTGAAAAAATTACAGGTTTAAAATATAAAGAAGCTATGTCTGAAATGATTTTCAAACCTTTGGGAATGACACATACCTATGTTTTTGACGATGATAAAGACAGAAAAAAGATTGTTCCTTCTTATAAAGGTAATGGTGTAGAAATTGGTTTTGATTATCTGGATAATGTTTACGGAGATAAAAACATATTTTCGACAGCAAGAGATCTTTTAAAATTCGACCGCGCCAGAAATGCACCAGGATTTTTAAAGCCTGAACTTTTAAAACAGGTTTACACAGGTTATAGCAATGAAAGAAAGGGCACAAAAAATTACGGTTTAGGAATCAGGATGATTAATTGGGAAACCGGACAAAATTATTATTTCCATAATGGTTGGTGGCATGGTAATACCTCATCTTATATTCCGCTAATGAAAGAACATGTAACGATCATTGCCTTATCCAATAAAATGACCAGAAACACTTATGCGGTTCGTAAACTGGCTCCAATTTTTGGTGATTATCCGTTTAATTTCAAGGATGAAGAATAATATTATTTTTCTGAAAAATTTATTACAAAACTAACTTCAAATAGTATAAATTTGCAAACTCATTTTTGGGGTCGACTGGTTTTGACAGCAAGTCGAATTGAAAAGTAAGCACGTCGAGCATTGAGACCTTGCTCGTAAATATAAGATCTTACAATTTTACACGGCGAAAATAACTACGCTTTAGCTGCATAATCCGAATTATAGTAAGATTAAGCCACGTCCCTATCAGATAGGGAAGCTGGATTCTCCTTGAAAGCCTTGGTTTGTGGCGGTCAGTACAGGGGAACCGTAAAAATAAACCTAGATTTCCATGAGCTTCGGGTGGAGATCGAAATTAAGAAGATAAGTGTTGAGTGGTTGTTCCTGACCTAGCTTAACATCGAAAATCCAATCAGGAAATAAACGTGTAGAAAGCTCTTTAGTTGCTTGTTTGGACCCGGGTTCGATTCCCGGCGACTCCACAAAAAAGCCTGTAAACTTAGTATTTACAGGCTTTCTTATTTTTAGTTGACAATTTAGTTGATATTTTTATTGTTAATAAAAATTATAAAAACAATTCAAGAACTCTCCCTCTTACAAATTAAAAATATCTATTTACAGTATTAATCAATAGAAGTTATCTTTCAACACAAAAAATATGCATTAAGTTAATTTCACATCCTGAAATTAGTTTTTTTACTATTTGGTAGCATAAAATGCTCTTGAAGTACACATAAGATACAAATTTATATATTATTACTAAAGTAAGAAAGCTATACTTTGAGTTTGTGGCAGAATCGTCGCAAACTGTTATTTGAAAAATGAAAAACCAGCATAATTAAGGTATAACATGTCTAGGTTCGAAACTGTATTATCCTTAAAAACATATCATAGTTTGTTGATTCAGCAGAAAAGGAGATGCTAATTAAAAACATCTCCTTTTCTTATTTAATTAAACTACTTTTAAAAATATTATGAACTCAATCTAAAAATCTTAATTAATTACATTTTTTTTGCCCCAGATTGCTGCTGCTGTTGATTCATTTGAATCTTAGCTTTTACAGTCTCTGAGATATCGTCAATTGAAAAACTTGCAGGTTTTTGACTGGGCGGATAAGCAATGAATGATTCTAAAAACCCTGCCGCTTTTTGAATTCCTTGAGCCATGATAAAATCATTTTTCAATCTCCAGTCATTATATTGATCTGAAGCTATATCGGCTCTTTCATATGGATCTTGACGCAGATTAAATAATTTAGGTAAACGAAGGTCGACTAATGGATCTGTCCAAACCTCAAGACCTCCACGAGCTCTTTGTTCTCTAAATACAAGTTTCCAATCATTCATTCTCATACCAACAAGATCGGCATCATCATCGAAATAATAAAACTCATTTCTCGCTGATACTTTTGACTGACCTGTAAGGTAAGACAGTTGATTAAATCCATCTAAATGAACTTTGAATGTAGTGCCTTGAGATTTGTATCCTGTCAATAATTTTTTTGCAACATCGGCTTCACCTGCTGCTGCAAGCAAGGTTGGGAACCAGTCCATACCTGACATCATACCGTTAAGAATTTGTCCAGCTGGAATATGACCTGGCCAGCGAACGAAAGCAGGAACACGGAAAGCACCTTCCCAGTTAGAATCTTTTTCGCTTCGGAATGGAGTGTTAGAGGCATCAGGCCAGCTAAACATATTAGGTCCATTATCGCTAGTATATACTACGATAGTGTTGTTGGCGATACCTAGTTCATCCAATGCTTTTAGAATTTTACCTACGTCGCCATCATGCTCAAGCATACCATCAGCATATTCGTTATCGGGCATACCGCTTTGCCCTCGCATAGATTCACGAACATGGGTAAACACGTGCATACGAGTGGCATTCATCCATACAAAAAATGGCTTACCATCGGCGTTTTGTCTTTTAATAAAGTCAATTGCTTTATCAAAAGTTTCGTCGTCTATTGTTTCCATTCTTTTCTTTGTCAAAGGTCCCATATCTTGGATGGTTTGCTTACCTACTTTACCAAAACGAGGGTCTACAGTAGGATCATCCTTGTCAGTAGCCTTACAATACATAATTCCACGTGGTGAAGCCGTTTTTAAGAATTGTGGGGCGTCTTTAGGCCAGTTTGCTCTTTCGGGCTCTTCTTCTGCATTCAAGTGATAAAGATTTCCATAAAACTCGTCAAATCCATGTACTGTAGGCAAATATTTATTCAAGTCACCCAAATGGTTTTTACCGAATTGAGCAGTTGCATAGCCTAATGGTTTAAGAGCTTGTGCAATAGTTATGTCGCGCGCTTGCAAACCAATATCGATTCCTGGAAGACCTACTTTCGATAGACCTGTACGATAACAGCTCTGCCCGGTAATTAAGGTAGAGCGTCCTGCGGTACAACTGTTTTCGGCATAATAGTCAGTAAACAATACCCCTTCTTTACCAAGACGATCAATATTAGGCGTCTGGTAGCCCACTATTCCTTGTCCATAGGCACTAATATTGGAAACGCCAATATCATCTCCAAAAATAATAATAACATTTGGTTTCTTCTCCTGAGCCTGGACTGGTATAGCCTTAAGGCAAATTAATACAAATAAAATTATCGCATTTTTAAATATACTTCTTTTCATAGCTTTTTAAAATTCGTTAATATATCTAAATTTAAAAATTTCATAATGATTAGTGGAAAAGTTTATCCCTAAACTTGTTTCATATTATAATTTGAAACAAGTTTAAAATTATAATCGAAAGAAAACACACTCCAAATTATGTTTTAGATTTAACTTTAGTTTTTTAATATTGTGAATAGCATTAAAATTCTATAAAAGTTGAACTCTTTGCCTTTCATAATTCAATTTTCATTTTTGTTTGCTTTCTACCGAGTTTCATACGCTTTTTTCATAAGTTTTTTAGTTTCTTTATCACTATTTATATACATATACTCCCAGGCTTTTCTTATCCTATTATTTTGAATTTGTCGCATTTCAATTTCTTTGCGATTATCGCTATAATGTATGCCCCAGCTGTAAAGATTGTTTAAGGATACCATTATAGCAAGCCATAAAAACCATCTTCCAAAAACAATTTTGTAAAACAGTTTTGCATCCTGTTCCGGAAATAACAAAATCTGAAATTTCCTAACGATACTTTTTGGTTGTCTGCCAATCATATATTTTATGTCTAGAAAACTTTTTTGAAGGATAAGCTCTATTGGTTTAATATCTAATGGTTCTGAAACATTTTTTTCTATTTTATGTTCGTTTTTAGACCCATCGATTTTATTCTCTACGTTTTTAACTGCAGTAATAAGCGCCTGAATATGCTGATTATTTTTTTTCTGTTCCTGTGTAAATTCCTCCAGTACTAATTGTAATGTTTCTTGTTCTATATGATCTTTGTTTGTATTTGTTTCCATACTACTATTTTTTTTATTATCTCCTTAATGATGGTCTCTTTTTTTTCTTTTGGAGTCTTCTCAGTAATTCAGTGTCAATATAATCCGGTTCATATTCAGAATTCATTAATTGACCTGTAAACCCTAAAATCTCTTTAATAACCTCCTCTCCTGTTCTACCAGAGCTATAGTTTTGCTTTTCTTCATTCTGCCTTCCAGTATTGAAAGAATTAGATATTGACTGACTGTCTTCTTTATTACGATTTTTTTCTTTTTCTATATTTTCTATCGCAAGTTGTTGTTTCTGATGTAATATATTTTCAATTTTTGTTAATGAAAAACTTACTTCACTCCCTTTTATTTTTACTTTTTTATCATCTATAAAAGAAATCCCCCTGCCTTTAAGAACTTTATATCCTAAATCTCTCATCTGTCTTTCAAATATTAAATAGGAATTAGCAGACTTTAATGTCTGTTGGATATCTGCTTTTAGTTTATCTTTTCTACTGTCACGGCGAGGCAATAATCTATCTTTAGGAGACTGGAATGCTCTTGGACTCAATACTTCTTGAAGACCGTATTTCCTTTCAAGACGACGACAAAGTTCAGCCATGCGTTTATAACTATTACTATCATTGGCAACCTTCCCGTCAAATCCTACACGATTGGCCGCAATATGAATGTGCTGCTCTTTGGTATCCTTATGCAGTACACAGATGTATTGGTTGTCCGCTATACCAAACTCCTTAGCGCACTCCCCACCAACCTCTCTCAATTGTTCTTTGGTTAATGTATCTTCCGGAGCTAAACGCAGGGTCAGATGCAACATTGGTTTTTCAACACGCCTGCTTAATTTCCTTACATCTTTAAACTGCTCTGTAAGCTCATATTTGTTTCCGAAGCATTTATTATATTCTAATACTTCTGCTCGTTCTTTATGTTGCAAACGGTCTTGCATTGCAAGTGCAAGTTTTTTCACCTCTGATAACTCTCTTTTATCTTCCAGACAGTAGCTAATGCAATGATAAAAAGAGCTACCGATGCTTACACGACCTATCATGACATAAAGTTTTTAATTTGTACGGCTAGATCTTTAACCTGACCTGACTGTACTTTTAATTCTGCTCGTTCAAGCGGACTTAATTCATCGTTGCTATTTCTCTTTTTAGCGATTTGGTTCAGATTGGCTGCTATATGGTTGAGCACTCCGGTAAAACTTAGGATTTCTTTCGGAAACGCTTTATTTCTGTAATCAATCTTTGCCTTGAGTCCATTTTCACGAAGGTATTCGGAAATGGTAAGACTTGCTTTTTTAGCTTTGGATTCGATGATTTTACGCTCGTAGAGTGTACATTTAATTGCCATCAGTTGGTCTCTCTTTATTGCCTTTTTTGGCCTGCCTGTATTTTTTTTAGTTTCATTCTGTTGTTCCATAATCTTTCATCATTTATTTTTTGAATGCGGATGCATGAAAAAATCCTCTCAACGAATGCGCTAGCATGAGGGGAGCCCGCGTTTTGGTTTTACCAAAACATAGCTGGCTACCACTCGAACGTTATATAGATCGCCTAAAATTATGACCTCGTTTAACTTGCTGTTCCTGGTTTAACAATTCGTTTAAATCTTTCTTTTGCTCATATAAAAAACTTTGGTCAATATATTTTATAGAATCACTTTGCAGGGCTTCATTAGTACATTTTATGCCTCCTGTATCTCTGTCTAAATAGAGATCTACTCTCTCGTGTTTTTCCATTAATTCCATAGACTTCTTAAAAAAAGATAGAGAATTTAGTATCAGGAAATTTGTTTGTAGGTTAACCGATTTTTGATTCATCATTTTATAAGAGAGATAGTCAAAAAAACCTTCAAAAACAACTACTGATTTTGCTTGGGCATCTATGAAAGTGATGTCTTTTGGTGAGCTGCTACCTTTAAAATTTTCATTACGTAATTCATATCCTCCTGAAATATTCTGAAATCCAATAGCAGTATACTTTCGATTATTTAAACAAAAATCAACCTCTTTACAATGTTGTCTTGCTATCTCTTGGGAAATGCTTCGTTTGTCTAAATAAGTCATCAGAAACCTATTTTCTAATGTGCGTACGTCAACAATGATAATTTTATCAAGAAGATTATCTTTCTTCTTATCTGCAATTCTTTGGTTTGAAGACTGTCGATTCTCATTCTTAAGCAATAAATTTATGCCGGAGGAAATACTACAGCCATTTAAAAGCTGTAAAAATTCAAAAACTGTACATCTAAAATATTCAATCCCAAAATCAACTACATTTCCTCCCTTGCCTAATCCATGGTCATACCATAAATTTAATTTTTGATTCACTTTAAAAGAGGGTGTGTTTTCATTTCGAAATGGTGAGAGATACCAATAATCCTGATTTTTTATTTTCAATGGCTCATGTCCTAATGTTTCAAGATAATTGACTAAATTAATTTGATTCGCAATTTTACAATTGAACTTTTCCATAACTATTATTTTTAAGTAAACCTTCTATTTGATTTGTGTAAAACCTGTTCATTTGCCGTTGAAAAAAAAATATTTTTGATGTTTTGATGCAAATCCGATATAAACCACTGATTATATTAACATTACACTGCATCAATAGCTGCATCAGTGCATCACTTTATTTTTGTCCTGCATCAGTTTTGCATCAAAAAAGATTGTTTTTTAGTTTGATGCAAGCTTTGATGCAGATCTGTTTAGCTCAATTACAAGACTTTATACTAATTTTGCATCAAAGCATCAAATATTTTATAAAACAAAATCTTTTTAATGGTATAAAAACGCCCTCTTCGATCTACTTTTACAAATTCACCATGCGACAATAACTCAATTCCACAATAAGACTTCGTATTGTCTTCGGGTGTAAACCCCCATCGCTTCAGAATATTTCTTATTTCATTAGCAGAAACATTTATTCTGTTATTTTGCTTCCTCAGTAGAACGAAAATATCATTGGGAGCTAATTTTAACTCATCGTCTTCCATTTTCTCAAAACACTCATGTATCAATTCAAGAATAAGTATTTCTTCTTTATTTCGATTTACAAGCTTTAACAAGGAAGCGGTCATAATCTGTTCGGGTTTAAACCACATTCTGGTTTTTTGCTCGGAAAAATAATTTCTCATTTGCAGGTACTTTAAGAAATACGGAATTTCTTTGTTCAGTTTTTTAAGAAAGAATACGTCTTCAGTATTTATAGTGCGAATTTTACGAATCCAAAAACGGATTTCCTCCTCGTCGATTTGGATAAAATTATCTTCGTTATTAGAACAAAGAATAAATTTTGCAAAGAATTCAATTTCTTGTCTATCCTTGCCTTTTGCTTCTATTTTATCTTTGTCCGTCGTAGAAAGGTATTTTAAACGTTCTGTAATTTCTTTTTTATCAAAAAACACTTCATCAATGGCTACAAGTAACATACTTGCCCAATCAGAATTAAACTGCGAACCAAATGAATCCCCTTTTATGTAAGTCATATTCATTCCAAAAATTGCTTTCAACCACTTTATAAAAGAGCTTTTTCCTGTCGATCGCTCTTTGCTTACTAAACAAAGAATTGGCAATGTTTGAGTAGGTTTTTCATACAAGAGTTTTATGTAGTCTAAACCTAATTCTCTTTGATCTCCAAAAATATGTTGAATAAATTGCAATGAATTTGGAATCAATTTTTCGAGTTCATGAATTGAAAAATCCTTAGCTATTGGTTGGTTAGGCAGTTCATGATAGGTATTATAGAAATCATCTACAATTTGCTGGTAACCAAAATGATTCGGAATACAGCAAAAACCATCTAATTTGGATATATCGTTTAAAAACGATTTTCCATGATCTGAAATGATTGTTTCCCGATTCCAACGAACCATCACTTTTACTTTATCGCCAGATATTAAAGGTTTATCAATAATTTTGAAATAGGAAGTTCCTACTCGTAAATATTTTTCTTCCATTTTGTCCAATCTTTTATATTGTATATATGGTTGTATCCAATAGGTTAGATAATAAAAAAACAAGTACAGAAATGGTGATTTCTATGCTTGTCTTTTATATTTAAGGGATTTTACTTCATTAAGAGAGTCAAATAACTCTTCGTGATTTATTAAAATTCTTCTCCCAATAGAAGAAGCTTTAATATTACCATTCTCAATATGGTTTCTAATGGTCTGGCGATCCACATGTAAGAGTTCTGCCGCTTCTTTGACAGTGTACATGTTATTCGATAAATCTTTTTCTGGTTTAGTAAGAAGTTGTGCAACTAAACCTTTTAGCTCTTTCAATTCTGATTGAATTGTTTCAAATGGATTTTGCATAAAATTGTAGATTTAATTTTTTACAATTTTATAACTTAATCATATTAATTATAATTTATTTGTATTCAATATCTTCAATTGAATTCAATTGAAAATGAGTTGAATTATATTTGGTTAAAAATGGAATAATCATTTTCATAATATTTTTCATGATGTGCTTTAATTAGATTATTTTCCTTGGAAAGATCATATTTTGTTAGCATCGTTGAATTAATTTTAATATCTAAAAATTGACTAGAAACCTCACAAAAATCTTTGTTTTCAATTGTGTTTTTAAAATAATTATTCTCTTTTAACTTAGAAAACAATAAAGCGAAGTATAAAATTTCTTTTTCTCTATACAACCACTTACAATTTTGGTCAATTAATCCAATTTTAATCGCATTATTTTTAAAATTCAAATAACACAATTCATCTTTAAAAAAATTTTTAAACCGAACTTCTATTGTATTATTTTCATCATTCAAAAAATCATAATTTACTATTGCTGAATTTATTTTATTCCTCTTATCGGTCTTATCAATCAAAAGACGAAAATATAAAACAACCATAATTGCTGCCGAAAACGTTATCCCTATAGCCACTAGTCTAAATATTCCTTCTGATTTCAGAAAAACATTTTCGAAAAAATAAAAAGCAATCAAAAAAAGAAAAACCATAATAAGAATAATTACACCTAGTTTAATTTCACCATTAGTATTCTTATTATCAAGAGGCTTTAAATCAATAAATTTTGATTTCTTTTTAAAATATTTCCTTTTAAAATCCATACTAAACAACTTTCAATTTCAATTCAACATTAAAAACTTCATTCATGGCTTCTTTTTTCTCTGGTTCACTAATCTGATAATACTGATTCAAAGTTTTCATATCGTTGTGCCCAGTTATAGACGCAATTAATTTATCACTTTTACCTTGTCTTTTCATCATAGTAATAAAAGTTCTTCTTGCTGTATGGGTACTTATTCTATCGTAAAAGAACATTTCTTCTTTAATATTTTCTTTCCCTTTAGTTGTAACTTTTTGAACTTTATTATTGTATTCCATCTCCTGAAATACATCTTTTATATATTTATTCTGTTTTTGATTGGCAATTAAAGGAAGTTTATAATCATATTTTAATAAAATATATCTAGAAATACTGGTTAAAGGTATCTCCCTAGTTTCTTTAGTTTCATCTTTATCTTCTTTTAATAAAATAAAATCATTAGTTACATTACTTCTTCTTATCAGAGATAACTCACCAAAACGCATACCTGTTACACAAGCAAAGACAAAAACATCACGAACTTTTCCTAGCTTTTCACTTTCAAATTCGTGTTGCATCAACTTATTCAAATCATCTATTGTTAATGCAATTTGATTTGTAATTACTCTCTCAACTTTTTTAAATTCTACAAAACTATCATTATAAGTGAATTTATTTTTCCTAGCCCAAAACATAAAGGTTTTGAAAAGCCCTAGATTTCTTGCATAAGTATTATTAATATGCTTTAAATCATCCATACAATAGGAAGTGAATTCACGATGAAATGTTTCATCGATCTTACTAAATGTCAATTTGAATTTTCTAGTTGCTTCAAATTTTTCTAGAATATTCTTTATATTTTTATACCTTTTAATTGTTGACGCCGACCATTCTTTGCCTTTTTCCTTTTCGGCGGTAAACTCATCATACGCATCAAAAAATGCATTTTTCCCAGACGGAGCTTTTTTAAACTCTTCGTCAAAAACTTTTTTTAAATTCTTCGAAGTAAAAGGTTCATTTATTCTTTTATACAAGCTTTCTGTTTCAAGAAATAAATCAGAGTATCGATTCATCTGAAGTCTTATACTTTGAACAAATTTTGATTTCTTTTTCCCATTTACAAAAGGGAATCTATTTTCAAAATCCCAATTTTCAGGCATTATTTTCTCACCAGTTGAAAAGACAAATTTCTTATTCTCATTTTTAAAATAGCATGAAAATAAAATCAAAGTTTCTTTATCACTCTTCGGCTCTTTAAGATTAAAAGTGTATTTCATCAGTTGACAATTTAGTTGACAATAATGTTATATTTAGTTATAAAAACTTAGTTATAACAAATATAAGAATTACTACAAAACAAGTGTTTCTTATTGATAATCAATTATTAACAACCAAATCTGATATAATTGGCGCAATAGCCGGCGACTCCACAAAAAGGAAGGTATCGAACACCTTCCTTTTTTATTTTATAACATACTGATAATCATTTGTTTATATTTTTATAATTCAAAATTTTGACACTTTTTCAAATAAAAAAGCATCAAAATTTCATTAAAAAAATTATTAGTCAGTGAGAATCGAACACTTTAAACCATTCAAAAACAACGCATTACAAACAAATAAAATAAAAGTTCGACAGATTTTTTTCAATCCCATTCACTATCTTCATTTTTTCCATAGATTTCTTTTAGCGTTTGTGCCACTATAATTCGAACAAGCAAAGCAATCAGAGCATCTTCCCTTTCAGCTTCCTTCATTTTTTTCTTTAACTCTTTTTTTGAAGATTTTCCAGTTTTTGATTTCATAACAGCCGTATTGAATCAAATTGAAATTATTGACTTAAAGTTTAAAATTTGATTTAAACTGATCGTTAAATAAAAATGATTTTAAATCAGCATTTATCTTACTGCATGACAGATTCATACTTATAAATTAGGTATTTATACTGACTGTTTTATATTACTAAATTGATACTTTTGGAAATACTCCATTTGAAGCTTATGGTTTTCCGTAAAAAAACTTTAAAAAAATAATGTAATTTGGTCTATTACTTGGGACTTAACCGATTTTTTAAATTGATTAAATAAATAATCAATGATTGAACATTGAAATCCTTATAAAGCTTGAATAGTATATTTTTTTACAATTCAAGGATCTTCGTTAATAATTAGAAAAAAAGAAAAATTGATCCAATATGATGTCTCATCTAACATAAAAACAAAATAATTCGCTTATGAAGATAACAATATTCCGTGCTTGTAATGGAGACTCTTTTTTTTTAGAAACTGAAGCATCAATTGTATTAATTGATGGTGGATATGTTGATACGTATAAAAAATTTATCAAACCCAAACTTCTTAAATTAAAAGAAGACAAAAAAGAATTATTTCATGTTATAGTTACACATATTGATAATGACCATATTTCAGGAATCATAAAATTTATTGAAGAAAATAAAACTAATGAACTTATTGATGTTGATTTTATTTGGCATAACTCATTTAATCAAATAAAAGATATCGATGATGGACTTGTATTTAAAGGCAAACCAATATCGGAGTTAACTATAAATTATGTTATAAAAGAAGAGACCGACACAACCAATAAAAATATATCAGCTGTACAGGGTTCAACGTTAGCTTCCTTATTGAAGAAACACAATTATAATTGGAATACACAGTTTAAAAACAATTTAGTATCTACTGATTCCGAAATAGAAATAATCAGTAATGATATAACTTTTAAAATTCTTTCTCCAAATAATGATAAACTCGAAGAATTGAAAAAGTATTGGAAAAAAGAATTATACAAAAAGGGGTTTTCATCTGATGAAAATTTGATTGATTTTAATGAAGATGCCTTTGAGTATATATTATCGTTAGAAAAAGAAAAAAGACGATTAGCTAAAAAAAATGTTTCCTCATCCTCATCAGTTAGTATTGAAGATTTAGCGGAAGATGATTTTATTGAAGATGATACTGCAACAAATGGAAGCTCAATTGCATTTATAATAGAAAATAAAAAACATAAATTTCTTTTTTTAGCAGATTCACATCCTTCAATAATTGTTCAAAATTTAAAGCAATTTTACAAAGACGAAGAATTTCCAGTAAAATTTGATTTAATTAAAATTGCTCATCACGGCAGTAAGAGTAATACAAGCCCTGAACTTCTCACTTTAATTGATTCAGAAAAATATATTTTCTCTACAAATGGCTTAATTCATAATCACCCAGATAACGAGACGATAGCAAGAATAATTTCGAGGCCTTCAGAATTTACACGGAATCTATATTTTAATTATCCATTAGAAATCCTTAATGCTTTAAAAAATGAAAGCATAATGGAAAAATATAATTTCAAAATTATTGAAAACTCAGATGAAAAGCCAATTGAATTTAATTTTTAGGAAATGAAGAGAATAATAAACCCTCAACAAATACAGGATTCAACAGTAAAAATCATTTACAAAAATGAGCAAGGAACAGGTTTTTTCATAACCAAAAATTTAATCTTAACTGCTTATCATATAGTCATGGATGAAGTTATTACTGATAATTCTATCCAAATAGTTCTTGATGACAACTCTATTCAAAAATGCCAGGTACTTATGACTGATGAAGAAAATGACATCTGTTTATTAAGTACTCTATTTGAAAATCAAAGTTTTTTGCCATTATATCAAACCCCTATTAGGATAAATGAGAATTGGGAATCTTACGGTTTTCCTTACCAAGGAGAACAAGTGGGATTAAGAATATATGGAACAATCAATCAGTTAATTGATAATGAAAAATATGACTTTACATTGAATTGCAATGAAATAGATGTAAATTATAATTATGACGGTCTTTCAGGCTCTGCTGTTGTATCAGATGGAAAAGTTATTGGTGTTGTTTTAAAACAACTAGATGATAAAATTGGAGCAGTTTCTTTAAGTAAGATAATCGATTTGTTAAAGAATGAAAATGTTTTTGTTCAAACTGAAGATTCGATAAATGAAATTCCAAAACAATTTGGAGAAGATATAAAGAATATTGTTTCAAATTATAATGTTTTAAATCTATTAGATGAGAGCATTAAAGAAACTGGTAATTGGATATTATTAGAAGGAAATCCGGGAACTGGAAAAACTTTGAATGTTGCCTCATACGTTTCTGAAGAAAGTTTAGTTTTAGGTAAATATTTTACCAAAGTGCCAAATGATGATAAGCCAAAAAGTCTAAGGGTTTCAAAAGAATATTTTTTAAGTTGGTTAGAAGAAACAATTTCTATAACCATAACAGGGAATATAGCACCAAGAAGTAATGAAACCTTCAATAAACGTGTTGAAATACTAAGCTATCAATTAATAGAATTAGGACATTATCTTGAAAGTATTGATAAAGTTGGTGTGTTCTTTATTGATGGATTAGATGAAGTAAATAATTTGGAAGATTTCTTGGGCATTATACCTTTCAATATTCCAAGTAATATCAAAGTAATACTTTCATGTACTTCAAAGGAAATTTTGCCTAGTGAAATTAAAAACAACCTTAATGCTAATCAGAGTATTTTAGTTAGCCCACTTGATACTAGCCAATGTGAATTTTATATTCAAAGAAAACTTGATGATAAAATTGACTTTGAAAGCATTCAAAAAATTGCTTTAAAATCAGAGGGGCATCCCTTATATTTAAATTATTTGATAGATTTCATAAAATTATCTGATATAAGTGATGATGCGGAAGAATTAAATGAATGGATTGAAAATATACCTGTAATTAGTGGGGATATTATAAACTATTATAATACAATTTGGGATAAAATTTATGACGATAAGAATAAGTTATGGATTTGTTTAATCCTATCTCAACTAAGACAAGCTGTTGAAAAAACTGAGTTTTTAGAAATGCTTTCACCAGAAATAAAAAGTAATTTTTATTCAGTTTTCCCAAAAATAAGTTACCTTATAAAAGATGATGAATTACTTGAAATCTATCATAACTCGTTTAAAGAATTCATTTTAAATAAAATTCCTTTATTGACAAAAGATGGAAATGATTTGATTGTAAAATTCTGTGAAGATCATCCAAATGACGAATACTCAATAACTAATAATCTTTATCATTATTCATTATCAAATACTCCTGAAAAAGCAATTATCAACTGTAACCAAGATTGGGCAGATAAACTAGCCATTAATCATATTGAACCAGACTTAATAATTTATGATATTAAAAGTATCATTCAATTATCAATTGAGCTAGAAAAAATAACAGAGGTGATTAGACTACTATTGTTGCTTCAAAGAATAGATTTTAGATACAATAGTGTTTTTGTAGAATATGCTCATCAAATTGCTTTAGCATTAATTGCAAACGGAAAATTTCGTGATGCTTTAAAATATATAGTACGAAGTAATGAGTTATTAATTAGTAATGATGACGCATTATTATTTTTACAATTATTTTATGAAAATGAAGCATTTGGAGAAGCACAAACTTTATTGAGAGCAGTTGATTCTCGTCATCGAAGAACTTTAGAAACACAAATCAAATCTGGAAAAGGAATTAATCCAGCACTCTTTATATACAAATCTCAATTTCTAACACTTTCTGTATTTGAAAATTTTAAAGATGGTTTCTTGAAATTTATGAACCATCAGAGGTACTTATCAAAGTTGAAAAACGGAAATGAAGAAATGGATAGTTTAATTGATGAAGTTAGAGAGGTTTGTGCTGGTTGGAATAATGCCTATCTTCTTAGAATTTCAAATGAATATTTAAGCGTTGAAAAAATTTCCGAGGAAAATGGACTCCAATTAGATGAAAAGTGGCTTCCAATTTTAACTAAAACTAAATATTTCTATTCTAAGATTTTAAAAGTATACAATACTAATTACTTTCAAAATAATGAAAATGAAGAACTCTTAATTAAGGATATAGAACTTATTATTGAGAAGTATGGATTTGAAAAAGATATGCAAAATATAGTTTTTTTAATTAATTCAATAATTAAAGAATCGACTAGACCAGACTTGTTAGTAAAAGTATGTGAAGAGTTTTTAAAATTAGAATTTGAAACATCAATCAGAAACATTAATGGTGTTGATTTTGAATATTTAAATTATGAGAATTTATGTTTAAAACAGAACTGTTTAGGTTTTTTAGCTAGAGAGGATAGTCTAAAGGTCTCCCCTAAGTTTTGGAATCATAACAGTTGGGAAAATGATTTAATCCAATTAATTGAGGAAATTCATTTTTTAGAAGGGAAAGCATACTATTATAAATCGTCTAATCAGCTAACTGAAAAATCAACTTTAATTAAAACAAAACTTGAAGAAATAATTAAAAGTATAAATTATACTTTCGACTACAGGAGCCATTGGGAGAGATCTTATCAACTCCCAGAACAGGTTTTCCCGTCGATATATTCAAGATTAATTAATTTATGTAATGAATTTGACCATGAGAGATTAGAAATATTTTTAGAATCTTTAAAAATTAAATCTACTAATCAATTAGGACTATATAGTGAAGGTTATCGCCAGACTTTGCATGAAATTATAAAATCGCTAATATTAATTGAATATGATAAAACAAAAATATTACTATTTGCAGAGTTATGGGAAGAACATATTCTAAGTGGTGTTCAAAATAGATGGGAAAGAACTGATGAACTATTAAAAATAAGTGAAGTTTATGGAATATTAGGGTTTGGAGATAAATCAGATGCTATTTTTCAAGAAATGTTAAATACTTCTATGGGACCAAGTTGGTATAAAGAATCTCAATTAACCCCTATCAATACAACTTTAAAAATTTTAAAATCCAAACCGGAAAATAATATTATTCAAAACTTTGCTTCTCTTTTGGATTATGCTTCTGGTGAAATGACTTTTCAGAGATATGTCAAAAACAATAAAGAAAGTTTCATTAGTTCTTTAATGGTTAACGATAGGCTAAATGAAGCATTAGAATACTATAAATTTGAAATTTTGCCCAATCCAAAAGTATTGATAAGAAATGCAGAAATAAGCAATTTTGATGCTCCGAGACTTGGAGATGGATATTGTTTAGGGGCAAGGAACATAACGGAACAAAATGGGATTTTAAATGTTTTAGAAAATGAAAATATAAACCCGTATCTAAAATGGGCTTTATGCGAAATTTTTACTATTAATGATGATATTTTTAGATATATAAGAGACTATGGAGAAGAGATTGGAAGCAGTTTAAATGAAATTGAAAATTTAAATGATGGTAATATTGATTCGATTTGCAAAAGTATATCTGTTTTAGTAGCATCTCCTTTTATAGAACAAGACGACAGAAGAAGTTTGCTTAGTGAAATGGGAAAATCTTTAAGCGTTTCCAATGTAAAAAGGATTCAAGAATTTTTATTAGAAAACAATATAAATTGGGGGTCAAATGAAAATATTGAAAATAAAGATTTAGTAAATACAGGCGTCACTAAAGAGAAAGATGTATTTGATTTATTTAACGATTCAGTTAAGAATAACGGTTTAACGAATAAGGGAGATTTTTTAAAAGAAGGATTAGGGATTTTCGAAAAAGAAAGAAAAAGTATTTGGTTTAATAATTGGTCAACTGGTACAGATAAAGCTAAAGACAATATTAAATTACTTCTCGAAAATGACAAATCGGTAATGAATAACTTGAAAGAAAACATTTTAAAATTTGATGATGAATATTGGGTTATATGTAAAGAATTAATTTGGTTTTTAGAAGGAAAATTAAATAGTGCTCAGATTTCAGAAATATACGAAAGTGTAAATAATCATTTTCATTACATAGTTAGACCTGATGAAGAAGTAAAAGAGAAATACTCATGGTTAAACCATGATTTTGACAATCAAGACGAGAATGATTTAATAGTTAACTTTATTATTTGGCATTTAAATCATCCTGATAATTATATAAAGGACAAGACTTCAGAGGTTTTGGGAAAACTGGCAATTTATCATCCATCTATAATTAGGAATATGGTACATACTTGTACCTCTGACAAACCAGAGCATTCTACCGAAATGTGTAGTGAAATTATAGAAGAAATTGGAAATAACAACCCTAATTTAATTATTGATTTTTTAAGTCAAAATCCTGAATTAATTGGCGAAATTTCTGAAATTGACCATTTTACTATAAAGAAGAATTTAATTAATCTAGCTGTTTTTTTAAACGAAAAAGGATTTGATAGCTTGCTTTTAAAAATTCAAGGTTCTATTCCTAAATCTATAGCTTCTGCAGGAGAAGTCTACTTAGAGGAAGATTTTCTAAACTTAATTCAATACGAAATAGATGAATTAAATGAAGAGTCAATATTAGATGAAAATTTTTGTAAAAAGTTAATTATGCTAATTGATGAATATTGCAATCCTCTACAAAAATTAGAGGTAGTCAAATCTGATAAATATTTAGAAAGGAGTTTTTATAACGAACAAGATTTTACTGGAAGATATTATTATATTTTGAGACATGCGCTTAATAAAGCAATATCACACAGAGTTGATGAAAACAATATTGAGTTAATAGATGAAATAATTAATGATCGTTATGTTTGAGAGTAGAAAGAGAAATCGAGATTCCAGAGCCGGTTTCGAAAGAGAAATTAATATTTTGGGAGAAAATATTATGAACGGGAGAATGTTCTTTTCAGAAGCGACAAGAAAAAGCACACAAGACTTAATAAAAGTTAGATACTCTTCTAATAAAAGAGTAAATTTAGATACAATATCTGAAATGGTTAGAACTATGGCGATGAGTGTAAATTTTAACAAGGAAGAATTTATTCCAAAAGATGAAAATGAGTAAAAACAAGTATGGAATGCCTCCACCTCGAACTAGATATGAAATGGAACACAATTTATATCTAGTAATTGAAGACTTTACAGCTAAAATTGAATCAAAAGATGAGGGTCTAATTCAGAATGCTATGTGGGCAACATATAGACATTTAAAAGATGTAAAGAAAACCCCTAATGGGAGAATAAATATGATAACTTATAATGAGCAAATTAGACTTCAGGCAAATATGCTTGAATGGATGAAAAATATGAAGTAAGGGTAAATGTTGATTAAAAATACATGAAGCCAACTAAGGAGATATCATACTAATCACAAAACTCAAAAACTTAATTTATGCACAGTTATTTAGGGATATTAAGTTCTGACTCGTTGAATAGAGATGGATATGTAATAACATTTGAGGCTCTTGAAAAAAGTATGGGAGAAACCGCAATTAAGGGGATGCCATCATTAATAGACCATGATTTTCATAGACCTGCAGGGTGGATATTTCCATTTGGAATACTCATTGAACCTAAAATTAGTAAAACTGTTGGGAACTTTCATATTTGTGACAATGAAGAAGATAGAAATATTGTTTATCCCAAAATACAAGATTATTGGCAATTCATTAATTATGAAGCCTGTAAAGAATATATTGACGAATTCAAAGTGCTTCTTAAGGACAATTTTTCAAATGAAGGGAAGTTTATTCACAAAGGTTGTGTAGCCTATAATCTCTCTAACATTGTTGAAAAAGAGTTTCCGAAATTGTTTGAAAATTTAGACAAATCTGGATTGATTTTTTTGGATGATATTTTAGTCGATTTTGAATATGTAGGCTCAGGGATTTTCAAAAATAAGAGTAACAATTTTTGTATATTCTGTCATCAATTCTTCAAACGAAATCTTTCTCTGATAAACAATTATAATACATATTTTATTGATGAGTTTATACAGATGAATTCCAATAAGGAAATAAGACTAAGAATAGCTATCGACCGTAATTTAATTGGATTATCAAAAACATACCAAGGAGTTTTGGAATTTGATTATTGGTGGGGACCAAAATTTAATGATAATATTTCAAGTCTTCCCGATCAAGTTACGAGATATGAATGTAATGAAGAGCAAAAATTCTTTAATGGTGTTTTAGGAACTGAATTCTGGTGGAAAACTGATGGAAATGAAAAAACTCTGGAGATTGAAGAAATTAAAGAAAAGCCTTCATTAGGTATCGATGTGGATTCATATGGTTGTAGGTACATACATTCCATATATGATAATGTCAAAAAGGAATTTAATCATTTTGACGGTGCTGTAAGAATGTACTCTGAAGACCAGATTATAAGTAGATGGGAGACAAACATTAATAAAGCAGGTAAAAATACTGATTACACAAAACTTTTTAGGATAGATGGTAAATTAGACCTTGCGGATTGGAAAAAGTTATGTATTCTTTATTATAAAGGAAATCCATTATTATTTGAATATTTCGGTGCAAAAGAAGAATATGAAAGCGTAAAAAGCTCTGTAAAAGTTCAAGATCAGCTAACAGAGTATATACCTAATAAAATCAATGCGGAGGACGGTATCAGACTATTTACATCTTATCATCCTAAGAGTTCCGATTATAGTTCTTTTCAACGGAAAATAATTCATCCAGATATAATAAAATTTCAAAATGGTGAGTCTATAAATGTCTTAGAGTATGATATTATTGAAATTGACAAGTATCTGAAAAGAACCGGAAGTAAAATGGATTACCCTTCTGAAATTAATTTTCTAAAACCATTTGATTTTTACACTAATTATCCAACCATTTTACATGCTTCTGAAAATAGAGAAAGACTATTACAAAATACTATAGAGGCTTTTAAAACGATTTTTGAAATTCAAAACAGAACATTGAATAAAACTATTTCCTTTACATTAGCTTGGGAAATGGAAGATTTTGAAGTTAGGTTATCCGTATTTGGTAAGTCATCCGAAATTGTTAAGTGGCTGAATCAATTCCAAACTATTCCAACCAATTATGAGAATTTTAGACAGTGGTTAATTAAGCAACGTAAATGGATATATGATAGTTATAATTACTTAGAAAAAGACTTTACACATTTACTAAAAAATGATGGTGTATTTCATATTAAACGAAAAGCAATTAAACATGAAATGATTTCATTCCCAAATGAGGAAGATGAAAGTTATTTTGAAATAAAGGCAAAAGTTGATACAGAATTAGATGAACTTATCAAAGATAAATTCATTTTTCCTTCATATATGGGAATTATAAAAAAAGCTACTTGCACTAAAACTGGTTCTGATTATTTCACATCTGAAACTTCTAAATATTTAGATAGTGATGTCAAAATGGCTATAGAAAAGATTGAATTGGCGGGCTTTTTTTGGACAGACGAAGACTCCATTAAATAAAAGGAATTGTGGAAAATTACCCTCTTTAGTTTAACGTTCTATGTCATTTTGATAATAATGGTTATTTTAAAATGGATTAACGATTCCTTTTCTTTTAGGGGCTAATTCTATAATCAAACCTAATGATATTATATTATCAGTTGAATATTTTTTTATAAGCAATAGGTAAATCCTTATATAGAAAATATCGCCATAGAAATTTAATGCAATATTAGCAAACATAAAAACTAATTCAACCGCAGTGCTAAAAACTAATTTGAATACAACATTAAAAGCTAATTTACACACAACATTAAAAGCTAATTTATGCACGACATTAAAAGCTAATTATTATATTTGTATAAAAAACTATGGCAACACCTTCAGAACATCTTGCTGCTTCATTACAAGTTCTGCAAGAATTACAACAGAATGGAATAATTGCTATTCCCTCGCATTTAATCTCCCGTACCCATAGAGAGAGGCTGGTAAAAAAAGGCTTTTTGCGCGAGGTAATGAGGGGCTGGTATATTCCGGCACGCCCAGATGAAACTGCCGGCGAAAGCACCTCATGGTATGCTTCTTATTGGAATTTTGTGGGATCATACCTGACTGAACGCTTTGGTGAAGACTGGTGTCTTTCTCCAGAAGAGTCTGCTAAACTACATGCAGCAAACCTGACAGTTCCAGCTCAACTACTCGTAAGAGCACCTCAGGGACGCAATCAGATTACAAACCTTTTATACAACACCTCTTTACTGGAGATAAGGGCTGCTCTTCCAGACAAAAAACAAACCGTTACTAATTATAATGGCCTACGGCTCTACAATTCTGCAGCTGCTGTTGTAAATATATCTGAAAGCTTTTACCAACAGTATCCCACGGATGCAAGAACACTTCTTTCAACATTCCGAGACGGTTCTGAGATTCTAGCCCTACTCCTTGACGGTGGCAAAAGCGTAGTTGCAGGTAGAATAGCAGGAGCATTCCGCAACATTGACCGTCCAAAAATTGCAGACGATATTTTGGAAGGCATGCGTTCTGCAGATTATAATGTTCGTGAACTGGACCCTTTTACATACAAAAGTCCCATCGTATTTGCACAACGCGAAATATCACCCTATGTCAACCGTCTGCGTTTAATGTGGAACGAAATGCGAGCTGAAATTATAAAAATCTTCCCTCCCTCTCCTGGCATGCCGAAAGATAAAGCTGCATACCTAAAACAGGTTGAAGAGAACTATGTCAATGACGCTTACAACTCATTATCAATTGAAGGGTACCGAGTTAACGCCGAATTAATAGAAAGGGTAAGAAGTGGTGCATGGCAGCCAGATATCAATGAACAGGATAGGCAGCACCGGGACGCTATGGCTGCTCGCGGCTACTGGCAGGCATTCCAAATGGTACAGAAAAGTATTGAGTCAATCTTAACAGGGAAAAATTCTGGAAATGTAACAGACCGTGATCACGGCACATGGTATCGTGAAATGTTTGCTCCAAGCGTAACTGCTGGTATTTTAAAACCTTCAGATCTAGCTGGCTACCGGAACCAGCCTATCTATATACGCAGATCTAAACACGTTCCTCCGAGTATGGAGGCTGTAAGAGACTTGATGCCTGCATTTTTTGATCTGCTTTCAGATGAAGAGAATGCAGGAGTCAGGGTCATTCTAGGGCATTTCTTTTTTGTTTTTATCCACCCCTATAGTGATGGAAATGGGAGAATCGGCAGATTTCTCATGAACTCTATGATGGCATCCGGAGGATACCCATGGACGGTAATTCCTTTGGAACGAAGATCTGAATATATGAAAGCTTTGGAAAGTGCAAGTGCCGGTGGTGATATCGTTCCCTTTACTACTTTTATTGCTTCCTTATTGTAAATAATATAAGAAGAAAACTAAGTCAAATATTTAATTTTCAAAAAGTAATTAAAAAATGATTTAAGAATTGAAAATAAAACAACAAATCCCTGTAAATAAAAAGGTTACCATCTACTCTTTCAAACTCTCCAAAAACATCAACATAGGAATTAAGTGTTCGATTGAAATCCCGGCGACTCCACAAAAAAGGAAGGTATTTAGATATATCTTCCTTTTTTTTATTTCACAACAAACTGCAAATCAATACTCACATTTTTCCCAAATTCCATCAACTTTCCCAGACATAATCTACAATCTGAAGTTTTATCTAATATTATTTTTACTTTTGTACTTTACTTTCCCATAGAATGAACAATCCTCAACCTACACCCCACAACGAACTTGAACGTCTGGCAGCATTAAAACGCTATAATATTCTGGATACGTTGCCCGAACATACTTTTGATGATGCAACCAAACTGGTTTCTTATATATGCAGTGTGCCTATCGCGCATATTTCATTTATAGACCGCGATCGGCAATGGTTTAAATCTGAAATAGGAATTGGCGTATCTGAAGTACCTCGTGAAATAAGCTTTTGCCGCTATACTATTATGGAATCTGAAATGGTTGAAATAAGCGACACTCATTTAAACGACAGATTTAAAGACGACCCTAATGTAGTTGGTGGTTTCAAAGTTAGGTTTTATGCCGGGGTTCCGCTTACAACTCCTGACGGGTATAATATAGGAACCATTTGTGCCATAGATCATGTATCTAAAGAACTTAATGAAGGGCAGCGAAATGCACTTTCTATTATTGCAAGGCATGTTATCAACCAGTTAGAATTAGGAACAAAAAATAATGAACTGGCTAAGCAGAAAAAAATTGCCGAACGTGCAGTATTGGCAAAAGATAGTTTTTTGGCCAATATGAGCCATGAAATCAGGACACCTTTAAACGCAATAATTGGTTTTACAGATCTTTTGGCCCAAACAAAACTAGACGATCTTCAACGTGATTATATTAATAGTGTTCAGGTTGCAGAAGAAAACCTGCTCCTAATCATTAACGATATTCTCGACCTTTCAAAAATTGAATCAGGTAATTTGATGATTGATGCACAGCCATTCAATTTAAAAAAGACACTTAAACACGTATATGATTTATTAAAAGTAAAAGTTCCTGAAGCTGTAGAATTTAATCTTTTTCTGGATGCCGATATGCCGGAAATTATAATTGGTGATCAGGGAAGACTAAACCAAATACTCGTGAATCTTGTCGGTAATGCGCTTAAATTTACTGAAGAAGGCGAAGTAACAGTCTCTGTAAAAAAAGTAAATGAAACTGCCGATAATTATTCGCTTAGATTTTCTGTTAAAGATACTGGAATAGGTATACCTGAGAAAAAACTTAAAACAATTTTCGAACGATTTACACAAGCAGAAGAAACTACGACAAGAAAGTTTGGCGGTACAGGACTTGGCCTTAACATTGTAAAACAGCTAATTGAATTACAGAATGCAGAAATTCATGTAAAAAGTAAACAAGGACTTGGCTCTGAATTTTTCTTTGTCATTACTTATAAAAAAGCAAATTACATCGAGAAAGCAGACGAACCATTAACAGAATATAGTCCGGGTAAACTAAAAATACTTCTTTGCGAAGACAACGCTTTAAATCAAAAACTAGCAAAAATCGTTATTCATAATTTTGGTTTTGAACTGGATATTGCCGAAAATGGTGAAATAGGTATCGATCTTTTGTCAAAGAATAAATATGATCTCGTATTAATGGATCTTCAGATGCCTGTTAAGGACGGTTATCAAACTACGCATCATATTAGAAATGAAATGAATTTAAGCATTCCTATTATAGCCATGACGGCACACTCTCTTGTAGGCGAGCAAGAACGCTGTTATCAGGAAGGAATGAATGCTTATGTGCCAAAACCTTTTAAACAGGAAGCACTTTTAGAAGCTATAAAAACAGCACTAAATAAAGATGTTTCTCCTGTATTGAAAAGAAAAATAGATTTGTCATTTCTGGATGAAGTATCGGGCGGTGACCCAAAATTTAAGCAGGATATGATCGGTCTTTTCCTAGAAAAAATTCCTGGTGAAATAATTCAACTGAACGAGGCATTTCACAACAAAAATAATGATGAAGTCCTCAGACTTTCTCATATTATGAAATCCAGTTTAGACATATTTATGCTAAATGATCTTAGTAATTATTTGTCTATCATTGAGAAAGAAGCCCAACTTGGGCAATTTAGCCCCGAAACTGTCAATATGATTACTATCTTAGATCAGGAAATCAATGAAGTAATTAAATCTTTAAAGGAAATATAAAACCTGCTTTAGTACCAAGATCAACTTAAATAAAGTGGAAAGCAAAAAAGTGGAAAATCAACAAAACAGCTGGACTACTTGTCCGGAATGCCTGGGACGCGGAAAAAAAAGCCGAAGAATCAGCAAGAAAGCGCGACTGCTCTACCAGATTGCTCTCGATCAGTTTGAAAAAACGAAAGAAGGAACGGCTCCGCTTTATCCTAAAGGCAATTTATATGTATGCCTGAACTGTACTGGTTCTGGATTGATTCCGTCAGTCAGTGCTCCTGTTACAGATACAGAAAACTATCCGCATGTAGCTATTATTGGTGGCGGTATTGGTGGTGTGGCTCTGGCTGTAGCCTGTCTGCACCGCGGAATTCCTTTTACTCTTTATGAACGTGATCATAACTTCGAAGCCCGATCTCAGGGCTACGGACTTACTTTGCAGCAAGCCAGTAAAGCCATCGAAGGATTGGGAATTTTTTCTCTAAAAGATGGCGTGGTTTCAACAAGACATTTGGTTCATACTACTCAAGGAAAAGTAATTGGGGAATGGGGAATTAGAAAATGGCTGAAATCTGATCCTAAAACAGCTAATAAACGTACCAATGTGCATATCGCACGACAATCTTTGCGCCTAGCACTACTGGAACAACTTGGAGGTCATGATATTGTACAATGGGGACATCAATTAGTTGGTTTTAAAGAAAGTGAAGATAAAAGTGTTAATTTAAAATTTCAGGTAAACGGCGAAATAAAAAATGTAAAAGCCGATCTTTTGGTTGGAGCCGATGGTATTCGCAGTTCAGTACGAAGATTATTAATTGGTGATGACATTACCCCTTTGCGTTATCTGGATTGTATTGTGATATTAGGTATTTGTCCTTTGAAAGCTCTTGAAGGAATTGACAGTGATTTATTAGATGCTGCAACAGTATTTCAGACTGCTAATGGCAATGAACGCATCTACATAATGCCTTATACATCAGATTCTGTAATGTGGCAGCTTAGTTTTCCAATATCTGAAGATGAGGCTAAAAAGCTCAGTGCTCAGGGACCTCACGCACTTAAGAAAGAAGCGTGCAGCAGAACACAATGGCATGATCCTATTCCGCAGATTATAAAAGCGACCCAGGAAGCTCAGATTTCCGGATATCCGGTTTATGACCGGGAATTACTCAGTTCAGCATTATTATCAAAAGCCGGAAAAGTCACTCTGATCGGTGATGCCGCTCATCCCATGAGCCCGTTTAAGGGACAAGGAGCCAATCAGGCACTTTTGGATGCACTTGCACTGGCCCGCGGGATTTCAAAAGGATGCAGACCAATGTCTGAATGGAGAAAAACAGGAATCAGAGTAAATGTCTTAAACGAATTTGAATCCCAAATGTTAGAAAGAAGCGCCGTCAAAGTAAAAGATTCGGCAGAGGCAGCACAATTTCTACATTCTGACATTGTACTTCATGAAAGTGATGAACCAAGAGGAAGATGTTTAAAGAAAAAAGAAGATTAGCAAGGAAAACTTTTACTATATATTGCAAAAAAGTGCGGTCCCCTTTTCAGGCAACCGCACTTTTTAATTATTTAAGCTTTCTGTTATTTATATTCTTCTTCTTTTTGAGCGTACCAGTCTTTCATTACATAAAAAGCTTTCTTTTTAATTCCCTGATCTGAAATCAGACCTTTACGGTTAAAGAAATCCTGAATGTTGGGTAATTGTCTTCGTGGTGATCTAAAGTCGACTAAAATCCACGGTGAAACTCCGGCCAGACCTTCGATACGATTGAACATCTGCGTGTTTTGAACGTATAATTCTTCCTGATATTCTTCGTTCCAGCGTTCTTTTTTATCGCCGTGTAATCCTTGCAAAGCTTCACCGCCAAACTCGCTAATGATAACCGGTTTATTATACGGAATTACCCATTGCATGTCTTTGCAGGATTCGTTGGTTCCTCTGTACCACCCTAAATATTGATTAAAACTCACGATATCGACATACTCGTTCATATTATCATGAAGCGTATTTACATTGTTCGGACTTTTGGTGACTTCCATCGCCATACTTATCAAACGGGAATTATCCTGCGTACGGGCATATTTGGCCAGTTTGCTCAGGAAGATATCTCTGTCGTCGCCATGTGGTGTTTCGTTTGCAATCGACCAGATTACAATGCCGCAACGGTTTTTATCCCTGTAAATCATGTCATGTAATTGACGTTCTGCATTCGCGTATGTATCCGGATTTGTCCATGAAATCGTCCAATAAACCGGAACTTCTGACCAGATCATCAAGCCCATTTTTTCGGCTTCTTTTACCATGTTTTCGTTATGCGGATAATGTGCCAGACGTACATAATTGCATCCTAATTCTTTTGCCCAGGTCAGCAGGGTAACAGCATCTTCTGTAGACCATCCTCGTCCGGATCTAAACGGTGCTTCTTCATGAATACTAATACCTCTTAAAAAAACTTTTTTTCCGTTCAACAGAATTTCTTTTCCTTTGGTTTCAATGGTTCTGAAACCTATTTTATCTGTAATATTTTCATCGGCTTTATTGATTACAACCTCGTATAGTTTAGGATTTTCAGGTGTCCATAAAAGCGGTTTACTTTTTATTTCAAAATAAGCCATTCCTTTGGCATCGGTAGTAACATTTTTTTTGATTTTTAGTTCCGGAATGCTGATCGAAACAGATTGATTTGCGGTTTCACTATTCAGTTTTATCCAGCCGGAAATTTTTGTTTTGTCTTTTTTATCCAATTGAACCAGATAATCTTCGATATATGTATTCGGAACTTGCGCTAAAGTCACATCTCTGGTGATTCCGCCGTAATTCCACCAATCCATGTTTACAGTTGGCACATTATCTTTATGACGCTTGTTGTCGACTTTTACCACCACAAAATTATTTCCGTCGACCAGTAAATTGGTTACATCAAAATTGAATGGTGTATAACCACCAACATGTGTTCCTGCCAATTTTCCGTTTACATATACTTTTGCATCGTAATTAACTGCTCCAAAATGAAGAATACCTTTGGTTTGAGAACTCTTTTTATAATTGAAATCTTTCTGAAACCAAACTGTTCCTTCGTAAAAAAACAATCTTTCGTCTTTACTGTTCCAGTCAGACGGAATATCCATCGTGGCCGAAGTCGCAAAATTATATTCGGTTAAATCTGTAGTGTTCCATTTTTTATTTTCAAAAAATCCGTTGTTTTTAAACGGCAGTAAACGATAATCGTAATATCCGTTTTCGAGCGGATCGACGATGTAACTCCATTTTCCGTTTAAGGTGATGTTATTTCGAGATGAAATATTAGAAACTAATGGGATTTCCTGCGCTATCCCTTTTCCCATCAACAGAAAAGCAAAACACAGCATTATTATTTTTCTCATATTCTAAATTGTTTTTTATTTTTAAGTGATTTTAATCCATTTTTCATAACGATAACCATAATCTTGTCATTCCGAGGAACGAGGAATCTCCACAAGAAGCCCGACATACATAATCGCCAATCTTTGTAGAGTTTCTTGAGGAGATTCCTCGTTCCTCCGAATGACAAGATTACGCGTACTTACGTTAAAAAATTAATATTTATTTCTTATCAAAATAACACGTCAGTTCAAACGCATTATCGTTGATTATTTTCATCTCTTTTAATAAAGGCGCGTAAGGCTCAAATGCGCTGTTTACAATACCTTTGTTTGAATCTCTGTTTGAATAATCGGTAGTTAAATCCTCAGGATCGTTATCCATATATTTAAACCAATGCCAGCCAACCGAATTTTTATTTTTAAGCAATTCCAATGTGAAATTCTGATAAAAAAGGCCTCTTTCTTTCTGCGTTCGAACCAGCCATCCTGCTCCGGTATTATTGGGCAAACCTGAATCTTCTCCTTTGGTGTACCATTCTGTAATTAAAAACGGTTTTCCGGACCATTCTCCCCAATTATTCATCAATTCCTGACTTGGCTCCCATTTTCTGTAATGGTTGATCGAAATGATATCCATGTACTTTCCGGCCACCTTAAAAATCTCGGGATTGGTTAATTCCTGTTCTTTATCCTGATTAAAACGGCACCCTAAATATAGATGGTTTGGATCTGCTTTTTTAAGCGCCGCCGTTACCTTTTTCATATAAGTTTCAAAATAAAAAGCGGTAAAGGCCATACGATCTTCCTGATTAATATCTGAGACTGAAGCATCAAAACCTTTTCGCTGATCCAGCCATTCTTTTGCAGCAACATATCCCTGTTCATCTTTGGCCAATAAAGTTAAATGTTTATCTAATGCGTCGTTATACCACGGCAGTTCATTATCGGTAAAATAACCCATCAAATACTTATCATTTTTATATTGAGAAACATCTCTGAACGCTTTTTCGATGTAAACATCAAACTCTTTATCAAAAACCATAACCAAATCAAAACGGTAATTCTGCCAGCTGGCTTCTTTGTATTTTCCGCCGTATTTTTTAATATGATCCGAATGATACATACCCATTGGCGAAATAATTACGGTATAAACCAGCGGATTTTCTGCTTTTCGAATTAAATCAACATTCGACCAAGCTCCTGCTCCGTTAAATCCGTTATTGCGTAACAGCTGGCTTTCCTGATTTACCCAGTTTTCAGGACTTCCGAATTTTTTATCAAATGCTTTTTGCTGATTTACAGAACGTCCGGCATTAAAAACGGCAACACCTTTATAAATAAACGGATAACCTTCGGGATCGATAATCCACCATCTGTTGTCTATTTTTTGGGTTCTAAAAAATCCTGTGGATTCTTTTTGCCAGACTTTCCATCCGCCATAAGTCGAAATCCGGGGTTGTTTTTTAGGTTTAAATCCAGATAGCTTATCGACGGTTTTGGCTTCATAAGAAATCCATTTTGGATCCAGGGCATTTTGTCTGGCTTCGACTTTTTGATATTTAATACTGTTCTGTGCCTGCAAGGAAATCAGGCTGATACAACAGAACAATACATAAAGGGAATGCTTCATTAAATTCGTTTTTAATTATTTTTTGAAAAACTTAGGAGGTGTTTTTGTAAAGCTTTGTCAAAGTTTAAAATTTTGACAAAGCTTTTTTAGGTTTAGTTTTTAGATAAATAGATATGATCAAAATCGAAAACATAATTATTTAAAGCTCTTACATCTTCAGGATCAACGCTTCTCAATACCAAAATATCTTTGATTTTTGTCAAGTCTAATGCCGCATTTTGTTTTTTATATTCAGCGATTGGAATTTTAACCATGTTCCAGCTTCCATCTCTTTTCAATCCGTATAAATTGCTTGTGGCATCAAATTCTACATATCCTGTATTTGAGGCATCTTTCATTCTAAATCTGATTTTTCCGGTGCTGGTCGTTCTTACCGCCATATTGATATAAGTGTAAGATGAAATATCGGTAAAATTTACAAACGACAGAATTGCCATTGCCCATTTAGCTTCTGCTGCAGGTGGTGTGGCTGGAAGAGAAAAATTTCTGTACGCCCCTTCATAACCATCATCAGCAACTTCTTTAATTACAAACTGATTACTTGAAACCCAGTTTAAAACCGGAGCTGTTTTAGTAAAATCAGGGTTTTCAGAGTAAATTTTAAGGGCATCAGCCGGAATAACGATTGGCGGTGTTGCAGGCGCTTCGACCTCAACGGCAAAGGTTTTCTTTTCTACAGTATTATCAACAAAGGTGATTTCTAAAGTAGTAGTGAAAGTACCGCCTTTGGTATATTTTACCTCAACATTTGGCTCTATTGATGAACCCGGAGATCCGCCCTGAAAAGTCCATTTTATAGCGCGTACTTTTGTCGACGAATCGGTATACGTTACGGTCTCTCCTGCTTTGACTGAAGTATTGGTAGAAGTAGCTTCTAATTTTCCTTTGTTATAAAGATATACTTCACGTACATCGCTTTCGCAGGATAACAAACTTATTGAAAGCGCTGCAAACAAGTATTTTAATTTAGCTATATGATTTAGTTTTAAATTCATGATTTCAAAATTTTTGGTTAGTAATAGTTAGTTAATCTGTAAAAATTATTTCAATACAAACTGCTTAGTCTGATTCCCGATCTGGACTTTAAAAGTTCCTTTTTCAGCAATCCATTTTAAGTCATTATTGACAAACTGCAAATCTTTTTGATGCAATGTAAAGCGTACGGTTTTTGTCTCGTTTGGGGCAAGATCGATTTTCTCGAAACGTTTTAGGGCTTTTACTTCGGGCGTAATACTGGCATACAAATCACTTAGATAAAGCAAAACAGACTCTTTTCCGGCCAGTTTTCCTGTATTTTTTACCTCAACGCTAACCGTAATTTCATCACTTGAGTTAATTTCGGTTTTATTTAATTGAAGATTGGAATACTCAAAAGCAGTATACGATAAACCTGTCCCGAATTCAAATTGAGGCTGGTAACTTCTTTGGTATTTTGCGTCGTCATTCTGCTCATTATCAGCCAGACTTTCGGTGTATTTTCGATTGTATTTTTCTAATGAATTGGGGTATCTCGGATAATTATAAGGCAATCTTCCGCTTGGGTTTATATCGCCATACAAAATAGCTGCCAAAGCCCTTCCTCCTTCATTTCCGGGTAAATAACATTGAACAATGGCGTCCATTTTGTCCTCAAAATCACTAATTAATCGAGGTCTTCCTTCATTTAAAACTAAAATAATGGGCTTGTTTAATTTAGATAAGGCCAAAGCCAATTTTATCTGCGATGCACTGATGTACAAATTGTTAATATCGCCGGGCGTTTCGGTATAATTTTTCTCGCCTAAGCATAAAACAATTTTAGAAGCATCTTTTGCCAATGCAACGGCTTTGTTGATCTCGTCTTCACTTTCTAAAGCCAAATCAGCACCTTTTGTATAGAGAATATTTTCTTTTCCCGCTTTTTGCTGTAAGGCTTCCAGAATGGTGAATTTGTCTGCCGCAAGTTCATCTGTTTTTTCGCCCTGCCAGGTATACGTCCAGCCTCCGTTTAACGAAATCATACTATTGGCTGTTGGTCCGGTTACCAGAATTTTTTCATTTTTGTTTAAAGGTAAAATGTCTTTTTTATTCTTTAATAACGTAATAGATTCTGCAGCTGCTTTATAAGCTTCGTTTGTAAATTCTTCTGAACCAAATTTTGGATATTGTTTGGCATCGGCAACGGTACTTTCGAACAAATTTAATTCGATTTTCAGTTTTAAAATTCGGCTTACTGCGTCATCAATACGTGACATTGGCACTTCGCCTTTGTTTACCAAGTCCAGCAGATCAATACAAAATGAATAATCCTCTGGCACCATGCTCATGTCAACGCCTGCCAATACAGCGATTTTAACCGCTTCTCTGTTGGTTTCGGCTACTTTATGACGGGTGTGCAGGTAGATAATATCTTTCCAGTCGGTTACGACAACGCCCTGAAAACCCAGTTCTTTTTTCAAAACATCGGTAATCAAATATTTACTGGCATGAACCGGCGTTCCGTTTATTTCTCCGGAACTAATCATCACGCTTTTTGCGCCTGCTTTGATCGCTGCTTCATAAATAGGAAGATCGAACTGTCTTAAAACTCTTTCCGGGATAATACTTGGTGTTCTGTCTTTTCCGGTTGTGGTGCTTCCGTAACCAATGAAATGTTTCATGCAGGAAGCCACATGGTATTTTGAACCAATATTTCCTCCTTCAAACCCATTTACCATGGCTTCGCCCATTCTGGAAGTCAAATACGTATCTTCTCCAAAAGATTCCCATATTCTGGACCAGGCGGGATTTCTTGGCAAATCTAAATCGGGAGAAAACACCCACGGAATCGACGATGCTCTCGTTTCGTAAGCAGAAATTTCGGCACCTTTTTTTACGATTTCAGTATTAAAAGTAGCCGCCATACCAATTTGCTGCGGAAATAAAGTAGCGCCCTGTGTATAACTTGCTCCGTGTATGGCATCAATACCATATAATACCGGAATTTTAAGTCTTGTTTTATTATTTGCTGTTTGAATGGCTGTCATAATATCCTGCCATCCTTTTACTGTTGGCGCATTCGGATAGGGCGTATTTAACACAGAACCAATATGATACTTCTGGATTCCTTCGTTTAGTTTTGCTGTATTAAAACCCGGTTTTCCTTTATCTTCAAAAGTCCCCAAAGTAATCTGAGTCATCTGCCCGATTTTTTCCTCAAGGGTCATTTTCGACAAAAGCTCGGCTATCTTTTTATCTACCGCATTTTTCTCCACGCTCTTTTGCGCTGTGGCAGCAGTACAGTAAAAAGTAAGCAGCAGTAATGTAATTGTTTTTTTCATTTGATTTTTTTTTAGAGAGGATTAGAAGCAAGAGAAAAGACTTTATAAGTTTCTTCTCTTTTTTTATATCTACATTCTTGTTTCTAACTTCTTGCATCTATTCTCTTGCATCTATTCTCTCTCTATATTCTAAAACGCTATTTTAACCCGTCTAAAAATCCCTGATAAGCCGCTTTTTTATTATAGTCAGCATCTAAAAGCAACGGATATTCTTTTGAATGCCAGAAGCTTGTCAGCCAGGTATATTTATCGGTTACGCCCCAGGTTGAGATCGCAAATTTTTGATTTTGGGGAAGTTCCTCATACATAGTCGTGATGAATTTATACGTTTCAGATTGTTTTTGCGCTTCGGCATCATTAAACACATACGAATCTGATTTTGCGGTATTTACTTTAATATCCAATTCTGAAATATGAATTAACAATCCTGTTGAAGCCAGATCTGTAAAACCGGTTTTCATGGTTTGTCGGTTGGTATCGGTTCCATAATGAAACTGATCACCTACACCATCAATCGGTACTCCGTTGGCTTTGAATCTCGTTACCATCTTTTTGATCGAAGCTCTTTTTCCTGCATCAATCACCACACTGTAGTCGTTGTAAAACAATTTAGCATCTGGATCTGCTGCTTTTGCGTATTTAAAACATCTTCCGTAAAAACCAATCGGATCTTTAAATAGCGGATTGATAACGGCTTCGTTTCGTAAAGCTCCTCCATCTGCAAAAACCTCATTTACTACATCCCAGCTTTTTACTTTTCCTTTATAATGTCCTACGACATCGGTAATATAAACTTTGACTTTGGCTTCGAATGCAATTGAATCATATTTGGCATTCTTGAACCATTCCGGAAACGAATCGTACCAAACCAGTGTATGTCCGTGAATTTCCATATTATTGTCTTTGGCAAAAGCAGCCAGATAATCGCCTGCTGTATAATTGTATGCTGTGGCAGAAGTCCAAATGCTGGCCATTTTCATTTCATATTCGGCGGTGATTTGGCTGTAATGTTTTAAAACTGCATTTTTAAAATTGGCTTCGTTTTGCAGATCTTTCATTTTTACTGCCGCGCCAATTTTAAACTTTGCTTTTTCTTTTAAAGTTAATGTTGGAATTGGATTCACCGGAGATCCATTATCATCAACGTTGATGAAAACTGTTTTTTCGTCGTTGCTGCAAGAAGCAAACAGCAAAACAGTTAATAGACCTAAAATATATTGTTTCTTTATCATCGTGTTATTTTTTATTTGATCCGGAAATCAAAACTAAATTTGATTTCCAGATCTATTGTTACTAACAAAAACTTGATTTTAATTAATTATACCCCACATTAAATCCTGCCGGTTTCCCCATTAAATCAATCTGAGTTTGAGGAATTGGCATATTGACCATTGCCGGGGTCATTTTTAGAGGCACCTCACCTGCAAGCGTACCCGAAGGACTTGAACGGAAATATAAATTTTGTCTTTCTACCAAAAGTCCTAATCGTTTTAGCAAAAACCATCTGTTATTTTCGAAAGCCAGTTCTCTGGCAGATTCATCTAAATAATTATTTAATGTCCAGGCTGTCAAATCAAAAGTCGTCACTGTACTTTCGGGATTTCCGGTATAACCTCTTCTTCTTACTTTGTTCAGGTAAGCCAAAGCTTTTGTATCGTTACCCAGATTATGATGCGCTTCAGATGCCAATAAATAGGTTTCGGCTAGTCTGTAATACATATAATCTTTGTAACTGTTTGAAGTCATAGGCAGTTTTTCTGTATCATGGTATTTTTTCAAACTCCAGTGCCAGGCTCTGTAATTTCCGTTTGGAGCCGCAATTGCCGGATTGGTAATAGGCTGGCCAAATTTTGGGTTACCCGGAACATTAATTTTATAATCCAGATAATTATCAGAATAATAATAGGTCTTAAATCTTAAATCATTGGCCTGATCATAAAGCGATTTTAAATAATTGTTTGGATAAAACCATCCTAACGACTGGCCTCCGTAAGCCACATCCTGAATTAATTCACTTGCATTTAATTCGTATGTTCTTTGTGTAAAAACACTCCCCAGCCAGAAACCGCCGCCACCTGCCAAATCATCACTCGGACCTAATAGAAAATCTCTTTGATAGGTAAAAAGTGATTCCTTGTGATTGGCGTTTTGTCCCCAAACCTCAGCCAATGGCACTAAACCGTGAGTCCCGTCATTGATAATGGCATCAAATTGTGCTGCTGCTCCTGCCCAGTCTTGCTGCCACAAAGCGCTTTTACCGCGAATGTGTCTTGCAACACCTTGCCCATAACGACCTGGATCTACTTTATAGGGAAGATTCGCAATAGCATAATCCAGATCGCCATCGATTAATTTGTAAACATCAGCATCGCTGGCTACTTTATATTCTACTACATCATTAATGTTTTCCGGTGTTGTAGGGATGGTATCAATTAAGATTCCGCCATACATCTGTTTTAAATCCAAATACAATTCACCTCTTATAACACGCGCCTGCGCTACTAATCTTTTCTTCGCATTTTGATCCATATTAATCGATCTTGCTGAAGTGATTATGGCCGAACATCTGTCGATAATTTTATATCCCTGAACCCATTTTGATCCTGTAAAAGACTGCGGATTATGCCCTGTTCCGTAAGGTGTATTCCAGGTTCTGTGCAATCCTAAATCGGTGGCAACCATAAAGAATACATTGGCCCACAAATCATTATTATCTCCGGATGGTGAATTATAATACCTCATCTGGTTGTAAAGTGCGTTTACTCCAACTTCTAATCCTGCCGGAGAATTGTAGATATAATCTACAGAAATCTGATCTTTTACGTTTTCTTCCAGAAATTCTTCGCACGAAGTCAATCCTAAAGAAAGCCCGAATATCAAAACAAATAGAAAATTTATATTTTTCATGATCTTGTTATTTTTATTTATTGATGTCTTAAATGTGCTGTTAGAAACCTACTTGCAAGCCTATAACACAAGTAACAGGTTCCGGATAATCGTTGATATCTTTTTCAGGACTGTAGGACTGATAATCTGTAATGGTGATTAAATTACTTCCTGTTACATAAAGTCTCATATTACTTAATCCTAATGTTTTAAGTGTATTTTCAGGAAACTTAAACCCAAGCGATACGTTTTGCAAACGAATATAAGAAGCATCCTGTAATCCTAAAGTGTTGATATATGGCGGATCATTTCCGTCTCTTGGTCTCGGCCAGTTTCCTCCCGGGTTTTCCGGTGTCCAGTAATTTTGTTTAACACCATTTTTCACTCCACGTAAAGAACCTCCTTTTACATAATCGTATAAAAATAAATTGTCTCTGGTAACGCCCTGAACAGTATAAATATCTGCTGAGAAATCGAAACGTTTGTATTCTAAACTCACTGAAAAAGTTCCGAACCAATCCGGCATTTTTGAGGTGATAACCCTATCCTGATCCGGATTTGGATTTGCTCCGTTTGATGGGTCTGCATCGTATAATTTTATATCTCCCGGATACAGAGTTGTTCCCGTAACAATTGGAATATTTTCGCCCTGCTGATAAATTCCAACGGCTTTGTAGCGGTAATACACATCAATTGGTTTCCCTATGAACCATAGGTTTCCAACAGAATCATCTTCTTTTCCGTCTCCGTTGGCATCTTTACCATAAATACTTACGATGCTGTTTTTGTTTTTGGTGAAAGTGGCTCCAAGACTTAACCTAAAATCTTGTTTTTTGATTAAATCCCCATTCAGAGTAATTTCTAAACCTTTGTTATTTACTTTTCCAAGATTGGACAATTTGGTTGTATATCCTGTATTGGCATTTAAAGTTTCATAAATCAATAAATCTGAAGTGTCGGTATTATAAACCTCAACCGTTCCTGTTAATCTGTTTTTGAATAAACCAAAATCGGCCGCAAGGTTCAACTGTGTTGAAGTTTCCCAGCGCAGATCCGGATTAGACAATTGCGAACCCGGAACATAACCTGATACTTTTATTCCGTTTATAATATAATCTCTCTGATCTGCCACTGCCATACTTTGGTACGGATCTTTTGGCTGGTTTCCTACTTTACCATAACTGGCTCTTAATTTTAAATTGCTCAATACAGGAACGTGTTCTTTCATGAAATTTTCATTCGAAACATTCCAAGCCGCATTTACAGCAGGAAAAAATCCCCATTTATTATTTTTACCAAATACAGATGATCCATCGGCTCTGCCCGAAACAGTAAAATAATATCTGCTGTCAAAATCATATTCCAGTTTTCCGGCAAATGAAATTAAAGAACGCTCGTTACCGCCAATTTCCGGCGTGTTCAGGAAAGCACTTTCCAGACCATAAATTCCTAAAATATCACTCGGAATTCTATTTGCTGTATTCTTAAATTCATTGTATTCTGATGATGTTATTTCGTAAACTCCTGTTGCGCTGAAGTGATTTTTTTCAGCCAGTTTAAAGTTATAATTCAAAATATTACTAAACTGATATTCTACATTATCTTTAAAAAGAATACTGCCGCTTCCTTGTCCTGAATTTGCAATTCCGGAAAGTGATCTCGAAGAATTAAAATTCATTGCTTTGTAATTCCATGATCTTCGGCTGGCATTTAATTTATAAGTAAAACCTTTTAAGATGTTGATATCCAGAAATACATTCATAATGTCGTTTCTGTTTAACTCATTTGTATTGGTTTCATAAATATCAATAAGCGGATTTGGAGTTTCCTGAATTCCACCCGGAAGATGACGGAACGAACCATCGTCATTGTAAATTTTACCCAGCGGTGAAGTATTAATGGCATTATTTAAAATGTTCCCCACATTAGGACGATTTGACTCCGAAAACTGAAGCGAAAGATTCATTCCCACTTTAAGCCAGTCGGTGATTCTTTGGTCAACATTAATTCTCATGGCTACTTTTTCGAAGTCAGTATTGGGTACAACACCCGAAGTATTAATGTAATTTAAACTCGTAAAAATGCTGGTTTTATCTGTTCCGGATGAAACGCTTAAACTATGGTTGTTGGTAACTCCGGTTCTTAAAGCGTATTTTTCCCAATCGATATATTTTCCGGATTGAACCGATTCTAATTCAAGTGGAGAGAAAACCTGATCGTCTGGTCTGTAAACACCATTGTTACTTGTTCTATAGGCTTCTCTTTTTAGCTGGGCAAACTCTTCGCCGCTATAGATATCAAAATTTCTATTGATTGTCTGTAATCCGGAGAAACCATTATAAGCAATTTTTGCTTTTCCTGTTTTTCCTCTTTTAGTCGTAATTAAAATAACACCATTTGATGCTCTTGCTCCATAAATAGACTGTGCAGCAGCATCTTTTAAAATTTCTAAAGAAGCAATATCATTGGCATTAATATCATTGATGTTTCCTATCACGATACCATCAGCAATTACGATAGGCTCGTTACTTCCGTTGATTGATTTTTTTCCTCTAATTTGTATCGATGAAGAACTTCCGGGTCCGCCATCAGCCAATGACACCTGAACTCCTGCTGCTTTTCCTCTCAGCATTTCTCCCACATCAGAAGTAGCAACTTTGGTCATATCACCCGGTTTCACCGAAGCTACAGAACTAATTACGTCACTTTTCTTTTTAGTTCCATAACCTACGACTATAATTTCGTCAAGTGCCTGAGAACTTGCTTTCATCACTACTTTTAGATTCTTTTTATCTTCGGTCTGAACAGTCACTTCGTCCATCCCGATAAAAGAAAACACCAATAGAGTCTTAGGAGAAACATTGATGCTAAAGTTACCGTCAAAATCGGTCTGAACTCCTTTTGATGTTCCTTTTGCAAGTACATTTACGCCAGGCAATGGTAAACCCTGGCTATCGACTACTTTTCCTGTAACTGCTGTTTCCTGCGCATTCGTTGTGGTCGAAAGAATACACATAAACAGCAGTAAAATTAATTTTAGATAATTTCCTTCAAGAAAAAACATCTTGTCATGTTTGTTTTTTTTCATAAGTTATTTTTTTGGTTAGTTAGTGTAAAATCAGTTATGATTTCATTGCAAATGTGATTAATAAATGACATTTTAAGGGGAGGAAGATATTCGTTTTTAGGGGGATTAATGTGCTTTTTTACGAATTTAAACCCTTATTAAACCTTTAAAAAACGGTATTCGTAATAAAAAACTTAAAAAACTGAAGTTCGCTTAATCTTCATGTTTTCCAATTTAGTTTAACCGCAATCCCGATAGCTATCGGTAGCAAAGAATAAAAACGCAAAGTCCGCAAAGCTTGAATTAAACTTTGCGGACTTTGCGTAAACCTCAGCGTGCTTTGCGGTTAATTATTTAAATGCGAACTTTTATATTCAGTAGGAGATAAATTATAAAACCTTTTAAACTCTTTGCTAAAATGTTTTCGATCATTAAAACCTACCATATTGGTCACTTCTGATACTGAATAACTTGTATTCATTAATAAACTTGCAGCTTTCTTTAATCGCATGTTTTTTATAAAACCGGCTACGGATTGGTTGGTAAGGGTTTGTACTTTTTTATAAAGTACCGTTCTGCTCATTCCAATTTCGCGAACCAGATCATTAACATCAAAATCGGTATTATCGATGTTGGCTTCGATGATTAGGGTTAGTTTTTTTACGAATAAACCTTCGGGCGTATTTACGTTTTCTTCCTCAGCATCTGTACTAAATCCTTCTCTGTATTTCTGACGCATTATTTCTTTGGCCGATAATAAATTGGCAATCGTCAGTTTTAATTCTTCAATGCTGAAAGGTTTTGAGATATAAGCATCAGCTCCTGTTGAAAGTCCTTCGATTCTATTTAAAGTCGAAGATTTTGCCGTTAATAAAATAACGGGAATATGATTGGTATTGAGGTTAGTTTTTAGAATTTTACACAATTCAAAACCGTCCATTTCAGGCATCATGACATCGCTTACAATAAGATCCGGAATCTCTTTTTCCATGTATTCCAGCGCTTTTATTCCATCTGTAAATTTCAGGACTTTGTAATCGCTGTATAGAATATCATAGACAAAAGACAAAACTTCTTCATTGTCTTCTATCACCAGAATGGTCTTCTTAGAACTATTTTCCGGTTCTTCCGGATATTCGGCTTCATAGGTTTCAACTTCGGTTTTCACATCCGAAATTGGACTTGCATTTTCTTCTATTTTAATGGCATTTTCAACAATCTGTGACTTTTTAAAATGGTCTTTTCCTTTCTTTAAAGTAATCGTAAATATGGTATTGAAATTGGCATCGGCTTCCGTCTGTACTTTTATTTCTCCGTGATGCAGTTCGACGATACTTTTGCTTAGAGCAAGACCAATTCCGCTTCCTAAATTTGCACTCCCGCGGTCGTCTAATTGAAAAAAGTTCTTGAAGATTTTCTTTTTTCGGTTTTCCGGAATACCAATTCCGTTGTCTTTGACTTTTATTTCTATGGAATCTGAATCTTCTTTTTGTTCGACAGCCAAGGTGATCCGGCCATTTTTGCTGGTAAATTTAAAGGCATTCGAAAGCAGATTATAAATCACTTTCTCCATCTGATTTTTATCAAAATAAATCAAAGCGGTATTGATATTCAGGACAAATTTATAATCGATTTTTTTCTCGACAGCAAATCCGCGGAACGATTCGTAGATATCGAAACAGAAAGAAACGATATCCTGCTGTTCGCAGTAAATTTTCATACTGCCTTTTTCTGCTTTTCTAAAATCCATTAATTCATTGACCAGTTTCAATAATCGGTCTGAATTGTTTTTGATGACTTTGAGTTTGTGTTCAAGATTCGAATTCTTTTCGGCACTATTTAAAAGTTCTTCAACCGGCCCGCTAATCAAAGTTAACGGCGTTCTTATTTCGTGCGAAACATTGGTAAAGAAATCTAGTTTCATTTTATACAATTCTTCCTGTCTTTCTTTTTCGACCTGTTCCAGATAAAAGGCTTGTTTTAGTAATTCTTTATTTCTGAAAAATCGGAACAATAAAACCGCACCTGCAATTAAAATTCCGAAATAGAAAATATACGCCCACCAGGTTTTCCACCACGGCGGCAACATGATTATTTTTAAGGTTTTAACGGCCGGATTCCACTTCCCTCCTCCATCTGAAGTTTTAATTTTTAAAAGGTATGTTCCAGAATTTAAATTGGTCAGATTGATGTAATGCTGTGAACCAATGGTATGCCAATCGTCTTTATTAAAAGAACTTTCGAGTTTATAAGCATATTCATTTTTTTCCGGCGTTACAAAATTCATTGCGCTAAATTCAAGACCTATATATCCCTGATCGTGACTTAAAGTAATTTCCTGCGTTTCGCTTATATCTTCTTTTAAATCAACGGCTTTATTTCCGGGTCTGATTTCTTCATTGTTGACAATCAGTTTGGTCAACACAATCTCGGCATTATCCGGAGTCTTTATGAGTTTTGATGGATTAAAAACGATCAGGCCGTTGGAAGAACCAAAAAGCATTTCTTTGTCATTCAGTTTTAAACTGCTGTTATTCGAAAACTGTTTTACTTTTAAACCATCTTTTGAGGAATAAGACGTAATCTCAAAATCAGAAATATGCGGATTTGTTTTAAACTTTTTTGTTTTTATTTTATATAATAAATTATTGTCGCTCACCCAGATATTGCCTTCTCCATCTTCTGAAATACTCTTAATGGTTTCATCTGTAAAACCCAAAGCGCGGTTGATTTCGAAAAAATGTCCGGATTTTTCATTCAACAAATTGATTCCCCCGCTTTCAGAACCTACCCAAAATCTGTTTTTAGAATCGGTAAACATAACCGTAAGACTGTTATTGGGCAATCCGCTGGCTTTTCCTGATTTATAGATTTTGGTTACTCTTTTAAGTTTTTTGTCGAAAAAGTTTAAACCATATTGTGTGGCGATCCACAAACCATTTTCTCTATTTGCTATATCTGTAATAAAATTATCGCTGAGGGCGTTTGAAGTTCCGTCGGCCATATAACTTTCGATGGTGCCGTCCGGGAGTATTTTTTTTAATCCGTTTCCGTTTGTTCCTACCCACAAATCATTATTATCCATTAATAAAGAAGTAATAGGCCGGTTGCGTTCTTTCGGATTTGGAGAAAGCGGAATTTTACTAAATGTTCTGGTGTTTTTATTGAACTTAAACAAACCGTTGAAAGTTCCGCAAAACAAATTCTGCTGATTCTGACTGACTAAAGCGGTAATCATATTCACGCTTTTATCAAAATCATTAGAATCAATTAAATAAGTCGCATTTCTGTTCGTTCTAAAATCCAGAAAGTTCAAACCACCGCCGTTTGTTCCTACCCAGACAGAGCCGTTATTTTCTTTAGACACGGCATTTACAAGGGCGCTATTTAATCCGAAATTGGGTTTTATAACTTCTCTTACGTTGGTAAAATTGGTATTGGTTTTCTGGAAAAAGTTTACACCTCCGCCATTGGTGCCAATCCAGATATCATCGTGACGGTCTTTTAGGAAACATTTTACATCATCATCTGACAAGCTGTAACTCGTGAGCGGATTGTGCTGGTATTTTGTGAACTCGTTTTTGTCTTTTTTATAAACACATAATCCGTTTTTTGTGGCAAACCAAATGGTATTGGCATCCACTGCCACAATATCATTGACCCAATTTGACGATAAACTTTTGGTATTGCTGAAATTCTGCAGATAATTTTTTACGGAATTTCCGGCCACATTATAATGGAAAACTCCATTTGCTTCGGTCGCAAACCATAAATCGCCATTTTTTTCTTTGATTATTTTCCAAATCTTCGAATGGATTAAAGCTTCATTTTCTTTTAAAGCTTTAGGAAGTTCTTTTTTTGAACCATTTTTAGGATCAAAACATTCCAATCCTTTGGCTGTACCCACTAAAATGCCATAATTGTGATCATAAAAAAGTGATAAAACCCTGCTTTTTCTAAAAGGTGAATTATGATCGTTTGAAATTTCCTCTAATAAATACTGCTTTTTATTTAAGCGCTTGACTCCTCCAAAAGTCCCAATCCAGATTCTATTTTGATCGTCCTGAATGATTGATGAAATATAATTTCTTCCTCCTTTTACTTTTTGAACATCGACTCTTAAAAAATCACGTTCTCTTTTCTTAAAAAGATTCAAGCCATTATTGGTTCCTATCCAGAGTTCTCTTTCGTTATCTTCTAAAATAACATTAATGTGGTTGTTGCTTATGGTATTTAAGATGTCCTTATTATAAGCATATCTTAAAAAGGTGTAACCATCATAACTAATTAATCCGTTGGCAGTTCCTATCCAGATAAATCCTTTCTTGGTTTGATGAATGCCCGAAATCATACTCTGCGAAAAACTCACATCGTAATCGATATGATCAAAATACAAATCCGAACTCTGGGCAAGAGAACTAAATGAAATGGAATACAGTAAAATGCAACTTAAAATATAGTTTTTAATGCTTTTCATACATGAAACAAATAAGAGCTCAACAATTAAATTTTGAATTAATTTGAAACAAAAGAGGTGTCAAACGTCCTGCAAGGTAAATCTAATACAAAAAACAGAAGTCTTTATATTTTCTTTTTAAGGGGTGTATTTGTACTTATTGATAAAAGCAAAACTATTTATTAAAAAAATAAAAACCTATAAATCAGCAATTTAAAGGTTTCCATTTTTTTTACAATTTGAAGTATAAAAAGTTACATCATCGTATTAATACGAATACTGGCTTTTATAAGTGCCAATGCTGAGATTTTTGAAATATGGATATCTTTTGGCTGATGATGAGAATTCTGACTTACCAGTTTTACAAAATCTGTTCCCTGATCTGATTTCTGAACATATTTTACTGTAATGTATTCTTCCCAGTCGTTTAACTTAACACTCAACAGATACATTTCTCCAAAAAAGATATTTTCAAATTCCGTTTCCTTATAGAGTACAATATCTCCTGATTTTAAAAGAGGATACATACTATCGCCTGTTACAGAAATAGCTCCGTCACATTTTGGGAGGTTTGGAATTTTTATGGTATCCAGAACTCTCTGCGGTTTTCCACTGTTAAATAATTCTCTTAAACCCGCCACAGCTTCTAAATCATATAATGGTATTTCCTGACTCACATGCAGTGAATCGATTGTTTTTCGGTCATTATTCATAATTACAATATTAGCATTATCCTCTTTTATCATGGGTCCGTTTCCGGTTAAAAGCCACTCGGAATTAATTTCCGGATAGTAGTGTAAAATTTTACACGCCTTATCTGTTCCCATATTACTGCTGTTATCTAAAAACTTATTAGAAAACCCTAAATCATTACAGAACTTATATTTAGTAATCCCTTTATAATCAAGATATTCTCGCATTCTTTCAGTTGACCCCATAAAAAGATGTATTTTTTTACGTTAAAAATTTGTTTTAATGTATTATTTTACATTATATTTGCAAAGTAAAGAAAAATAAATATCAAAAACAAGACAATTGCGCATAAATTTATGCGATGCAAAAGTTTCACTAAAAACAAAACAGTCAATCAAATTTCTGAATACAAACAACTTACAACAAACTAACAGCGCAAAAAAACAAAAACAAATGCACTACACCAAATAAGAATAAAACTACGAATGAATAGTAATATTAATCACTAATATATGTAAACATCATCACAATAACTTAAAAAATCATATAAATGGAAACAAATCAAATCAAGGAAAAAATTCAGGAACTGGAAAATTGGCTGATAGAAAATCCAAATAGTTCCGAGCGAAACTTAATAGAATCTGACATTAAAAAATTACGAACCTTATTAGATAAAAATCATGAGTAAAAATCAAATCGAAGCAAGAATTGCACAATTGTATCTGGCACTTCAATACTGTTCTGAAAGATCGAGAACTTTTACACCGGGAGAAAGAATCTGCATTAATCAGGAGCGTTTTCAATGGATGCATATTCTGGAAGATGAAACCGCATTGCCGCGTCCGGTTTCCCAAACAATTGAAAACAAATTAAAAGAAGTCTGGAGACTTGCTGACCACTATAATTTTAAGCCTTATTACGGTGATCCTTTTAAAGAAGAAATCTTATTGCACATCTAAATTATCATAACCTAAAAGCCAATATACTATGAACACAGCCTTAACAAACACAATCAGCCCGTCTATGGATTTATCCCAATTTTCTGCTCAGCAATTAAAGGAAGCTTTAAACCGAATTGAAAATAAAAAAAATGAAGAAAGAGATGCTTATAAAAAGCTGGTAGCCGAAACTATTCCGAAAGCGCTTTCAAGATTGCACGAAACCTCTGAAATGATGAGAAATGCCAAAACAGAAACGTTTCAATTGTTTGAAACTATCCTGGATTTAAAAAATCAGGTTTATGGTTTTAAATAAAAACAAATGTCACATACTTTTTCTAATGATAAGGAAGAAATTACGATTGGATATCGCATTAATGAAGGCTGGGATGATACGGTGACCATTGGTATTGAAAAGGTGCAAAATTACATTTCGTCGCTTTCTACAAGCAAAGAAACAGCATCGCTGGTTAAAATTGTTTTCAATTTACTAAAGAAAGATGCTAAAGGTAATTTAAAAGGTTCGCGAGTTCTTGAACTTCAAAAGTTAACGAAAGAATTTAATAATGAAGAATTTACAGATGGTGTTGAAATTATTGCTTCTTCTTTTAAACCTATCCGCTCAAGCTGGTTTATTGAGGCAAGCAGAATTGATGAAAATGGTGTAAGAACCAATATTCCTTTGTCTATGTCTTCTGTAGATTTTTTACAGGGATATGCTTTTAATTTCTTTAAACAGCAAAACGAACAAAGCCATGCAGCCTAATAATGACATTTACGCTTCGGCTCTTTTAGCCCTCCTGCTTATTGCAACCAACTTAAAACCAATTCTTTTATTTCGTGAATGGTTTTATTTCAGAATTAAAATAATTTTTAAACAATACTTAAATGAACGTAAAAATAAAACCAATTACAGACCACGAACGTTACAAGGTTAATGAGCATACGATTTTTAAAGACGGACTAGGAAACTGGAACTGCAAAAATGATTTATCCAATAAAGAACGGCAGGCTTTTAACCAATACGAAAACATCGTGATCAAAAATCCTAGATTTAAAAAACATACAACAGCCACCTATAAAGGCTGAAAAGATCCCTTACTACCTGTATTCTAAAAATCAGCAGCAGACAAAAAAATGGTTCCTGTTTCTTACTTCTTTCTGAAGGAAAACAGGAACCGAAATGGGCGGTTTTTACCCAAAAAAAGCAGCCAAAAACCATTCTTTCTATGAGTTCCCAGTCTTTAGATCTGTAGAACGAGATCATGGAAGTATACTGACCTCAATTGTTAAAAAATAATCTTTAACAAATATCACCTCAGAACGAGGTTGAAAAAATGGCATTTGAAGGAGAAAAACCATTACTAAAAAGATTAAATGGTTTGGCTGCTGTAAATCTTATGTCATTACTTTATTATTCAAGTAATTTTATTTCACTACTAATTCTTCATTTTAAACTTCGTTCCCTTTTTAATCTTTCTTATTTCTATCACTCCATAAATACTATATATCATGCCTATATCTTCAAACAGAAGCCTCGGAATTCAAAAAAATAAATTACTTCGTTACAAACTCGTTAAAGAATTATATCAGAAACACAAAACAGAAGATATTCCTACTACGGTAGTATGGCGTAAATATGTGTATCCGGTTTATCCAATATCACGTACTACTTTGTATGAAATTCTTTGTACGCCTATTACTTCAGAATTGAAAAAAATCGAAGAACTTATGAGCAATCAGGGAAAATCTTCGTAATTATTTATAAAAATGAAAAGCGAATCTTTTAACCTGTAAAAAACATTGTTTTTATGGTGCAAAGATGAGTCATTTACCTCTGCAAAAATGGGCTCTGTTCGCTTCCTTTACAACTATGTAAAGCCCTAGAATACAAATGTCCGCATACCTTGCATTCGTTTTTTTTAGGGCTTTTTTCACCCAATCTTTGCAATCTCAAAACGGAAGAACCCGCTACAATCTGACTGTAATTTTCAGGATTGTATTTCCTCAAAAAAACAACATCCTACTGTTGTTTCTCAAAACATATTTAACCTAACATTCAACATTCACACACTCAATGGAACAATTTCTATACCCCTCTCTAACCGCATTTTTTGCCGCTTTTATTACCTGGTTTTTTTCGATGCGAAAATCACTGGCCGAAGACAGAGCCGCCGAACTTGACAATGCCGTAAGTGCCGTAAAATATTACCGTGACCTTCTCGATGATCTTACTGCCCGACTTACCGCCGCCACAGATACCATAAAAAAAATGGAAATACAACACAAAGAACTTATGCTTATCAACCAGCAATTGGTTGATGAATTACAAAAATTTAAACAGCTAAACGGAAAAAATTCATGACACTAACTCAAAAAACCCTGGAAATCGCTACGGCACAAATTGGTGTCGAGGAAATCCCAAGAAACAGCAACTCCGGCCCTGAAGTCGAAATTTATTTAAGAAGCGTCGGTCTTTCAAAAGGATATGCCTGGTGCATGGCCTTTGTATACTGGTGTACGCAAAAAGCAGCACTGCAGATTAATGTCAAAAATCCTTTAAAGAAAACTGGTGGAGTTCTGGACCAATATAATTCGAGACCGCTTTTGGTGAAAAAAATTCCGCAGCCGGGAGATGTCTTTATTATTGATTTAAAAAATGGCTTAGGTCATGCCGGATTTGTAGAAAAAGTAGCCGGAAGTATGATTTACACCATCGAAGGAAATACCAATGATACAGGTGGCCGCGAAGGTTACAAAGTAGCCAGAAGAAAACGAGATATAAAAAGCATAAAGGGCTTTTTACGCCTGCAAAACTAAATTTAAAAACTAATTCAAATTATGACTAAAAAAATAAAATGCCTCGCGATTTCACTATTTCTCATCCTAATCGTGATTTCATGCCGAAGTCCGAAACCGTTGCAAAACGAAAATAAAATTCAAACCATCACCATTACCGAAACTTTACACGATACAATCTTTAAAATCGCAAAAGACAGCAGCTCCTACAGCGCATTACTGGACTGTATTAACGGAAAAGTAATTCTTAAAAATGTTATTCAAGCCGAACCAGGGCGTACATTAAAAAGCCCAAGGGTTCGACTTGATAACAATAAACTCAGCGTAGACTGCGACCTGAAAGAACAAGAACTATACGCGTTCTGGAAATCAAAACAGGTAAAAGATGTACAGGAAAAAACAATCACGATTACCAAGTTTGTCAATCATTTAACCTTTTGGCAAAAAGTCCAGATCTGGATAGGAAGACTGCTTTTTCTTGTACTACTATTTCTAATTGCAAGATTCGTGTACAAAATCTATAAGCCTTTGTGGCTTAAATAATTCAACTTTTAAATAACACATAAATATGTCTGCACAGTCTCATTTTTTTATAGAGTCAGGAGGCCTTACGCAAAGTCAGGAGCAAGCCTTTGGCCCCGTCTCTAGTACTCAATTTAACCTGACTTCCAGCTTCTCTCTGGATGCTGCAAAAAAAGCCTATTCTATTTGTAAAGGTGTTGTATTAATACAGCCTCAAACTGGCAATCCTAACAAAGTAAATCTAATTCTTAGACCTTACAAGCAGCCTTTTCCGGGATTAAACATCAAATATTTTATCTACAGAGGATTAAAAAAGAGTGACTTTTTTACTGGCGATACAGATCCTTTAGTTATTAAAAACGAGGGAACGTATTCCGATTTTATAGACAAGATCAATACAGATTTTAAAGCCTTTCATGAAGGGCGTAAAGTCAAAAACGGTGAAACTGTCACAGAAATTCCTGTTCCTCCGTTTAAGGCTTCTTATATTGGCTTTGATTTTACAACTCCAGACAGTACTTTGCTTTCAGATGTCTTTTTTAAAGAATCTGAATTTGAAGATAAAAACGGCACAGTTGAAGAAAAAGATCCTTACGAACTTCCTATGATTGATATAGGCAAATCTTTAGGAGATTTTGATCAGGGCGAATGTGGAATAGATGTTGTCTTAAATTATGGCGACTATAAAAACAATTTGACCACTGACGAATTTGTTTTTGATTTAGGATATGCCCGTAAAACCGTCGCCAAAATTATTGCGAATGGTGCTACAGATTACAAGAAAAAACTACAACGCGAACAAAGCACGCAATTTATTGATATCGCTGCTTTTTATGGAGCTTTTTCTAATGAAGGTAAAATAGAAATAACTACTTCTTCAGGAGATACTGTTTCAAAGACAGGAACTACAATCTATAGTGATTTATTATCTAATTTCTTTAATAAAAATAAAGTCTATTTATACATTCAAAGTAACAGACATCGTTCCTATAACTTTTACAACAATTACAAATTATCGGAAACAAATGATAACGACATTAAAATAGGAACCTCCGCTAATTTAATTGAAACAAAATATGGAAATTTAAATTGGCCTGTTCTTATTTTTGAAAACAATCAAACAAACTCAAATGATAATAACGACATATCTATAAGATTAACAACCTCTTCACGTTATGAAGAAATTACGTTATATGTTTCAACCGGTTTAATCAATACTAAATCCGAAAGGAACTTTGTGGTTAAAGAAAATCTTTTAGATTCTGAAAGCAATAATGTTGAGTCAAATTTCACTAAAACAATATCATTTAAAGTTACTAACATTAGTGAAAGTGGACAAAAGAAAAATATTAGTTCCTTAATCAGACTTGTCTATGTTGGTAAAGAACTAGATTTTTCTTTAGCAGATAACTATATCGTATGGGGAGATAAAAAAAGACATTCTTTGTATAGTAACATCTTTCCAAATTTAACCATAACACCTGTTTTTAATAATAACCAAAATTTCCTAACTGCTTCTTTTAACAGAGAATCTTTAATCAATTACAAAGGATTCTCTAACTATATGAACGAATCTGTGTTAAATGGTCTTGTAGTATTTCAGAAAGGCAAGAAGGAAATAGCAAATCCAAACTCTATTATAGAAACTCTTTCTAAAGAAAGAGTACTATTCATTGCAAAAAAAATTGAAACTTTAGATGAATTCTCAATTCACAAATCTGAAGTATTTGCACAAGGAGTGTTTTCTAGAAAAGCAAATGTAGATCCTAATTTAACTGATTATTCAAATTACTATTCTTCATTGTATGGCTCTAAAGATTACAAATTAAGGCATTACATGATTAAAGATTTGGACAAAGATATTAAAATATTGTCCTTAAATCTTAAAGATAATTTAGATTTTGATTACTACAATTTAGGTATAACTGAGGAAGAATTAAACATTTTAAAAGGAATAATTCCTAATAATTCATCAAATATCAATTTCTATTTAAAAGAAGATTCTGAAAATTCAACTTCGAGCTTAGAAATGAATAAAAACTATCTCAAGTATTCCATTGGAGTTGTCTTTGAAAATAATGATGGAATACTTTCAGTTACAATGCCTCCTATTCCCATCTATATTTACGGAATAAGTCATAATTTCTTAGCTACGGCAAGTTATACTGAATATGAAGAAAAATCTATTGCAAGCAGTATCATTAATACAACCGACATAATATGAATGCAAAACAAATAGCAAGACAGCTAGAACTTATAAAATATTTTACGCTAAGAAAATCAGCAATCTATTTTAATATTAATGCAGATATTGATCAAGATAAAGAAATTGAAAATGAATATGTCCAATTATCAGGTAACTATAGTTTTAAATTTGAAAGCATAATAGTTGATTATGCCAAAAGCTATAATTCTAATTTAAAACAAAAAACACTTCAGCTTTATTTTTATAAAAAACCGAATTCTAATTCTCCAAATTTTGAACTCATTGACGATCCAAACGGATTGATGACTCCTGCAATTATTAATGATTATATAAAAGACGGACAAAATTATAAAAGATATATTTTCCCTTCGCACTATAATCATCAAACATATTCTGAATGGTATAGTGATACCTCAATGGATATTGACAAAAGGGCAACACGAAGTTATTCTATGAACATTATAGTTGATGAATTTAGTGTTCCTGCTTTCAACAGCTTTTTAAATGAATCATACTCTCAATGGAAAATAAGATTCAATACGGCTAAAGATCAAGCTATTTTAGGTGATTTTTATTGGTTGAGTTTATACGATCCTAAAATATATCAATACGAACTTGCTTTTGAAGACAGAAAAAAAATCTTAGATTATATGGTTTATTCTCTGTATTGGGAAATTATTATCGATGGCATTGAAGGGACAAATAATGTTGATGAATATGAACTTTTTGCTTTTCTTGTTGCTAATATAAGTAAAGAAGATGCTAGTAATTTGTATCATTATATGTTTTCAATTGATAGTTCATTAGAAAAAAGTATTCTTCAAATTTATAAAGATAAACTGCCAAGTAAACTTTATGATATATTATTAAAAGCATTAGTAGGTTCATTTTATTGGACAAAAAACCTTACAGAGTTACAAAACGGTTTCAAAGAAGACAAATTATATCCTATTGGCTTTCTTGAGAAAGGAACATGGGAAATGGGATATTATACTTATTTTGATCTTGATGAGGATAAGGAAAAAGGAACAGGCCCTTTTCGATTAGGGACTAAATATAATATTGAAGAAACGGATGACCTTTTGATAAAAATCAAATCCGCAGTACAATATAGATACAATTACATTAATTATTTTAATAGAATAGAATATAAAAAATATGAAAACATTATAAAAGATGATTTAACTGTATTAAATTATGATGATGTAGTATATGTATCTCCTTTTTTAACTAATCAAGAATTTAATGGATTAAATATTCCTTATGGCAGTATTATGCCGATACCTGCCTTCGCACTAAAATGGCTAATAGATCAAAATGAAGACACTCAAAATATAATTAACCTAATAGAAAGAGGAGCAACATTTGCAGGGGTAATATTTCCTATTCTCAAAATTTATCAAGCTGCTTTTTTTATTGAGATATTTTATGAATCAATTGGACTAGGTTTTACTTTAGCAAGTAATACATTAGGTGCTGGGCTACAAGATCAAATAAAAAAATATGATGAGTCAAAATCTACAACAGATAAACCGTACAAAAAAGGACAAGAATTTTTAAGTTATTATTACCTATTATCATCTATATACGGATTAAAAGGGATAAAAGATGCTATTTCAGAAGCAGAAACCATAAAGGACAAAATTAAAGTTCTTTCTCAATTTGAGACAATTCTTTCAGCAAAGGGTGTTAGAGATGATTTTAAGACTTTCATGTCTATTCAATATCCAAATGAAAACATTGAGGCGTTTAACATTATAAGTAATGATATTGACCTAATTGAAAAAGAGTTTAATAGATATAAATATCTAAAGAATCAAAACTAACAGAAATAATTTGTAACGTTACTGGTTTAGATAATTATTGACATGTAAATGGAGGTATAACTTCAGAAAAAGTACCATATAAATTGCCTCCTCTATCCTTAAAAGCCTTAATACTTGGGTGGTTACACTTGACAAAACTATCTATATATAGTCGGGATAATTTGTCTGGGTTTACAATAATTATTGTATTTCTTAGATTTTCTTTACAATTAAGTTCAATCAAAGATTTATTTTTACTTACATCTAAAATAGTAAGCTGATTATAAGGACAATAAACTTTTCTTAAAACTCCATTGTTACCAAGTTTAATTGTTGTGATAAGGTTTCCATAACATAAAAGTTTCGTTAAATTAATATTTTTTCTAAGATCAAGTATTTTAAGCTGATTGCTACTACAATTTAGATCTTCCAAATTTGTATTGTTACTTAAATCAAGATCTGATAATTTATTATAAGTACAGTAAAGATTTGTTAACTCCTTATTTTTGGTTAGATCTAGAGTTACGATTTTATTGTCTGAACAATCGATTTTTGTTAAAGAAACAAAATATTCAATACCTGACAAAGAAGCAATATTTTTTTTACTGATATTCATTATCCCGTCATAAGAAGTAACAGAAGGATGATTTGAAATGAATTTACCATCAGAGGTAAAAGCTAATGGTACTATCTTTTTTAGATAAGTTTTAAAATTTACATCTGGTATTTCAGCATACACTGGAGGTGGATCATTCTTTTTAAAACAACTATAACTCATATTACTTATTATAAGCATTACAAAAAGAATTATTATCCTCATCAAAACTTTATTATTCTTTTGATCTGTAAATATGTTTTTTACCATTATTATTTTTAAAATGTCAATTATTATATGCAAGTTTATAAATTAAATCATTTTGGAACAACATATTTGTAAGTTTTTTCAAAATAAAAAACACATTATTTATTTTTATTTAGTAATGCAAGCAGAAATACTTATTAACACATAGTACAGCAACAATTCAAAGACCAAAAAATCTTTGAGTTGTCTTAAAAGCGAAAAAAACAAAAAATCACATTTCAAAAACCTCAACTTAGGAAACTTAATCTATAAGTTTCCCTACTCTACTATTGACTTTTTTCAAAGTCACATCAAAACAATATTTTTTTGTTTTACAACAACATACAATAAATACTACCAATTATTTTTAACCCCATAAAAAATTAATTAAAATGAGTACAAATCACAACAGAATTAAAGTCGTTGATTTAGAAACAAATGACCCAAATAAAATTTTAAAAACCAATCAAAATGGTGAATTGGAGTTTAGCGATGTAGAAAATGATGCTCAGCCAAAACTTACGGATGAAAATTTTGGAGCATTCCAAGACTCATTACAAACTGTCAATACAATCGCTGACACAGACAAAATGCCCTTTCTAATTGGTTCTCTAGCCCGAATGATGACATGGGCAAACTTTAAATCTCTATTTAAAACAGTAGGAGGAAATTCAATATTTGGCAATGGTAATATCGCAACACCAGATATGGACACCACTACATCTCAAACGGTTTCTGGAGTAAAAACTTTCCTGAACTTAATGTTAGGTTTACGAAACTCAGCGAACACTTTTACATCATTTATTACAAATACTGCTACAGCATCAAGAACCTGGACTTTTCCTGATAAAAGCGGAACTGTTGCAATGACTTCGGATATTACTGGTGTAATCAATGCAGGAACAACCAATCGAATTCCAAAGTATGTGGGTTCTACAGTTGTCGGAAATAGCAGAATTTTGGATGATGGAACTTATATTGGTCTAGACGTTACTAATACTCCTACAAAAGATTTAACATTTGGTAATCAAAATACCAGAACATTAGGTATTGAGGATTCTGATTCATCAACATCTGGTCGTGATCTTTCAGTTTCAGCAGGAAGAACAATAAATTTCCAGTTAACAGCAAATTTCATTGACTTAAACCAATCTTCACGGCCATATAAAAAAGGTTATGCTGCTCCAAATGGTGACTATTTTATTCCTTCTGATGCGACGATATATAAACAAATCGGCGGAACAGGAAATCTTGTAATACATGCAACTTTATCATATAATATAAATTCAGTTGCCATTAGTTCAACAAATGATCTTTATGTATCAACCACTAATGGACTTTACAAACAAACTAATTCTACAGGTGGGTTTACTTTGGAAAATGAGGTAACTAATCGTGAATATTTTGCAATGTCATTCCACCCAAGCGGCCATTTATATGCTGTCTGCGCTTGTGGAGATACGGTTGGGAGTTCCTCAGAATATATCTATAAAAGAAGAAACAATACTGGCGATTTTACTACTGAAATTACTTCAGTTGGCAGATATAATGATGTTGCCTGTGCCCCGAATGGCGATGTATATGTTTCTTTTTGGTCTGTTGGTTTACTAAAACAAACAGGTGGTAATGGCACTTGGAGTACCGTTTATTCAACAAATTCTTTAGGTTCTGTTTGTGTCTTAGAAAATGGGACAATATATACGTGTAACGTATTCCAAAGTATCGCTCCAAAATTTGCGATTTCTACTAATAATGGTTTTTCATTTAGTACATCAGCAGTCGATCTGCCCTTTGGCACACATCTTTACTGTTATTTGAGTGCAAACAAAAACAATGTTTATCTCTATAGATGGTCTGGTTCAAGTGTGTTTTTTCAAAGTAATGATGCTTTAGGCGCTCCAGATCTAGACGGAGGTACATACAAAATAAAATCTGGAACCGGAAAAGGAACCGGAAAAAGCCGTGTAGAATTTTACACAGGACAAAAAACTGTGTCAGGAACTGATATGCAAGTTGAGAAAATGAGGGTTTACCTTGATGAGAATGGCAATTTTATTTATCTCACACCTCCAAGCTATGCAAATGATACAGAAGCTGATGCAGATTCAAATCTTCCCTCAAAAGCTTTTTATAAAATAACAGGGAATCGCACAGTTTTTCAAAAACCTTAAAATGTAAAATCATAAATCTTACAACTTAATTATTGGCTTTTTTTTAAAGTCATGCTTCCCCCACTCCTTATTTGTTTTACAGCATTGTAAAATAAAAACCCTATTGTGACGCCACTAACACAATTTTTAAAACAATAATTTTTCAGGCTGCCATTGTATATCAAAAAGACTAAAAAAGTTCTTTTTGAAGATACCTCAATCTGAATTAATTACGGTTACGCCCTAAAATAACTGAATATACGCCTGTAATTTTTTAACCCGTAATAATAATTAAAAATGAGTACAAATCACAACAGAATTAAAGTGGCAGATTTAGAAACAAATCAGCCTAACAAAATCTTAAAAACAAACCTGAATGGTGAATTAGAGTTTAGCGATGCAAACAATCTACAAACCGAAAACTACAATGCCCTTGACTGCACCTCCGAAGGTAAAACCCTGGACGCCAGACAAGGGAAAGTATTGAAAGATATGATTGACAACAGCAGTGTTAACCTTGCAACTGATCCAGAAACCCAAATAACAGCTGCGGTTACGGAAGACAATAAGGTAGTGAGTCGTTCTAAGCTTTTTAACTGGTGGCAGTGGGTGAAATCACAAAGTCAGTCAATTACTGGTGTTTGGAATTTTTCAAAAGGATTAAAAACCGAAATATTAAGAGATGGATATACTTGGATATCTCAAATGACAAATTATAGTTTTTTTGTATCTGAAAATACTCCTTATCATTATTCAGAAATAGAAATAAGTGCAAATGGCATCAGGCAAAAACAAGATAAAATGCAATCCTTTATTAGTTTTGGTACAATTACTCAAGATAATTTGGTTAATATACCTAACCAATCGGGAACACTAGCTTTAAAAAATGATTTTGTAAAAACAGCCATAGGAACAACTGAAACACCAAGTTTAATTATTCCAAATGGAAAATTAACAACTGTACCTCAAAATGGAGCTATTGAACGTGACGAAAATGGACAGCTTTGGGAAACTCACAATGGAGTAAGACAAAAATTACTTAATACATTAGATGCTTCTTCATTTGTAGCTAAAGAAAATTTACCTACAGATATTATAAATGATACTCTAACAGCAACTATTCCTAATAGATCATTGCTGGATCTTCTTTATCCTGATGTACCTGTAGGCACATATATACATTTTACTAAGCTTCAAAATGATCCAAATTTTCCTGCAACTTATAGAAAAACGACATTTGGATGGATAATGTTCGGATTTACCCAAATAAAACTATAGATAATACTTTAACAAGAGATAATTTTCAAAACCTTTTTTTCAAACTTTAGGGGAAACTTACAATTCTTAAGTTTTCCCTACTTTTTCATTCAATATTCCAAAAAGCAAATTTCACCCCATCCGCTTACTTTACAACTCTGTAAACTTCCAGAACACCCATGTTAAACTACTAAGCAACTGCTTTTTAAGCCCCGGATTTAAGCTGATCTTTACACTATAAAAAGGGGATAAACAGCACTATAAATCCAAAAAAGGACCTTTTATAAAGTGTACTAAACCTGGACAAATCAACGCAGATTAACTACACAACTAACCAAAAAAATTATGCCTTTAAATGCTAAGATTGGTTTGATGTAACTACAATTTAATCATTCAGAATATGAACAAAATTAAAGTCAAAAACACATTAGAATATGCCAACTAATCCTATTCCTGCGGTGCCGATTCCTGCAGCAAGATATTATCCGAGACTATCGGAGATAATTACTGTAGACGATTTACCTGAATTTTTATCGTTTGTCGAAAATGGTTTAAATGCCATCTTTGATAAAATTCACTACAAAAACTTACAATATTCTAAAGGATACCGCGGTGACTCGGCTTTTTACAGCCTTGATATCGTTACCAGCGAAAGACTGGCTCTTCCGCTACCATTTGGTTTAGGACTTGTCCTTAATCCAGATCCTGATGGAGATTCTACGATTTCCTCATTCCCTATTACTTTAGAATATCAGTGGGAAATTTTAGCTTTCCTCAAGACTTTCAGTTCCAGCAATTTCTCCTTTTCGGTAAAAGATTTTTATTCTGTAGGCTTGCAGGTTTTCCGCATCAGCGAAGAACAGGTCGTAGCTCACATGCTGAACATTTTTGTTGAGGCCGAAGAAGGAAAAACAAAATATGAAACGCTTTTAGATGATATTAACGGGCTTTTGAATTTTCCTGAAGAACAAAAACTAAAACTTCCTGAAGGTGTTGAACAATCTATTAATAGCGTAATCACGCTTATCAACACCAATACGGCTATTACAGAAACAATTCCGTTATTGCTGTTTGCCACATATATTTTAAATGAAGATTTAAGTACAACAAAACAAAAACTGCAGGAGTTCTACAATATCATTGCTCCAGATGGTATCGAAGCTCATATTAAAAGAATCATTACTCCAAAAGCCAAAGCTACATTAGCCTTGAGTGCAGGTATTGAGTTTCCTCAAAATGTATTAAGACCAATAAATGGAGACGGTACTCCTTACATAGATCCAGGTGCTAAATCAATGTTTGTATTTGGTAAAGCACAATTATATGCTGATACTGAAGCCGGAATTGGTTATCAGCTGGAATTAGGAGGAAGTTTAAGTCCTTCTACATTTGCGATGATTGGTAATACCGGTTTAATTCTTCAATTAGATACTTTAAAAGTCGATTTAAGCAAGAAAACCAATATTCCTGAAGCAGATGCTGATGGACGTCCTAATGATTTCGTTGGAGTTTATGCCCGTGCCGTTTCGGTTACATTGCCTTCAAGATGGTTTCATGATCCTAAAACAAGCCCTGAAAATGAAAACAAAACACTCAGAATTGGTGCTTCAGATTTATTAGTAGGTTCTGGCGGTATTTCGGGAAATATTTACCTGGAGACCGTTCGAAGTATGGGCAGTACATTTAATTACTTTAATGACAAGTTCAATTTCAATTATCCAATCTCTATGTTCGATAGAGATGAAGATGATGTTGTAAATAAAGAAGAAATCACTGATTATGACTCTTTAATTGTCTTTTTACAAGAATTAAACAGCAAAGGAAAACCTTATGCTTTTGATTATCCCCTATCTCTGACAACACTTTCTAACTTAGCTTCTACCACTATTAAGTCCTCAACAACTTATAATTTTGGTAATGCTAAGGAATATCAAAGTTTTTTATCAGAATTAAATTTAGATAATACACTTTGGAAAACCCTTGGCTCTCCGGAAAAAGGCTTCAAAATTGGTTTCAACAAATTTGATATTTCATTTAAACAAAACAAAGTAATTGGTTCTAATATTAAAGGAAAATTACTTTTTGAAAAACTTAAGATAATACGAGAAGGTGAACCCGAAAGGCCTTTTAGTGCCATTCTTGAAGGACATTTATACGATGACGGCGATTTTAATCTTACAGCTTCTTTTCCTAAAGAAACAGCTCCTCGTGCCAATTTACTTAAGCTTGTTGATTTTGAATTTTACAGTTTTGAACTAGGTAAAGAAGATAAAGATTACTATGTAGGAACTTCATGTTATGTTTCGTTCCCTAGCGTTGTCATGCAGCGATTAATGAAAGGACAAGGAATTAACATTGAAAAACTTCGAATTTACAGCGACGGAAGTATTGAGGTCGAAGGAGGTTCGATCCCAATTCCTATCAACTTTTCATTAGAGCTTGGTCCGGTTAAAATGTCGGTTACAAACGTAAACTTTGGTTCTACCCAAATTAACGGACATAAATATAATTTCTTTGGTTTTGACGGTGCTATCAGCATTAATCCGCTTGGAGTTGATGCTCGTGGTGAAGGTGTAAAATATTATTATTGTACTGAAGAAGGTCACGAAGATTCGTTTATCAGAATTCAAACTATCGAAGTAGATTTAATCATTCCGGGAACAGCTACAGAAGCATCTGCAATGGCTATTATCAATGGTATGATTTCGCTTCCTGAACCTGGAAAATCTCAAGAATTTAAAGGTCAGGTTTCTTTAAAACTGCCAAAAGCAAAAATTTCAGGTGGTGTTGGCATGCGCTTTATGCCTAAATACCCGGCATTTTTAGTAGATGCTTATATTGAACTTCCTACTCCTATCCCGTTAGGGTTTCTTGCTATTTCTGCTTTTAGAGGTTTGTTAGGATTTAGATATGTCGCAACTAAAGAAGCCGCAGGATTAAATAAAGATAATTCATGGTATGAGTTTTACAAACATCCAAAACCAGGTATTAATATCAATAAGTTTAGCGGTCCGCCTGATTCTATGCAGTATAAATCGCCATTCTCTATTGGAGCCGGAGCTACTTTTGGAACCATTGCCGATGGCGGACATGTATTGTCTTTAAGAGCCATGCTGTTGTTGTCTCTTCCTACCCTATTTTATATTGAAGCAGGATTAAATGTTATTGCCGGACGATTAGGTCTTATTGAAGATGACCCTAGCAATCCTCCTTTCTTTGCTATGGTTGCATTTGGAGATGATTCGTTAGAACTTGCTGCCGGAGCAGATTTTAGTATTCCTAAAGACAGCGGGGAAATCTTCCAGCTTCATGCTTTACTAGAGGCAGGGTTCTTCTTTAAAAACCAAAAACCCTGGTATGTAAATATTGGATCCAGAAAAGACCCAATCATGGCCAGAATCCTTACTTTATTTTCTGCTAAGGCTTTTATCATGCTTTCTGCTCAGGGAATTGAGGCTGGAGCCCGATTAGATTTTAAACTCGAGAAAAGCTTTGGTCCGGCTAAAGTAAAATTGTGGGCATATTTAGAATTAGGCGGAAAAATTTCGTTCAAACGTCCGCAAATGGGTGGTTATATTAGTGCTGGCGGTGGTATTCAAATTAAACTTTGGATTATTAATGTCGAAATTGCCCTGGATACTATTTTCTCAGTTGAGTCATTTAGGCCATTTTTAATTTATGCAAAACTGGAATTGAGTGTTCGTGTAAAAATTGGTTTTGTCAGAGTTCGCAAAAGATTTGTTGTAGAACTTCAATGGGATATTAACAGGATTGTTGATCGTACGCCATACAGCCCGCTTCCTAAAGGAACATTTGGAGATGAAGATGATAACCGAACATTAGAAAATGTAAAGGGAGTTCATATGCTTACCAACCAGGCTTTTGCTCTTGATTATTTCAAATCGCCAGGAGAGAAAGGTTATAATAAGGATCAATTTTATGAGGGAATGCCAAAAGCAGAGTTAATTACAAATACAATTCCGCTGGATACCTATATCGATATTAAAATGGCTAAAGGTTTATTACCAGATCCGTCATTATCTAAAAAAATTGGAGGATATACCGGGGATGCTAAAAACTATACCGATATGATGCCGCCAGTTGAAAAAATTGCCGGAAGACCAATTCGCCAGGTTAAACATAGATATGAAATTAAATCGATTGATTTAAAATCATGGAATGGTTCTAATTGGGAAGATTATCATCCTTTTGAAGCGGTTGTAGAAGATTCCCTTGAAGCTCGTAAACTGGTTGCAGGTTTACCTTGGGCACAATGGCAGAAAGCAATTGACCAATACGACAGTATTCGTGTTTTAGCCACAGATCCTTTTTCATTTTTAAGTTCTGGAGAACCAGGATGGCATGTACCGGAACAATTCGGAATTACACCTTCAAAATTGTTCTGTCAATCTGATAAAATTAAAAAAGAACATACAGATTTCCTTAGAAAAAAAATTGGACAACGTTATTATGTTCCAACACAATACACGGCTGATAAAATTAACGGATTGTTTTTTAAACTAATTGGAGAAGTTCCGGAAGTCCTGGAAAATAATCAAGTTATAGAAGGCGATTTCATGAGCATTACCGGAGAAAAAAATCCTCATAAATTCACTAAATCATTAGCATTTAAAAACTATAATGAGTTAGAGGTTATTTTCCCACAATCGGCTATTGAACCAGTATTTAAACTTACGACGCAGGCCAAAGAAGTAAAAATAAAGGCTTATACTTCAGTTATTAAAGAAGGAGCTAAACTGCCTGTTTACGAAATTGTAGAGATAAGAAAAACTGCTGCCGGAGCTATTTCTCAAGAATTAACCTATACAAAAGCGGAGTTATTAAACGAAATAACTTTATACAATAAAGAAATTGATGTTGTTTCTAAAACCAAAATCGACAAAATTGTAATTACGCCAATTGCAGCAAAAGCAGCAGAAATCAAAGATATTAGAAACCAAATTGCAGCATTGTTTGACACTACTTATACAAGCGCAAATGGAGATTTCGAAATGTCTGGACCTCGTGATCTTGAAAAGTATGATTTGCTAATTGCAAAATTGAACGAATTAAAAGCTAATGCCGGAAATGATACTATCCAGGAAGAAACACCAAACGCATTGACTTTTACACGTTATTACGGATACAAAGGAAGAGATTTGTATGCATTTGATAAAGTGGTTAAATACAACGATACTTATATTATTTCTTTCCATCCGCAGGCCAATACAACAGTGCTATTACAAGTTAATTCAAATGGAGCTATTTTAAGAGAACGTTTGTTAAACGGAGTTGTTACTTCAATGCAGGTTGTAAATGGAAAATTACTCATAACACAGGCACTAAAAGCAGCTCAATGCAAAGGAATTGGAGAAGCAATTATCGATTTTGATTTTATTATTGGGTGTGAATCTTCTATCGATGCAATGGCTCTTATTGAACTGGATGACGAACTGAGTTTAAGTACCGGTGTACAATATCTAAACAGTCATTCTTTAGGTTTTAACAAAGTATTGCCTTTAGCTAATAATGAATTGTTTTGGATAAATACTTTAGAAAATGAAACACAAATTAATTGGGTTAACGGAAGTGATCGTGCTCTTATGCAGCGTGTAAAAATAAATGGAACAGCAATTAAAATTCTTCAGCATAATGATACTAAATTTAGCTTGATTACAAAAGAGAAAGAAATTATCCGCTTTAATTTAAATACAAATACGAAAGCAATTTCTGTAACCGATACAAAAGTACTTTCTGATGCATCTGTATCTGAAATTATCGATGCGGTTATTTCAAACGGAAAAACTCTGGTAACTGTTCAATTTTCAAACGGAAAATTTGGTTTGGCTCAAATTACAGGAAACTCATTAGATATTGTAAAACAAGATACCATTTTCGATTCAGCAATTTACTTATCTAACAATACTTTGGCTGACAACTCGATTATAGCCTATAACAAAGATTACTTATTTGTATTTGGTTCAGCATTGGAACTTATCAGATTAATTAAAAGAGGAACCACGATTGAAAATGCATCGATTATTCATATCCAAAACGAACCTTCCGCAAATGAAATCCTGATGCTTTCCTCTAAACCAAAAGAAAAAGGAGTTTATTTCTCATTGTTTAATAATCAGTTTGATAACTGTTCTTTATATGCCGCAGAAAATGTTACGTTGAGTACTTCTGTATCAGCACTAACAACTGGAGCAGCAAATGTAACAGTACTTTCTTTAACTGCCAATGTTGCTTATAACAAAGGGACTAAAAATTCTAAATTAATTACGGTTAATGATACAATTTGTTCCAACGGATATGCTGATGAAGATCCTGAATTAGACTATACAACCAGCGTTCAAAGTATCGAATGGTTAAGTAAAGAAAGTTATTTCCATAATACAACAATTCCTTCAATCGAGGCTGTACAAGAAAATCGGGAAGCAATGGAAGCTGCAGTAAGAAATACTGTTCAGCCCATCTGGAGACCTAATACGACATATTGCTTAGAATTTAAACTAACCGATACAGTAGATGATAAAAAGGCAACAGATTTTAATTATTTCTATGGATTTAAAACATTAGGGCCTGTTGGACACTTCCCTGTACCAGATCCTATTCCTGAACCCGTATTGCCAGGTGAGCTGCCTCCGGCAAAGAACGAATTGACAGATCTGTCAAAATCACCGTTGACATCGTTAAGACAATATTTAGATTACAATCGTTCTTACCCAAATGCAGATGGAAGTTTACTGCAGTCTAAACCTGTTTTTTACGGACATGAACAATGCAAGATCTCGATGTTTTTTACAAGTCCTTATGTTTATCACATGTTTAAAGGCTGGTCTGCTTATGGCGCTAAAAGAGAGGAAATCCAGGGATCATTGAATCTTATTATAAAAGATCCTCTTAATGACACGCTTATTCCATATCCGCTTCCAGAAGAGACAGTAACTTATCCAAGAGCAACAGAAGGAGATAATGAAGGAGATGCAAAATGGGTAAGTGATAACGATCCTAGAATTCCATTGGGTATTAAATTGATAAATAACTTTATCGGTGCTCATCCTGAAACAAAATGCGGTATTCTTTTAGGAGATCCTTTACAACCAAAATCTTATGGATATCAAGTTAACCTAACTGATTTGCAACCTTCAAAACTATATACTGTTTTAGCTAATAACTATTATGATGTTAACCAAAACAAAAAAGTAGATGAAAAAGAAAATGTTTTAGTACACCAATACGGGTTCCAGACTTCTCGTTACAAAAATTTTGAAGAGCAAATTCAAAGTTACAGCATTGATAAAGCCACAGAACGTAAAGCCTTGTTTGATGTAAATGTTACTATTAATCAGGAACAAATTGATGCCTTATATCATTTAGTTGCTGCAAAAACTGAAGTAAACGCATTAAGTGATTCAATGGCTTTAAAATATCAGCATTCATTTGACCGTGCCATTGAGGGAGTTTTAAAATTGTCTCCTCTTGATCCGGCTCAAAATACTGAGGTAAATAAAATTACTGATGCTAATACAGGTAAAATCATAGCGCTTTTAATTCGTAATCCGGAGCCATTTAATATTCCGAAAATACCATTGAAGGAAATTCAGGATACTATTTCTGTGGTAACAATCACAGAAGGCGAAAAGAAAGAATACACTAAAAAAGATGCTTACAAAGTATTGCATTCAAAAGATTATGCACAGGTATTGATCATGCATGATGACAAATTCATTGTAGCACCTACCCTGGACATCATGTTTGATTACAGAATGTGGAATAACGAAGAAAGTGCTGTAAATGAAACAAGAGCACTGACTTCATCAATTGATAAGCAAGATATACAAGTACAACTACAAGCAGAATCAGAAAATATAAATCTTTAAAAAACAATAAAAAATGAGTTCTATAAATCTTCAGGCAATTCCACTCTCGGACTGCGAAAAATATATAGCTATTGTTGTTGACGAATCGGGTTCGATAAACACCAATGAAGCACAGCAAATTAGAGATGGACTGGCTTCTTTTATTACTTCTCAGGCGCAAAGCAACATCACACTTTCATTAATCGGAATGTCTTACAGCGATACCGCTGTAAGAACCGATAATGTGATCCAGAAAAAAATTGCCGGTAATCAACAAGATTTTCTGGACTGGATTGATGTATTTGGTCGTGGTAATGTTTCAATTCAATCTGATTATTGGGCTTCTGGTTTAAATACTGCTAAGAATTTAACTGTAACTCCTGATATTGTTTTCGTAGTAACTGACGGAATTCAGGTAAACAACTCTGAATTTTTAAAAGGTTTATTCACTGAGTTAAATCTAAAATCACAGGTCTTTGTTTATGGTGTTACGAGCACAATAGAAGATATTAAGGAGTTAACAACGCCATTAAATACTTTTTTAGACAGAACACCAAAACTAAAAGAAGATAAAATCTCTGCATTAGACTCAGATTACCTCAGGGCTTCTGATTTCAGCACTTTAGGAACAGAATTAAACAAACTTGTTACTGATTTATCTGCTGCTCAGATTGGCTGTATTTCGAACGTAAGCATTATCGAAAACAATATTGTTTACCCTGTTTTAAAGAAAGGTGTAAAAATAAGCCAGCCAGCCGGAAATCTGGTTCTTAGAAACAAAAGCAGAATCCCTCTTACTTTAAGCGCAGGAACAAGAATACACAGCATGGGCAGTTTAAATGGTTTAACTTTTAAACTTCAAAATGCCATTACAATTCCTGCTGCATCGCAAATTGAAGCGGCGATTCGAGTTGAAGGAAAACCTTTGTCCCTTGGAAATTTTTCTGCTCCAATTGTTTTAAACAATGTTAAAAATCCTTTAGGTTTCAGTATCAGCTTTAAAGTTGGCAAAGAATCATCTGTAATTGATATTACTACTGGAAAAACAAATCTGCAGTCTACTTATCTGCAAATTGCAGCGGCAGGTTCCAGAGGAGTTGACAGTACAAAGGGAATTCACCTTCGCTGGCTGCTTGCAGGTAAATTAGGAGACAACCATCTTCCTAAAGGAGATTTATATAATGGCGAAAAAATTAATTTTAATAAACCGGATGACTTTGTAAAAGTATACAGGGCTCCCTATACCAAAGTAAGCCATACTTTAGATTTAAGCCAGACGCCAAATGTTGTTGACAACAAAAAAGCGTTGTGGATTTACAAAACAACAGATTCAAAGAGATCGATTTATGTTACATTTCAAAATAAAGAAAAATATAAGCTGGTTAAATTTGATATAGATCCATTAGTTAATCCTGTTTCTTTTTTACAAGCGTATGGAAACAATTTGATTGAAATTGAAAACAAAACCGAATTGTTTTTTGCCGCTGAATTAAACTTTTCAACACTAACTCCTTCAAGCAATGTGAGGTTAGAAACTTTATCTGTTGCAGAGAATACCATTATTGCTGCTAAGAGAGTTACAAATCGTAAAACCTATTCTTCAACACAATTAAATAATGTTCGTTTACTTTCAGAAAACGGAAGAAGTATTCGATTAAAAGCTAACAACTGTCTTTTAAGTTCTGTCAATTTTGAATTTTATTCTGATTTCATTACTCATGCTAATGCTAACGGAGACTGGAATTTAAAAGGACAATACGGTTTAAGCAAAAATGACCTTCAGGTTTTTGAACAATTAGAACCGAAACTCAATGCAGTTCACGGAAAATGGTTAAAATACAATGATGGCGAATATGTAAACATTGTCAATTATAAAGAGAAATGGAACAGGCCAACCGTAATAGGTGATAAAAGTGACAAAAATATTAAATCAATTGTTGAGCGATATATCGAATTAAGTGAAGATCCTAATGATCCAACTGCATTAGAACCTATCAACTTTGGAGATCTTGATGCAGATAAAGATCCTGAACCAGGAGAAATACAGGATGATGCAGAAAAAATATCTAATCTTGATTTATTAAACATTGCTGCAAACGATTACCATATTGCACGTATGTTAGGTTTGGGATGCATTGATATTGACGACGAAGTTCTTTCCGGAGACTATGTTTATCTAACAGAATATACCACTTTTGGTGATTTGGGGGATGGCGCAGGATCACGAGAGGTGCAGCATCTTTCTATGAGTATCCCAACGTCTATAGCTACAGAACGTTTTTCTCTTCCGGTTCAATTAAATAAAATTGTACCTGGCTTAAATGCAGGATCAGATGAAAATCAAAATGCTCAAATTACAGACCCTGATGGATATAGTTTTGATGGAAAGAAAAGATATATAAGTTTATTTATGGATGATGTCATGGATTATGACATAACGTCTAATAAAGCTGATGATTTCTTTAAATCGTCACTAGAATATGACGGAAGCTCTTTTACCTTCCCTATCTATGTAGGTGTAGATTTTAAAATTAATGGAGAAACAAATTGGAGAAAACCAGAGCTATCCTTTGATTTAGAATACCGCAATGTCGACAAAGACCTTAACAATTCATCTTATGAACCTGTACCAATTATTATTCCCGACTCTGGAAAATCAATTTTAAATGTACGCCAGGAAGAAGTTGGTAAAAAGACTTATATCTATCAGGGATATGGTATTAATATTTTCTCAAGAGCAACATCCGGCAGACAAATAAGTATCGAATCTGATATTAAGCCGGCAAACAATTTAATGCCGCCAAGCAATATTAACTCGCTTTTAATTACCGAAGAAAACCCATTGATGTTTACCTCTCAAACAGAACAAGAGCGTCTTGGAAAAATTATAGGAGATGACCCAACATTAATTAGGATTTTGTTCGACTATTATTCGGCTCAGGAATTAGTAAGTTATACCGTTCCTTCCGAAATGTCTGCTCAGGAAGCGGAGGAAAATAAAAACAGTATTTTTCCTGATAATGAAGAAATATTCGCAGATCATTTTAAACTATACTACAAAGACGGGCTTCCTGAGGTAGAATATGGTGAAATTGCAAGTATTAATAACTCTGACGAACTTACTTCTATTGTTACAATAAGAGAGTATAAAGTACTTAGCAGCGGTGAACAAGTTAAAGTAACATTAACTGAAAGCAATAAAACAAGATTTACGGGAGGAATTTTAACCGTTGGAGATCAAAACTATGTGATTCAGGATATTAATGTTGTTATTAAACCCAAACAAAAACCTCAGGATCCTGACGAATTTAGTTATGCTAATATAACAGTACTTAAAAAAGAAGTAAGTGACAGTACTCATGCCGATGGAGATGCTACAATAGACTCTGACAAAATTAGAGATATAGAGATGCCTGAGAGTAAATTGTGTACTCTGGTTCAAAACATGTTAACAGATACTAACTGGCATAAACCGGGAATTGATTTTAAAGTTCAATATCCTGCAAGTTTAAATGCGATTCATCGTGAAGTTATTCAGCCTGAAAGCGAAAACACAAAAGAACTGCAGTTAGAAAAAACAAGAGGAATCTGGGAAACTGCCAAGATCGAAAGGGTATTGGAAGATGCTTATAAAATGGATAAAAACGGACAATATGAATTGGATAAAGATGAAAAACCAATCAAATTGACTGACAACAAGCATTTAGGTTTATATCAAATCACTTTTTCTGATTTTAATTTACCTCAACATCCTCAATTTAAACCGGGAAACGAAAACTCAGTAGAATGGTCGAATGGTATTGTTCGTTTGTTTACAAAAAGCTCTGTTAAGCAAGGAATTTCTTTTCCTGTAAAAACCAGAAAAGAGTTTAAAGTTGTTCGAACCGAAAATATTGGCAAAACAGGAAATTTAATTTTATATGTAAACGATACCGATTTCAAATTAGGAGATTATGTAAATCAAGTAATGGATGAAAGTCATGATGAAATCATTATTGGAGACCGAGAAGTAAACTACTACCCTAGTTATAAAGTATATCTCTATAAAAATCAGGCTGCTGGAATTACTAAAGAAAATATTCAGCCAAGAGCAGACGAAAGTACACGCTACTCTATTTTCGGGATTAGTTCGCGTGCTGTTCGGCCAACTTTCGAATACAAATCAAAAATTAGTATTCCTAGTCCGATGTATGCGGTTAAAATTGAAAAAGCCGAAAAACCGGAAATTACGGAGGGGCATAATTTATACGCCACAAGACCTGATTTTTATAATCGTTCGACTTTTACTTTTACAACTCAATACAAAAAAGATCGCAAACCTTACGGGACATTGCATTATAGAGCCAATGAACAGGATTTCCTGAATCTTTTGTATAAAACAGAAACTATTAATACGATTCGTGAAGAACTAAATAAACTGGGAGGAAATGAAGAACCTGATTTTGAACAAAGATGGAAAAACTTTTTAGACTTTAATTATCTTGAAACTAATGGTCACTACAAAACTTTTCCTGAAAATGAAGCTGAACCAAACTATAGATTTCCATTACCGGATAATAAAGAATTTATAGGTTTAATTAACGATTTTATAGAATGGCATAATAAGGCACAAACCAATCCAGATCTTAAAGAGCCTAAAATTACTTCATTAACAGCGCTTAATAAGGCAATAATCTCAAAAGGAGTTGAAAAACCTGTATTAGCATCTTATTTCATTGAAGAAGCGATAAAATCAGCCTATGTTCCGTTAACAGAAGTACCGGTTGTGTATGAATATATTAAAGACAAAAATTATGTTCCAAACAATAAAAAGCAGACTATTAAAGATAAAAACGGTCATGCCTTAAAACCAACCGATCCGGATTTTGACATTGCACCCATGATGAAAATCGTTAATGAAGCTGAGAACATAACACAGTTTACTGATTTTAATTTAGATGGAAATTCGCAAAGTATTTATTTCTATGCGGTTCGCGAAATGGATATTAAGATGAATTTCAGTGAACTTAGTGATCCTATAGGACCTGTAAAACTGGTAGCTTCAAATCCGCCTCAAACACCGGAAATTAAAAGAATAATGCCAATTCTTGAAAATCAGGTTTTAGGAATTAAGCCTTCGATTCAGTTTGAAATAAATGCTTATCAGCCAGAATATAAAATTGGAAAAATCAATATTTATCGAGCCTCTTCTATGCTGGATGCACAATCGATAAGAACGATGACACTGGCTAAAGAGATTGTAATCGATGAAGATACTTTATCTAATGAGTTTGATAATGTTTGGACCGTTTATGATGAATTTGAAGATTTAGAATTTGTTCCGTTTGGCGATGGTCTTTTTTACCGAATTACGGTTTCAAGAAAAATAGAATATGCAGATCCGGGTTCTACTAAAGAAAATCCTATCATTACTATTGACTATGCACCTTCACAACCTTCAAAAATTACAGCTACTGTAATTGCTGATACTATTTCGCCAGAATCGCCTGTGTTAGAAGCATCAGGAAATGTAACCGGAACAAATGCAGAAATTTTAAAACCAGTGGTTTTCAATTGGAAGAAAACAGTCCATAACGGTAAATATCATTTATACAAAATGACCCGTTCCGGAAACTGGGAAAAGATTCATGAAGTTGCTTCTAACTTAAAAGATGTTATTCTTCCGCTGGAAAGTGTAAAATCTTTTACAGATGAATTAATTATTAAAAATGAAAATGGTGAAAGAATTTATCATCATTTCAAATTAATTTCTGAAAACTCATCAGGAATGTTCAGCAGTGAAGAAAAAATCTTAACTCTTTAAAATTCTACTTAGTACCAATGAAGTTATTTCATTGGTACTAAATCAAGCTAAACAATAAAATTTAAAGCAAGAAATAAAATTAAACAACATGGCAACAACACGCAGAAATGATATTCGCAGTAAATTCCAGGACAAGGATATACCAACGCAAAGTGACTTTGATCTAATCTTTGACAGTTTCGTTCATAAAGACGAAGACAAAGCTAATTTTCAAATCGTCGAAGCTGGTACATCAAACGAGCATTATGTTACTCCGGCACTTTTAAAAGCTGTTTTTCAAAATTCCGGAATTCTTTCCGGAAACTGCTATGCTCCTTACAAAGAGTATGAAGACAATTTTACGGGCTCATCAATCCAACTAGAACATTCTCCTATCGAAAACAGTGTTAAAGTATTTAAAAATGGTCAGTTATTAGAAGAAAATGAAGATTATGAATTAAATCATAATACTGGAGTAATCCTTTTTTCAGGAGAAATTACCAGCCGAAATATTGAAGTAAATTATTGGTTTAAGAATACCAATCCAGCATCTGGCAGTTCTGACTCAATGTTTGGAAAAGCATCTATTCCGTATAAAGAAAATTTTAGCGCCGATACTTTTAACAATGACACGATTACGCTAAAAGAAACACCTCTAACATACAGCGCAAGGATATATAAAAACGGTCAGCTTCTTAGAGAAGACAAAGATTATTTCATTGCTGACGGTAGTAAAGTTGTTACGTTTTCAGCCCCAATAAGCAATCGTAATATTGAAGTAGATTATTGGTATGCCGGTCCAATTTCTTTAACAGATCCTGAATTGAATACAAAATATGTCGACTTAACTACCAATCAATCTATAAAAGGAAATAAAACTTTTACAGAAGCAATTGAAAGTAAAGGTTTCATTAAAACTGGCGGTGCTTCTAACCAATATTTAATGGCAGATGGTTCCGTATCTACTTCTACTGCTTCTGATTATGATGCTGGTCATTCCTATTATACTATGCCATTAGCCAGCGGATATCAAAAATTCAGCAACGGTTTAATTCTGCAATGGGCCTACATAACATCTGGTTCTGCTAATTACGGTTTTCCTATTGCATGGCCATACAGAGCATGTAGTGTTGTACTATCAACTTATAGACGTGATTCCGGAAATAAAGGTTTTAATCATGTTTACAATGTTACAAACACATCATACAATGCAATTATTGATGGCAGCTCTGGATACATGTTTGCAATTGGTTATTAATAATAAAACTTTAAAATAAAAATAATGTACAAAGGAACATACAACGAAAACGGAGAATACACAGGCTTTTATGTTGAAGGAATTCATGAAAATATTCCGAAGCCCAATATTGAATTAACCGAAGAAGAATGGCAGCAAGCTTTATCTAAAAATTACAAAGTAATCAATGGCAAACATGCTTATGCTGTTTTTATTCAGAGTCAGGATGTTATTCTTGAAAATTTAAGAACAGCCAGAAATATATTACTAGCCGAAACTGACTGGACCCAAACAGGAGATTCTCCACTCTCTGAAGATAAAAAGACAGAATGGAAAAATTACAGACAGGCACTAAGAGATTTAACGGATCTCGATGACTTAACATCTATTGTCTGGCCTGCAAAACCATTATAATAAAATAATTATTCAATAGCTTTTTTTAATGGTTTTAGAAAACAAAAAAGCAACATTATTACTTACTAAAACATAATGTATGGAAGAAAACACAATATATAGACCTTTTGAATACTTAGAGAATTATACTCCGGTAGAAGGTTTAGAGGTTTATTATAATACCGAAAAAACGTTAACCGTTAAAAAAAATGACTGCTTAAAAGGAACCACCGGAAATCCAGTTACTTTAACTGCAGGAGCCAATAAATTTGTATCGACAATAAGTACCGCCGAAGCAAACGAACAAGCTGAATCATGGCTCAAAGCAAATGCACAGGCCTATGCTAACAATACCGGAACTTGTGGTATTAGGCCTACAGCATGGCGTGGCGCAAACCCTTCATGTGTTTTAGAGCCGCCAACAACATTATTACCTTTTGATTATATGGTAATTAAATACAAATGGGCTCCTGGCGCCGGTGTAGATTTAGATACTTTTACCGGTTTTGTAAACACAGGTATTACCACATTAGACAATAAATGGGTAGGATTTGGACTCGAAAACGAACTTCCGACTAGTGCAACTGCACACGATTCTTACATTATGTGGGGCGGTGACGTTCAGGATGTAACAGGTACCGAAACTTGTTTGGTAAACTTTAAAAAAGTAAAAGAAGTGTATTCTAATCTGAATGATGTTCAAATTAGAATGGCTGGAGTTTGGTGGAGTTCTAAGTCTAGCGGAAATATTGATGTAGAAATTACCACTTTCCTTGGCGGTACAATGACAAAAGTAGATAAAGACATTATAAATGATGACGGTCAGCAAGTACAGCAATTAAACTTTTCAAAAAACATTTCTGTACAGGGTACACAGCTTTCAATAGACCAAGTTACTCCTATTGGATACATTAACTATTCTAATAACCTATCAACTGCAAAGGTTGTAATAAATTATTAAAAACATGGAAAACACAGGATATAAGTCTTTTGCTTTTTTAGAAAAATACTATACAGATGATAATACTCCCACAGAAGAAATAAAACCTAATGTAGCCACAGATCCTGATTATATTGCACCGGTTTTAGATATAGCAACGTGTCCGCCAGCAACACGATATTATAATACAAAACAAACTAAAATTGTTGCAAAAAACAATTGCTCACCAGGAGAAACAGGTACTGAAGTTGAACTTATAGCTTATGCAAATCAATTTGTATCGTATGATAGTATAACTGATGCAAATAATCAAGCACTTGCCTGGCTGGAAAATAATGTCCAAATTTATGCGAATAATTTAGGGACCTGTACTCCGGCTCCTATCCTATCTCTAGCTGCTGTAAAATCTGTAATTTTTGAAAAAAGAGCCAGATCATGGAGCGAATGTAGAAATGCTTCTGCTGCAGATTTACAACATATCGATAATACGTTTATTGGTGCAGGTGGAGATAGTTTGTTATATTATGTAAATAGATATAGAGGTGTCATCGATACTTCGTCAATTACCATCAAGCCAAAATCTGCTAAAATAAAATTTAGGTTTGCTGAAAATACAGTTGGTAATACATTGACTTTTAACTTATTTGGATCCAACATCCAGATTCCACTTAATCAAGAATTTCAACTTGCTGACTGGAATGACTGGGACAATGGTACTTTTATAAATAGCGTTTCTGTTCCTGTTAATTCTACAGCTTATAACGAAATAAATCTAACTAGTTCTCAATTAGATTTACTCGTTTCAGGACAAGCCTATAACTTTTTCTTAATTTCTAATGGGGATAAAAACGATAATCAACCTGGTTCAAATAGCAGGCCTGTACTATCGATAACCGCTGAGACTGGCCAGATATCTTTAGAATGTCAATTTTAATAAAAAACAATTTCGTTATAGAATAAAAAGTGGCTGATTTAGAAATAAATCAGCCAAATAAAATTTTAACTAAAATGACAAAGTAGGTTTCACTTATTATAACGATATGCAAGTTGATAGCACCAGAACGTTATACTACAGTTATCAAAATTTTGCTTCCAATACCCGATAGATCCAGGTTTAAAATATCTAATTAAAAATTACGAATAAACGGTGGCATAGGACGTAATATAATACACTCAACAATACGCCTGATAAAAGACATCAAACTAAATACCACAAAATGAATACAAATCACAACAGAATAAAAGTATCTGACTTAGAAACAGATGACCCAGACAAAATTTTAGCTACCAATTCAAATGGTGAATTAGAATTTATAGCCACAAAAAACATTAAGGTTGATAGTTACAATGCGTTAGATTATGAGCAGGAAGGTAAAGCTCTTGATGCCAGACAAGGTAAAGTTTTAAAAGATTTGATTGATAATTTTAGTCAATCTAATTATAAACCTCCTTATTTAGATGAATTAATTCCAAATCATTATTCTCCAAATTCGACAAATAATATAATTATAAAAGGCTCATTCTTTACACCTGAAACAATTGTTGCTATACAAGGTCAGAGTATTAATTCCTTTAAATTTAAAAGTGATAATGAAATTCATATTAATGTAACAACTGGCCAAACAGAAGGTATGTTTAACGCGACAATAAATAATGGAATTTCTAAAACATTTACAGATGTATTTTCAGTTTTATTAGGAACTGTTTATGATTCTGTCGAATCTGATTGGGTTGATAAATTAAACATTAATGTTACAGAAAAAGGTACTGCTTTGTGTATTAGTGATACTGTAAGAGCATCTGGAAAATGGACTAGGTTAATAGATGTTTCAAAAGATTTTTCAATTCGTTTTCATTTGCCATTTTCACCATTATCGAGAGGTGGGATAGATAGTTTTGTAACTATTAAAGACAAAAATACTAACGAAACTAAATTTTATATTGAAGACTATGGCCGTATGGAAGGTGATGATCCTAATAGGATTTATTTTGGAATTAATGGACAACAAGTTGGATACTTACAAATAGATCGCAGCAAATATTTAGAGTTAAGAAAAGTTGGAAATATTGTAAATGCATATGTTAATGATGGAAAAGTTTTAATTGCAACTGTAAGCAACACCGCTACATTCCCAAATAATCTGCAGTTAGCTGTCAGTTTATTAAATTCTGACGTACGTAACTTAAAATATATCGAACTAATATCTTAAAAAATGAGCACAAATCACAACAGAATAAAAGTATCTGACTTAGAAACAGATGATCCAGACAAAATTTTAGCTACCAATTCAAATGGTGAATTAGAATTTATAGCCACAAAAAACATTAAGGTTGATAGTTACAATGCGTTAGATTATGAGCAGGAAGGTAAAGCACTAGATGCGAGACAGGGAAAAATTCTAAAAGATTTAGTAAATAACAAAACAAATAAAGGTGGTTTTCAAGGTACAGCACAAGATTTAGCAAATTCTATTCCTGACTTAAATGCCGCGAATCTGAAGTTCGGAGGTTATCCAAATATCCGAAATGATGGACAATTACCAACAAATAAAATTTTAAGTACGGATACAAGTGGCAATTTAAAATTATATTCTTTACCGACATACATTACCTATCCTGCGCCATATCTTACTGAAATTCTACCTAATAATTTTTTACCAAATACAACCGGAAACATTGTTTTAAAAGGTTCTTTTTTCACTCCAACAATGACAGTTGTTATTCAAGGGCAAACGATAAACTATTTAACTTTTAAAAGCGATAATGAAGTACATGTTAATGTTACTAGCGGAAGTGAAGAAGGTTCGTTCGGTATTACTTTAAACAATGGACTTTCAACTACTTTCGAGAATGTATTGTTAATAGTTTTAGGAACAGTATTTAAACCGTTAACTTCTGAGTGGACACTAACAGAGCCAATAAATGTTGATGACGATAAAGTCTTTACTCAGACGTGGAATTCTTTAGGTACTGCTGTTTGGAGTAAAGTTTTTGATAAAACTAAAAATTATAGAATTGGATATCAATGTAGTAGAACTCCTTTAGGGCCTGCTTATCAATTATACAGGGAGGCTCAATTTTCATTACATAAAGTATCAGATAACACAAAGGTTTTTTCTACAGCTTTTTCGGAAGAGAGTTCAGGAAGAGTACATTTAGAATATTATAGTTTAATGGATACTGCTAATGATTTTTTGTATACAGGTCCAGCAAATTTATTTGATTCTAGGGATTGGATTCCTGAATTTAGAGCTGTATCTGGAATAATGTATTTGTACTTGAATGGGGTATTAGTTTACACATTTAATCAACCAGTATTAGATGATTACTATCTAAAAGTTTATGTAAAATGTTATGATTTATCTAAAATAAAATATGTAGAAACTACTTACTAAAAAAAAATGGGTGCACAAAATAGTATCAATTATTACTTAGAAAAATATAAAACTTTAGCTAATAAAGCTGACTAGTATTTCTTTTGATTGTCTACTTTTTACTTATGCAAAAGAGGCGGGCTACAATATTAAAGGTATTAAAGTTTTGAAATCATACTTCGATAAATCACACCGTGAAGCTGTCCGAATTAAGTATATTAAAATTTACGAAGATTTCATCTGTACTTAAGTAAATTATCCTAATGTATTTGTAGGAATACGCAAGGACATTCATTACTTTGATTGGTCTGGTCAAATTGCTTACACAAAAAGTTTACAGCCTTATTATTTTGCTTTGCATCCTATTTTATTGGGTGACGGAACAAAAAAATTAAAGGTTTTTCAAGTCAAAAACAAAGAAAGATTTTAAAAGAAGAACGATGTGCAGCGGATGAGTGGCTAAACTCCCAAAATCCTGACTTATATAAAATGCTTTATTCAAAATATGGAGCTATTTATCAAACATATCTACGTACAGGATTTAAAGACGATCTGTTAAATGCCTTTGAATCAGAAATCGATCCGGCTATTCTAACCGTTTTTAATAATCAGATATTTGGCATGGAGCCAATGACTTTTAAAGAATTAATCATTATCAATTTACAATAAATGCATTTTATTTTATCAAGTATATCGTTGTTACTTTCCGGATTGGTTTACATCGTAGATGAAATAACAGGTATGTTTATACATGTTCGAAATTGAAAATGGTATAAAACCAATTCAAAAAGAAAGTTGAATAAAGCTTTTAAAGTTGATACATAACTTAAAATTATCAAATTAAATACCACAAAACAATGAACACAAATCACAACAGAATAAAAGTATCTGACTTAGAAACAGATGACCCAGGTAAAATTTTAATAACAAATTCAAAAGGAGAGTTGGAATTCAGCGAAAGCATGCCAGGTAAGCAAGATTTACAATCTGTTTTGGAGGCAGGTAATTATGCAACAAAAAACATGTGGATTGGTGATGAAGGCAAACAGATTTTTGTTGGAGCAGAAAGTGAAGATGCTGTTCAACTAGGATCTGGCGGTATGGCAGGTCTAAGTCGTAAATCAACTTTTATTGGTAAAAATGCAGGTAACGGAACGATACAAGAAATGGTTACCGCTTTGGGTTATTATGCAGGAGCTGGAAATCAGTACCCGAGAGCTATTATATTAGGGGCTGCAGGAGGAACAGTATACACAACTGCCCCTAATCAATTGGCAATAGGAACAAATGATTCGAATAAAACTATTCGTTTTAATACAGATGTACAGACTGATTTAGATCTAAATTTTCCTTCAACAAGCGGAACTTTAGTTACATCTAATAATTTTAAAACTATAAATGGAGAATCTATCCTTGGAACTGGAAATATTGATTTATCTAAACAAGACATTACAACGCAAATAGAAGTAAGTACAAGTCAATCTATTTCGTCTGATTGGTATGGTAAAACAGTATTATTTACTACTAGTTGTACGATTACCGTTCCTGCTTCTTTAGTAGAAAGTTTTATTTTTAATGGTATTACATTACTCGGAGTAAATGTTACGTGGGTAATTACAGCACCTCATACTTGGTTATTTGGAATACCAGCTGTAACTGCCGAAAAACAAATTTTCACATTTACAAAAAGAGGTAATACAAATAGCATTTTATTATTAGGAGTATAATTATGAGTGGCTTATTACAAAATACCGTTTTTGGACGAAATAAATTAACTTATAAACCTTTTATTTCTACTTGGAAAACGGATAACATTACTAGTGGTTCTACTGCTAATAATCAGATAAAATTACCATTGATATCAAATGGTAGTTATGATTTTAATATAGATTGGGGTGACGGAACTTCATCTGTTATTACAAATTATGCATCCGCAATACATACTTATAGTGTGCCTGGAACATATACAATAACTATTCTAGGTAAATGTAAGGGATGGTCATTCTATAATAACTCTGGTGACAGATTAAAAATATTATCGATACAAAAATGGGGAAGTATTCAATTAGGACTGCCAATGACCAGCGTAATAGGCTGTTTTTATATGTGCTCGAACCTAACATTGATAGATGTTGAGGATGTTCTCCAAACTTCTGGTTTTAATTCTTTTTATGCCATGTTTACTGGTTGTACAGCAATAACAACAATCAATAAACTTAATGAATGGGATGTCTCAAAAATAGGTAATATGAGGAGTGTGTTCGGTAGCTGTTCATCATTCAATCAAAATATTGATGAATGGGACACATCATCGTGCACTAATATGAGTGGGATGTTCAGTGACGCTACATTATTTAACCAAAATATTGGAAACTGGGATACTTCTAAAGTCTCAGATATGAGTGTAATGTTTCAAACCGCTAGAGCATTCAATCAAGATATTAGTAAATGGAATACATCTCAGGTAACCAATATGTCTGTGATGTTTAGCGGTGCGACAGCTTTTAATCAACCTATTGGCACTTGGGATGTTTCAAAATCAAAAAATATGTCAACTATGTTTCAGGTCGCTACAGCATTTAACCAGGATATTAGTAAATGGGATACTTCTTCGTGTACTAATATGTATAATATGTTTGGTAATGCTACATCGTTTAACCAAAATATTGGAGAATGGGATACATCAAAAGTTATTGATATGTCTCATATGTTTAAGGGTACTGCATTTAATCAAGATATTAGTGGATGGAATACGTCCAGCGTAAACACTATGGCGGCAATGTTTAGCAATACTTCTGCATTTAATAAACCTATAGGAAACTGGAATACTGGAAACGTAACAAATTTTACAAGTATGTTTCAAGATGCAATCGCATTTAATCAAGATATTGGAAATTGGAATGTTTCAAAAGGCGATACTTTTAATTTGATGTTTGAAAATGCCCAAGCTTTTAACAATGGAGGAAGCAATAGTATTAATAACTGGACTTTTAAAACTACAGGAGTAATAAATATGGCTCAACTTTTTGGTGGAGCTAAAGCATTCAATCAACCTATTGGAAGTTGGAATGTAACAAGGGCAAATTGGATGAACTCAATGTTTCAAGGTGCCATTTCTTTTAATCAGGATATTAGTTCCTGGGATGTTTCAAATGTTACTTTATTTCAAGATATGTTTTCAGTTGCAACGGCATTTAACCAAAACATCGGTTCATGGAATGTTTCTAATGCGCAAAATATGGGCTCAATGTTTTCAAGTGCTACTGCATTTGATCAAAATATTGGAAACTGGAATATTTCAAATGTAACAAATTTTGCAAACTTTATGCAAAATAAAACTGCTCTGACTTTCTCACGTACTAATCTGGATGCTATTTATAATGGATGGAGCACAAGACCAGTTAAACCCTCAATTCGCATAACTTTTAATGGTGCAAAGCCAACCTCTGCCTCAAGTGCAGGAAAAGCAATTCTAGCATCTTCTCCAAATAATTGGATTATACAAGACGGAGGAATATAAACAGAAAAAATTATCACAACCACCTCCATAAAAAAGGGAATAGTATCATACTATTCCCTTTTCGTTTCAAAAATTTTCTAAACCCTACTTTTCTCTATAAATCAAATATTGCTTTCTCATTTTTTTAAAGTCCTGCAAACCTTCTTTCCAGCTGTTTCTTATTTCCTGTTCTGAGATTCCTGCTTCGATTTGCTGTTGCAGTTTTTCATTTCCGGCACGAATAGAGAATTTTCTTTTATCAAAAAATTTAGATTTATCTGCCGTAGTTTGGTAGGCTTTTATCAGCCATTTAATTTCTAACTTATTAATTCTTGGGATTGCCGATAAATCTTCGCCATTACATTCTACTCCATTGTACAAAGGATCTTTGTCACCAAAATTAGGTTTTGGAGTAAAGGCAAAATCGCTTTTTGGTAAATAAGGCGATCCGTAAATCTGGAATTGTTTTTCGGTTCCACGTCCCATACTTACATTCGTTCCTTCAAAAAGACACAAACTCACATATAAATTAATTGACTGATCATTAGGCAAATTTGGCGAAGGGCGAACAGGCAAACTATACGTCATGCTTCTGTTATAATTCAAACACGGAATAACGGTCAGTTTACATTGAATGCCGTTTTTCAGCCATTTTTGTCCATTGATCATTTTGGCTTCTTCACCCAAAGTCATTCCGTGAAGCAAAGGCGTTGGATGCATTCCAATTCCGCTTTTAAAAGCAATATCCAAAACCGGACCGTCTACAATTCCAATATTAGGATTTGGACGATCTAATACTATTAACGGAACATTATTCTCCGCACAAGATTCCATTATTCTGTGCATTGTAGAAACGTATGTATACAAACGGGTTCCTACATCCTGCAAATCAAAAACCATAACATCAATTTCCTTTAATTGTTCAGGAGTTGGTTTATTGTTTTTTCCGTAAAGAGAAGTAATAGCCAAACCTGTTTTCGCATCAATTTCATCCGATACATGTTCGCCGGCATCTGCAGTGCCACGAAATCCGTGTTCCGGTGCAAAAATGGTTTTGATTTTGATATTCTTCTGAACTAAAAAATCAACCAGATGGGTTTTCTCATCGATAATGCCGGTTTGATTGCTTACAATTCCGATTGTTTTTCCTTTAAGTAAAGGCAAATAGGCGGCGTAATTTTCGGCGCCTGTTTTTAGTTTCTGTGCAAATGATACTGTTGTGATCAATATGCATATTATAATTAGTTTTTTCATATCGTCTATTTTTTTTGCCACAGATTAAAAAGATTAGAAAGTTTTTTTTTATTTGGTTGACACTTAGTTTTTCACGCAGATTTAAACTGATTTAAGCTGATTGACACAGATAAATTTTAAAGCAAAATTGCTGTAATCTGCGTGAAACAAATCCTTTAAGCTTTGGCTAAATTTTTCGCTCGCAGATTTGGCAGATTAAGCAGATTTAATTTGTGAAAATTTGCGCAATTTGTGGCAAAAAAAATCCTTTTAATCCTTTAATCTGTGGCAGCCTTTTCTACTTATTTACCTTCCTCCAAATTTTAGCACTAAAATCATCTTTGTACATTAATCTATTCGTTCGCGTTGGATTTACGCGATTGGTCAGAATAATCAAAAACCTGTTATTATCAGGATTCAGGAAGAAAAAAGTTCCTGTAAAACCCGTATGTCCAAAATCATTTTTACCATAAAATTCATCCGGTTTTCGTTTATCAAAACCAAGACCGCGATAGATGCCTTTTTTGGCTAAAGGCGATTTTGTAAACTGTTTCACCACTCGTGCCTTTAGAATTTGTTTTCCGTGGTATTCGCCATTATTAAGCAGCATTTGGCATATTACCGAGATAGATTGGGCATTGGCAAACAAACCTGCATTTCCTGAAACTCCGCCTAAAAGAGCTGCCGCTTCATCATGCACATACCCTTTGATCGTATCTTTTCTGAAAAAATTATCAATTTCAGTTGGCATCACATTTTGTTCCGAAGTCCATTTTAGCGGATTGTATCCAATTTTTGAAATGCCTAATTCATTATAAATTCCTTTCGCCAATTGATCGAGTTTCAAACCTGTTTTTGTTTCCATCATTTGCTGAACCAAAAGCAAATTGAGATCACTGTACAAATATTTACCACGCGGATGCGTATTGGCAACCGCAATTTTAGCATAAACCGTTTGATAAAATTCGGGATTCAGCCACATGTTTTTATAGATCTGAATATAATGCTCTTTAGGTTCGAAAGAAAGATATTTTGTATCGTAAACAATATTCTTATTCACATACATCGTATCAAATATATCCGGATAATTCTCAGATTGCTGATTGCTTAACAACGGCGAACCATCAGACGTAGAAAGTAAACTTTGGTAAAAAGTAATACTTGGCGTTAGTCCTGATGTATGCGTTAATAATTCAAAAAGGGTTAAATCTGCAATAACGGTATTTTTATAGAAAGGAACAACATCTCCCAATTTATCCTGTAAACCTATTTTATCCTCACCCACCAAACGCATGGCTACAAGAGTTGCTCCCAGAACTTTAGACATAGAAGCCAGATCGTACACGTCGTCTATTTTTACTAATTCTTTTTTTGAATAATCATGATATCCATAATTTTTCAAAATAAAAACAGAATCTTTACTCCCTACAATGATTTGCGCTCCTGGAAAAAAACCTTTTCCCAGGGCATTATTCATCATCGAATCGATGAAAACTTCATTTTGCTTTGTATCAAAAGACTTTTTTGAATTTTTAAGAGACTGGCAACTTATCCCTAAAAAAATCAAAAAGACAAGTACGACTCTAACTCCTATTTTTTTCATACGTTTTATGGATTAATTCTTAAATCCTGAGCAGCCATCAAAGGTTCGTTGTTGGTGGCTGTAATCACAATCTTAACTGCTTTTACAGGCTGTTTTGGATAAATAGATGCATTTCCGTAATCAAAACTGTCTCCTTTTTCAAAGTCAATACCATTGTATGAATATTCTACATGGCCATCATTGACAATAAACCTTGGGTGATGCGGAATTCCTGTCAACACATCAATTTTAGAAGAAACTACAGGATTCGTAAATGTGTATAAAATCCAGTCGCCATTTGCGCAGGCAACATCGGTACGCAAATATGTTTCTATGTTATAATCTTCTAATTTTGAAATTGGAAATTTAGGATTCTCCGCCATCGATGACGTTACTTTTACTTCTGGTTCTAAATAAGGAGAACAATTGAAATTTACTTTTGCAGCAGATGCTGTAGCTTCTTTATTGTCTACAACAAGATCCAAACGGTAGGTATTTTTTTCATTGTAATTTTCGATCACAAATCGCAAACGGGGTTTTGATTTTAATGTTTTTTCTTCTGCGTAAGTTTGTATCAATTTATCATTTTCAAAAAGTGAAACCGATTTAATGATTCCACTTGTGCTTCCATCAGCTATTGGATCAAAAGTTAAGTACCAGATTCCTTTTTTGTCTACATTTTCAGAAATATTCTCTGAAATGTTCAACACTTCAATTTTAGAGGTATTCCAGTTGGCAACCGGTAGTTTCTCCACTTTTACAGCAGGACTTGCCACATCTTCATTAAAAAAAGTACGGAACATATATTGTTCGTATTCTTTGGTCTGAATTGGATTTGTATACAAAGGCGATTGTCTTGTAGGTTCATTTCCCTGCGCATCATAACGTACAACAGCTCCTTCATAAGGAGGAGTTACCGTAATGGTTCCGCTTTTATAAATTGCCGTTGGTGGAAAATCCCTAAAAGCAATCCCCATATTGGCCAAACGCTGTAAGTGGCTGTGCGTTAATCTTCCGTAAAAATCATCCCAGTTTTTATCTTCTTTTTGTGTCCAGCCAATTTCTGATAAAGCGGCGATTCTAGGATAACTCTGATATTCCATAAATCGCGTTGGACGATCCAGATATTCACTCCATAAAGCGCCCTGAACTCCTTTTATATTTTTTTGCTCCGCTGGCGTCAAATCGTCATTTGGAATTGGTTCGAAAGAATACGCTCTTTTGGTATCCGTAATGGCTGCCCAGCGATGGCCGCGCTCATTTTCAGACTGTGCCATATCAAAGTAGGTATATTGTCCGGGCATCATAATCGTTTCATGTCCTTTTTTCGCCGATTCGATTCCGTAGCTTATTCCCTGCCACGCACTAATTAAGGTATTTGGATTTATTTCTCCTCCTTTTAAAATTTCATTCCAGCCATTTGTTTTTTTATGATATTTATCCACAATGGTTTGAACTCTTCTAAAGAAATAATTCTGAAGCTGAAAACTATCTGTAAATCCTTCTTTCGCCATCAAAGCCTGGCATTTTGGACAGTGCTCCCAGTTGGCACGATTGACTTCGTCTCCTGCAATATGAATATATTCAAAAGGAAAAAGTTCTGAAACTTCCCTGATGATAGAATCTAAAATTTGGTAGTTTTCTTCACGCCCCACACACCAAACATTTTTTACTTCACCCTGAACACTTTTAAGTTCCTGCGTTATAGCACAACCAATTTCCGGATATGCCGCTGTTACCGCACGCGAATGTCCTGGAATTTCAATTTCGGGCATTACAGAAATACCTCTGGCAGATGCATACGCAACCACTTCTTTCATATCTTCCTGAGTATAGAAACCGCCATAACGTTTGTTTCCTGAACCGTATGATGGCAACAATACTTCGCCTGGCCCTCTCCACGCTCCTTTTGCAGTTAAATCCGGCATTGATTTTATTTCGGCTCTCCAGCCGTTATCATCGGTAAGATGCCAGTGAAAAACATTCATTTTATGTGCTGCTAACCAATCGATATAATTTTCAACCGTTTGTTTATCAAAAAATTGTCGGGAACAGTCCAGCATCATGCCACGCCAGTCAAAACGGGGATAATCTTCGATTTTCACAAACGGAATTGTGCCTTTTTTTACGTCTTTTGCAGAGCAGATTTGTATTAAGGTCTGAAAACCATTCAATACTCCGTTGGAAGTTTTTCCTTTTACCAGAACTCCTTTTTTGGTTACAGTTAATTTATATCCATCATTTGGAAGACTCATTTTTTCGTCTACCAACAGTGCTATTGTATTTTTCTCGGGTTTATTTCCGGTAGTTACTACGGCATTAATTCCTGTGTTTTTAAAAAAATCACTTGTAATATAGAGGATACTTTTTTCTATTTTTTTGTCCATAATAATCTTCACCGAAGAAGGAATTACAAACGCATTATTTTTCTGTTCTATTTTTACGGGCCTCGGGATTATATCCAGTTGCTGAGCCTGTATTGTATTCAGGGAACTCAGGAAAATGGCGATTAGTAAAATACTTTTTTTCATCTTTTTAAGCTTTTTTTATTGTATTAAAATTGTATCGGGCTGCTCTCCGTTTGGGTATTACTCAAAGCGGTAATGGCGTAGGTATATTGTTGCAAATTAGCGTTCGGAACCTCTAATTTTGTGGCTGTAGTCACATAATAAATATTCTCCGGATTAGAGAAATCGGTTATTTTTGATTTAGGAAATCTGTAAATCACATATTTTTGATTGTTTAAACCTGGCTTCCATTCCAGAATTGCAGTGCCTCCTTTTTGATTAATCGAAGGTTTTACCGGTGGCTGAGGCTTTATTCTTGTCACTCTGTTGGCCTCTGGCGTTAGTGCGATATATTTATATTGTTTTTCGATAAGAGGTTTTCTCAGCGTATCGCCTTTTTTTAGAAAATTGGTTGCGGTAAAATGCATTGAACCATCTAGCAAAGGCATGGTACGAATCATTTCTATCTGCTTCACAATTTGATCCGGACTTCTCCATTCTACCTCTTTGGCCGTTTTAGAAAGTTTATAAACGCCATGACCTATATAAACATTTGCACCGTATTTATGTGCCGCCCACCATTTTGCCAAAACTTCAAAATTAGCCCTGTCAAAACCAATGTGCCAGTACAATTGAGGCGTTACGTAATCGATCCAGTTTTCTTTTTGCCATTTCAAAATATTGGCATATAAATCGTCATAGTTAGTAGCTCCCGCCACGGTATTCGAACCATCTGAATCTTTGGCAATATTTCGCCATACTCCAAAAGGTGAAATTCCGAATTCGACATCCGGTTTATTGGCGATGATAGTATCTCGTATTTGTTTGATGATCAAATCGACATTGTCCCTTCTCCAATCGTCTTTGTCCTTAAACTGGCGAGGTTCTTTGGCGAAAGCTGCCTGATCTGGAAATTCTTGTCCGGCAATTTTATAAGGATAGAAATAATCATCCATATGAATCGCCTGAATATTATAATTTCGAACTATTTCGCCTACTACAGAAGCTACAAAATCTCTGGTTTCTTTATAACCCGGATTAAAATATCTCGTTTTTCCGTACGTTAGAAACAGCTCCGGTTTCTTAAAAAACAAATGATTTTTTGAAAGCACTTCGTTCGTAGTATCTTTTTGCACACGATACGGATTAAGCCAAACGTGAACGCTCATTCCGCGTTTTCCGGCTTCATCAATCATTAATTGCAACGGATCGAAACCGGGAGCAACGCCCTGAGTTCCGGTAATCCAGTGCGATGCAGGTTCTTTGGTCGATTTGTAATACGCATCGGCCGTAGGACGAATTTGAAAAACTACAGTATTCAGATTATATGACCGTAAATTATCCAAAATGGTAATCATTTCGGTTTTCATTTCCTTATCTGACAAGCCCGGTTTCGATGGCCAGTCGATATTGTCTACTGTTGATATCCAGGCAGCACGCATTTCTCTTTTTGCAGGCTGCTGGCTAAAAATATTGTTTTGAAACAATACTACTAGAAATACTATTTTTAAACTTTTCATAAATATTATTTTTGGTTAGTTAATATAATGTCGGAAGATTTAACCGCAAAGTTCGCAAGGGTTTTACGCAATGTTCGCTATGCTATTCCATCTGTTTAATTTTTTATCTCAGTAATTCCCGGAGTCTTTTTTCTCCTGCAGATTCAATTCTTGTAAATTCGTATAATTGCTTCGTCTGTTCGCTATCGGGTGAGCAGATTTTAATTTAAAAATCCTTTTAATCTTTTATCCCGATAGCTATCGGGAGTGGCTAACTTTCATCACGAAAAAATACCTAACAGGTTTTTAAAACCTGTTAGGATAACTAACCAGATAACTACTCTAATAAATAAATACCGCCTTCTATAAGCGATGTCCAAACTTTTCCTTTATCATCAATTGTAAAACCATTTACACTCGAACTTCCTAAATTAATTTGTTTTATAATCTCGAATTTCTCAGCATCAACAATCACAACTTCTCCTTTTCGGCTGCCTGTATAAATCTTGTTTTTATTTTCTACTATTCCCGCGGGATTGTGTTCGTAACCTAATTTTAAATCCAGAATTTTACTTTGGTTAACCAATTTTTGTTCAGTCAGTTCCAGATCATCATTAAGAGGCAATCTTAAAAGTTCGCTTTCCATTGTTTTGGCATAAAACCACTTTCCGTCCTGACTTTTTCCCATCGATTCCCTTACTTTCCATTTCGAAGTTCTTAAAAGTGTTTTGCCGGTTTCTATATCTAAAATGGTCAGGAAACGTTCGGGAGTAACCAAATAAAGTCGGTTTTTTGATGCAGCCATATTCACATTTCCTGCCGAATACAAAACCTGTTTATTATTACCATTATTCCATTTCCAGATTAGAGTTCCTGTGTTTTTATTCAGGCAATACACATTGGTATCCCAAGCACCAAAAATTATTTTATCTCCTTGTATCAAAGGAATTCCCTGCGAATAAGACTGAGGTAATTTATTTTGCCAGATTACTTTTCCGCTAATCGCATCAACACAAATAAATGCATTAGAACTCGCTGTATAAAGTTTGTTATTTTCGACAATTGGTGAACCAACCAAAATTCCACCAACAGGAATACTCCATTTTTGTTGGCCTGACTTTGTATCCAATCCTAATAGATTTCCTTCTATTGTACCCACAATAAGAGTATTTTTTGCAACTAGAGGAGAAAAATAGATAGCATTTCCTGTCTCTGTTTTCCAACTTAAAGTCTTATTCTTTAAGTTAAACGATTGTATCTCCCCAATAGAATTGGCAAAGTAAAGATTCTTTTTATCGAAAGTAGGAAGACTGTAAACAGAGGCGATATCTTTTATAAACGGAGGATAACTGTTGTTTAAAGTATCTTTTGAAATTTCAATTTTTGAAGGTTTTGTTGGAACTGAAAATTTAAAAACGCCGGGCTTTTCCAGCTCTTTCTGATACATACTAATACTATCTTTACTAATAATTACCTCATTATAACTTTTAATTTTTCCGTCGCGCGATATAATCGATGCTCCCATAATACCACTCAAACCAGAGAAATCATATTTTTTTAAAGTATGTCCGTGACCACAGAAACTGACAACAGTAGGATATTTTTCTAAAACCGAAAGTACTTCTTTGTAATTACTCACGCTATTGTCTAATGGATAATGCGCAAAGTTCAGGACTTTTTTATTGCTGTTTTTAAGACTGTCCTGCAATGTTTTATCCAGCCAAAGCACATCTTCGTGTTTTACAAAACCATCGCCCATTTTCATATAAGGACCACACGGAAATCCTATAAAAAGATAGTCTCCTTTCGAAAATACAAAGCGATCACTGCCCCATATTTTTTTATACGTCAAACCGGCACTTTCGCTCCAGTTGGTTTCGTGATTTCCGGAAATAACGTAATACGGAATTTTTAAATTAGACAAGATAGAATGAACATTTTTGAGTTCATCATCGGCACCACGATTGGTTAAATCGCCGGTTACCACCACAAATTCATTATCAGATTTATTGATTTCTTTTATAATATTCTGCAGCAAAAGATCATTCTCGTTTCCCGGAGAAACATGCAAATCTGTAAGCTGTACGAATTTTATAATTTGCGATTTTTCTGCATTTTGAGAAAAACCGGATGTTATTATAAAAATCAATAGTATTTTCGAGAATAAATGTTTCATGGGTCGTTTTTAATTTATTTTAAATAAATCATAATGCGGTTAATCTTTTTTCACGCAGATTCTGCAGATTTGGCAGATTTAATTCGTGTAATTCATTATAAAAAAAATTTTATAATCCTTTATCCCGATAGCTATCGGGAGTGGCCAACTTTCATGACTAAAAAATACCTAACAGGTTTTTAAAACCTGTTAGGATAGGTAACCAAACCAATTTTTATGTATTGCTTTTGTGTGGATCGCAAAACATAATTTCTTATTTCAATTTGTTTTCTTTGAAAAAATTATCAAAAAACAACAATTGAAATTTTAATGAGTTTTCCCAGTATTCAATATTGTGTTTTCCCGGACGTTCTATATAATCGTGGTCTATTTTTAGCGCCAGCATTTTATTATGAAGTTCCCGATTGACATCCATAAAAAAATCATCTACACCACAATCGATAATTAGTTTTAGGTTGTTATCTTTTACCAGTTCGAGCATATTGGTTACAGTATTTTTCTCCCAGTTTTCTGGAAATTCAGTAATACTGCCCAGACGTTTTTTAATATCCCAGTTTTCAGGAAACGGACGAATATCAACTCCGCCACTCATACTTCCGGCTGCTCCAAAAATATCCTGATGTTTGAACGATAAATACAAAGCGCCATGTCCGCCCATGCTAAGACCTGTAATAGCTCTGCCTTCGCGACCTTCAATCGTTTTGTAATTTTTATCTACAAAAGGAACCAATTCATTGATTACGTAAGTTTCGTATTTAAAAGCCGGATCAATCGGACTATCAAAGTACCAGCTTGAGAAATTTCCATCAACACCAATGGCTATAAAACCGTATTGATCAACCTGTTTACCAACTTCCTTAAAACTTTTTACCCAAGTCGCATAATTGCCGCTAAAACCATGAAGCAAATAAACTACCGGAAATTTTTTATTGCTTTTTTTATAATTATCCGGTGTTATCACGCAGGTTTTTATACTCTTATTCATCGAAGGACTAAAGACCTGAATCGTATCAATTTTAGCTGCTTCCGCAGAAAAAAAGACGAATGCCAGAAGTAGGGTACAGATTGCTTTTTTCATAAAATCTTGTTTTAATTATTATGTCAAAATAGTTTCTTTTTTTACCATTAAGATATTAAGTTCATAAAGCTTAAATTTCTTAATCTCTTAATGGTAAAAAGAAAATCAAGCTTCATTTAAAATTCAGGAAATTATATCACACAATCTCTTAAAATGCTTACCGGATGCATTGCTTTTCTATTCGTTCCGTCAAAAATCTGATGACGGCAGCTTGTTCCCGCAGCGGCAATTGCTGTGGTAGCTTCGGTGGTTCGGATTTTTGGAAACAGCGTATCTTCACCCATCTGCATACTGATTTCGTAATGCTCTATTTCGTAACCAAATGAACCCGCCATACCGCAACAACCTGAATTGTAAATCGTAACCGAACTATTTTTCGGCAGATTCAGCATGGCAAATGAAGCCTCAATAGTACTCAATGACTTTTGATGGCAATGTCCGTGAATTTTTATTGTTTTCTCTACATCCGAAAACTGCCCGGAATGGATTTTTCCGTTTGCTATTTCTTTTTTAAAGAATTCTTCAATGGTCAAAACATTTTTCGATAATTTTTCTGCACCTTCCTTATCATACGCCAGGCGAATATATTCGTCTCTAAATGTCAATATCGCCGAAGGCTCTATTCCAATTAATGGCGTGTTTTCATCAATTAAATCTTTGAAAATAGTCACATTTTTATTGGCAATATCCTGTGCTTCTTCCAGAAAACCTTTTGATATAAAAGCCCTTCCGCTTTCTTCGTGATCGATTACAAGTACCTCATACCCTATTTTAGTTAGTAATTCGTAAGCATCAATTCCTACCGAAACATCATAATAATTGGTAAATTCATCACAGAAAAGATAGACTTTTCCGTTTTCAAATGACTTATTTTCAGCTGTTTTTTTATTTTTTTCGTACCATTTTCTAAAAGTCGTTGGCGCCAGTAAAGGGACTTGTCTTTTGGGTGCAATTCCCATACTTTTTTTAACCAAAGGCAAATTGGCAACAAAATTGGTCATAGATGGCGCAATGCTTCCCAACTTATTCAATTTTGAATTGAAAGCAAAGATTTTATTTCGAACAGAAAATCCGTTGGCTTTTTGGTATTGGTACAAAAACTCCGATTTTAAAGTTGCCACATCTACATTACTCGGGCATTCGCTTGCACAGGCTTTACAGCTTACGCACAACTCAAATACCTTGTATAATTCTTCGTGATCGAATTTATTGTCTTTTTCTGAATGGGTAAGATATTCCCTCAGCGCATTGGCTCTGGCGCGAGTGGTATCTTTTTCGTTTCGGGTGGCGCGATAACTCGGACACAAAGTACCTCCAGCAGATGGTAATTTTCTGCAATCGCCAGAACCGTTGCATTTTTCCGCAGCGCGCAAAATGCCCATACTATCAGAGAAATCCTGGATAGTTTTAACATCCGGCTCTATTCTTCCCGCTTCAAAACGAAGGTTTTCATCCATTTTAGAAGCGTTTACAATTTTTCCAACATTTAAAATAGTATCAGGATCAAATGCTTTTTTTATACGTTTCAGCAGTTCATAATTTTTATCCCCAATCATAAAAGGCAAAAATTCTCCTCGCAAAATTCCGTCACCATGTTCACCACTTAGTGAACCTTTGTATCTTTTCACCAAATGAGCGACCTCGGTGGATATATTTCTAAACTGGTGTAATCCTTCTTTTGTTTTTAAATTTATCTTCGGACGTAAGTGCAATTCTCCGGCTCCGGCATGTGCATAATAAATGGCGCTTTGACCATGTCTTTCCATCATGGCGGCAAAATCGGCAATATAATTGGGCAAATCACTTAATTCAACTGCTGTATCTTCAATAGAATCTGCTGCTTTATCATCGCCAACAATGCTTCCTAAAAGTCCCAAACCTGCTTTTCGAACCTCATTGACTTTATCAATATCGGTTCCGTAAATTTTAGGCAAAGCGTATCCAAAATTATTAGCTTCAAGATCTTTAATTAATGCATCGGCTTGTCGTTCAGCATCCTCCATACTAATATGTGATCCTACTTCAAGCATGATAACCGCTTTTGGTTCTCCCACAATAAAAAATCGGTTTTTAGATTGTTCCCTATTGGTTTTTGTACAATCTAAAATGGTATCATCCATCATTTCGCAAGTGTACAAATGATGTTTCATCGCCGTAACCACCGCTTCTAAACTTTCCTGAATCGTATGAAAATGCGCCACAACCATAATATTGTTTGTTGGCGGTAAATCATCTACTTTTAAGGTTATTTCTGTTGTAAATGCCAATGTTCCTTCACTTCCGCAAAGTAGTTTTCCTAAATTGATAGTGTCTTCTGCTCCTGAAAATAATTCTGATTTTAATAAGGCATCAATGGCATAACCTGTATTTCGTCTGTGAATTTCAGGTTTTGGAAATTCTCTCTTAATTTCATCCTGATTTTCTTTGTTCGAAAGTTCCTCATAAATTGTTTTATAGATTTTGCTTTCCAGCGAGTCGCCCTTTGTTTTCTCTAGAAATTCCTCCGAAGTCAAATCTTTAAAAACGGCGATACTACCGTCACTCAACACCGCTTTTATCTCCACTATTTTATCACGCGTAACCCCATAACGTATCGATGTTGTTCCGGATGAATTATTACCAACCATTCCGCCAATCATACATCTGTTTGTGGTAGAGGTAGTGGGACTAAAAAATAATCCGTGCGGCTTTAAATACAAATTCAGCTCATCGCGAATGACTCCGGGCTGAACTGTTATGGTTTTCTTTTGAGCATCAAAAGCTACAATTTTGGTAAAATGCTTCGAAACATCTACAATAATCCCATTTCCCACGGTTTGTCCTGCCAAAGAAGTTCCGGCTGTTCTGGGTGTTATCGAAATTTTGTTTTTTGCCGCAAAGCGAATGATTTTTACAATATCTTCTACTGTTTTAGGAATTGCGACTGCCTCAGGCATAATTCTATACGCGGAAGCATCAGTGGCATATAATTTTTTATGAAGCTCGTCATAAAAAAGAGTTCCTTCTAATGAATCGGATAATTGCTGTAATGGGAGAAGGCTGGACATGTAATTTGGTTGTATTGCTTTTGGTTGGTAATTTGAAATAATCTATAAAATACCTAACAGTCCCGAAGCCTAGGATTAAAAACCTGTTAGGATATTAGATTTTATTAATAATCAAAACGTTTAAACGCTTCGATTGCTTCGTATTCTGCCAATCCTAAATTATCATATAAAATGGCAGTATTTTTGTTACGGTCTTCGGCTCTCACCCAGAATTCCCTTGAGTCATTGCCCTGAAACATTACCCTGTCTTTTTGAGACTGGTGATATAAAATGGCGCTGCGTTTTAATAATACTTCTGATGGAGAAAGCGGAACGGCCATGTCAATTTCGTGAATGTCCCATTCGTGCCAGGCACCTCTGTAGAGCCAAAGCCAGCAATCATCCATATATTTTTCCGGTTTAAGTTCTTTCATGGCGGCAAAAATCGCATTCAGGCAAACTTCGTGCGTTCCGTGCGGATCTGCCAAATCTCCCGCGGCAAATACCTGATGCGGTTTTATTTTGGCAATAATATCCTTAACAATAGCAATATCTTCAGGACCTAACGGATTTTTCTTTACCTGTCCGGTTTCGTAAAACGGAAGATCTAAAAAGTGGGTATTTTCATCTTTTAAACCAATGTATCTTGTGGCTGCGTAAGATTCTCTTCTACGAATTAATCCTTTTAGTTTTCGAACTTCTAATGAATCAATTTGATTCTCAGATTTACTATTCAGAAAATCAATTACCGATTTAAAATTGATTTGTGTCTCTGCATCACCTAAAAAATCTTTGGCAACCTCGGCAAATTTTAACGCTTCGTCATCTGTAACCGCTATATTTCCTGAGGTTTGATATACTACGTGTACATCATGGCCTTGTTTTATTAATTTGGTAAAAGTTCCTCCCATAGAAATTACATCGTCATCCGGATGCGGGCTGAAAAGAATTACTCGTTTTTTTGCAGGATTGGCTCTTTCCGGACGATGTGAATCATCTGTATTGGGTTTTCCTCCCGGCCATCCTGTAATGGTATGCTGCAATACATTGAACATATTAATATTCAAATCATAAGCAGAACCTTCCTGTGCCAGAAGATCCGACATTCCGTTGTTGTTGTAATCTCTGTCGGTAAGTTTTAATATCGATTGTTTGGTTTCTTTACAAAGCCAAACGATTGCTTTACTTTTTAATTCCTGCGTCCAGGTGCAGCCACCCACTAACCATGGTGTTTCGAATCGGGTTAATTCAGATGCAGAAAATTGGTCTAATACAAATGTGGCATTAGCATGATTTTGTAAAAAAGTAGCAGGAACATCTGAAGATATTTCGCCCTGAATGGTTCTCTTAATGATAGAGGCTTTGTTTTGTCCCCAGGCCATAAGCACAATTCTTTTCGATCTCAAAATTGTCGAAACTCCCATCGTGATCGCTCTTTTAGGAACGTTATCGATACCATTAAAGTCTGAAGAAGCATCGACTCTTGTAATGTGATCCAGTGTAATAATTCTGGTTCCTGAATTGATGTGTGATCCCGGTTCGTTGAAACCTACGTGACCTGTTCGGCCAATTCCTAAAAGCTGAAAATCAAGTCCGCCGGCTTCTTTAATTTTTAATTCGTAATCAACACAATACTGGTTCAGTTCTTCAATGGCAACTGTTCCGTCAGGAATGTTTACATTTTCCGGTTTAATATCGATATGATTGAAAAGATATTGGTGCATGAAGTAATGGTAGCTCTGACGGTTCTCTTTGGTCATTGGATAATATTCATCCAGATTAAAAGAGATAACATTGTAAAAACTAAGGCCATCTTCTTTGTGCATGCGCACCAATTCTTCGTATACTTTTATAGGTGATGATCCTGTGGCAAGTCCTAAAACACAAGATTCATTGTTAGCTTGTTTGGAACGTATTAATTCGGCTATTTCCTGAGCAACCATTTTTGAACCCTGAACAGAATTTTCAAAAATCACATTATGATTTTTTTCAAATCGGGTTTCTTCAAATTTCCCGGGAATGTCGTAAGCCAAAGAAGTATTCGTTTTCATAATATATCTTAGTTAAAAAATTAGTTTTAACAAATATATATACAAAAAACAGAACAAATACATTATTTTGCGTTATTTAACAAAATAAAATTAAAATAACGCAAAATAATGCAAAAAAGATTTCTTGAATTCTAAACTATAAGATAAAAACGCCCGATTTTCTGTATTCCTCAAGTCTTGCATCTTCCGGATCTAATTCGGTTACAATAGTATCCAACAAATTCAGATCGCAAACTACATGTGGCATTTTAGTATTGAGCTTATCCGAAGAAAACATCGACACAACCCTGTCAGAAGCCTCTATCATTGCTTTTTTGACAATTGAGATCTCATATCCTATTTCGGTTAAGCCTTGTTTTATATTAATACTGCTGGCGCCTATAAAACAAATATCGGCTTTAATTTTAGAGACCACCTGAATTACATCCATACCTATTGTTACCATTGCATTTTTCTGCATTTTCCCACCAATAAATATTAAATCGATATTAGGATGCTGGGATAATTGCATGGCAATAGGTAAACTATACGTATATATTGTGGCTTTTAAATCTGATGGAATCAACTTTGCAAAAACTAAATTAGTGCTTCCGCCGCTCATTATAATGACCTGTCCGTCATGTAATAAAGACAGTGCCTTTGTAACGATCATTTTCTTTTCTTCCTCGCCTGAAATATTGATATTAAAAACGTCGACAGATTTTTCTGAAACCTGCACAGCCCCGCCATACACCTTTTCCAGTAGCTTCTTACTATCTAATTCGTTTAAATCACGCCTAATCGTATCTTCTGACAAATCCAGAGCCAAAGCCAAATCTGTTGTGACAACTTTCTGTTCTTCAATAAGCTTAGTCATTATATACTTATGTCTTTCGGCTTTCAGCATTTTTTTAAAAAGTTAAAATTCAGGACAAATATATCAAATATTTCAATTGAATAGCAGAGGTTTTGTAGGAAACTGCAATAGTTTGCATAATTAACGCTCTCAAAAGAAATCAGAAAGATTTTACATACTAAATATGCGTTATTTTGCGTTATTTGAATTAATTTTCGAAAAAAAATTCAAAAAACTGCATTTATATGCAATAAATAAATATATTTGCTCAACAACCATTAAAAAAACCAAATAATCATGAAAAAATTATTCCTTATTTCATTGTTGGTTTTGTTCATTCAAGTAACATTTGGGCAAACAAAAACAATTACCGGAACTGTAAAAAGCAAAACGGATGGGTTTCCTATACCAGGGGTTAGTATCCTTATACAAGGAACTAAAAACGGAACCACTACCGACTTTGACGGAAACTACAGTATTCCTGCCTCGCCAGGGCAAAGCTTAGTTTTCAGCTACATGGGATCTGAGACGCAAGTGGTAAAAATTGACGGGCAGCAAAAAATCAACGTTTCTCTTGCTGAGAGTACTTCAAAACTAGACGAAGTTGTTGTCGTGGGATTCTCTTCTCAGAAAAAAACAAACTTAACCGGAGCTGTTGCCTCAATCGATGTAGCTAAAACAATTGGAAGCAGACCGCTTACAGATGTAAGCAAAGCTTTACAAGGTACTACACCGGGTGTAAATGTTAGTTTTAACTCAGGAAATATCAACCGTACGGCCAATATCAACATACGTGGAGCAGGAACTATCAATGGTTCAGACGCTCCTTTAATATTAGTTGACGGGGTTCCTACAGATTTATCTCTTATCAACCCTAATGATATTGCAACCATGACGGTACTTAAAGATGCAGCTTCGGCTTCTATCTATGGTGCACGTGCTGCTTTTGGGGTAGTATTGATTACCACTAAAGGAGGAAAAACAGGAGAAGGAAAAGTGAGATTCTCGTATTCTGCCAACACTGCCTTTACGAATCCTATTTCTACTTTACAATTCTTAGATCCAACAGAAGAAATTCCGGGGCTGGTTGCTGCAGGAACACGCACTGATGGCGCTGTACCGGAAATTTTTGGTGCAAACTACAACACTTTACTTGCCGGAATTAAAACCTGGAAAGAAAAGTATGCACACAATCGTACCAGCAATGAAATGGTTTATGGTGAAGACTGGGAGATTAAAAACGGTACGCCTTATTTCTACAGAGTTTGGGATGCTAATAAAGAATTGTATGCAAAAAATGCACTTCAGACTACTCACAATCTTTCTGCACAAGGTAACTTAGGTGAGAAAAGTTCTTTCTTCGCCTCACTTGCCCTTACCAACCAGGAAGGTATGTTAAGAGTAAATCAGGAACAAAGACAAAGAACCAACATCAATTTAGGATTCACTACAAAATTAGCCGACTGGCTTACGGGTGATTTTAAAGTAATGACTATTAACAGTACATACGATCAGCCATTTAACTACTACGGTGGATCAGGAACTGATGACACAAGTTATGGAGGTTATTTTGGATATGCACTTCGTTGGGGACAATATTTTCCAAACTTCGGAACATACAGAGGATATAATTTCCGTACTGCTGGAGGATATATCGCTAACGCATCAAGAAATGAAAACGTTAAGCGTAATAACAGGTTAAGCGCTAAGTTTACGGCAGATATTACAAAAGACTTCAATGTAATTGCTGAAGTTAGCAGCGTAACAGAAACGTACAACAGAAAACAAAATGGTGGTAAATTCTTAGCCTGGGACAGCTGGTCTGCTATGCCATACGATGCTACTACCATTCAAACTGCAATTCCCGCAACTCTTGAAGCAGGTAATGATTATGTAGCACAATCTAAATCAGAGTCTATTACAAATGTTGTAAATATCTATGCCAACTATAAAAAACAAATAGACAAACACAGTTTTAAGGTTTTAGGAGGTTTTAACTCTGAGTGGCAGGATTTCTCACGTAATTATGCCAGAAGAAACACACTTTTAGACAAATCAAAACCGGAATTTAACCTTGCAGTAGGAGAACAATTTGTTTCAGGATCTGCCAATACTTCTTTGAATCCGGCTGAAACAACATATTCTATAGCAGGTTTCTTTGCTCGTGTGAACTATGATTACAACGGAATTTACTTATTAGAACTAAATGCACGTTACGATGGTTCTTCAAAATTCCCTACAAACGAACAATGGGGATTCTTCCCTTCTGCTTCTGTAGGATATAAAATTGTGAATGAAAAATTCATGGAAAGCACACGCGGTTGGTTAAACGACCTTAAAATACGTGGTTCTATTGGTGCTATTGGAAATCAAAACGTAGGAAACAATGCTTTCTTATCGATCATGAATTCTTCTAATCCTTCATGGATAAATAGCGGTGCGACATTACCTCCGTCTACAGGCTTACCAACTAACGTTGATCCTGCATTAACTTGGGAAAAAGTATACACAAAAGATGTGGGCATCGATGTAAAAATATTGGATATGCTTGGTGCTTCGTTTGACTGGTACCAACGTGATACAAAAGGAATGTTGGCTCCTGGTATAACACTTCCGGGTTCATTTGGTCAAAATGCTGCTCAAACCAACTCAGGAAACATGAGAACAAGAGGATGGGAATTGTCTTTGAACTTTAATAAAAACCTTAGCGAAACTGCATCGGTATTTGTTGATGTGGCTTTATCTGATTACAAATCTGTAATTACAAAATGGAACAATACTTCTAAATTATTAGGTTTAGTTACGCCTACTACATATCCTTATTATGATGGTTACGAAATTGGCCAGATCTGGGGTTTAACCAGCGACAGACTTCTTCAGGCAGATGACGTAATCACTAATAATGGTAAAACAGTAAATGGTGTTGATTACTCTAAAACAATGGTGGGTAACTTTAAATACGGAGCAGGAGATGTACATTATGTAGATCTTGACGGTGACGGAGTTATTAGTCGTGGTGCAGGAACTGCGGACGATCACGGAGATTTGAAAAAAATTGGTAATACAACGCCACGTTACAAATACGGTATTACATTAGGTGGAAAATACCGCGGATTTGATGTTTCAGGTTTCTTCCAGGGAGTTGGAAAACGTGATTACTGGGCTGCTTCAGATGCTGTTTTGCCTTTCTATCGTGCCCCTCAGCAAATGTATGCTAACCAGGCTGATTACTGGACACCGGAAAATACTCAGGCTTACTGGCCAAATCCATACTATGGAAACGAAGCTAATACTCTTGGTTCAGGTACTTCAGGTTCAAACAACTTTGTGACGTCTACAAGATATTTATTAGACATGTCTTACTTCCGTCTAAAAAATGTTACACTTGGATATTCACTGTCAAAAGATTTAGTAAAAAGAGCTCGTTTAGAGAAAGTAAGAATTTATGCATCAGGCGAAAACTTAGTGACCTGGGCAGACAAACGTCTTCCTGTTGATCCTGAAATTGATGAAACAGAAGTGTTCTGGGGAAGAGCTTATCCTTATACCAAAACAATCTCTTTTGGTGTTGAGCTTGCTTTCTAATACTAACTATTCAAAACTTTTAAAATGAAAAAATCAATTATAAAATCAAGATTTCTGCTAATGTTTGCTACAGCTGTAGTAGCAACAACTGCAGTTAGTTGTTCAGACTACCTAACTGATGATCCTGCAGATAAATTTACAAACGAAAACTTTTGGCAGTCAGAAGACAATGTAAAAACATTTTCATGGCTGAATTATGATACCTTTTATGGTTACGGAAACGGTACAACAATCGGACTTTCGTCTTTCTATTATCATGGTAGCGATTACAAGGTAGATGATAACTTATCAGCATTTACGTTTTATCAAATGCCGGTTACAGCTGCTACTACTAATGTTTATTCCTGGAATGAATATTACACGCTTATTCGCCGTTGTAATCTGATGCTGGAAAAAATACCTACTGTTAGCATGTCTGCAGAAAAAAAGAACCACTATATTGGAGTAGCTAAATTCTTTAGAGCATATACTTATTTCCGTTTAGTGCAAAAAATGGGAGATGTTCCTTATACTGATAAATATTTACTTCAGGCAGATCCTGCAGTGTATTCTCCGGCAACACCAAGAGCAGAAATTATGGATAAAGTAATTGCAGACTTAGAAGAAGCTGCAAACTTAATGCTTGTAAATGATGACAAAAATGCTACTGTAAATAAATATACGGCTTATGCAGCTTTAAGTAATGCATGTCTTTATGAAGGAACCTACAGAAAATATCATTTAGGTCAGGACGGAAGTGCTTATCTTAACAAAGCGAAAGTGGCTTCATTAGCTATAATGAACAATCCGGCTTATAAATTAAACGCCGACTGGAAATCGCTTTACAATTCAGTTGAATTACTTGGAAATACAGAAGTGATACTTGCAAAACGTTATTTAACCAACGTATTGATGCACTCACTACAAAACTATACCAATACATCAACTATTCAGTACGGTTTAACAAAATGGGCTGCTGACAGTTATGTAACTACAAACGGATTACCTATTCAACAAGCCGGAAACGCACAATATACCGGCGATGATAACGTGACAAAAACTTTTGCAAACAGAGATCCGCGTTTTGGAAAAACTGTAAATCCTGCGAACTATGGTTATAAAGGAAAACCTTTTGGTACAACCGCTTTAGTTTCAATGTCAGGATATGTATTCGAATTGTACAACAATCCTGCAACAACAGGTCCTGATGTTACCACTGGAGGACGTAATTACACTGATGCGCCAATATTTACCTTAAGCGAAGTATATTTAAATTACGCCGAAGCTTGCGCTGAATTGGGTACAGCTACTAATAACGATCTTGATATTTCGATCAATAAAGTACGTGCACGTGCAGGAATTGCTGCTTTGACTACTGACGGAAATAATGCTTCTGCCGGAAATATCGTAATCAATGACCCTAGAAGAACCTCAGCTTTAGAACAAATCTCAGGTGTTGTAAGCCCTTTAATCTGGGAAGTACGTCGTGAGCGTCAAATCGAATTCATGAGCTGGACTACTTTAAGACAAGCTGATATTTACCGTTGGAAAAAAGGAGATTATCTTGATACTTCAAAAAATCCTGATGTAAATCTTGGGGCCAGAATTGGTACTCCTGTTGGATCACAAACGGTAGTAGACGGTAACGGATATGTAAAAATTTATCCTGCAAGTACAAGAACCTTTGAACCAAAACATTATTTAATGAATATCCCAACAAACGATATTGATTTATATAAAGCTCAAGGAGTTACATTAAAACAAAACCCGGGCTGGTAATTCTTAATTACTGAACCCATCAATAATAACTACCTCTGGAGATTCCAGAGGTAGTATTTTAAAATTATTTCTTTGTAAAAAAGACATAAAAGCAGCTGACGAAAATAAAATACAGGTCTAAAAATCATAGACATCCTTTCCAGAATACTACACTACATCATCCAATCAAAAAAACAACAATACCAATCAAATAATAATATAATTTTATTGAGTCAATTTTTGTCTTCTCACTACTAAACTGTAATTTAAAATGATAAAAATCATAGCCAAAAGTGTCTTTATAGTAACTTCTATACTATACACCTCGTCGTCTTATTCCAATTCATTTCAAAAAACTGCGAAAAGTAATAGTCACGAAATTACAGCTCCTTCGATTAAAACCGGAGCTGATAATTACGAAAAATACCTGCCTTTATTAAAAGGTAAAAAAGTCGGTATCGTTACGAATCAAACCGGAATTTTATCGGATAAAACACATGTAGTAGATTTTTTATTAGAAAAGAAAATTGCCTTACAAACCATATTTGCACCCGAACACGGATTTAGAGGAACTGCCGATGCAGGAGAACATATTGTTGACGGAAAAGATCCTAAAACCGGATTGCCTATCATTTCTCTTTACGGAGACAATAAAAAACCAAAAGCGGCACAACTGGCCGGAATCGATGTTATGATATTCGATCTTCAGGATGTTGGCGCACGTTTTTACACCTACATTTCTTCTTTGCATTATGTAATGGAAGCCTGTGCAGAAAACAGAATCCCGCTTATTGTTCTGGACAGACCCAACCCAAATGGCGGTATTGTAGACGGACCGCTTCTTGAAAAAGAATTTACCAGTTTTGTAGGCATGCACCCTATCCCATTATTACACGGTCTGACCATTGGAGAATATTCAAAAATGATCAATGGCGAAAAATGGTTAAAAAATGGCGTTCAATGCAAATTAACTGTTATTCCTTGTGTAGATTATAAAAGAGAGATGCCATACAGTTTATTGGTAAAACCATCTCCAAACCTGCCTAATGACCAATCGATTAATCTCTATGCCAGTTTATGCCTTTTTGAAGGAACAAACGTAAGTATGGGACGCGGAACCGAAAAACAATTCCAGATTTATGGTTCTCCTTTTTTAACGAAAACCAATTTTACTTTTACCCCAAAGCCAAATTTTGGAGCAAAAGATCCATTATATAATGGGAAAGAATGTTTTGGAGAAGATTTAACCTCTTATCCTAAACTAACTAAACTAGAACTTAAATGGCTCATAAAAGCCTATCAAAATACCAGTGATAAAACGAAATTCTTCAATCAGTTTTTCACCAAACTTGCCGGAACCAAAAAATTACAGCAACAAATTGAAAGCGGAGTTTCAGAAAATGAAATAAGAAAAAGCTGGGAGAAAGATTTAGAAACTTTCAAAAAAATGAGAAAAGCCTATTTAATTTATTAAGTAGCCCTTTTTACTTCTAAAAAATAAAACCAACTAAATTGCACAATATCGAAACCGGTTATTCGAACAACTTTGGTTTCAAAAATCAAAAAAAGAAAAATGAAAAATAAAAATCCTGAAACTGAACAAGAATCTTTGTACAAAGACTTGGATCAAATGAGCGTGAAAGAACTTCTTACGAATATCAATACAGAGGACAAAAAAGTGCCTCAAATTATCGAAGGACAGATTCCTAAAATTGAAAAACTGGTAAAAGCGATTGTAAAAAAAATGCAGCTGGGCGGGAGATTATTTTATATCGGAGCCGGAACTTCGGGACGAATTGGAATTTTGGATGCATCCGAATGTCCGCCAACTTTTGGTGTGCCGCATGATATGATTATCGGAATTATTGCCGGTGGAGATACTGCCATTAGAAAAGCTGTTGAAAATGCCGAAGATGATACGGAACAAGCATGGAAAGACCTGGCTAAATTTGAAATTTCAAGCTTAGATTTTATTATTGGGATTGCGGCTTCAGGAAACACTCCTTACGTTTTAGGAGCTTTGAAAAAAGCAAAAGAACACAATATCAAAACAGGAAGTATTTCCTGCATTAGCAACGGACTTATTGCTCAGGAAGCCGATTTTCCTATTGAGGTAATTGTAGGACCGGAATTCTTAACCGGAAGTACCAGAATGAAAGCCGGAACAGCTCAAAAACTAACCTTAAATATGATCTCTACTTCGGTAATGATTAAACTTGGAAAAGTAAAAGGCAACAAAATGGTAGACATGCAATTGTCTAATGAAAAACTGGTAAAACGCGGTATCAAAATGATTATGGAAGAGCTTGGAATCGAATATGATATAGCTGAAGAATTACTGCATAAACACAAAAGTGTAAGAGCTGTTTTATTGTCTCAAAGCAAAAATCAGGAAAACTAAAAACCACCAACTAATCAAAAATATTTAATAGATTTATACGAATCATATTTACAGGATAAACTAAGCAGGTTTTTAATCCAGAAAATTAGGAACTGTTAGGTTTAATCAGGGGTTTTATTCATCTTTGATTCACTTTTGATTCGTATAAATTTATAAAGAACAAACCACCAAAACTATACAATGACACCAAGTACAATCCTTCTGCTTATTATCATTTATTTCGGAACATTATTCTATATCTCGCACAGAGTGAGCAGAAAAGATGGCGGAAATGATGCTTTTTTTACCGCCAATAAAAACTCAAAATGGTATTTAGTTGCTTTTGGGATGATAGGAACAGCTCTTTCAGGAGTAACCTTTATCTCTGTACCCGGAGAAGTAGGCGCACCAAGCGGAGAGCAATTTAAATATTTTCAGTTTGTTTTGGGTAATGCGATAGGTTTTATAGTAATTACCAAATTATTATTGCCTTTGTATTACCGAATGAATCTGACCTCTATTTACGGATACATAGAGCAGCGAATGGGTTTTTACAGCTATAAAACCGCCGCTTCTATTTTCCTGATCAGCAGAACCGTAAGCTCGGCATTCAGACTTTATCTGGTTGTTATTGTACTGCAGCGTTTTGTATTCGATTTTTATAATATTCCGTTTGCCTTTACCGTCCTGATTTCTCTTGTATTAATTTTTTCTTATACGTACAGAGGCGGACTAAAAACGATCATTATAACCGATACTTTACAGACGTTTTTTCTGGTGACTTCTGTTTTTCTTACCATTTATTTCATCTGCGACCGTATGGATTTAAGTGCTATTGGCGCTTTCGAAGAAGTAAAAAACAGCAACTATTCTAAAATATTTTTCTTTGATGATTTTCTGGGAAGCAAATTCCATTTTGTAAAACAAATATTAGGAGGAATGTTCGTGACCATAGCCATGACAGGACTTGACCAGGATTTAATGCAAAAAAACCTGAGCTGTAAAAACATTGGCGAAGCTCAAAAAAACATGTTCACTTTTACAGGAATTTTTGTTGTCATCAACATTTTCTTTTTGAGTGTTGGAGCGTTACTTTATATCTATGCCAATAAAAACGGAATCGCGATTCCAACTGATTTAGTGACAGGCAAACCAAGAACCGATTTACTTTTTCCTGAAATTGCGCTGAACCATTTAGCCACAATTCCTGCAATCGTATTTTTATTAGGAATCATTGCGGCAACATTTGCCACTACAGATTCTGCCTTAACAGCCTTGACTACTTCTTTTTGCGTTGACTTTTTAGGTATGGATAAAGCCGAAAACAGCAAGAAAAATACTGTTCGTACCAGACATATTGTTCACATTAGTTTCTCGCTATTAATTTTCTTTGTTATCCTTATTTTTAATTCAATCAATGATAGTTCTGTTGTTGGAATGATATTCAAAGTGGCATCGTATACTTATGGTCCATTGTTAGGATTATATGCTTTTGGATTGTTCCAGAAATCAAGACATGTAAAAGATAAATTTGTTCCCGTAATTTGTTTATTATCACCTTTCTTTACCTATTTAATAAATGAAAATTCAGCGGCATTATTTGGAGGATATGTTTTTGATAATGAATTAATTGTACTAAACGGACTTATAACCTATTTAGGATTATACCTGACAAGTTCACGCAGTATTGAAAAAATAAGTTTTTAAACCACCTTAAAAACACAACCTATTGACTAATCAGTTGAAACCTGTAAGATGCAGGTTTCAACTGCCAAAAAATAATTAACATGAAAGATTACATCATAAAAATCAGCCTTTGCGCTTCATTTTTATTTTTAATCACCAATTGTGGTGTTTCTAAAAAAAACAATACAGTTACAGATTTAAAAACAGATCCTCTTACCAAAGATACAGTCGTTTACACCGCTCCAAAAACATCCGAGAAAAAAACTTTCTTCAAAGATTCAGATAAAGAAACTGCCTGGGTTGACAGCATTTACAGCAAAATGTCACTTCGTGAAAAAGTAGGCCAGCTGTTTATGATTTCGGCTTATTCTAATAAAGATTCTGTTCATGTAAACGAAGTCAAAAAATTAGTTCAGGACTATAAAGTAGGCGGAGTTATCTTTTTTCAGGGCGGTCCCGTTCGTCAGGCGAAATTGACCAACTTGTACCAGTCGAAAGCAAAAGTACCTCTATTTGTAGGCATTGATGCCGAATGGGGACTGGCAATGCGATTGGATTCTACTTACAGATATCCGTGGAATATGACATTAGGAGCGATTCAGGATTTGAGTTTAATTGAAAAAGTAGGCCGAAATATGGCCAACGAAAACAAACGAATCGGAATTCATTTTAATTTTGCTCCGGTTTTAGATATTAATACCAATCCTAAAAATCCCATTATCGGGAATCGTTCTTTTGGTGAAGATAAAGTCAATGTAGCCAACAAAGCTATTGCTTTAATGAAAGGCGTCCAGAGTCAGGGCGTTTTTAGCACCGGAAAACACTTTCCAGGACACGGCGACACCGCAACAGATTCGCATCATGCTTTGCCTTTGGTTAATTTTTCGAAAGAAAGACTGGAGCAAATAGAATTATATCCGTACAAACGAATATTTGATGAAGGTTTAGTATCGGTTATGGTTGGGCATCTTAATATTCCGAGTTTAGAACCAATCCCAAACCTGCCTTCTTCGGCTTCTTATAATGTGGTTACGAACCTGCTTCAAAAAGAATTAGGTTTCGAAGGCTTGATTTTTACCGATGGTTTAGCCATGAAAGGCGCCAGTAATTTTAAAGGTCCCGGAGATCTTGAAATTGCAGTAATTCTTGCTGGAAATGATATTTTACTTTGTCCTGAAAATGTTCCAGTAGCGGTTCAAAAACTGGAAGAAGCTTACACTAATAGTACTATAACCGAAGAGCGTTTGGCACATTCGGTAAAAAAAATACTGCATTATAAATTCAAAGCAGGATTAAACCATTACAAGCCTATTGATATGGCCAATATTTATCCTGATCTTAATCCGTCACAAAATGATGCGCTGCATTATCAATTGTATGAAAATGCCGTTACTGTTTTAAAAAATGACAAAGAAATACTTCCGATAAAAGAACTGGACAAGAAAATTGCCTACGTAAAATTGGGTGATGATACCAACAGTACTTTTGTTTCTACCTTAAAAAAATACACCGAAATAACCGAAGTTAAAGACACTAATCTTGATAGCCTGAATAAAGAATTAAGAAAGTTTGACAAGGTTATTATAAGCTTTCATAAAGTAAACAAACCTTGGGAAAAACAGGAATTTACCTTAACAGAACTGCTTTGGCTAAAAGAAATTGCAAAGCACAACGACGTAATTCTGGACATCTTTGCCAAACCTTACTCACTATTATCCATTACGGATTTTGATGATATTAAAGGTCTGGTAGTTTCGTATCAAAATTCAGATATCAGTCAGGTCGTTTCGGCCGAATTACTTTTTGGAGCCATCGCAGCCAAAGGAAAACTGCCGGTATCGATCAATAATTCTTTCAAGGTAAATGACGGATTAACTACTGAAAAATTAAATCGTCTCGCTTTTACCGCTCCGGAAAATGTAAATATGAATCCGGCCATTCTATCAAAAATCGATGCTGTGGCACAAAAAGCAATCGACGGAAAAATGGCTCCGGGAATGCAGGTTTTGGTGGCCAGAAAAGGAAATGTAATTTTCCAGAAGTCATACGGAAATCAAACCTATGACAACGGAAAAAAAGTGACCAACACAGATTTATATGATGTTGCTTCGATTTCAAAAATGATTTCGACATTACCAAATGTGATGCAGCTATACGATAAAGAAAAAGTGAATCTCGATACCAAACTAAAAGACATGGTGCCGCTTTTTGCCAAAACAAACAAGGAAAACATCAGCTTTAAAGATTTACTGACGCATTATGCGGGGCTTCAGGCATGGATTCCGTTTTACAAAGCAACATTAGACAGCAATAATAATCCTTCTGAAAAATACTATCGAAAAATAGCCGAAACCGGATTTACTACAAAAGTAGCTGACAATCTTTATATTCGAAATGATTATCACGACACGATCATGAAAATCATTGCACAAAGTCCTCTTTCTCCTAAAATTGAATACAAATACAGCGATTTTACTTTTATTATTTTAAAAGAATATCTGGAAAGAAAAACCCATAAAAAACTGGAAGATTTAAGTCGGGATAATTTCTATAGTACACTCGGAATGAACAATACGCTTTACAATCCGTTGGATAAATTCGATAAAAGCAACATTGCCCCGACCGAAATTGATACGTATTTCAGGCATCAGGTTATTCAGGGTTATGTTCACGACATGGCAGCCGCAATGGAAGGCGGAGTTGCCGGTCATGCAGGAATTTTTTCTAATGCGATGGATGTTGCCAAAATGATGCAGCTGTATTTGCAAAAAGGAAATTACGGTAACAAAGAATATTTTTCGCCTCAGACATTTGATGCCTTCAATACTTGTTATCATGCCGATAAGGGCGTACAAAGAGGTTTAGGTTTTGATAAAAGAATTGGCAAAGACGGCCCAACTTGTGCCTGCGTATCTCCGTCTAGTTTTGGACATACCGGATTTACAGGAAACATCGCCTGGGTTGATCCGGAAACAGAAATTGTTTATGTATTTTTATCCAACAGAACCTATCCTAATGGCGACGAAAATAAATTAGCTAAAGGAAAAATTAGAGAAGAAATTCAGCAAATCATTCAGGACGCTATTACAGGAAAATAAAGAATATTAAAATTAACCATATAAGCAATGTAAGTTTGAGCAAAAACTAATATGTTCTTATATCCCTTATATGATTAAAAATAGTATCCCAAAGAATAATTTTTATTTATAAAAAAACAACATTATGAACGCAAATCTGGAATCACTGTATAAAATTGCACAAAAACCATCGAGAACCATTATCGGGTTAATGTCCGGTACTTCATTAGATGGTCTGGATGTGGCTTTATGCGAAATTTCAGGTTCGGGCGATACTACCGAAGTGCAATTAATTCAATTCGATACCGTTGATTATTCGGAAGAAGTAAAAACCGAGATCAGAAATGTATTTGCAAAACCCACCATTGATTTTCAGAATCTGGTTTTATTGAATGAATGGATCGGAATTCTTCATGCCAATATTATTCTCGACCGTTTGAACCACTGGAAAATACCGGCTGAAAAAATTGATTTGGTTGCTTCTCACGGACAAACTGTTTTTCATTCCCCAAAGATTTTACATCAGCAGGAAAAATTTCCAAATGGTACTTTGCAAATTGGCGACGGCGATCATATTGCGGTAAAAACCGGAATTATAACCATTTCTGATTTCAGGCAAAAACACCTTGCTGCAGGCGGCGAAGGAGCGCCATTAGCTGTTTACGGAGATTATTTTTTGTTTGGGAAAAAAGATAAAAACCGCATTATGCTCAATATGGGCGGAATAGCCAATTTTACGTATTTACCGTCAAGTCATAATCCAGAAGAAGTTTTTGTGACCGATACAGGAACAGGAAATACCTTAATTGATGCTTTTACAAGACTTCATTTTCCTGATAAATCATATGATAAAGATGCCGAAATTGCGAAACAAGGCAATGTAAATTCTGCTCTCTTAAAAGCTCTAAAAGCAGATAAATTCTTTTCTAAACCTTTCCCAAAAACCACAGGTCCGGAACTTTTTAGTATCGAATATGTAAAAAAAGCACAAACCCAAAGCAACACCTCAGCTATTACTATTGAAGATTTGCTCGCAACCTTAACCCGATTCAGCGCCGAAACCATAGCCGAAGCCATACATTCGGCCATAAACAATACAACCTATTCTCCAGAGACTTTCACCATTTATATGTCCGGCGGAGGCGCACATAATCCATTGTTAGTGGGCTGGCTAAGAGAATTATTGCCATGTACTTTTTTAAATACTGATGTTTTAGGAATTTCAGGCGATGCAAAAGAAGCGATATTATTTGCCATTTTAGCCAATGAAACCGTTTCAGGCGGCACTTCAGATTTTGGCCCTCGTAAAAGAATTCCGTCTGTATCGATGGGCAAGATTTCTTTTCCGAGCTAAAAATAAAACCCACAATTTATCTTAGATAATTAACGAAACCAAAAAATAACCTCAAACCATGACAAAAGAACGTTTAATCTCACTAGATGTATTTAGAGGATTTACTATTTTACTGATGACCATTGTCAATAACCCGGGAAGCTGGGCCTCTATTTATCCGCCTTTAGAACATGCCGAATGGCACGGCTGTACGCCTACCGATTTAGTTTTTCCTTTTTTTGTATTTATAATGGGAACTGCAATTCCGTTTGCAATGCCCGTAAAACACTTTGATTCAGCTGTTTTTAATAAAATTATCGTTCGGTCTTTACGCATTTTCTGTTTAGGATTTTTTCTGGCTTTTTTCAGCCGATTCGAATTGTTTGGTTTAGAAGGAATTCCGTTATTGATCCTGAGATTACTGATCACTTTTGCAGTGGCTTATGCCCTATTAGGCAACTTTACTTTAAAAGTAAAAACGTATCTCGCTGTTGGAATCTTTGCCATACTAATATCCCTGGCCTACAGCGGAATCGAAGCTTTTGAAGACGTACGAATTCCTGGTGTTCTGCAACGAATAGGAATTGTATATTTCTTTACTTCTATTTTATATTTAAAAACAAATCTGAAGACACAGCTTATAGTTGCCGCTTCGATTTTATTGATTTACTGGATTCTAATGGCTTTTGTTCCTGTTCCGGGATTTGGTCCTGCTAATTTCGACAAAGGAACTAATCTGGCAGCCTGGTTAGACAATTTACTTTTAAATGGACATTTATGGGCTTCTAGCAAAACCTGGGACCCTGAAGGAATCCTGAGCACTCTGCCAGCCATTGGAACCGGAATCATGGGAATGTTTATCGGACAAATATTAAACCTGAAAATCACCAAAATCGAAATTGTAAAAAAATTAGCGATTGCCGGAGTTTCTTTATTGATTCTGGGTTTAATTTGGAATACTTTCTTCCCAATAAACAAATCGCTTTGGACAAGTTCCTATGTTTTGTACACTGCCGGAATCGCTACGATATGTTTAACGTTGTTGTATTATATTATAGATGTAGCGAACTATACAAAATGGACAAAACTGTTTTTAATCTGGGGTGTAAATCCTATGATTGTATTTTTCTTTTCAGGGATAATTCCGAGAGTTTTGGGTTCTATTAAAATCCAGAATCCTGAAGCGGCTTCAGAACAAATCAGCCTTCAGACTTCGATTTATAAATTCGGAATTGCGCCTTGTTTCGAAAACCCTTTGAATGCATCATTGGCTTATGCCCTTACGTATGCTGTTTTTTGGTCTTGCATATTATGGGTTTTCTATAAAAAGAAATTGATTTTTAAAGTGTAAGAAAATAAAGGCTTTGAGTTTTTCCACAACAAATTGCGCAAATTTTCACAAATTAAAATATTGAACTGAATATTCATTATGCCCATGACATTAAAAATTTTTGAAAATTTGCGCAATTTGTGGTAAAGACTTTTCCAAAATCTTATTAATATTTCAAACCGAAAACATGAAATTGACACAATTTATTTTTGGATTTCTTTTTATCGGACTTCTTTTTTCTTGTGCTACAAAAAGAAAAGACAATTCTCTTACATCAAAGAATGATGAGGTTTTGGTGCGTGAGGATTTTAAAAAATATTTTGATCAATGCAATACCGAAGGTGCGATTGCTATTTATGACAATCAAAATCATACCTGGATTTTATCTGATACCATTGCTACAAGAAAAGAAACATTGCCCGCCTCTACCTTCAAAATTATAAACTTATTGATTGCCCTTGAAACAAAAACCATTGCAAGCGAAAATGATATCGTAAAATGGCCGGGAAGTACAGATACTATAAAATATGATTATCGCCCTAATATTTATCACGACATAAGCGTAAAAGAAGCATTCGAAGTTTCGGCGGGATGGGCGTTTATAGAACTGGCAAAGAAAATTGGCAAGGACAATTACAAAAAATACCTGTCGCTTTGCCATTACGGAAATCTGAACCTTTCGCAAACAGATCCTGACTTTTGGAATTTTGGCGCTTTCGGAATTTCACCCCTTAATCAGGTGGAATTTCTTAAAAAACTCTACAAAGAAAAACTTCCTTTCTCTAAACGCAACATCGAAATCGTAAAAAAGGTCATGATAACCGAACAAAATGCGGATTATACCATTCATTCAAAAACAGGCTGGACCAGAGAAAATGACATCAATACCGGTTGGTGGGTAGGCTATATCGAAAATAAAAACGGAATTTACTTTTTTGCCACACGCCTTTTGCAAGACAGGAAACTAAATGCTGCTAATTTTGGCAATTGCCGAAAAGAGATTACGAAATCTGTGTTTAGGAATTTGGATGTTATCAATTAAAACTTCCTTTTTTGATATGGCGTTCCTTCGCCATCTTCGCAGTAACTTTTTAGGCTTAATAAAAACATGGCCCAATTATAATTACACCATTGGTAAAATTCAGTCAGTTCGCGCCAGTCAAAATGTTTGAGAACAACTGCCGTTACTCCGTCTTTTTCTGTCAGGTCAAATGAAATTTTTGTACCAACCCATTCCGGATCAGAATCGATACATTCCCATAGTATTCTTTTGTCTGGAGACAATTCGATTACTTCCATTTTTGTGTTATCATTATCTCCAAAATCGAACTCATTTATAAAACCAACTTCGGATTTTACAATCAATTCTGTTGTCCATACAGCACCAAGACCTTCTTGTGTGGTTAGTGTTTTGTAAACATTTGCAATGGGTGATTTGATATAATTGATGTGTTCGATTTTTTCCATTTTCATAATAATTTATAAGTACAGTTTTCAAAGTTAACAAATTTGTATTACACAGATACTGAGCTTCTTTTTAAATCAATAAAAACATTTTTCATCTTTATATTTTAAATAGAAAGTTTTATTTAAAACCAGATTAGGCGATCTATTTTAAGCACTTTGCCCATTATGAGGATTAAATTAATTAACTTTAAATTAAATACAATAGCAAAAACGATATTAGGAATTCCTTTTTTTCTGATTTAAAATAAAAGACATTATGAAAATGACCGCACAAATAACCTCTCCATACGATCAAAGTTTTATTAAAGAATTGCCCCTCATAAGTAAAAATGATATTGATAAAATTCTTGATACCGCTCATAATTTATTTATCGACCAATCGAATTGGATTCCGGCGTATAAAAAAATTGAAATACTCGAAAAAACAGCTTCGATTATGAACGAAAGAATCGAGGATTTATTAATTACAGCCATAAGCGAAGGCGGAAAACCTTATCAGGACTCTAAAGCTGAGGTACTTCGGGCTATTAAAGGCGTCAAATTATCGGCTGAACACATCTCTCAAATAAAAGGAGAGCAAATACCCATGGCACTTACCGAAGCTTCTCTAAACAGGATTGCCTTTACTTCAAAAGAACCTATCGGGATTGTAGCAGCCGTTAGTGCTTTTAACCATCCGTTAAATTTAGCCGTTCACCAAATCGTTACCGCTATTGCTGCCGGCTGTCCCGTAATTTTTAAACCGGCAACCGCAACACCTTTGTCCAGTTTGGCTCTTGCCGAAATTTTAAAAGAAGCCGGATTACCTGACGGATGGCTTCAAATAATTTTATGTGACAATGAAGCGACAGAATTACTGGTTACAGATCCGAGAGTTAATTTTTTCTCTTTCATTGGTTCTGCAAAAGTAGGCTGGTACTTAAAAAGTAAACTATCTCCCGGTACCAGATGTGCCTTGGAACATGGCGGGGCAGCGCCGGTTATCGTAGAAAGTGATGCTGATTTTAGCGAAATGATTCCGGATCTGATAAAAGGAGGTTTTTATCACGCCGGACAAGTTTGTGTTTCAGTACAGAGAATCTACGTAAATGAAACAATTTTCGAGCATTTTATTGAAGAATTTGCAGCAGCAACCAATAAATTAATTACAGGAAATCCTTTTGATCAAAAAACAGATGTAGGTCCGCTTATTGCACCTAAAGAAGTCGATCGCGTAGAAGAATGGGTTAAGGAAGCCATTAAAAAAGGTGCTAAATTAATAACTGGTGGTAAACGAATTTCTGATACCTTTTTTCAACCCACCGTTTTAGTTAATCCCTCCGAAGATTCGAAAGTTTCGACTACCGAAGTTTTTGGGCCGGTTGTCTGCATTTATTCGTTTACAGACCGTGACGAAGCGATCAAAAGAGCCAATGCACTGGACGTTCATTTTCAGGCAGCTGTTTTTACAAAAAATATTGATATTGCTTTAGAAACAGTCAAAAAATTAAATGCTACCGCAGTTATGGTTAATGATCATACCGCCTTTAGAGTCGATTGGATGCCATTTGGAGGAAGAGATTCTTCAGGAATTGGAATGGGAGGAATTTCATATGCCATAAACGAAATGACCAGGGAAAAACTAACTGTTTTTAAAAGCAAACTAGTGTAATTTTTAATTTATTAGTTCGTTGGACTTAAGAACCGTATTTAAATTCTAAACAAAGAAAAGTTTTAAAATATGAACGCAAACAGCGCAGGACAAAATATTGAAACCACCAAGAAAATATTACCCATTATTTTGGCGACTTCGATCTTTATGCAAATGCTGGATTCTACTATTTTGAATACGTCGATAACGGCTATAGCCAAAGATCTGCACGAATCTCCGCTTGATATGCAGAATGCGATTATTAGTTATGTATTAACTCTTGCGCTTTTTATGCCTGTTAGCGGCTTTTTGTCGGATAAATTTGGAACGAAGAAAGTATTTATTTTTGCTTTATTGTTATTCAGTATTGGGTCTTTGTTTTGTTCGCTTTCGCAGAATTTAACGCATCTGATTTTTTCGCGTGTGATTCAGGGTATCGGAGGCAGTTTAATGACTCCGGTTGGAAAACTGGCGCTTATTAGAACATTTCCTAAAAAAGAATTATTGCAGGCAATGAATTTTGCTATTATTCCGGCCTTAATAGGTCCGGTATTAGGGCCGTTGGTTGGTGGTTATATGGTCGATTATTTATCCTGGCACTGGATCTTCCTGATCAATATTCCGTTTGGGATTATTGGTATTCTTTTAAGCCTTAAATACATGCCAAATTACAAATCTCCCATAATCGATTTTGATCTAAAAGGTTTCCTGATTTTTGCCTCGGCTTCACTCCTATTGTCTATTTCTTTAGAATTATTTGGCAATACCGTTCGCCTTACTCCTGTCTTACTAATCTTAATGTCAGGTTTTTTAATGCTGTACTGGTACTATAAACATGCTGTAACAGATAATAATCCTCTTTTTCCTTTAAACTTATTTCAGGTAAGAACTTTTCGGGTAGGTATAGTAGGCAATCTGGCGACTCGCCTGGGTTTTAGTTCCATTCCTTTGCTGTTGCCTATGATGATCCAGATTGCTTACGGACAATCGGCGGTAACTTCAGGATGGATTGTAGCTCCTATGGCACTCACCGCTATGTTTGGAAAATCAGCCGTTATTAAAATTTTAAATACCTACGGATATCGAAAAACCTTAATGGCAAATACATTTATTATTGGTGTATTGATCTGTGCCCTGGCCATTCCGTCTATTCATACCTCGTTCTATTGGTACATTCCTATTATTTCGGTATTAGGATTCTTTAACTCCATACAGTTTACTTCTATGAATTCTATTTCTATTGCCGATTTAAGGGTCTACCATACCAGTAGCGGTAACTCATTAGTTTCTGTCAATCAACAGCTGGCCATTGGCTTCGGAATTGCTTTTGGATTATTAGTCCTTAAAATTTTTCAGGGTGATGTAAAACTCATTCACAACGAAATTCACAATGCTTTTCGCTATACCTTTTTGGTTGTAGGTTTTCTCACTATTCTTTCGGGATTAGTTTTTAGAAGACTTCATGATAAAGATGGCGACAATTTAAAATCAGGCATATAATTGCATTTATTTCTATTCATAAAAAAAATAAATTACCTGATTTCGATTTCATTAAATTCTATAAAAAAACCTGTAAATATCATCTTTACAGGTTTTTCATTTTTATTTGATGTTTGTATCCTCTCAAACAATTAGGGGCTTTTTACATTGAAATATAATACTTCTTGACATTAAATTCTACTTTGAAACTTAGTTTTTGAAATTTTAGTTAATTTGTAACTACAAGTTTTATTTTCGACATATTCAATTTTATGTTCTCCTAAAAGCTGTACAATTATTTCTCTGGTTTCGCTTTCATCAAGTCCAAGTTTTTCACCAAGATCTATTTCATTCAACCTTTCGTTATTTTCTGTCAAAGCTTTAAAATACCTGTTTTTATTTTCCATACATAAAAATCATGTTGTTATTTTGTGTTCAATCTTTCTAAAATTAAAGATGAAAAACTTCTGACACCTATTTTTATACTTTCTTCATCAACAGTAAAATTAGGCGCGTGATTCATTGCTGTTATTCCTTTTTCAGTATTTGATCCGCCAAGCAAGAAATAAACTCCCGGAATTTTTTGTTGAAAATAAGCAAAATCATCATTAAAATATGGAATTTGCCCATAATCATTTACCATTAAACGATTTCCATAAATCTTATTGAGTGTTTTAATTGCTTTTTGTGTCAAATTTTCATTATTAACCACTGTTGGATTCTCTTGTATAAAAGAAACTGAAAGCAATTTATCTGCATACTTTTCTTTGGCCAGCAATCCTTCTATTTCAGGTATAATTTTTGGCAGGTTCGATTTATTCGTTTCATACAAATAGGCTTCTAAAAAAAGTTCGCCGTTTTTTGAGTACGTCTTAAATTGCCTGTCGACAAAAAGATAATCTTTAAAAACCGTATTCGGATTCATTAATCCAATTTCAGGATCTGTCATATCTTGAATTTCCCAGGGCTTAGTGTCAGTCTTAACACGTGAAAGTAAGGTTTGAATTTTGCCTGCCAGAGCTTTGGCTTCGTCTTTAGACAACTCATCTTTCAGTTTGATTCTGATTCGTTTTTGATACGCAAACATTTCATCGGGTTTTACCATAATTTCCCCTGCCGGCAAGGCGCTTATATGCAAACCATAAATTTCTTCAGGATGTATTTTAGAAAATAGTCCTTTTTCGATCATACCTTTAGCTCCGGCAAATGTTTCTTCTTCAGATTGAAATATAAAATATACTGTCCCTTTTAATGTTTCTTTGTGTTTCGAAAGTATTTCGGCTATCCCTAATGCAATTGCCAGATGTACGTCATGTCCGCAGCCATGCTGAATTCCTTTTATTTTAGATTTAAAATCAACATTGTCAGGAAAATCATTTGGCAAAGCATCCATATCAGCTCTCCAGGCAATGTTTTTTCCTTTTTTGTCGCCTTTTAGAATACCTACAATACTGTAGCCGTGCAAATCCATAACAACTTCGATACCCAGGTCTAACAGGTATTGTTTTACGATTTCCTGGGTGCGTTTTTCATTTCCAGCCAATTCAGGATTTTCATGAAAATCTCTCCTAATGTCTACCAGTTTTTCGTAAATTTTATCTGTTTCTGCTGCGATCTGTTTATGAATTGTATCTGTACGTGACTGGCCAGATAATTTTTCTTTATCTATTTGCTCTAAGCTTAAAAAGCTAAAGATAAATAACAGAATAAATAGTGATAGAATAAATTTCATAGGTTTGAAGGTTGTTCTCTTAAAAGACAGCATTAATATAAAAAGGTTACATATTTTTTAATCATTCTTATTAAATAGCCAAAAAAGCTTTCCAATTAGAACTATCCCAACAATGTAAAAAGACTATTGGTGCTCTTTAAGCCACTCTAAGCGTCTCTGATCTGCAAGATGCTTTACAGAAAAATTTTCGAATTTTGCTTCAAATCCGTTTCCGTCAGGACAAGCTGCCATAAGTCCTACCATAACGGGAGTATTGTCCTGCAATGGGGCATTACGGGTCAGGATATAGTTTTTATCATCCAGGGAATAATAAATTTCTACAGCATCTAATCTGCGTACCGCTTTGATCCATACAAAAGGAGGCACTTTGTCCAGTACATTGACACTCCAGTCGCTTTTTTCGTGGGTTACCACTGTACTGATATTAAATTTACCGTCTACAAACTCAACGCCGGTTTTAATATAATTTTTTTCGTCTACCCGAATCATAAGTCCCATTTGGTCGAAACGGGTTTTATAATTTCCTGTAAGTTTTACTTTCGTTTCAAACTCACCTCCATAAATACTGTAATAAAATGGTCCATCATCTACGGTAAAGCCATAATGAGAGATTCTCCAGTAATCGCTTTTGGGTGTTACCTGCATAATTAAGCTATTGTCTTTTATCTGCCATTTTTCCGGTTCGTTGAACCACTGCATTTTTTCAAGACTCTGCGCGTTTATTTCAGTTAAGCTCAGTAAGAGGCCAATAGCCAATATAGTTTTTTTCATAAGTTTGTTATAGATTTGAAATGTTACTTTGTGGGTTCCAAAATTATAAATTAATATTCTACATCAAATGGCTATAAATAACCATCAAGACACTGAAAATATTCGTGAGTTACTTGATATAAAACTATTTTCTCAGCCTTTTTCAGGTTTTTCTCAGCCTAATATGCAACTCGACGATGGAAAACTCATCGCCAACCTGTATGCCAAATTAGAAAACACCATTAGTGTACTCAGTGATTTAAAAGAAAGAAGAAGTTATATTTATTCCGGAGGAGTCGCGGGACAGCTAGGGTTTGAACCCACAAAAACTGCAATAAACTCTATTTGGGAAGATGAATTATTGGGTCGGGTTCATCCTGATGATCTTCAGAAAAAATACCGCCTCGAATTTCAGTTTTTTAAGTTTCTGAAATCTATCAGTCTAAATGAACGCCTTAATTATAATGTTATTACCAAACTAAGAATTAAAAACAACGAAGGCAAATACCTTTTGATTAAACATCGGTTACTCTACCTAAGCAGTACCAATGAAGGAAATGTTTCGCTGGTGCTTTGTCTGTACAATATGGTGTATGATTATCCCGGGTTTGACGTTCCGGATGGCGTAATTATCAATACCAGTACCGGGGTAATTGTAGATAGCGAGCAGGGACGTTTTGATGATTTACTCTCTGTAAGAGAGGGAGAAATCATTCAGCTTATCAATTTAGGCATGAGAAGCAAAGAGATCGCCGATAAACTATCCCTAAGTATACACACCGTAAACAGGCACCGACAAAATATTTTTCAAAAACTCAACGTAAATAATGCAATGGAGGCCTGCAGAATTGCAAATGCTACGGGATTAATACCCCGCTAGAATTTCCTAAAAAAGAAGGGATAGCTTTTCAACTATCCCCTGCTTAATAAAAACCAACAAATTAAATAATTAACATTTATTTTTCAGAATTAATTCCAGCCTCCGCCAAGTGCGCGATACAGGTTTACAACGGCATGCAATTTTTGGCTTTGATCGTCAATTCCTCTTAATTGTGCATTTAGTAAATTTTGTTCCGCCGTTAGTACATCGGTGTAATTGGTTGTCGAATTGTTCAGTAATTCTTTATTGAACTCCACAGCCTTTAATAAAGCTTCTAATTGTTTCTTTCTTTTTTCTTCTTTTAAGGCCGCATTATTGTATTTCGACAAGGCATTCGAGACTTCCTCACTGGCTTTTAACATCGAAAATTCAAAATTATAAAAGGCTTCTTTTTGTAGCGATAATGCAGTAGCCAATCTTGCTTTATTGATTCCTTTATTGAAAACAGGCTGCGTAAGCCCTCCTGCAATATTACCAAAAAGTCCTCCGTTTGTAAACCAGTCTTTCAACCCAAAGCTCGAAAAACCTGCTGCTCCGCTTATTGTTAAAGCAGGATAAAAATAGGTTCTGGCGACATTTGCTTCTTCAAATACCGCTCTGAACTTATATTCGGCTTGTTGTACATCCGGACGATTCGAAAGAAGCTGCATCGGAACTCCTGTTTTAAGATCGTACGTTAGCTTTTGTTGTGCCAATGAACTGCGCTCAATTTTAGTGGGTGATTTTGCGAGAAGCACACATAAAGTATGTTCCGTTTCGGTTATTTTTTGTTCGATATCAGGAATCGCCAATTCTGCTTCGTAAAAGTTGGCTTCACTTTGTACTACGGCAACTCCATTGATAATCGAATTTTCAAACAGTACTTTGATGGTTTCAGCATCCTTCTCCCTGTTTTTAGCGGTCTTTTTAAGTACTTTTAGTTGTTCGTCAAGAATCAATAATTCATAATACGAATTGGCAATATTGGCTATCAATTGAGTTTGAACGGCACGTTTTGCAGCATCTGTAGCCAATAAATTGGCTAAAGCACTTTTTTTGGCACTTTTTAATCTCCCCCAAACATCAATTTCCCATCCGGCAGTAATACCTAAATCATATTGTGTTGATTGGTCGAAAAGTCCAAACCCTTGCGGGAAAGCCAATCTGGATTCTTTTACCGATACATTTCCGTTTACCGAAGGCAGAAAAGCCGCTTTACTCAATTTTACATTTACAGCTGCCTGATTGATGCGTTCAATCGCGATTTTTAAATCCAGGTTTGCTGCTAATCCGTCAGAAATGAGTTTTTTCAAAGCAGTATCAGTAAATAGTTCCGGCCATTTCATGGTGGCCATGTTTGTTGTGTCCTTATTTTCAGGATCACGATACGTTACTGAAGTTTCGGGTTTTATATACGGTTTCGTGATCTTGCACGAACTCCATATACTGGCAGTAATCCCTATAATGACTATTATTTTATAATTGTATTTATTCATTTTAATATGTTTTATCTCTTTTATTTAACTGGCTAGAGTTTAACCGCTAAGTCCCCTAAGGTGAAATCCTTTTAATCTTTTATCCCGATAGCTATCGGGAGTGGCAAAAATTTAACCACAAAGACCGCAATCCCGATAGCTATCGGGATACGCAAAGGGCGCTAAGTTTATTTAAGCTGAAAATTTCAGGTAAAGACCGCAAAGCTGGTTCAACGCATCCTGAAGCTTCGGGATTGCGAACTTTGCGTTTTTTATATAACCTTACCTGATAAAAATCTTTGCGTTCTTTGCGGTAAAATAATCGCAAGCTATTCCTTTGTATCTCTGCACCTTTGTACCTCTACTAATCAATCTGTCTAGGCTCATGAACCGGTACTTTTACCCCTCCCACTTTTTCCTGCAACGACTGAAAAATGATAAACAGAACCGGAATAACGAAAACCCCGAACAATGTACCAATCAACATTCCGCCTACAGCTGCTGTACCAATCGATCTGTTGCTTAAAGCTCCTGCTCCTGTGGCAATCATCAGCGGAATCAATCCGAAGATAAAAGCAAAAGAGGTCATTAAAATTGGTCGTAATCTGGCTCTTGCCCCAAATATCGCCGACTGAACTAAACTTCTTCCGCTCAGGCGATGCAGCAGGGCAAACTCTACAATAAGAATGGCATTTTTGGCCAAAAGACCAATCAGCATAATGAGACTGATCTGAAGGAAAATATTATTATCTACGCTAAACAAATTCGCAAATATAAACGCACCCGCAAGTCCTATTGGCAAGGACAGCAATACCGAAAACGGCAAAATATAACTCTTGTATTGCGCACTCAACAGGAAGTAAATAAAGATCAGACAAAGTCCGAAGATTAAGGTGGTCTGACTTCCGCTGGAAAGTTCTTCTTTGGTTAAACCGGAAAATTCATAAGTATATCCTCTTTCTAATGTTTGTGCCGCGACTTCTTCGATCGCTTTTATGGCATCACCAGAACTGTACCCCGCATTTGGCGCACCTGTAACCGTAGTTGAGGTAAAAAGATTAAAACGGTTTATAAATTCAGGACCATACGTTTTTTTCAGGGTTACAAACTCCGAAATTGGTGCCATTGCTCCTTTAGCAGTTCGAACAAAAACTTTATTGATATCACTTTCTTTCGCTCTGTAATCCGGATGCGATTGCAGCATGACCCTGTATTGCTTTCCGAATTTATTAATATCAGACGCATAGATTCCGCCAAAATAACCCTGAAGCGTATTTAAAACCGTATTTACAGATACTCCGGCATCCTTACACTTGGTTACATTTACATTGACTTCCATTTCGGGAAAACTAATATTAAACGGACTTGTAGCGTACATAATTTCTGGTCGCTTATTGATGTCGGCCATAAACTTTCCAATGTTTTTATCAAAATCCTGATAACTTCCTCCGGTTCTATCCTGCAGTTGTACTTCGAATCCGTTGTTATTTCCAAATCCCTGTAAAGTTGGCGCGGCAAAGAAAATGATACTGGCTCCTTTGATATGCGCTGTTTTTTCGAACAACTTAGCCACAACCGAATTGACATCCTGATTTTTTCCCTTTCTCTCTTTCCACGGTTTTAACCTGATGAACAAAGCTCCGTAAGAACCTCCATTTCCGTGAATTAAATCCATTCCGGATAATGTAGATGAAAGTTCTATTTCAGGAATACTTCTGGCGATACTATCGATTTCTTTTGTAATTTCTTCGGTGCGTTCGAGTGTCGATGAGGCTGGTAAAACTACATTTCCGTAAATCGCGCCACCATCTTCATTGGGTACAAAACCTGTAGGGGTTGTTTTGATTAAAGCATAAAATACCATTCCAAATACTGCTATCGCTACTAAGGATATCCATTTTCTGCGAATCAAGAATCGAACTGCTCCAATGTATTTATGGGTCACGGCATCAAAAGCCACATTAAAGCTGGCATAGAATTTTGGCAAAAAGCCTTTATTATGATTTGATTTTTCGGGATCATGTGGTTTTAGTAAAATGGCACAAAGGGCAGGACTTAAAGTCAAGGCATTTACGGCCGAAATTAAGATAGCGACAGCCAATGTCAAGCCGAATTGTTTGTAAAATACTCCCGCCGAACCGGTAATAAAAGTAACCGGAACGAACACAGCCGACATGATTAAGGTAATCGATATAATCGCACCGCTAATCTCGCTCATAGCATGAATCGTCGCTTTTTTGGCTGATTTTGCGCCCTGATCGAGTTTGGCGTGAACGGCTTCGACTACTACAATTGCGTCATCGACGACAATACCAATCGCCAGAACCAAAGCAAAAAGCGTCAGTAAATTAATGGTGAAACCAAATAACTTCAGGAAAAAGAAAGTACCAATAATCGATACGGGAACAGCAATTGCAGGTATTAGTGTTGACCTGAAATCCTGTAAAAAAACAAATACTACAATAAAAACCAGAATAAAAGCTTCGATAATGGTATAAATTACCTTTTCGATCGAAGCGTCCAGAAAATCATTGGCATTCAAAAACGTATGATATTCTACTCCCGGTGGAAAATCTTTGGATGCTTTTTTTAAGATATCTTCGCAGGCAATAATCAATTCTCTGGCATTTGATCCTGAAATCTGACTGATTTGCCCTCCTGACGAAACTTTACCCTGTGTAATAAGCGAAGAAGTATAATCTAAAGCTCCAAACTCAATATCGGCGACATCTTTTAGTCTCAATAAACTTCCTTGTTTACCACTTCGCAGTACAATGTTTTCAAATTCTGCCGGATTTTCAAGTCGGCCTGTAAACTTTAAGGCATATTGAACCGATTCTTTACTGTTCTCTCCAATTTTTCCCGGAGCGGCTTCGATATTTTGTTCCTGTAATGCAGCAATAATATCATCCGGAACCAAACCCTGATTGGCCATTGCATCGGGTTTCAACCAAATACGCATCGAATATTCACGACTGCTGTAAATCTCGGCACCACCTACACCCACGACGCGTTTCAACTCGGGCATAATATTGATCCTTAAATAATTATCAAGGAATTTTTCGTCGTATTTTCCGTCGTTGCTATACAACAGGAAACTCAAAGCTGTACTGCTCAATTGTTTGCTGGTGGTAATACCGGATTTTATTACCTCGGCGGGTAATAAGCTAGTCGCTTTGGTTACTCTGTTTTGCACGTTTACGGCAGCCATATCAGGATTTGTTCCCTGTTTAAAAAATATGGTTATCGCTGCGCTACCATTGCTGCTGGCCGTTGAAGTCATATAACTCATATTCTCAACTCCGTTTATTTGTTCTTCCAGCGGAATAATTACGCTTTTTAAAACGACATCGGCGCTGGCTCCCTGATACGAAGCATTTACTACAACTGTTGGCGGGGCAATTTCAGGATATTGAGATATGGGCAAAGAAGCTAGCCCCAGCAATCCTAAAATCACTATTATGATCGATATTACCGTAGATAATACCGGATTTTCTATAAATTTTCTAAACATGATTTTTTATTTTTTTGATGATGGAGCTGTCGGTGCGATTTTTACTCCATCTCTTAAACTTCCTATTCCTTCTGTCACTATAATATCTCCTGATTTTACACCTTCGGTTACTACATACTCTTTCTCTGTAGCTGTGTTTCTTATTTTTATTTCGGTGTTATGCACTGTATTTTGTGCATCTACGGTAAAAACAAAATAACGTCCCTGCAATTCGAATACAGCTTTTTTAGGAACCAGAATAGCGTCATCAAATTGGGTTGGAATCACGATTGTCGCACTTGCTCCGCTCCAAAGTTTACCTTCTGGATTTGGAAAAACGGCTTTAAAGTTGGCCGAACCTGTACTGGCATTTAGGATGCCACTTAGGGTTTGTATTTTTCCTTTTCGTAAATACGTTTCACCGTCGGCAGTTACCAGAGTGACTTCGGGCATATTTTTGAATTTATCTTTTAATTGATGACCTGAATATTGGCTCAAAAAGGAGTTTAATTGTTGCTGACTTAGCGAAAAATAAGCGTAAATGTTTTTGGTATTGGCAACCGTTGTCAAAGGATCCGGTGCTGAACTGCTGACCAGACTTCCTGTTTTAAAAGGCAGACTTCCCACAACTCCATTAATTGGGCTTACGATATTGGTAAACGCCAATTTTGATTTTGCCGAAGATAAATCCGCATTGGCCTGGCTTAACTCTGCCCTTTTTACGCGTTCTATATTTTTGGCTGAGGTTAATTCGTAGTTGTTGATGATTTTCTTTTCTGCCAAAGCCGAAGTTCTTTTGGTCTGAATAACGGCTGTTTCAAGACTGGCTTCAGCGGCGAGAACTGCTGCTTTCCTGTTGTTTACTTCTTGTAAATAACTATTGGCATCAATTTTAAACAACGCTTGTCCTTTGGCTACAGCCGAACCTTCTTCGACATACACCTGCTCTATATATCCGTCTACTTTTGAACGAATTTCGACTGTTTGTTCTCCTTCTAAAGTGGTAGGATATTCTACCGAAACATTGGCTTTTTGAGTCTTTAGCGTAAGCGTTGGATACGCTGCCGGACTTTCTGTTGGTACTGTTTTTTTATTCTCACATGACACTATCGAAAGTGTTCCTATAAACAGGAATGCTGCTATTTTTTTCATTATTTTCTTTTATAAATCATCAGAGGAGAACCTGCTTCTCCCCACATTAGGGTTTGTACATATTTTATTAACTGGCTTGTAGCCAATACGAGAATTTCTTCTGGGATAGATGAAGTAGCTTTAAGCACTACTTTTTGACCGGTAAAAGCGGTAAATTCTATTTTCCGAATTCGTTCTATCCATAGAAGATTAATTTGATTTTCTGTAGTGGAATACACTACTATTGAGGCGTACGGTGCCAGCAACGATGCGATTAAAACATAAGCCCAAAGCGGCACTATGGCATCATTGGAACAGGTGATGACAACATCTTTTCCGGCAAATTGATTCCAATCGATATTGGCCATTTCTGCTCGGAATGTTTTTTCCTGCAATAGAAAATCTTCTATAAGAAAAGGAACGATATCAAAAATGACAAAGTCTTTTTCAGTGGGTTTATACGTCCGTAAATCGAGGGTTTGTATGCCTGAAGCACTTATTTTATTGAGTATTTCCATATTGGGATGATTAAAAAATTGAGATATTTATTGGGTTTTAAATTTTTGAGTTTGGTTCATTTTTAGACATAGGTATCCCCCGCCCCAACTGCATACTATTTTTATATAGTAAGTTGAGTATGTTTTAATCTTTAGCTAAAGTTGTTGAGATTTTAAAAATCTACAGTAAGGGAGATTTAACTGTAATTTTTCATCAGCACATTCCAATACGGAATGATATAAACAGGTAAGTCAATCCTATTATATAAACTAAGGGGAGGTGATCGTAATTCTGGTACCATAATCTGTAGTTTGCATTAATAATTTTTGTAACTCACAAGTTGCATTGCTTTTAAGGGTAATAATATCTGGCAATCAGCTTTGATAAGTTATGCAAAATTAATATTTTTGCATAATAAAACAACTAAATACTTGTTTTATTAATTTATGACTACAAATAAGATTTTAATGCTGCTTAAAATGCGCGGGCCGCTTACGGCTCTCGAGATTGCGCATGAGCTAAAGATAACTAAGGAAGGTGTTAGACAACAGCTGGTTAAGCTTGTTGAAGAAGAACTTATTCATCCTCAGGAAGAATCTAAAGGTGTGGGCAGGCCGCAAAAAACGTTTAGCATTACGGCAGATGGAAATGCTAAGTTTCCGGATACGCATGCTGAATTAACTTTAAAACTAATTAATATCATTAGTTCAATGGGAAAAAATACCCTTGATGATGTTATTAATGTGTATGAAGAAACAGGGAAAAAGAAGTATCACGATGAAATTGATACTATTGATAATCTGGAACAAAAAATTGCGAAGCTTGTCGAAATAAGAACCAGGGAAGGTTATATGGCCGAATATTCAAAGAATGACGAAGGTTATCTTTTAGTCGAAAACCACTGCCCTATTTGTGCCGCTGCTGCCATTTGTCAGGGATTTTGTTCTTCAGAATTGAACACTTTCAGATCTGTTTTAGGAAACGAAGTGATGATTAACCGTATTAGTCATATCATTGCCGGTGAAAGAAGATGTGCGTATCAAATTACCTTAAATTAATTGTAGCTTAGGCATAAAATAGAAAAAACCTGCAAAACATACATCTCACAGGTTTTTTCAGTCAACGCTTAAATATAATTAAATTCTAAAAGATTAAGATCAATCCGGGTTTGCAAGTATTTTATACAACCCGGCATTTGAAATATAGAATTGATTTTCGATAGTAATCTGGGATAATTTTGCACTTACCAGATTATTTTCTCTTGAATTGATAAGGAATATTGAGCTTTCGCCAAAAGAAAACAATTTCTCCTCTGAGTTCAGCATGGTCATATAATCTTTAACCAGATTATCAATTACATTTTTTTGTCTTTTTAAAGACGCAATTTCAGTTTGCTGTGCTTTTATCTTATTTTTAAGTTCGAGCCTTTGCTGGTCGATATCGAATTGCAAATCCTGAATTTTAAGTTTTGCTATTTTTAAGTTTCCGCGTTCTTTTCTTAAAAAAATGGGGATACTAAAATCGATGTTAAACTTATAATCATCGGCATTAAAAGAATTAAAATAGGAAGGTTCTGATATATAATTGTATCCCACATTCAGTTTGGGCAATAATGAATTTGCTTTCAGCTGTCGGTTGATTTCGAGCATCGACATTTTAGTTTCTAAAGCCTGAATTTTAGGATGCGCTTCGAGTGTTTCTGAGTTGACCATCATTGCTGAGGTTTTCAGTGTTTCTTCGAGTGTCTGAATTAAATTTTGTTCCGGTTGTACATGATCTTCTAACTCTACCGGAACACTTTCGATCCATAAATAATTAGAAAGATTCAGTTTGGCTTTGGCCAGTTTAAGGTTTCCGTTTTCTACATTCAGCTCTCTGTTTCTTACCGTAATTCCGGCTTCAACACTATCAATTGCAGGTGAATCGCCCATTTCTATCAGTTTTTTTACCCCTTCAAAACGCGTACTGGCAAAACCCAGATAGTTTTTGTACAGCTGGGCTTCGTTGTAACTTTTTCTCCATTCAAAATACGCTTCACTGGCTTTGTACAAAACTTCAATAGCTCTTAGTTTTCGTTGTGCATCGCTTAGTTTTAACTGCAGTTTTCCTTCTCTTACATCGGCCATTCGCTGATTGATAAACATACCCTGCCCCAAAGCTACGCTAATTCCCAAAGAAGTTAATCCGGCTTCGGGCGTACGATTCTGCGGATTATAATACTGTCCGTCTGTATCGTCAAAACCCGCTTTTATTTCGATTCCGTACCAGGTTGGTATTTTGAAACTGCTGTTTAACAGCGAATAATATTCGGTTCCTTTAAATTCTTTTTTATTGTAATCTACTTCTATTTTTGGATCAAATCCTCCTCTGGCTGCCATAAGTTTGGCCTGTGCATTACTTACTTCAAGATTGGCTTGTTTTACCAGCGGATGGTATTTTTTTACGTATCCTAAAAACTCACTGTAACTTAATTCCTCTTTATTAAAATCCTGACTGTATGCCGAATAAAAGCCGAATAAAAATAAAAAGGAAAATAATTTTGCAACATTTTTCATTTTATTTCTTCTCCTTTCCTTTTGCATCTTTTTCATCTGATTTATAATAATTTGGAGGAAAACCGTTCAGGTTACGCCATATTTCATACCATACCGAAACGGTCTCCAGTAAAGCAATACTCTGCGCGCCTGCACCAATGCTAAGTTCTTTGGGCCATTTTTCCTCTTTATTACCATCGGGAGCGATTAGGACCCTGTATTTTCCGTTGGCACTTATAAAATTTTCTATCGCTACAATTTTGCCTCCAAAAGTTCCGTAAGACAAGCCCGGCCAGCCTGAAAATACGATCCTTGGCCAGCCATCAAACCAAACACGTACGTTTGCACCGCGATGCACCAACGGAAGATCGATAGGATCTACATAGGTTTCGACCGCAATATCATAACTCGCGGGCATAATGCTAATAATGGGCGTTCCTTCTTTGATGGTTTCACCAAGTCCGGCCAATAATGCACGGTTTACGTAGCCGCTCTGAGGTGCTGTAATGTAGTACAAACCATTTCTTATGCGATAATTTACATATTGATTTTGCAGTTTGTTTACCTGAGCTTCTGTATCATATTGTGTGCTCAAGGCCGTAAATTTATCACTTCTGGATTTCGAGATCTTTTCAGCATATTCGGCCGTAATACGATTGATTTCTACTTTGGCATTGATGAGTTCGTTCTTACTGCTTAAAAGTTTATTTTGCTGGGTAATAATATAAGCTTCAGATTCCTGCAGTTTTAGCCTTTTTTGTTCTACATCTGTCAGGGGTTTTAAGCCTTCTTTATTCAGTGCGGTCGAACGATTAAATTGCGTCTGCGAGATTCTTAACTGGGTTTTTACCGCCTCAAGATCCATGCTGTCACTTTTTATTTTTAAATGTGCCTGTCTTATTTTATTTTGGGCCTGCTGTAGTTTTAATTCTCTTTCGGTATTCAGCGATTGTGCCTGTACATCGAGAGAATTTACTTTGTCTCCATACGATTCTACTGCCATCTTTTTGGCATCTACCTGATCTTTGGTATTCCCAACCAAATTGGGATCGAGATAATCTTCTTTGGTTTCTGAAATAAACAAAATCGTATCGCCTTTTTTTACATAATCACCTTCTTTTACAAACCATTTCTCGATTCTTCCGGCAATGGCATTATGAACTGTCTGAGGTCTTTGATCGGGTTTTAAAGTCGTTACAGCTCCGCTGCCTGAAATATTTTGGGTCCAGGGCAAAAAAAGGCAGGCAATACCAAACAATAAAAATCCGATGATCACTTTATTTAAAATTTTATAATGCGGTCTTCGGGCCACGCTGGTTATCGAAGCGTATTTTCCGGGAGTAATAAGTACATTATTATCTTTAGATATATTGAGCATGATTAAAGCTTTATGTCGTTAATAATTTTTCCGTCGTCAATAGTGATCATACGGTCGCATTTCTTCTTCCAGATATCGCTTTTAGAAGTTACAATTACCGTCCAGTCATTTGCTTCAGAAAGTAAAAAATCAACTATTTTACCTGAGGTTAATTCATCCATTTTATCAACAGGATCTTCGAGGAATAATATATTGGGTTTATGAATTATGCTTCTTGCCAAAAGTATTTTTTGAACGTCAGAAGCAGAAAGTTCGCGGCCTCCGGGATTGATCTGATTCTCAAGTCCGTTTGGGAATGTTTTGATATACGGTGTCAGGCAAACATTATCCAAAGCCCATTTTAAATCATCATTATCAATGGTTGAATTTCCAAAAACAATATTTTCTCTAATGCTGCCTGTAAAAAGCGTATCGCCCTGCAAAAAAGTACCTGCCTGAGCCCTGTAACTATCTTCGTCAAGACGGTTCATAAAATTATCTGTCACATACATGGCACCACTTTCAGGTTCAAGCAAACCCGACAACAAACGAAGTAGTGTACTTTTTCCGGCACCGTTTGTTCCGTTCAGGAGTATTTTTTCGCCCTGAGCGATTTTCAGGTTAATATTTTTAAGTGATTTTTTGTTGTAACCCGGATAATTGTAAGCGATGCTTTCGGTTTCAATATTGATTCCTTTTTCGGTAATTGCTGAGGTTTTGGGAACACATGAAATTTCCATATCTGTTATCTGACCAATTTTTTCTACCGATGTAAGCACATCGTAAAAAGATTCCAGACCGAAGATTATTTTTTCTACGGAATTAATAAGCAATACAATAACAATTTCTGCAGCTACAAACTGCCCGATGTTCATTTGATGGTGAATTACCAGAAAACCACCAATCGACAACAGGGCAGCTGTAACCAGAACCTTAAAAATTGTTAGTTGTATGTATTGCTTTTTCATTACCTGAAAATGCTTTTCGCGATAATTGACATATTCGCTTACGTAACCGTCATTTCGCTCAAGTGCATATTCAAAACTTCCTTTTTTACGGAAACTCTCGCGGTTGCGGGCAATTTCCTGAATCCAGGCTGCTACTTTATATTTATATTTTGATTCGTAAAGACTGGTTTCCAGACCATCTTTATACGAAAACTTAAAAATGATGTACAAAATGGCAATAAAGAAAAGACCAATTACCATGAAAAAAGAATGGTATAAAACCAGTAATATAATGCCCAGGCCGACCTGCAAAAAAGCGGCACAAAAGTCCAGTAAAAGTTTGGCTGTTCCTTTTTGAACCATTAGGGTATCAAAAAAACGGTTGGCTTTTTCAGGAGCATATTCAGAATACAGTTCTTTAAATTTTATCAAAGGCATTCTGTACGCAAACTCAAATGATGAGCGCACAAAAATTCGCTGTTGCAGGTTTTCTACTATTCGGAGTTGTAATATGATTAAAACTCCGCCAAAACCAACTCCTACGGTGACAAGAAACACGAGAACTACCCAGGAAACACTAAGCTGCCCGCTTTGAATAAAATTAATAATAGCCTGAATTCCCAAAGGAAGCGAAAGATTGACCAGACCCGCAAAAGCAGCGTAAAATACAATTTGATATACATCGCGCCTGTCGAGTTGGAGCAAGTTAAAAAAACGTTTAAGAGGTGTCATGAATTTATATATAAATACAAGATTAATAGATAGAGATGATTATGGATAAAGTCCATATCACAGGATGATAGAATTTCTTCTAATCCAAAAAAAAATGAATATTTATACGAAACGTTGAGGCGGTCGCAAATGAATTTTGCCATGAAAACCAAAAGAAAAAAGAGGGTTTTCGATGTAATTTTTTCCTTTAGAACCTATTTGAATATTTAATGGGGACAATGAAGTATGTAACGGAATTAAATAGTCTAATAAAACAATTCCTTTTCCGGGTTTTGCTGCTTTAGTATCTTTTGTTTCATAATCATCGACTTCTTCTGCAATGCCGGTACATTTAAACATTTTTTTTAGGAAATTACAGGTGATTCCTTTTATAGAATGTACATCGGCATTCTCATTGATAATACGTCCGAAATTATTCGAAAGATTAATACTGCTCATTAGAAAATAGCCAATGAGTAACGCCTGAAGGCATTTACAGAAAAGACTATTTTTAATTTTGTTCAGCATTTATTTCGAATATTATTACAAAAAAGAACTCTTGATCCAGATATTTTCCCTTGAAAACCAACCCCGATTCAAGGTTCTTTTTCTAAAAAAACAATAATCGCGCAATTTAAATCTAAATTTTCGCTGCCACATTAAAGGAACATTAGAATTTTAGCTCTCATACATAACACATTGAATATGAAACACTTAAAAATATGTGCTTTATTTTTTTTCTTTATTTTTTTTGAATTTTCAGTTATTTATAAAAAAAAAGAGACAGTTTTAATGCAACTGTCCCTTTAGATTTTGAAGATAAAACGGAATTTATTTTTTAGATAAAACTTCGATAATCTTAGTATAAATTTCGGTATTTTGGTACACTCCCGTAAAATTTTGAGCACCCGGTCCGTAAGCAAAAACCGGAACGGGAACTGCCGTATGATCATTGGTACTGAAACTTCCGTGCACATATCCTTTTTCGATACTTCCGTCGATTAAGGAAAGTCCGCCCGTTTCGTGATCTGCCGTAACGATTAATAAGGTTTCCGGATTTTTGTCTACAAATTGCATTGCCTGTCCTACCAGTTTGTCAAAATCAAGCATTTCGCGAACCACATATTCTACGTTATTCTGATGTCCGCCATAATCGATTTGTGCACCTTCGGCCATGATAAAAAACGGGTTTTTGGTTTTAGTAAAAGTTGAGGTTGCTTTCTCCAAAGATTTGGTTAAAAAATCTCCTCTTCCGTTTTTCATGGACACTACCGAAGCATCATCCAAAACAATAAATTTGAAGTTTTTAATAGTATCCAGAGAACTGAATTTATCCGAAAAAGTATAGCCTTTTTGTGTCAGAACTTTAGAAAGATCTTTACCATCTTTTCTTGATGTAAATTCTTTTGTTCCTCCCCCAATCAAAATATCGGACGGATTCGATAAAAAATCTTCGGCAATAGGTTCGCTGTAACTTCTTTCCGGCTGATGTGCATAAAAACAGGCAGGTGTGGCATCAGTAATATTTCCGGCTGAGATAATGGCCGTTTTATAGTTTTTCTTCGCCAATTGCCGGGTAATTAATTCTAGAGGTTTTCCGTTTTCATCAACACTTATAAAACGGTTATTGGTTTTATGTCCTGTTGCCATTGCAGTCGCACCCGCAGCCGAATCGGTAATATAACTGTCTGAAGATTTGGTTATAGACAATCCCTGCGTTGGAATATTGAACAAACTCAATTGTCCTTTATTGGCGGTGTAACCCGAATAAATTTGTGTCAAACCCATTCCGTCACCAATTAAAAGAATGACATTTTTAGGTTGTTTTTTAGAAAATGTCAATCCGTTTCTGGGAATATATGCCTCGTGAAACTCGGTGTTTTGGTAAAATGTAGATTTAATATTGTTGATGAAATGGGTCAGTTCCGGCACATTATCGGTGCCAATAAAATCAACTTTCAGGTTCATCAGCGTCATCCAGGTATTTACATTATCCTGTGTTGCCCAAAACCTGATTTTTTTGTTCTGACCGTGCACTTTTTTGATGATCGCCTGTACTTTTTCAGCATCAGCCTGCGTCATTACACCTTTACCGTTCCAGATGGTGATTTCTTTTAAATCTTCGCTGATCATTTCAACACGCGCCAATTGTTCCGGAGTATAGGTTTCGTTCAGTCTTCCGTCAAAATAAATAAAATCAGGATAGTCTTTCCAGTTTGCTGGAGAAGGTCGGTTTCCTGAAATTACGACTTTTAAGTTTTTGTTCGAAACTAAATCAGGGTAGGTTTTGATTTGTTGGGCAATTAATTTTAAAGTAGCATCAGCTTCTGTTTTGATGTCAATCATTAAAATCAATGGTTTATTACTAGCATAAGCTTTTCCTCCCAATCCTTTCAATTTTGCAGAAAGCGGATCCAGATATTGGCTTTTAAGTGTATTCTGCTGATTAATTTCTTTAGAGGTATGTGCCACAAAAAGTTCATTATTCACTAAAAAAACATCGGCTTCGATAACGCCGGTTTCATTAGAATAGGCTTCGTAAAAAGGAAGTTTACTGGCATAATCGTTATGCGAATGAATGTTGGACGAACTGTATTCCTGCGCTTGGGCCAACAGGAAGAATTGGAGGCAAAAAAGGGTGATTAATTTTTTCATTGGAAAGATTGGGTTTGTCTATTTTTAAGTTGAAGAGTTTTTTTAAGTTGTTGAGGTTTGTTTAATTCCGTAAATGAGAATTGCCAAGCTTTGTGAGTTTTAATCTCGCAAAGGCGCAAAGTTTTTTTCTCATTCTTTCATTTATTATTAAAGCTCCAGAGGAGCGATATATATGTCACCCCTATGGGGTTCAGATTCTCTTATCCCATTAAATTTCTATAATATGACGTCCCGCTGGGACTTGTTTGAATACACATAGTTAGTATAGTTTGTCTAGTTTCATGGGTTAAAATCATTTTTAATCCTTTATCCCGATAGCTATCGGGAGTGGCAAAAAAATTAAAACACAAACCAGCCTTTTCCTAAAAAAAGACTGGCCTGTTTTTATATCTAAAAATTCATTTATTTTTTTCTTACAACTGCAAGCTCCGACAAGCTTGCAGCGTAGAAAAAAACAAAACAAACTGAAACTACAAACTCACTACCAGCCTTTATTTTGCGTAAGCGCTCCTTTGCTTACGGCAATTTCATCTGGTGGGATTGGCCAAACGTGGTGAATGGCAGGGTTAAAATTACGGGCCGGATAAATCACGGTTCCGTTATAATGGTGTAACGGTTTTGCATAAGTTGCCTGAGCATCGCCCCAACGTACTAAATCGAAATGACGGTCTGTCCATTCTCCTGCCAGTTCGCAACGTCTTTCTCTTTTTAGATCGGTTAAAGTTGCTCCCGCAAGATCTCCAAGACCTGCACGGTGACGGATCATATTGATTTCGGTATCGGCATTCAGGCCTTTCATTAATTTGGCTTCGGCAAGCATTAAAATTACATCAGCGTAGCGTAAAAGAGGTACGTTTAATGCCGTCGAAGGTTTGTCTCCGTTAGCATTTACATAACGAATGTCGATTCCGCCTGAATTTGTTTTAGGGTAACCAAACGGTTCCATGTATTTATTGAACTGATATCCGGTTCTGTTACTGGAACTTACAATGTACTTCCCTTCATTAAAGGTAACTAACTCACCAAAATACATGAACTTGTCTCCTTTTTGCAAAATAGTAGCACTGCGTCTTTTATCTGCAGGATCATAGGTATCAAATAATTCTTTGGTAGGATAAAAATTCCCCCAGCCGTTGTAAGCTCCCCAACCTTTATCTTCCAGACAAACTCCGGGAAAAATAGAACCCAAAGAAGTATTTTCGGCACTTGAAGTTACGGACCAAATGTATTCTGAAGACCAGTTGTTTTTGATTTTAAATACATCTTCAAAATTATCCAACAGCTTGTGTTTTCCGCTGTTTACGATCATATTGGCGTATTTGATGGCGTTGTCCCAATCTTTGGCATACAAATAGGTTCTTACCAAATATCCCCAGGCTGCTGTTTTGTGGGCACGGCCATAATTGTCTGAAGTTAACTCATTGAAATAAGGCAATAACTCGGCTGCTTTTATTAAGTCTGCTGCGATATACGCATAATTTTCTGCTACATTTTTTGCTCTTGGCACATATACATTGGTAGGATTTTCACGATCCTGAATTGGTACTCCGGCGCGGTCGTCTCCGTAATGATAAGCTATTTCTAAATGCATTACAGCATGGTTAAAATAAGCCTCGCCCAACATCATATTTTTTGTTTTTTCGTCTAAAGCAATCTTCGGAATATTGCGAATAACATCGTTACAGCGTTTCATGATTTCGTAGTGAATTCTCCAGATATCTTTGGTATCAGACTCTGCTCCGTCTACAATAAAGTTTTTGATACGTTCTGCATTTTGTCTTGGTTTTGTACCAATATCATCACTTGCATTGTTCAGCCAGAAAAATCCGCGGCCGTACATATTATCATCAGAATATAAAGCATAAATAGCGTTTACCCCTGCTTTTGCATCTGCCGGAGTTTTCCAGAAATTTCCGCTTGACGGAGCTCCTTGCGGAACCAGATCAAGTTCGCTTTCGCAAGCTGTCGCGCCTAATAAAAGCACAAAACTCAATAGTAAAAGACTTAAATTTTTCATTTTATTTGTTTTATATTTTTTAAAAAGTTGCATTTACACCGGTCATATAAATACGGGAAAGCGGGTATTTTCCTAAGTCCATTCCAAAGTTGTTCAATCCAACTTCAGGATCCATTCCTGAATAATTGGTGATCGTGAAAAGGTTTTGCCCTGAGATGAAGAATCTCAGTTTTGCTTTTCCGTTCAGCCATTGGTCTTTTACTGTATATCCAATAGAAAGGTTTCTTAATCTTACGAAAGAAGCATCTTCGATATAAAAATCAGAGATACGTCCGAAGTTATTGTTGTTGTCTGTTGACGAAAGTACCGGAATATTGGTATTGGTATTTGTTGGCGACCAGGCATTTTTAGATTCTGCCAATAAATTATATCCAGGGAAAGAAGCATTTAAACCGGTGTGTTTTACAGCATTAAAAACACTGTTTCCTGCTGCTCCGCTGAAAAATACATTCATATCAAACCCTTTATACTTAAAATTCATGTTTAAACTGAAAGTGGTTTTAGGAAAAGGGCTTCCCAACACTACTCTGTCGCTGTTGTTGATGACTCCGTCTCCGTTTACATCTTTAAATTTAATATCTCCTGCAACAGCATTGGGCTGATACACTTCGCCTTTACTGTTTACATAAGCTTTTGCCTCAGCATTACTTTGAAATAATCCATCTGTAGAATATCCGTAAAAAGCACCAACCGGGCTCCCTACCTGATAAATATTGGCCAAAGGCAAACTACGAACACGGCTTAAATTCAATGGTTCAAGAGAGGTTAAATCATCTTTGATCGAAACAATTTTATTGCTTAAAAATGCTACATTGGCTGTTACATCAAATTTAAAATCTCCACGCGTTTTTTGGTACGTCAAACTTGCTTCGATTCCTTTGTTCTCTACATTTCCTGAGTTTACAATTCGGCCCAGTGGAGTTCCTGAAACACCCGGAAGCTGATCACGAACCAACATGTCTTTGTTTGTTTTTACATAAGCATCCAGAGATCCTGACAAAGCACTATTGAACATCGTGAAATCTAATCCAACGTTGGTTTGCTCAGAGCTTTCCCATCTTAAATTGGGGTTCGATAATTCGCTTTCTGCATATCCATAATTGATTACCGGAGTTGAACCTATCAGGCCTTGGGTCTGCGTCAATGGCACGCTAAATTGGTATGGCCCAAGATTTCCTAAATTTCCTATTTGTCCCCAGCTTCCGCGTAATTTCAGGGTACTGATTATGGGATTAATACCTTTCATGAATCCTTCTTCAGAGATTAACCAACCTGCAGAAACAGAAGGATAAACTTTCCAGCGGTTTTCTGAAGTCAGTTTTGAAGTTCCGTCACGACGAACAATTCCTGATATTAAATATTTTTGATTAAAGTCGTAATTCAGCCTTCCTACGTAAGATGAAATAATTTCTTCAGACAATCCGGCATTTATTTGCTGTACTAATTTCGCATTTAGTAAATAACGCTGTGACGGATCTTCGTTATCAAAACCTGTTCCCTGAACCGTATAAAAATCTCTTTTGGTTTGTTGGTACGTATATCCGGCCAAAGCTTTAAAGTTATGCTTGCCTAATGATTTTTCGTAAGAAAGTGTCTGTTCACTTAATAAATCCGTTGTTGTTGAGTTAGTTAAGGTTAATCTGTTAAAATCGAACACTTTACCAGGTTCTGTAATTTTAACCGCAAAATCGGTAGAATTGTTTTGGATCCTTGTATAACCCCAGTTTGATTTGAATTTTAATCCTGAAACAATTTCCCACTCCGCATACGGATTGATCAAAATAGTCGATACAGGATTTCTGTTGTCTAATCTCTTCAAATAGGCCACCGGATTGATTACGTCTCCGTACGACCCTATGTATTTTTCAGGAACCCCACCAAATTGTCCTGAACCGTCTTCTCTGTAAATGGTTGCATTTGGCGGATAAAAAATCGCTGCTAAAATAGCCCCTGTATAACCACTGTTTGTATTTGCCGCCTGACCATCTGTTAAGGAATACGACATATTTTCTCCTAAAGTAAAATTAGGCGCCAGTTTAAAAGAAGAGTTCGCTCTCGCAGTATATCTGGTTCCGAAAGTATTCAGTAAAATACCTTCGTTTTTTCTATAACTTCCTGACAAAAAGAAATTCGATTTTTCGGTTTTTCCATTTACCGAAATAGATAAATCCTGAATTTCGCCTGTACGGAAAATTTCATCCATCCAGTTGGTTTTTGTCGTTCTTGCTGTTGGTTCAAAAGCAGGATCAAAAGCAGGAATTCTTGGCATACCGGCATTATCTCTTGCAGTATTCATAGCATCTGCATATTCGGCCGCATTTAGAACACCCAGTTTTTTGGCTACACTCTGAAAACCTCCCTGATAATTAACGTTGACATTGATATGATCTGAAATTCCTTTTTTAGACGTAATTAAAATTACACCTCCGGAAGCTCTCGCACCGTAAATTGCCGCAGAAGCCGCATCTTTAAGCACACTTATAGAAGCAATATCGTTTGGGTTTAAAGTGTTTAAAGATCCGCTGTAGATAATTCCGTCTAATACGATCAAAGGCGTTTCGGCATTCAAAGAACCAATACCACGAATGTTGATTGTTGGTTCTGCCGTGGGGTCACCACCATTATTAATTACCGTAACACCCGCTACTGTACCTTGCAATAATTCGGCTGCACTGTTGTACGTTCTGCTTGACGTTTCTTTCATAGAAACAGTTCCAACAGCCCCTAAAACTTCGTTCTTTTTTACAGAACCGTATCCCATCACAACTACTTCCTGTAGCTGTTTCATATCGGCTAATAGTTTAACGCTGATGTTTTTATCAGAGCTCGTTACTTTTACTTCCTGTGTAATATAACCCACATAGGAGAAAACCAATATGGCTTCGGATGAATTAATTTCCAACTTAAAAGTTCCGTCAAAATCTGTGGTGGCGGTTGCATCAGAATCTTTGTCTTTGATACCAACACCCGGTAACGGCATTCCGTCATCTCCTCCAAAAACAGTTCCTGAAATGCTGATTTTTCCCTGACCTGCATCGGCCACTTTTTGATTTTTTTTGATGACAATGTTGTTGCTTACAATTTCATACTTCAGAAAAAAATTGCTGCATATTTTATCTAATGCCTGTTCTAAGGTTACATTATTCAGTTTCAAACTAATCTTCTGACTTGTATTGACCTGATTGGTTTCGTACATAAAATGTACATCTGCCTGTTTTTCGATCTTCTGAAAAACATTCTTTATACTTTCGTTCTCTACTTTTAAGGTTACTCGTTTGCCGATATTAACGCTGGCTGCTTTCATTGCTGATCCGATAAAAAACAAAGCCACAAAAAAGAGCGCTTTGGTCCATATCGATTTTTGAATGCTCTGACAGTTTACAACATACCGCATTTGTTTTTGATTCATGTTTTTGGAGTTTTAATTTGTGTTTGGATTATTGCTTGGTTTCTACGTAGATTTTTTATTTGTGTTACTTCATTCTTTTTTAATAAAAATTCCTGATTCTCCGTGCTTGTTTTTTTCACGCAGATTTTGCAGATTTTTAATTTTTAATTCTCTTACTGTATGATATAAGTTCCTGCTTCAATTTTATAATTGGCATTGATGATATTGCATACCAAAGCCACCACCTGATTCACAGGCAATTCTTTAAAATAGGCACTGATTTTTAGATTGTTGAGGTTCTTGTTTTCGATCTGGATTGCTACATTATAATTGCGGTTAAGCGTTGCAATAACTTCCGGCAATGGTGCATCTTCAAAAACAATGATATTTTTTCGCCATAACGAGATAGAATTCACCGGAATATCTGTAAAGGCTTGTAGTTTATTGTTTTGAGATTTAAAAACTACTTTTTGTCCCGGAGTTACATATACATTTTCTTCTGTAACAGTCGATTTTACATTTACCCTTCCCGTTAAAACCGAAACTTCCTGTGTCGCATGATCCGGATAGGCCTGCACATTAAAACTGGTTCCTAATACTTTGGTATCCATTTTATCGGTATGAATGATAAAGGGATGTTCTTTGTCTTTGGCTACATCAAAAAAAGCTTCTCCGGTAAGATATACTTCGCGGGTACCGCCCTTAAACTTCACCGGATATTTTAAAAGACTTCCGGCATTGAGCCAAATCTGTGTTCCGTCACTTAATGTTATTTTAGCGTGTTCGCCTAATTTGGTGGAGTATTCTTTCGAAATTGTTTTTACAAATGACAGATAAAAGAAGCAGGACAATCCCATTAAAAAGATTATAGAAGCAGCCATAGCCCATTTTCTGGTATCAAGAAAAATAACCTTATTCGTTTTCTTTATTTGTCTGATTTCTTTTTTTAGTTTCGAACGGTCAGATTGTATTAGTAGAGCAGGATCTAAAATTTCTTCGGGTTGGTCGTACCAGTTATTCCATAATTCTTCTCCTTTTTCAGAAGACTTCCCTTCTAAAAAAAGCTGTATATCTCGATGTAATTTTTCAGGCATTATAATTTGTTTATCTCTTTAATAGTATGTCTTGGAATTGTTACTTTTAGGTAGGCGCTTAAGGTTACGCTTTTGTTAAGAAAAAACGCGCATCCTTAATTTTCAGCAAACAACAATCAATTGAATTCACCCAAATAGTTTCGCATAAATTTTAGTGCGTAGGCAATGTGATATTTTACGGTTTCGTGGGATACATTGAGTTCCTCGGCAATCTCTTTGTTGGTGTAATGTTTGATGCGACTAAGAATAAAAACCTCTTTGGATTTTTTAGGCAATAATAAAGTGGCTTTGTCTACCGCTTCCTGAAGTTCTTCGTAATAGATCGAATCTTCGGTTGCATTGGTACTGTTATGATCATTGGTATTTCGATCAGAAACTTCCTTTATATATTGATCTGTGATAGTGTGTGATTTGATATAATCTAAAGTTACATAACGAACTGAAGTGTAGATATAAGCCGAAAATTTCTTTTGAATAACCAAAGTCTTCCGGCGTTCCCAAATCGTGGTAAAAACTTCCTGAACAATTTCTTCAGCAACGGGAACTGATTTCATTCGCACATAAACAAAACGAACCAATACATCCCGATAGCGGAAATACAATTCATCAAATGCTTTGTCTTTGCCTTGTTTCAATAATTCAACAAGCTGTTCATCCGTAAATCCTTTATACATGATGTATTACTTTTGGATTATTTAGCGAATGAAAAGTGCCTGCCGAAACACGAATTCTGATTATTTTTTTGCGATGTATTCTTAATTTAAAAAATGACATATACTACAAGTGTGTTGTTTATAATATGTCTCCAAAATTAGAAATGAGGGTAGGTCTGCAAGGTTACGTTTACATTAATAAAAATGTCTGTTTATAAAACATTGTATTAACATTTGGTGTCTTAGATGTTATGCACGAAATTTTGTTGGCAGAAAGGAATTCTTTTACACGTCTTTACTTTAAAAATATACTATTATTTTGATCTGGTTTTTAAAATCGAACTCTCATTAAAAAAATATTTTAATAATTAAACTCAATTCTTATAATTATTTAAAAAATATAGTAAGTTTGTACAGACACGTAATTTATAAAACGATGAGTTTAAAAGATTTATTAGACAATAGTAAAGATAAAAGTCTTTCAGGCCAGAAGTGGCATATGCTAAGACAATCGATAACGAAACGTTTACTTTCAGGAGGTAATGCTACGATTGCCGAACTAAGTACCGAATTACAGTCCAGTGTTCCTACTGTAACCAAAGCAGTTAACGAATTACTGACCGAAGGTTATGTGGTTGACATGGGAAAAATCACCAATAGCGGAGGACGAAGACCTTCCTTATATAGTATCAATCCAACCTGCGCTTATTTTCTGGGTGTTGAGGTAGGCATCAGCAGTATGTCTATTGGACTGCAAAACATCAAAAATGAACTGGTTAGCGTAGAACTGGGTGCATCTTTTATTTTAGAAAATACTCAAAAATCATTATTAAAGTTTTGCGAACTTATCAATTCTTTTATCGAAGACAGTTCTGTTGATAAAAAACTAATTGTGGGCGTTTGTATCAACTTTTCCGGACGTATCAATTCGATGGAAGGTTTTAGTTATAATTATTTCTTTAGCGAAAACCGACCATTGAACGAAATCATTTCAGAACAATTGGACCTTCCTGTTCATTTAGAAAACGATACCCGTGCCATGGCTTTTGGCGAATATTGCGAAGGCGTTGTCGATGATGAACAGAATATAATCTTCGTAAATTACAGCTGGGGAGTTGCTATCGGGATGATTACTGACGGCAAGTTATATTACGGAAAATCAGGATATTCAGGAGAATTTGGGCACAGTACGATTTTCAATAATGATATTATGTGCCAATGCGGCAAACTGGGCTGCCTGGAAACAGAGATTTCCGGCTGGTCGCTGATCAATCAATTTAAAGAGGCAGTAAAAGAAGGAAAACAATCCAAAGTAGTATTGGATGAAACTTCTTCTACACTTCAACATAATGCTATAATTGCCGGAGCCGTAAATCTTGAAGATACCCTTTGTGTCGATCTGGTGACGCAGCAAAGCGAAAAAATGGGACGTTATTTATCTATTTTATTAAATATCTTCAACCCTGACCTTCTGGTAATTGGCGGAGATTTCGCACAATTAGGCGACTATGCCTTACTTCCTATTCAATCTGCATTAAAAAAATATTCACTGGGTTTAGTCAACCGTGATATGAAACTCAAAAAGTCTGCTTTAGGCCGTCGTGCGGGCGTTATCGGCGCTTGTTGTGTCATCAAAGAAAAGATGTTATTCCCGTTAATTAATAACTAAATTTCCTAACCACTTCTTAATTATTAAAATATTTTAATAACTAATGTTGTTATTTTAAAATATTTTATATCTTTACTTCGTAATAATAAATTAATTTATTCATAAGATTTTCATAACATTCAAAAGGATTTTAAATTTTGCCTGTTAAAAGATCGTCATAATGATATACAGATTTGTAAATTATTTCCAAATATGAAATTTCATTATCATCAAAGAATAGTTAATTATCCCTACATTTCAAAAAAAAGCAAAATAAACATCAAGAGTAGATATTGAAGAAAATATCTTAAAACAGAAATACTGATTTTATATATGAAGTAAAAAATTAAAAATCAATCCTAAAAATATCAAAACAAACCATTGCACAGAATATTTGTTTTTTAGTCATAAAAAAGCCAGCGAATGCTTGCAACATTGCTGGCTGGTTCCTCGATAGGAACAATGATTTGAAAATTAATAAACAGACCTTAAACAAAGTTATTATTAACCAAACCATTACAAAAGTATGAAATTATTGCCTAAAAGTAAACCTATAGATTATAGGTTTGCTCCTAAACACGGAAAAGTTATAAAATTGACGTCCACGTTGCTTTTAGTTTTTGCCATGCAGCTAGCCACTGCAAAAACAGAAAAGAGCATTGCACTTACATATAAAAATGTAAAAAAGAATGACCCTATCCAAAAGAAAGTTACCGGTACTGTTACCAATGAAAAAGGAGAAGCTTTACCTGGTGTAAACATTGTTGCAAAGGGAACAAACTTTAGCGCTCAAACAGATTTTGACGGAAAATTTTCGATTGAAGTTCCGGATAATGCTACCACTTTAGTCGTTTCTTATATAGGTCTTCAAGAACAGGAAGTTGCCATAACTAATGCACCTCTTACTATTGTTCTTAAAGAAATAGGGCAACAAATGAATGAGGTAATTGTAGTAGGATACGGTTCTCAAAACCGAAGAACTTTAAGTACTGCCGTTTCTAAACTGGATAAAAAAGTATTAGAAAATGTGCCGTATTCGAACGTAACACAATCTTTGCAAGGAAACGTAACCGGTTTGGTGGTAAAAACATCATCTGGTCAGCCCGGAAAAGCTTCGAACATTCTGGTTCGTGGAGGTACATCGATTGATAATCCTGCCGGAGCCACTCCTTTATATATAGTAGATGGTGTGATTCGTACGCAGATTGATGATATTAACTCTCTTGATATTGCTTCGCTTCAGGTGCTTAAAGATGCTGCTGCAACCTCAATTTACGGGGCACGTGCTTCTAATGGTGTTATTATCATTACTACTAATACTGGTAAATCCGGTAAAATGAAAGTTACTTATAGTGTTTCTACACAAAGCAGTACAATTGGTAAAAAATATAATTTCATGGATGGCGGAGATTACATCAAATTTCAACGTCAGGGACTTTATAATGCTGCTGAACTTGCCGGACTTTCTACTACAACCGGTATCGCAAGATTAGGACAGTTAACGGGTGCAACGCCTGCAGGTACAGGAAACAATCTTCAGAATAATACTGCTTTTGCTTCTTTATTAAAATCTAATTTATCATCTGAAACTATTAGTACACTTCAGGCAAAAGGCTGGCAGGAATTACAGGATCCTTTAAATCCTAATAGCACTATCATGTACAAAAGTACCGACTGGAATGATGTTTTATTCCAGACTGCCATGACGCAAAGCCATACTTTAGGGTTTAGCGGAGGTAATGATACCGGAGTTTTTGATTTGAGTTTAGGGTATTTAAAAGGTGATGGTGTTACTATATTTACAGGATATCAAAGGTTTACCAGTAAATTGAATGCTTCGCTAAAAATAGCTGATAATTTTACTATTAATGGCCGTATGTTGTTTTCTAAAGCAAGCAACAATCAGGTAGTGGCCAATAGTGTGGTTTTCAACAGATATTTAGGAAACTCACCTACTACAAAAATGTATTTGGAAGACGGAACATTGGCTCCGGGTCAGAATAACATCAACGGAAATCCATTGTACCAAATGGGGAAAATGAAAGGAATCAACGAAAACAATAAACTACAAATGAGCGTTGATGGCGAATTAAGACTTGCCAAGGATTTTACCTTTACTCCTTCGATGTCGCTTTATAGCGAAAACGAAAATGACAACACTTTTCAACAGGCATTCTTAAGCGGAAGCAGTGGTTTGGTAGACAATACACGTACAGCTACAAGATTAAGCAATCAAATTTCGCAAGTACAATACGAAGGTGTTTTTGCTTATAAAAAAGACTGGGAAAATATTGGTGATTTTGATGCCAAATTAGGAGTTTCTAAATACGACAGAACAATAAAAGCATTTAACGCTTCAGGAAAAGGAAGTCCGTCAGATCTGGCGCAGACTTTAGACTCATCTCCTATTCCGGTTTCAGTTTACAGCAACAATACAAAATTAGTTTTAAATAGTGTTTTCGGGCGTTTAAATTACGATTACAAAAACAGGTATTTTGCCACAGCTTCTTTCCGTTATGATGGTTCATCAAGCTTAGGGCCTGATAACAGATATGGTTTCTTTCCGGGGATTTCTGCGGGATGGAATATGCAGGAAGAAAAATTCTGGGCAGCTACAATGCCAAAAGTTATTTCCTCGCTTAAGCTTAGAGGAAGTTATGGTGTAAATGGTAACTTAGGAACTCTGGGAGATTTTCAGGCCGGAGGATTGTATTCAGGATCAACAAATGGTATAGCCAACAGTTACAACGGACAATCGGCGATTATCAACTCACAAATTGCCAATCCGGGATTAAAATGGGAACAATCTGAGACTATAAATGGTGGTTTCGATTTAGGTTTTAACGAAGATAAAATCAGGATTATTGGAGATTTCTATAACAAACTGACTTCTGATTTATTAACGAATTTAACGCTTCCGTCTAATAGTGGTTTCTCTACGGTGTTAACGAATCTTGGCGGATTAAGAAGTAAAGGTTTTGAATTAGAAATACAAGCTAATCTATACAATCAGAACGACTGGAAAATTAATGTTGGGGCCAATGTTTCTCACAATACCAATACCGTTGAAAAACTTCCGTCAAACGGAAATTTAAACAACAGAATTGGCGGAACAGAAATTTACGACCAAAAAAGCGGTACATATCAATATGTTGGAGGTTTACAGGAAGGACAAAAAATTGGAAATTTCTATGCACACAACCAATTATATATTCTTTCGACTCAGGCAGAAGCAGATGCTTACAACTTAAAAGTTCATGATACTTATGTAACCAAAACAGCTGCCGCCGGTGGTAACCCTGAAGGTAAAAAATACGCCGGAGATGCCGTATTCGAAGATACTGATAACAATGGTGTAATCGACAGCCGCGACAGAAAGTATATGGGAAATATGTTCCCAACATTTGTGGGAGGTTTTAATTTTGATGCTTCATACAAAGGATTCTCTTTAACTGTAAGAACAGATTACTCTTTAGGAGCAACAATTTACAACGAAGCAAGAGCACGTTTCTTAGGTCAGTTTCAGGGTAACTACGGATTATTGGCAGAAAGCTCACAATCATGGCAAAAAGAAGGTGACATTACAGATGTACCCCGCTATCGTTGGGCAGACCAAACGAACCAAAACAACTTGTTTAGATCTGAAGCCAGTGGAGCTGCTTATAATACGAATATGTTTCAGGGAAACAGCCGTTACTACGAAAGCGGAGATTACCTGTGCATCAGAGAAATTACATTCAGTTATAATTTCCCAAAAGCCTGGGTTGAAAAAGCTAAGTTAGCCTCGCTTCGTATGTACGTAACAGGAAGCAACTTATACTATTTTACTAAATACAGCGGATTAAGCCCTGAAGTACAAGGTATCGACGGAGGATCAAGTTTAGGATTATCTGCGGCAGGATCTACAGGTACATATCCTGTTCCCAGAAATATTATCCTTGGTTTAAATATCAGTTTGTAAATTTTAATACTAAAATCATGAAAAAGAAATTTCTTCTATATACACTACTTTTTACTACTTTATCGCTGTTCAATTCTTGTCAGGATGATTTAGAACTAACTTCTGATAGTATCATTACCTCTGATAGTTTTTGGAAAACAGAAGACGATGCCAAAGCCGGCGTAAACGGAATGTACGTAAACTTTAGAATCCAGACCCAGCAAAATTATTATTTACTGGGAGGAGCCAGAAGTGCCGAAATAACAGGTGGCGTTCAGTCACCGTTAACGTTAGCCAACTATTATAACAACCTGCTTACGCCACAGAATATCGACGTAGACTGGGCTGGTTTATATACTGTAGTACATTCGGCCAACTTAGTTTTAAAATATGTACCGCAAATTACCTTTAGCCCAACAACGGTAAACGAACAAAAACGATACATTGCACAAGCGTATTCAATGCGTGCGTTATGTTACTTTATCATGGCGCGCTCCTGGGGTGGTGTACCAATTGTTACAGATCCTACTGAAAATGCCAATCAGTCGCAATACATCATTCCGCGTAATACGATCGAAGAAACATTTGCATTCATCAAAAAAGATATTGATGCAGCCATTGCCAGCTTCCCGGATGCTACAAATAATAAAACACAATTGTCACTTGCGTCAATCTACGCTTTAAAAGCCGATGTAAATTTATGGACAGCAAAGCAATTAGGCGGAGGAACAACAGATTTGAATACGGCCCTAACAGCCATAAACACAATCCCGGGAACTCCAACTTTATTGCCTAACTTTAAAGATGTTTTTGCTTATGATAAAAAAGCAAATGCTGAGGTAGTTTTTGCCGTGCGTTATTCTCTTGCCGATTTACCTTCGAATTTAGCCGACAACTGGAATCAGTTTATGTTTGTAGGACCAAGCGATTTTGCTCCTTTAACTTCTGCAACAGCAACAGCAACTTTTGGAACATTAGGAACTGGTGCCGGTAATGCAGGAATCTCAAGAGTACAGCCGGACATTACACGATTTAACTTTGCAGCTACAGATACCAGAAAAGATGCTACTTATTTAACATTATACAACGGAACCGTTCCTGTAGTTACAGGTTTGGTAAAATACAACGGAACTGTCGACGGAACGCTTAGACGATTCGTAAGTGATATCATAATTTACCGTTGGGCAGATATTTTATTGATGAAAGCTGAAATTAAAAATGCTTTAGGTCAGGATCCAACAACAGAAATGAATTTGGTAATGCAAAGAGCAGATCCTTCGGCTTCATTTACAAATGTATCGCCAACTGCTAACGATGACGTTATTCTAAATGAACGTTTAAAAGAATTGGCTTTTGAAGGAAAATCATGGTGGGATTTAGTTCGTTTCAACAAAACAAGCTTAGTACCATCGATGACAGCGGGCAAAGAAGTTTTGTTCCCGATCTCTCAGAACACGATCAACTTTAATCCAAAAATTGTTCAAAATCCGCTTAGCAAATAATTAGAATTAAAAATTAGACTGGGAATTAAAAAAGTTCTCAGTCTAATATTACAATACAAATAACAAAAAAACATAGTCATGAAAATTGAACATTTACAAGGTCTTATTTCTGCTCCTTTCACTCCTTTTGACCGCAACGGAAAATTAGACGTAAGCCTGATCGCACCTTATTATGCATTTCTAAAAAGAAACGGAATTACAGGAGCTTTTATCAACGGATCAACCGGCGAAGGAGTTTCTATCACCTTAGAAGAAAAAAAAGCAGTTGCACAAGCCTGGGCAGATTGCTCGAATCATGATGCCGATTTTAAAGTAATGGTTTTTCTTGGAGGAACTTGTCTGGCAGATTGTATCGATCTGGCCCAACATGCTTACGAAATTGGTTTATATGCTGTTTCTTTGACCGGAGCGTTTTATTTTAAACCAAACAATGTTGATACGCTTGCCGAAATCTGTATCAAAGTGGGAGAAAGTGTTCCCAATATGCCATTTTATTATTACCACATTCCGGTGTTAACAGGCGTAAATGTTGCGATGTACGATTTGGTTAGGGCTTTAGATAACAAACTTCCAAACTTTGCCGGAGTAAAATACACCCACGAAGATTTTATGGATTTCCAAAGCTGTATGAGTTACGAAAACGGAAAATTTGATATGCTTTGGGGACGTGACGAAAACATGTTATCGGCTTTGGTTTTAGGAGCAAAAGGCGCTGTTGGAAGTACTTTTAATTATGCTGCGCCATTGTATTATGATTTAATTGATGCTTTCAATAACAATGATTTGGTTAAGGCAAGAGCGCTTCAGCAAAAATCAATTGATATGATTCGTTTCTTAGGAAAATATGGCGGAATCTCTGTTGGAAAAGCTTATATGAAACTAGTTGGTCATGATTTAGGAGAATTCAGGTTACCGGTAAAAAATATGAGTGCTGAACAATTTGAGTTATTCAAAAAAGATGTTGCAGGTTTAGGTTTCGATACTTTCAAATCCAGATAAATCCGTTCGTTTTTTCTAAAACAAACCATTATGAATAAGCCCTTTTTTCCCTTAATCCTTACTCTTTTAATTATGTCCACAACTGTTGGTTTTTCGCAAAAAACAAAGATTACAAATGTCGAATGGAAAAAAGCAGCCCAACTGCAAAATGCTGATGGAAGTCTTTCGTTGGGCTTTGCAGGTCCGATAAACGGAATAACCAATAACGTTCTTATTGTTGCCGGAGGTGCTAATTTTCCCGATAAGATGCCCTGGGAAGGAGGAAAAAAACATTATTCGAATGAAATTCATGTTTTAGAAAAAGCGGGAGATGATTTTCATTGGAATAAAAAAGTAACCAATACATTACCGGAACCTATTGCCTATCCCGGAAATACAACTACAAATCTGGGAGTCGTTTATGTAGGCGGAGAAAATGAAAACGGACTTTCGAACAAAGCCTATATTCTAAATTGGAATGCCGACAAAAATGAAATAGAAACAATATCATTACCGGATTTTCCTTTAGCTATTACCAATATTGCGCTTACACATTCAGGAAATATTGTGTATGCTATTGGCGGAGATGAAGCAAAACAATCCTCGAATTTAGTTTTTAGTATTGATTTGAATGCCGAAAAACCGGAATGGAAATCCTTGACCCAATTGCCTTTTGCTTTAGCGAATTCAGTTTCGGTAATCCAGAATGAAAAAATTTATGTGATTGGCGGAAGAACCAAAACAGCATCAGGAATAAGCGATTTGCACAACACCACTTTGGCTTTCGATCTAAAAAAACAAACCTGGGAAACAAAAGCTACTATTTGTAACGGAAAAGAAACAACTAACTTTTCTGCCGGCGCCGGAGTTGCTGTTGGCAATGAATACATTTTGATTCTGGGTGGAGATAACGGAACTACTTTTCATAAAATCGAAACCTTTTTATCTCAAATTGCAAAAGCCGGTTCTGAAGAAGAAAAGTCTAAACTTATCACCGAAAAGAATATTTTAAACACAACACACCAAGGTTTTTACAACGATATTTTACTGTACAACACACATACCAACAAATGGTCAAAAATTGGCGCATTGCCTTTTCTTGCCCAGGTAACCACAACAGCGACAATCTGGAATGACAAAGTAGTTTTATCAAATGGAGAAATAAAACCCGGAATTCGTACACCAGATGTAATGTTGGGAACTATCAAATAAAAACACGAATTACACAAATTACCACGAATTAAAATCCTAATAATCTTTTATCCCGATAGCTATCGGGAGTGGCAAAAAAATAGAATAAAATCTGTTTCAATCCGCGTTAATCTGCGTGCAAAAAATTAGAAATAGAGAAAAAAATCAAACACGAATTACACAAATTATCACGAATTAAAATCATAATAGTTTTTTATCCCGATAGCTATCGGGAGTGGCAAAAAATTAGAATAAAAATCTGTTTTAATCCGCGTTAATCTGCGTGCAAAAAATTAGACACAGAGAAAAAAATTAAACACGAATTGCACAAATTACCACGAATTAAAATCATAATAATCTTTTATCCCGATAGCTATCGGGAGTGGCAAAAATTAAAATAAAATCTGTTTCAATCCGCGTTAATCTGCGTGCAAAAAAATTAGACACAGAGAAAAAAAATTAAACTTAACCAAAGAGACCTAACAGGTTTTAAAAACCTGTTAGGTCTGACAAGAATCAAAATATGAAAAACTCTAAATATTATCCCTGGTTAGTCGTAGCGTTACTCTGGATCGTGGCGTTGCTGAACTATATGGATAGACAAATGCTGGCAACCATGCGACCGTCTATGGAAGCCGACATTCCTGAACTGGTATCGGGCGAAAATTTTGGACGTTTAATGGCTATTTTCCTTTGGATTTATGCTTTAATGAGCCCTGTTTCCGGTATTATCGCCGACAAATTAAACCGAAAATGGCTGATTATTGGCAGTTTATTTGTCTGGTCTGCGGTTACCTACGCCATGGGATATGCTACAAACTACAACCAAATTTACTGGTTACGCGCGATTATGGGGGTAAGCGAGGCTTTGTATATTCCGGCAGGATTATCTCTAATCGCCGATTATCATCAGCAAAAAACCAGATCGCTTGCCATTGGTATTCACATGACAGGGCTTTATGTAGGTTCGGCTTTAGGAGGTTTTGGCGCTACAATAGCAGCAAGATTTTCGTGGCATACCACTTTTCATCATTTTGGTATTGTGGGAATTGTGTATTCGATCGTTTTGGTTTTCTTTTTATACGAGAAAAAAGTGTCAATCAAAGTTTTCGATCCTGAATTTAATAAAACACACGAAAAAGATTCCCTTTTCAAAGGCCTGGCGCTATTGTTTACCAATATTTCATTTTGGGTGATTTTATTTTATTTCGCCATAATAAGTTTACCGGGCTGGGCAACAAAAAACTGGCTTCCTACCCTATTCTCGGACAACTTAAATATTTCAATGGATCAGGCCGGGCCTATAGCGACTATTACAATTTCGGTTTCATCTTTAATAGGTGTTATTTTCGGAGGGATTTTATCGGATAAATGGGTTCAGAAAAACATAAAAGGAAGAGTTTTTACCAGTGCTATCGGACTGAGTTTAACTATTCCCGCATTATTATTAATTGGTTTTGGGCATTCCTTGTTTCATGTGGTTGGAGCTGTTTTATGTTTTGGTATAGGATACGGAATGTTCGATGCCAATAATATGCCGATTATCTGTCAGTTTGTTTCCTCTAAACATCGTGCCACTGCTTACGGTGTCCTTAATATGACCGGAGTGGGCTGCGGAGCATTGGTTACTTCACTATTAGGCAAATCGGCAGATTCAGGAACTTTAGGTTTGGGATTCGCCTTAATGGCCGGAGTGGTATTACTTGCTTTAGTAATTCAAATCAGTTTTTTACGCCCCAAGGTCAATGATTTTGCCGATGCGTAAAACATAATCGTTCACTCCCTTTTTTACAATTTAAGAATTAGTTGGTTTTTGAAGTTTTTATAAGCCAGGGCGGAGCCATGCGTTTTGCCCAGCTTATAAATGAGTCTTTTTTTAATAATAGTTCTAAAAAAATGAGAACAAAAAAACGAAATATTTTTATCGTCCTGATTTTATTTTCAATGATTTTTAATCTTGAAACAGCGGCGCAAACTCCTATAAAAATTGCCTGCATTGGTGATTCTGTAACGGCAGGTTATCTTCTGGCAAATCCTTCAGCTGAATCGTATCCTTCGCAGCTTCAGGTTTTAATGGGAAATCAATATGAAGTCAAAAATTTCGGGCATAGCGGCGCAACGCTTTTAAAAAAAGGAAGTACGCCTTATTTTAAAACCGAAAAATGTGCCGAAGCCATTGCCTATCGTCCGGATATTGCGATTATTCATTTGGGATTAAATGATACCGATCCAAGAAACTGGCCCAATTATAAAGAAGATTTTGATGCCGATTATTCATGGTTAATTGATACTTTGAAAACGCAAAATCCGAAGGTGAAAATTTTCATCTGCAGAATGACACCGATATTCAATGAACATCCACGTTTTAAATCAGGAACACGGGATTGGTTTTGGCAAATTCAGGAACATATTCAAGGAATTGCAAAAGCCAATAACGTTGGTTTAATTGATCTTCACGAAAAATTATACCATCGTCCTGATCTTTTTCCGGATGCTTTACATCCCGTAAAAGAAGGTGCAAAAATTCTGGCTCAAACCGTTTACAGCAATATTACCCAGGATTTTGGCGGATTAAAACTGGCTTCTGTCTTTACCGATAATATGGTATTACAAAGAAATCAACCAATTGTAATTTACGGAAGTGCTAATGGCGGCGACAAAGTAGAAATCACTTTAGATAATCAAAAAGAAACTGCCACTACAAACGAATACGGAAAATGGAAAGTTGTTTTTCCTGCCATGAAATCCGGAGGAACACATGAGATTACAATTGCATCAAAAGAAAAAAAAATAGTTTTAAGAAATATTCTAATTGGCGATGTTTGGTTTTGTTCCGGGCAATCAAATATGGCATTTCCGCTTTATAAATCAGAGAACGGAATGGCTGAGGTTAAAAAAGCCATCAACAATACCCATCTTCGATTATTCAATTTTGAAGCCATTGCCGAAACCGATGAAGAAGCCTGGGATTCTGTTACTTTAGAAAAAACCAATCGATTAGAATTTTTCTCCGGAAAGTGGAAAATCAGTGATTCTATAAGTGCCAAAGATTTCTCGGCCATAGCCTATTACTTCGGACAAAATATTACCCGAGAAGAAAATATTCCCATAGGTTTAATACAAGTTGCCGTTGGCGGATCTCCCATAGAATCCTGGATCGACCGCTATACTTTAGAACATGATGACAAAGTGGTTGATGTTTTGACCAACTGGCGAAAATCTGATTTCATAATGCCGTGGGTAAGATCTCGTGCCGATGAAAACTTGAAAAATGCTAAAAACCCAAAACAGCGGCATCCGTACGGACCCGGTTACAATTATGAAGCCGGCGTAACACATTTTACTGATTTTCCCATCAAAGGAATCATTTGGTACCAAGGCGAAAGCAACGCACACAACATCGAATTATACGAGCATTTAATGCCAGTCCTGGTTGGAAACTGGCGAAAAGCGTGGGGAACCTCCCTACCCTTTTATTATGTTCAATTGTCAGGAACAGATCGTCCAGCCTGGCCGTCCTTTAGAGATGTACAAACCAAAATCCAGAAAAATATCGCCAATAGCGGCATGGCGGTTAGTATGGATTATGGTGATGCTACAAATGTGCATCCTATTCAAAAAAAGCAGGTTGGAGATCGTCTGGCGCTTTTGGCCCTGAAATATACGTACGGAAAAAACATAACCGCAAACGGACCATCGGCCATAAAAGCAATACAAAAAGGAGATCAAATTATTATTTCTTTTTCGAATTCCAGACAATTAGCTACAGCCAATAAAAAAGAATTAACTGGTTTTGAATTGGTTACCGAAAAAGGAATCCGGATCGAAAGTAAAGCGATTATTATTAAAGATGCTGTTTCAATAAACATTCCGAAAGGCGAAAAGATAAAAAGCGTTTTATATGCCTGGAGACCTTATACAACAGCAAATCTGGTCAATGAAGCGAATTTACCGTGCTCAACGTTTCAACTGGATTTAGACACAAAAAAATAAAACACAAATTTCACGAATTAGCACGAATTAAAAATATAAGAATCAAAGTTTTGAATAGCCTCCAGCTTTAGCTGGAGATTGAAAAATGGGTAAGAATATGGCTTTAGCCAAAACGACCAAAGCATTTTGGCTAAAGCCACTCTTTATTTCATTTTATTACTACAGCTAAAGCTGTAGCCAATTCAAAACATAATAAAAAATAAATCAACACTTAGCAAACAAAACACTAAGTCTAAAAAATATATAAAATGAGTTATTCCAATACTGATCTAATACACCTAAAAGATTTTTATCAGAACCAATTATTACAGGATACCATACCTTTTTGGTTTCCGCAATCTATAGACACCCTTTATGGCGGTTACTTATTAATGCGCGGACAAAATGGCGATTTGATCGATGATGATAAATCGGTTTGGTTTCAGGGGCGAACTGCCTGGTTATTATCGACACTTTATAATACTGTCGAACCCAAACAAGAATGGCTGGATGGTGCCAAATCGGGAATTGATTTTATCAACCAACATTGTTTTGATACCGATGGAAGAATGTTTTTTCATGTAACCCGCGAAGGAAACGCAATCCGTAAACGCCGTTATTATTTTTCTGAAACCTTTGCCGTGATCGCCATGAGCGCTTACGCAAAAGCAAGCGGAGACGAGATAGCCGCAGAACAGGCGCGTCATTTATTTGGGGAATGCATTAAATATTCGAGCACTCCCGGATTATTAGAACCAAAATATACCGGAGAACGTCCCTCAAAAGGAATTGGATCTCCTATGATTATGATCAATACGGCACAACAAGTGCGTGAAACTATTGGAGATCCGCGTTGCGACGAGTGGATCACGAAATGGATTGCCGAAATCGAGCATGATTTTGTAAAACACGATATCAAATGTGTAATGGAACAGGTTGCACCGGACGGTTCAATAATCGATCATATTGACGGACGCACTTTAAATCCGGGTCACGCGATTGAAGGTGCCTGGTTTATATTGCATGAAGCAAAATACAGAAACAACGATCCGCATTTAATCGAATTAGGCTGCAAAATGCTCGATTATATGTGGGAACGCGGCTGGGATAAAGAACATGGCGGTATTTTATATTTCTGTGATGTTTATGGCAAACCAGTTCAGGAATATTGGCAGGACATGAAATTCTGGTGGCCGCATAACGAAGTGATTATTGCCACATTATTGGCCTACACAATGACAGGAAATGAAAAATATGCCAACTGGCATAAAATGATTCACGATTATGCCTATAGTAAATTTCATGACAAAGAAAACGGAGAATGGTTTGGGTATTTACACAGAGACGGAACTGTGGCGCAAACGGCAAAAGGAAATCTTTATAAAGGCCCTTTTCATTTACCGCGTCAGGAATGGTATTGCACACAAATATTAAACGAATATCTTGAAAAAACAGTCAAGCATGAAAATCAAAGTTTGTAAACCGATGCTGATAATTGATTGTTCCGTTAGGTAGAAAATACAGATTCGGACTGTATATGTCGAGTGTTGTTATAAAATCCGTCATTTCATCAGGGAGTTTGTTATTAAATCTTATGCTTATTAACCAATTTTAACCAAATATAAAAACTATGAAAAATTTATTACGATTATTTTGTTCGTGTTTTATGTGTTTGTACTGTACCAGCAGTTTACAAGCACAAAGTGGTAAGGTTTTAAACCTCGATGGAATTTCAACTTTTATGACGGTCGCAGATCATCCTGATTTAGACTTCGGCGCAAGCCAAAACAAAACGATTACCTGTTGGATTAAAACAACAACCTCGACCGGAACACCCAGAATTTTTGCCAAGCGAAATGGTGCTTCAGGAAACGGATATGAATTTTGGACAGGAAACGGAACGAATGCCGGAAAATTTGCCATGAATCTTAGCGGAACCGGAACTCCAAACAATATAAGTACAGCAGGATATTCGGCCAATTCTATTGCTGACGGAAACTGGCATCATATTGCTTTGGTTATGGATGCATCGAGCAATCGAACGATGTACGGTTATATCGATGGTATTTTGGCCAATACCGGAAAACCTTTTACCTCTGTTACTTCTGATTTTTCTAATGCTTTAAATTTTGTTATTGGAGCCACTTCTGATGCTGGAAACAGTTATAAATGGGCAGGTCAGATTGATAATGTCCGGGTTTGGAACAAAGCCATGACAGCTTTAGAATTGCAAACCGATATGACAGCAATTGTTAATGCGCCCGCAACGAATCTTCTGGCAGCGTGGAATTTTGAAAACATCAGCGGCACAACGGTTCCTGATGTTTCAGGGAATAACCATCCCGGAACTTTGGTGGGGTCGCCAACAACGTCAAATGCATTTCCGATGATTTTATCTTTAGATGGTGTCAATGATTATATGTCAGTAGTAAATCACAGTGATTTTAATATTGCGGCGGGTCAAAGTTTAACGATAACCTGCAAGATTAAAACCTCCGATTTTGGCAAGCGTATTTTAAGCAAACGTCCCGGAGGATCAGGAATTGGATATGAATTTATCAATAATACTACTGCCGGCGGCGGACAATTTGGGGTTAATCTAACCACAAGTGCAGGCGCTGCAGGACCACCGTACGGAACCTCCACTATAGCCAACAACATTTGGCATCATCTGGCCATGGTGGTTGATGTGGCTACAACAAGCTGTAAAATTTATGTCGATGGTGTTTTGCAGCAAACTAAAACTACCACAAACATTGGCGGAACCAATACCGTTTCGAATACCGGAGATTTGCTCTTTGGAACACTTAGTAATTTTGCATCGTACATGAATGCGCAATTAGACGATATTCGATTTTGGAATAAAGCCATGACGGCTGCAGAAATTGTAACCGATAAAACGGCAATTGTATCCGGACCTCAAACCAATCTAATCGCCGCATGGGATTTTGAAAATGTTAGCGGTACAACTGTTCCCGACATTTCCGGAAATAATCATCCGGGAACCTTAAACAACGGAGCAGCGGTAATTGCTCAAACCAACGAAATGCAGATCAATTCAGTTTCATTGGTTCAAACCGAACTACCAACCGGAATTGGCGATTTAAATCAGCGTATTATTGCGGTAAAAACCTCTGTGAGTGGTACTATAAATCCGCTTACGGTAAGTGCTTTAAAATTTACAATGTCAGGAACCACTACTCTTTCAGATGTTACGAATATCAAAATTTACTCCAGCGGAAGTGCTGCCATTTTCAATCCTGCAACGGCAGCTTTGTTTGGAAATGTATCTCCGTCAAGCGGAAATCTTATTGCTAACGGTTCGAAGGCATTGGTAAACGGAGACAATTATTTTTGGATTACGTATGATGTTTCGGCTTCCGCAACCGAAGGAAATTTACTGGATGCCACTTGTGAATCTATTGTGGCAAACGGTATCACTTATACTACAACATCCAATACCGTTGCCGGAAGCCGTGTCATTTTATTGGCCAATACTTTGTTGTTTACACCGGGAGATGCAGGATCTGCGAGTTATCGTATCCCTGCCATTATTACTGCTGCCGATGGTTCATTGGTAACCGTAACCGACAAAAGATGGAACGGCGCCGGAGATTTAGCCGCCAAAATAGATCCTGTCGTACGTCGTAGTACTGATAACGGAAAAACATGGTCGGCTCCGTTAACCATTGCTAATTTTGGTGCTGCAACAGGTGCGGGCGATGCTGCTTTGGTTTTGGATAAAACTACCGGAGAACTATTATGTATCGTTTCTGCTGAGAAAGGCTTTTTTGCTTCGACAAATGCAGCACCGGCGAAAGTTTTGGTGATTCATAGTACTGATAACGGAATAACCTGGGGAACTCCCGTAGATATTACCAGTCAGATTTACGGTCCAAATCCGGGTTGGAAAGGATTATTTGTCGCTTCAGGAAGAGCACATCAATTACGTGACGGAAAAATTGTAGCCGCTATTGCCGTAAGAGAAAATATTTCAGGAACAGAACGTATCTGTAATTATATGATTACCAGTGCAGATCACGGAGTAACATGGACTGCGTCAACCGGAAGAGCCGAAATAGACGGCGACGAAGCCAAAGTAGTTGAATTAAATAATGGCAACATCATGATGAGTATTCGTAATCCCGGAACACGCCGTTTTAATGTTTCTACCAATAAAGGCGCCACCTGGGGAACAGCTTACAACCAAGCCAGCATTACAGACCCTAATTGTGATGGCGATTTTATTCGCTATACTTCTACCCTTGACGGTTATGATAAAAATCGTTTGCTGCATTCAATTCCGTTTTCCGGAAGCCGTAAAAATGTGAGCGTACAATTGAGTACCGATGAAGGAACAAGCTGGGGAACTCCAAAAACGATTTTCACAGGAGCTTCGGCGTATTCAAGTCTGACTATTTTACCAGACGGCACTATTGGTATTTATTATGAAAACGGAGAAAGTTCTACCTATCAAATGTATTTTGTTCGTTTTAGTTTAAATTGGTTAACCAATGGTGCGGATACGTTTGTACCTGCTGATACTCCTTCTTTAAGCAAGAAAACACAGGAGAAAGCAGCAACCGAAGAACAAAATTTTAGCATCGATGTAAATCCTAATCCAATTGATGATATTTTTACTGTGAAAATTAATAACGCTAAAGGAAAAGTAAATATCAAAATATTTGACTTGTCCGGCAGAATAATCCAAACTGAAACTTTAAATTCTAATGACACAGAAACTTCATTCTCATTGGGAAATCAGACTCAGGGAATTTATCTTTTAAATTTAAGTGATGGGAATTCTACTATTAGCAATAAAATAATAAAGAAATAAAAATTACAAAATGAAACAGGCGATTATCAATACAACCGTGCACACTGGTGATGAAATCATTACCAACGGAGTCATTATTATCGAAAACGGAACTATTCTTTCCGTTCAAAAAGAGATTCCAAATGACCTGGAAACGATTGATTTAAAAGGAAAACATATTGCTGCGGGCTTTATCGATATTCAGATCAACGGCGGAGAAAAATTGTATTTTAGCCAGACTCCTACCGAAGAAACGATTCAGGATATTTATGATGCCAGTTTAAAATACGGAACTACTCATGTGCTTCCTTGTTTGATTTCCTCTTCGCATGAAACAATTCTACAAGGAATTGAAGCCGTTCGCAATTACATGAAAAAGCATAATAATGGCGTAATCGGAATGCATTTGGAAGGTCCTTTTTTGAATCCGTTAAAACGTGGCGCACATAGTATTGATCAGGTTCGTAAACCAACGAATGCTGAGCTTGAAGAGATTATAAGATTAGGGAAAGATGTCATCAAAGTCATCACCATTGCACCAGAATGTTTTACAGAGGAACAGCTGAATATGCTGCTGGAAAGTGATATCGAAATCTCGATTGGACATTCAACTATTACACATAAAGAAGCGCAGTTTTATTTTTCGAAAGGTATAAAACTTGTCACTCATTTATTTAATGCCATGACCCAATTCGGACATCGTGAACCGGGTTTGGTTGGGGCTACTTTTGAAAATGAAAATGTATATGCTCCTGTGATTCTTGATGGTGCACATTGCGATTATGCTGCGGCAAAACTGGCGTACAGACTCAAACAGGATAAATTCTTTTTGATTAGTGATGCTACCTTTTTAGGCCGAAAAGTAGAAAACTTTAAATGGGACAATTTTGATGCGCATCTTGATAATGGTTTTTATCGAAATGACGACGGAAATCTGGCCGGCGCTACAATCTCGATGCTGGAAGCCGTTCAAAACGCCTATAATTATTTAGAAGTTTCAGCAGATGAAGCGATCAAAATGGCGACTTCGCGCGTTGCAAGTGCGATTGGTTTACAAGATCAATTCGGAAAAATAAAAGCCGGTTTTCCTGCAAGTTTTGTACAATTTAATGATGATTTATCTGAAATAGAAACATTGATTTTTTTAAAGCATCCATAACTATTTCATCAAATGATCAAAGAAAAAATGCTCCCGATTACCACTAAAATCAAAGAATTTAAAATCATTATTGCCGGAATATTATTTGCCTTTTTGTGGGCATCTGCCTCAACGGCAACCAAAATTGGTTTGCATTCGGCACAACCTTTTGTGATTTCTATTTTCAGGTTTATAATAGCCGGGAGCATTATGCTTATTATTTCACATATTGTAATGGCAAAACGATTTCCACAAAAAAAAGAATGGGTTCAGATCAGTATTTATGGTTTGCTCAACATCACTATTTATCTGGGATTGTATGTCATTGCCATGCAAAAAGTATCTGCCGGTTTGGGGAGTCTGGCTGTGGCCACTAATCCTGTTTTTATTGTTTTGATCTCGGCTGTTTGGTTATCGCATAAAATCAAGTTCAAAAACATTCTTAGTCTCATTCTTTGTTTTATTGGTGTATTTCTGGCGGCTTACCCATTATTACAAAACAGCTTTGCGACCCCCGGCGGTATACTTATTTTGGTCACCAGCATGATTGCTTATTCATTAGGAACCATTTATTATTCAAGACAAAACTGGAACGGATTGCACATTCTTACCATCAATGGGTGGCAAACCATTATTGGAGCAGTGTTTCTGCTTCCGGTTTTATTTTTAACGTATGAATCTGACAAAAATATTTTTAATAACGATTTTTGGTTTTCGACATCCTGGCTGGCAATTGCGGTTTCTATTGGCGCTGTTCAGTTTTGGCTGTATTTATTAAAAAATAATCCAATTAAGGCTTCGTATTGGCTTTTTCTGTGTCCCATTTTCGGATTTTTAATTGCCTATTTTATGGTAGACGAACCGCTTACTTTATACACTCTTTTTGGAGTTGTATTTGTCATCATCGGATTGTATGCAACACTTTCTTCTGATAAAAAATTATTAAATATAGAAACATAGATTCTAAATAAAAGTGCTAATAATAAGCTCCGGCGGAGCGTACTATTTATAGCCAATTTTTAGCGTTCATCAAAGCTCGGAGGAGCGTAATATATATCAGTTATTTATATCCTGCCCATATTACAATTATAATTTGATTATGAAAATATGCCTCCCCGATAGTACTATATGCTAAAATAATATTGATCAAACAAATTAAAACAACCAAATAAAATTAATAAAAATGGAAACTGAATTAGAAACCAAACCTGATATCAGCTATAAAAGCGCGGGAAAATTTGAAGAAACCCGATTTGAAAAAATCCACAACGAAATCTTCAAAAATTCAGCAGAAGCTTCGATAATTGTAGCGCAGGAA
>Ga0116227_10000078_pt1 | contig 161825 bp, 130 predicted proteins | sample S1TSphgellanicum_FD_89693 | JGI IMG/M metagenome (GOLD analysis project Ga0116227, IMG submission 89693) | Host-associated microbial communities from peat moss isolated from Minnesota, USA - S1T2_Fb - Sphagnum magellanicum MG | ecosystem: Host-associated > Plants > Peat moss > Unclassified...
GATAAATCGCCACCAGGCAGGCGAATGAGCGAGTTATTGGCGACGATATCGCGGCCAAGCGTTGCTTTGTGGTGTGGTGCTTTGGTGACATAGGAAAGTTCAATTTGCCGGTGAGATGACGGGTTTGGCCTATGCATCTCAATCGAGCCAGTGACAGTTTAGGACAATTACGCCAAACTGTACTGATGACGGAAAAAGTACAGTTAGCGGATAACCCCTCCCCAGGGCCAGAAGGACTTACGCGTGTGGCCCTCGTTATCAAAGCGTTGCGCAGACGGATCCTCGACCGCACACTTGCCAGCGGTGCCAAGGTCCCATCAATCCGCGCCATGGCCGAGACATTGAATGTCTCAAAATCGACCGTGGTGGATGCCTATGAGCGTTTGGCGGCGGAAGGGGTTATCGCGGCACGTCGTGGCGCGGGGTTTTATGTCACTGGCCGCGCAGCGCCCCTTTCGGTGGCGGAAGTTGGACCGCGTCCGCCCCCCGAGGTCGATCCCCTATGGCTTACCCGATACGCCATGGAGGCAGGCGATCACATCCTGAATCCGAGCTGCGGATGGCTCCCCCAATCCTGGATGCCGGAGGAGGCTTTGCGCCAGGGGATGCGGCAATCGGCTCGGGACAATGCGGTTGATTTTACGCGCTATGGCCAGGCAAGCGGCCACGCGCCGCTTCGCCAGCTACTTTCGACTTATCTTGCAGAGCGCGGCATCATCGCGCCGGCTGGGCAGATTTTGCTGACCGATTGCGGAACCCAGGCGATCGACCTCGTTTGCCGGCTGCTGCTGGAACCGGGTGACAGCGTTCTGGTGGACGATCCGTGCTATTTCAATTTCTTTGGCATTCTGCGAGCAAGCAGGGCCAAAATCATCGGTGTGCCATTGACCCCAAACGGGCCGAACCTCGAAAAATTCGAAACGGCACTCATCGAACATCGCCCCCGGCTCTACCTAACCAACGCAACGGTACAAAATCCGACCGGGGCGAACCTGGCGCCGCATGTGGCGCATCGCCTGCTTGGATTGGCAGAGGCGCATGATCTTACCATCATCGAGGACGATATTTTCGCTGATTTCGCGATGGAACCGGCGCCAAGGCTAGCGGCATTGGATGGGCTCAACCGGGTTGTCTATCTGGGAAGCTTTTCTAAAACGTTGTCGGCAAAGCTCCGCCTGGGCTTCATTACCGCGCGGCCGGAGCTGATGGAGCCGTTGGTCGAACTGAGAATCGCCACGCAGATCGGGGGCGGCCCCGCATCGGCCGATATCGTCCACCGGGTGCTGACGAACGGAACGTATCGGCGCCACACCTCCGCGTTACGGGCGAGGCTCGGCACGGCCATGGGCACGACACTGCATCGGCTACAGAGTGCCGGACTTACGCCCTGGATAGAGCCACGCGCCGGCATGTTCGTCTGGGCACGCCTTCCTGACGGGCTTCGCGCCGTGGAGGTCGCGCGGCAGGCGCTGACGGAGGGCATGGTGCTGGCGCCGGGCGACGCGTTCAGTCTTAACCGCGCTTCGGACGGATTTCTGCGCTTCAACGTGGCACAATGCAGCCATCCCGCCGTATTCTCGATTTTAGACAAGGCCATGTCGGCCGCGAGACAGTCTTCATGCGAACAATCCTGAACAGCCGACACTGCAGGGGAATGGAGCATGTTAGAAAAGCTCCCGTCTCTGAACATAATTCATTCTAAGATTTATTAAATTGACAGAAATTTAGTCAGACCGAAAGGTAACAATAGGTTTCAAATTCAAGCCTGATAACTAATGATGAGGGTCTCGTGCGGGTTGCATTTGTTCATGAATGGTTTGTGACATTCGCCGGCTCTGAAAAAGTTCTTTCAGAAATGATCAAGGAATTTCCTGATGCAGATATTTTCTGCCTGGTCGATTTCAGTGACGGGAAACACGCGGACAAATTCCTCTACAAAAAAATCAACACGAGCTTCCTTCAGAAGTTAAAGCCGCTCGGAAAATTCTACAGGTATTTTTTCCCATTCATGGCACTGGCCGTCGAGCAGCTAGACCTCTCAGGCTACGATCTCGTTATTTCTAACAGCCACGCTGTCGCAAAGGGGGTCATTACCGGGCCGGACCAGCTGCATATCAGCTATTGCTACACCCCGATGCGATATGCCTGGGATTTACAGCATCAATATCTCCGTGAACAACGGATGAGCCGGAACATCAGAGGGCTTATTGCGCGGTATTCCCTGCATAAGGCGAGGATCTGGGATACACGAACGGCCAATAGTGTTGACCATTTTATTGGTTGCTCGGAATATATTGCACGCCGCATCTGGAAAGTTTACCGGCGGCCGGCAGACGTCATTTATCCTGGCGTCGATACGGATTACTTTAAAATCGGCGGGGAAAAGGGAGATTATTACTTCACCTCGTCCAGATTGGTGCCTTATAAAAAAGTGTCTTTAATCGTCGAGGCATTTAAGAGCATGCCCGACAAAAAACTGGTCGTGATCGGAACAGGACCGCAGTTTAAAGATGTTCAACGGCTTGCCGGGCCAAATGTTTCCGTCCTGGGCTATCAGGATGATGACATTCTTCTCCAGCATATGCAGGGGGCGAAAGCGTTTATTTTTGCGGCCGAGGAAGATTTTGGAATCACGCCGCTGGAGGCTCAGGCATGTGGGACGCCTGTGCTCGCCTTTGGCAAGGGCGGCGCATCGGAGACGGTCATCGACGGCGTCACCGGGCTGCATTTCTGGAAACAGGATGTCGCGTCAATCTGCGATGTTGTAAACCAATTCGAAGCGGTATCTTACATCTTTGATCCCAAGACCATCCGCGCGCATGCCGAGAAGTTTTCGATCCGGCGCTTCCGCTCAGAGTTTAAAGAGCTTGTGTGGAGGTTGTGGTCGCACCATTCGGTCAAGTCGAAGTCAGCTGAAGAAAAGGAGCTTGCCGAATGAAAACGGCTTTCGTAACCGGCGTAACGGGGCAGGACGGCGCATATCTGTGCGAGTTGCTTTTGCGAAAAGGCTATCGGGTAACGGGCGGATACCGCCGTTCCAGTTCTCAGGATTTCTGGCGTCTGCGCCAACTCGGCGTACTGGACCAGCCGAACTTCTCCCTGATCGAACATGATCTTACCGATCTGGGCTCCAGCATGAGAGCCATTTCAGCGGTTGAGCCCGATGAGATCTATAATCTCGGCGCGCAAAGCTTCGTCAGCGTTTCCTTCAAGCAGCCCACCACCACGGCGCAGATTACAGGACTGGGCGCGCTGAACCTGCTGGAGGCCGTTAGGACCATCAATCCGAAAATCCGCTTCTACCAGGCCTCCTCAGCCGAGATGTACGGCAAGGTGCAGAGCGTACCGCAGAACGAAAAGACCGTGTTTTATCCGCGCAGCCCCTATGCGGTCTCCAAACTTTTCGCGCATTGGTCCGCCATCAACTATCGCGAATCCTACGGTATGTTTGTCAGTTCTGGCATTTTATTCAATCACGAATCTCCCCTACGTGGCCCGGAATTCGTCACGCGCAAGATCAGCCAGGGTGTTGCCCGAATTCACCTTGGTCTTCAGTCTAAGATCGAGCTTGGGAATCTTCATTCAAGACGGGATTGGGGGTTTGCCGGCGAGTTTGTCGAGGGAATGTGGCGCATGTTGCAGGCCGACGAGCCGGACACCTTCGTTCTCGCGACAGGAACGATGACGACGGTGCAGGAATTCGCGACCGTGGCGTTCAAGGCCGCCGGAATTAACCTTGAATGGGTTGCTTCGGGCGATTTGGAGGAGGCGAGATGCGCCGCCACCGGCAAGACGGTACTCACGGTCAATCCCAGCTTCCGGCGCCCTGCCGAGGTTGATGAGCTTCTGGGCGATCCCTCAAAGGCCAAGGAAGTTCTGGGCTGGAACCCGGCAACCAGTTACAAAGAGCTTGCCAAGATGATGGTGACGGCGGATATCGCGCGCGAAACACCCTTGGCAGACCCCAATCATGAGATCCGGCTTCCATCGCTTCGCGCGGCTGAAAAAGAGCCCTCGCCACGCGTCCTGGATATGAAAATATTAGCGCCAGCGGCGAACGGCCAGTCGAACGGGCAGGTCAAAACCACAGCTTAAGGCTCCGCTTGGATTTAAAGCTTTTTAAATTCTCAAACCCAGGCGGTTGCAATAGCTATAGCGTGGTTGAAGACGGCGCTGTTGGAGCATGGAAGATGAGTTTGAGCGCGGTTGAACGACCACGGGAAATGGTCATGCGACCCGGCGTGACGACGACGATTTTTACATCGATGTTCGAGATGTCGAAGGCGCATATTCGGCGCTTGTTCAAGGGGCCTGAAGTATCGCTCGTCAGGATGGCGCCCGGATTGCGGGCGGCAAAGCACGTGATCATCATGACTGTTCATAACGAGGCGATGCGTCTGCCGTTCGTCCTGAAATATTACCGCGCCATGGGATTCGAGCATTTTATTTTCATCGACAATAAATCCAGCGATGGCACCCAGGAAATGCTTTCGGCCGAGCCTGATGTTTCCTTGTTTGTGGCAAACGGCTCGTATCGTCATTCCCGTTTTGGCTGCGACTGGGTGAACAGCATTCTGTCCGCCTATTGCAAGAACAAATGGATACTTTGCGTTGATGCCGACGAGTTTCTGGTTTTTCCGAGCCATGATTCGAAAGGGATCAGCAATTTAACGAATTTGTTGACGAAGAATGGCCAGACATCGATGCAATGTCTGATGCTGGACATGTATAGCGACCAGAAACAGCAATCCAATCTTTGCCCCGTCGGCGAAGACCCTTTATCCGTCTGCCGATTTTATGATCGAGAGGGGTATACTCAAAAATATGACGCGGTAACGCAGACAACCTGGATCAAAGGTGGCGTCCGCGGAAGGGTCTATTTTGCGGAGGATGTCTGGCAGGGGCCTGCCTTAAACAAGACTCCGCTTGTGTTCTGGAAGCTGCATTACGCCTTTCTGAAATCCACGCACCAGCTATGGCCTTTCCACCTCAATGGCGGGGACGTTCATCATGGCAAGCTTCGCGGTGTTCTGCTGCATTTCAAATTCCTCTCCGATTGGCAGGTTAAGCTTTCCAACGAATCTGCACGGCAGCAGCATACCGAGGAATATAATGCCTATGTCCGACAGCCAGTTGAGGCGCAGAATGAGCCCGTTTTGATGGGCCCTCCAAGCGTTGAGTATACCGGTATCCGCGCTTTGCAGCGCGACGGGCTCATTGATGGCGCCTATACCACGGTCTAAAATTTCACTCGTTTGAAAATCCGGTCGACGGCATCACGAAATATCAGGGGCGCGCCAATCCGAACCAGGCCGATATATAAAACGCAGCTTGCGCCACAGGTTACAATCACCTGGAGCAATTTTCCGTGGCTGATCGCTGGAAGTGCCGCCAGCCACACGCCCAGTCCGACGGCAATCGCGGCAAAAATCGCGGGCTTCAAATAAAGCGCCACGATTTTAAAGAGTTTTACGTCAGCAGATCGAAAGACGAAGTAGGTATATACTGGCTGGGTCAGCACATAGAACGCGCAGACAGCAAGCGCGACCCCTTTGGCGGCGTCTGCCAGGGCACCGATCGTGACGAGCACGAAGAAAACCGGCGACAATATCGCGATATAGCCGAAGGACCGAACGAATTGCCCCCTTGCACCCATCAGGCTTCCCGCGACCCAGGAAACGGCATCAAAGGCCAAACCAATGCTCAAAAGCTCGATCAGCGGAATCGCCGGAAGCCATTTCGTACCAAAAAAATCTGCGATGAGCGGCCGCGCAATGCCCGCCTGCAGGAAACCGAAAAAAATCGCGGCATAGCTCAACAGACTCGCCGCCTTCAGCGCCGCGTCCCGCTGGCGCACGGCATCGGATTTCAGCTGAACCAGAACGGGATAGATCACCCCGGTAAAGTTTCCGGCGAGCGTCCAAAGCGGCTGGGCGGCAAGACGGAACGCAAAATAGTAATCGCCTACGACCGAATGGCTGTAGAGCAGCCCGAGGATAAAATAATCGCCCTGCCCGATCGCTGAGTTGATCACCCTGCCGCCAAACAAGGCGGCGCTGTTGCCCAACAGAAGCTTCCAGCTGTTTTTCCGCCGCAGGCGGTTGGCCGGGAACGGCGCCAGATACCAGAAAACCCGCGCGCGGAGGGCATAAAAGATCGGGAGCGGAATGACGAAGGAGAACGCACCAAGCCCGCGCCACGCCAACAGCACGGTCAGCGCCTGAATACCGAGATTTTCAAACGCACCATAGGCAGCGATGGTGCCGAACCGCATTTCCGCCCGCAAAACTGTGTTCGGCACGGTGCAAAGTGCTGCCAGCGGCATGGAGGACGCCAATATTGCCAAAATACCGACAAGCTCCTTGCTCTTGAAAATGACCGCGGCAAAGGGTGCTGCCACAAGAACAAGGCAGGCGGCCAGTGCCGAGAGCCCAAGGCTGAGCCAAAATGCCTGCTCCGCCCAAAATCTGAACGTCGTCTTGCGCTGCAACAGAACATCGTCGACGCCGAAGCTCTGAATGGATGAAACGAGGCCGGTGATGACATAAGCAAGGCCGATAACGCCGAAATCTGCCGGCATCAAAAACCAGGCGAGCATGAGTTGGCTGACGAAGGTGACAACGCGCGAACCGATATTCTGGCCAAGGAGCATAACAATGCCGTGCAGGGCGCGCGTGCCGAGCGGCCGCTCAATTTTAGCCGCCCTGGAAACAAGCTCGCCATTGCCGGAAGCTTTGGTCGCAAACGGCCTACGAATGAACATCTATGCTCAGGCTTCCAGGACTGTCCGATACCAATGAATAGGCGTCAAGCTGAGATCTTCAGCTGTATATCGGAGTTTGACGAAGTTGAAATGAAAGATCAATCACGCCGAGTCGGAATTGCGGAGATCGACTTATAATTTATCTTTTTAAAATATCTGAACAGTGACCGAGCCTATTAATCGGCAAAATTGGTCTGTATCACCCAGCCCTAACTCAGCCGGCAGGCACCATTTCTATATCGGGTGGCAACTAAAGGATAGACAGTCATTACCGAGGCGGGGAGATACCGACGGTGGTGAACCGTTGACATGCAATTGCCGCTCAATCGGAGCAGAAGCCCGCCGCAAGGCGTTTTACCGCAAAATCCGCAGGAAGGCGGGCGACCCGCCTAACCGGACAGGATCTTGAAAAATTTGAAAATTTGGTGAGCCCGGTGGGGGTCGAACCCACGGCCATTCGATTAAAAGTCGAATGCTCTACCACTGAGCTACAGGCTCTCCTGCGAGGGGGTGAACCAGATTTCCCCCCCTCAAGTCAATAGATGGTCCGGAATATCAGCCGACCACCGTCATTTTCAAAATCGAATCCGGGTCGGAGACCGACCCGCTCTGCCCGACTCCTTTTTTGATCTGCTGCACGGCATCCATACCGGCCGTTACCTGGCCGACAATGGTGTACTGGCCGTCCAGGAAGGTCGCTGGGGCGAAGCAGATGAAGAACTGGCTGTTGGCCGAGTTCGGGTCCTGGGTGCGTGCCATGCCCACGGTGCCGGTGAGGAAGCTGGCATTCTCGGTAAACTCGGCCGGAAGGTTAGGGAGCGACGAACCGCCCATGCCGGTGTTCGTCGGGTCGCCGGTCTGCGCCATGAATCCGGCGATGACACGGAAGAATTTACAGCCGTCATAGACCCCTTGCGCGGTGAGGGTGCGCAGACGCTCGGAGGCGAGCGGGGCCAGATCCGGGCGCAGCTCAATGGTCACGGGGCCGTAGGTCAGCTCCATGAGGAGGGTGTTCGACGTGGTGTCGGCAGCGGCGGGCTCGGTCATGGAGAGTTCCGTTATCAAAGGGGTTGCAATGGCGGCGGCGGTAAAGGCTCTGCGTTTCAGCATGCTATTTCCTCAGTTTTCTATTTTCTCAGTTTTTCCAGCGTTCTGTCATGCGTGAGCTTGGGCACGAAGGAGGAAATATCCCCCCCCAAAGCGGCGATGTCCTTCACGAATCGGGAAGAGATGAATTGGTGATGCTCGCTGGCCATGAGAAACACGGTTTCGATCGCGGGGTCCAAACGGTAATTCATACCAGCCATCTGGAATTCGTAATCGAAATCCGACACGGCACGAAGACCACGGATGATACTCTTGGCGCCGATTTCCCGGGCAAATGAGATCAGCAACGTCTCGAACGGCCGAACTTCGATCTGCGTGCCGGTTTTGGCCATGATCGGCGCGATTTCTGCACAGACCAGCTCGGCCCGCTCCTCGATAGAGAAAATCGGACCCTTGCCCGCGTTCATCGCCACCCCGACCACCAGACGGTCCACCAGCCGCGCCGCGCGGCCGATAATATCCAGATGTCCGTTGGTGATCGGATCGAACGTGCCCGGGTAAAGCCCGATTCGGGGTTCAGCCATCTTCAGCCTCCTGCTCCAATACGGGGAATACGCTGGTGACGCGCTCGTCGTCATCCAGGCGGAATAGCGTCACGCCCATGACGGAGCGGCCGGTAATCCGCACCTGGTCCACCGGCACGCGGATGAGGCGTCCGCCATCGGTCACCAGCATCACGTCATCGCCGTCGCGCACCTGGAAGCTGGCGGCGACTGCCGTGCCGTTACGCTTGGCGCTGAGCGTGATGTTTTGAATCCCCTGCCCGCCTCGTCCCGTCACGCGATATTCATAGGCCGAGGAACGCTTGCCGAAGCCGGAATCAGTGACCGTGAGAAGAATTTCCTCGCCATCGGCAAGTTCGCGTATCCGTTCCTCGCTCAGCGCGATATCCGAAAATGCCTCTTCGTATTCGACGTTTTCAGCCTCGTCATCGCCATTGGTACGGCGCTGGGCTGCGGCATATTTCAAATAGGCCGCGCGCTCATCGGGTGTTGCATCGACATGGCGCAGCACCGAGAGACTCATCACCTCATCGTCCTGCCCAAGCTTGATCCCGCGCACGCCAGCGGAGTCACGACCCGAGAACACACGCAGATTCTCATCGGTAATCTGGAAGCGGATGCAGCGGCCACGCTTGGTGGCGAGAAAGACGTCATCGCCGTCGCGGCAGGTGGCAACGCCCACGAGCCGGTCGCCCTCCTCCAGCTTCATCGCGATCAGCCCAGCCGCGCGGACATTTCGGAAATCCGCGAGCCGATTGCGCCGCACGCCGCCGCTGGCGGTGGCGAATACGAGGTGCAGGTTTTCCCAGAGCGATTCATCCTGCGGCAGCGGCAGCACGGCGGTGATCTCATCCTTGCCGAGTTCCGGCAGCAGGTTGATCAGCGCGCGGCCCTTAGCCGTGGTGGTCGCTTCCGGAAGCTTCCAGACCTTCTCACGGAAAGCCTTGCCGCCCGAGGAGAAGAACAGCACGAATTGATGCGTATGCGCGTTGAAGCTGCGCGTCACCACGTCATCTCCGCGCGTGGAGGTCGCCGAACGGCCGCGCCCGCCGCGATTCTGCGCGCGGAAGGTCTCGAGCGATGTGCGCTTGATAAATCCGTCGCGGGTGAGAGTCACGACCATCTGGCCGGGCTCGATCAGGCTCTCATCGTCCTGGTCGGAATCCATATCTTCGATGGTGGATTTGCGGGGCGACTGGATTTTGGCTTTGGCGGCGATCAACTCGTCACGCATGACCTCCAGACGGCGAATACGCGAGCCGATGATCTCCAAAAGTTCCGTAATGCGCTCGGCAACTTCTGTCAGCTCCGCCTGGATCTTTTCACGCTCCAAACCGGTGAGCCGAGCAAGGCGCAGCTCCAGAATGCCGCGCGCCTGGGCATCCGTCAGCTGCATCGTGTTTTCGGCGGTAATCGTGTTCCCAGCATCGTCGATCAGCGCCAGCAGCGGCACGACGTTTTCCGCCGGCCAGTGGCGCTCCATCAGCGCTGCACGCGCCGTGTTGGAATCCGGGCTGCCGCGAATGATCCGGATGACTTCATCGATATTCGCGACGGCTGTGGCCAGGCCGATGAGCAGATGCGCGCGGTCGCGGGCCTTGTTCAGTTCGAAGCGCGCGCGCCGCAGAATCACTTCCTCGCGGAATTCCACGAAGCAGATCAGCAGCTCTTTCAGCCCCATCTGACGCGGGCGGCCTTTGTCGAGCGCCAGCATGTTGATGCCAAAACTCGTCTGCAGATTGGTGAAGCGGTAGAGCTGGTTCAGCACCACCTCACCCGTCGCATCGCGCTTCAGCTCGATCACGATGCGCATGCCGGAACGATCGCTCTCGTCGCGAAGATCGGCGATACCCTCGATATCTTTCGCGCGCACCAGCTCGGCGATGCGCTCCAGCAGCGTGGATTTGTTCACCTGATACGGAATTTCAGTGACCACGATCGCATCGCGATCCTTGCGGATCTGCTCGACGCTGGCGCGCGCGCGGATGGTGATGGAGCCTCGCCCGGTCTCAAACGCGTTGCGGATGCCGGAGCGGCCAAGGATGATGCCCGCCGTCGGGAAATCAGGGCCAGGGACGATGGCCATCAGCTCTTCCAGCGTAATCGCGGGATTTTCGATCAAGGCCAGCGTCGCGTCCAGAATTTCGGTCGGGTTGTGCGGGGGAATATTGGTGGCCATGCCAACGGCGATGCCGTTGGAGCCGTTAATGAGCAGATTGGGGAAAGCGGCCGGGAGCACTTTCGGCTCCATCTCGCTCTCATCGTAATTCGGCTGGAAATCGACCGTGTCCTTGTCGATATCGCCGAGCAGCAGCATCGCCGCCGGGTCCAGCCGCATTTCGGTGTAACGCATCGCGGCGGGCATATCGCCGTCGATGGACCCGAAATTGCCCTGGCCGTCGATCAACGGCAGGCGCATGGAGAAATCCTGCGCCATGCGCACAGCGGCGAGGTAAATCGCGCTATCGCCATGCGGGTGGTACGTGCCCATCACATCGCCGGTCATGCGGGCGGATTTACGATAGGGCTTGTCCGGCGTGTTACCCGCCTCATTCATCGCGTAGAGAATACGCCGATGCACCGGCTTCAGCCCGTCCCGCGCATCCGGCAGCGCACGGCTGACGATAACGGACATGGCATAGTCGAGATAGGATTTACGCATCTCCAATTCGATGGAGACAGGCTCCGAACCGCGCGGCATTTCCGGGCCGCCGGTCGGCTCGTCAGTGGTATCGCTCATGTCAGGTCAGGCAGGCGCTGGCGAGACGGCGAAAAGAATCGCCAGACGAGGCGTAAGACATTGAGATCATTAAGAAAATTATCCTGAGTTCCGGCCAGTTTATAGCATAAACCTGTCATATTTACAAATGACCGGGCGATGCGGGGCCAGGGTATTTGGGGTTTACCGGCCGCCCCCCTTCAAAAGCAGCTTATGCTCACGGCGCGGGTAAGAGGGGGACCTAACCCTGCCGCACCGTCGCCAACCGGCTGGCGCGCAGTATCGCCCGTAAATCAGCCAACGCCGTGTCAAAATCGGCGTTTTCCACCAGGAAATCGAACTCGCCCGCATGGGTAAGCTCCGCCTCGGCATGGGCCATGCGGCGCTCGATCTGGTCCGGCGCATCGCCGCGCGCTTGCAGTCGTTTTACGAGCGCATCGAGCGAGGGGGGCTTTATGAATACGCCCACGACATCGGATGGGAGCGCCGCGCGCAGCTGGCGGAAACCCTGCCAGTCAATGTCAAACAGAATGTCCCGCGCATCATGCAAAGCCGCTTCCACCGGCTCGCGCGGCGTGCCGTAGGAACGGCCGAAGACATGCGCGTGCTCCAGGAGTTTCCGGTCAGCCACCATCTCATCGAAAGCCGGCTGGTCGATGAAATAGTAATGCTTGCCCTCCACCTCGCCCGCGCGCGGCGCGCGGGTCGTCACGCTCACAGAGAGTTGGAGCGCGGCGTCATCGGCCAGCAAGGCACGCGAGAGCGATGTTTTCCCCGCGCCGGAAGGCGCCGCCAGCACAAGGCAGAGGCCGCGGCGATTACTCAATGTTCTGGACCTGCTCGCGCAGCTGCTCGATCGCCGCCTTCAGCGCCAGGCCGATGGAGGTGAGCGGGAGCGAGGCGGATTTGCTGCACAGCGTATTCGCCTCGCGGTTGAACTCCTGCATCAGGAAATCGAGCTTGCGCCCAACCCCGGCAGCTTCTGCCAGCAAAGCCCGGGCGGCGCCGATATGGGCGGAGAGCCGGTCAAGCTCCTCGCGGACATCCGATTTCGTGGTTAGCAGCGCGATTTCCTGGGCGATCTTCTCCTCCGGCACCGCGCCGGCATTCTCCAGAATTTCCGCCAGCTGGGCCTGGAGCCGGGCTTTATGCAAGGCCGGCTGAGTCGCGGCCTCTACCATGGCGGCGTCATGCAGCGCGGAAATTTCGGCCAGCAGCGCCGAGACGATGCCCGCCAGCCGCGCGCCCTCCCCTGCCCGTGCCGTAACAAGGTCTTCAAGTGCCACGGCAAAACCGGCCCGCACGGCCTCGGCAAGGGCGGCCTGATCCGCCTCGGAATCGTCCTGTGCCGAGACGTTGCGCATCACGCCCGGCAGCGCCAGTAGCAGCTCGGCGCGCGGCGGCAAGGCGCCGGGGATGTTGTCGGCGAGCTCGATCGCAAGTTCCTTCACGCGCTCCAGCGCCACGAGATCGGCGGTGAGGCCTGAAACTGCTTCGCGCTTGAGCGTGAGCGTGCCCGAAACATTGCCACGCTTAAGCGCCTTGGTCGCAAAATCCCGCAGGGGGAGTTCCAACGCATCCAGCCCGCTCGGCAGGCGGAGCTTAACGTCCAGCCCGCGCCCATTCACGCTGCGCAATTCCCAGACCCAGGATACAGCGCCCGCCTGCCCCTGAGACCGCGCAAACCCCGTCATGGAAGCCAATATCGTTTTATCGCTCATGGGGTGGCCTCTTAGCAGGAGGCTGCTACGCTGCCCATATGCTATACCAACACATTGCGATCACCGGGGCGTCCAGCGGATTAGGGTGGGCCCTGGCCCTGGAACTCGCCGGTCCCGGCGTTACGCTACATCTCTCGGGCCGCGATCCGGCTCGGCTGGCGGCCGTGGCGGGCGAGGTACGCGCCAAGGGCGCGCAAACGCATGAATGTATTGCCGATGTCACCGACGCACCGGCCATGGCGAGCTGGATGCTGGGCATCGAGCGGCTCGACCTCGTCATTGCCAATGCCGGCGTCTCGGCCGGGCCCGGCAAGGCAAATCGTGAGACGGCGGGGCAAATTCGCCAGGTCTTCGGCACCAATGTGGACGGCGTTTTCAACACGGTGCTGCCGGCCATGGAGAGGCGGGTAAGCCGGATCGTGATCATCGGGTCCATTGCCGGGCTCATCGCGCTGCCGACCTCCCCGGCCTATAGCGCCGCAAAAGCCGCCTTGAATTTCTGGGTGCAGGCTGCGGCACCCGGCGCCGCGCGGGATGGTATCGCCCTGACTTTGGTGCGCCCTGGCTTCATTCGCACGCCGATGACGGCGAAAAATCCTTACCCGATGCCCGGGCTGATGGATGCCGGGCAGGCGGCGAGACTTATCGTCGCCGGAATCGCGGCGGGTAAGACGTTCATCACCTTCCCTTGGTGGTTTGCGGCGCTGGCCCGGTTCGGCAATCTTCTGCCCAAGTCGATCTTCGCGCGCGTGCCCGGAAAGCCCGCCGAAGCGTGAACCGGGCCTAAGCGGCCACGACATAAAATCCATAAAAACAGAAATAAATTAGAATTTAATTTTAGATGTAACCATTTTGAAATGGAAAACAGAAAATTTTCTTCCAGCCTGTCAGATTTTTAACAGTTTTATCATAAGTTTCGCCTACCAAATTGGACGGCAAATGCCCTAGTGTATCGCGCAAACTAAGGATACCGACCATGACTAACCAGACTTACGACTTTGTCCTTTGGGGCGTTCCCCGGTTTCACCGGAGCGGTGTTGAGGCAGACAAAGGCTTGAAGACCCGAGCGGAGTGTGGCGAAAAAGGCGGTATCGCGGCGACTAAAAAACAATCCGTACAATCGCTCGGCGGCGTGCCCCTCGCCCAATCGAAGGAAACGTTCGGGCAGGCCCCAGCTTTTATATAGATCTGCAAACCGTGCCGGCTGACGCCGTTCGCGCCAGCCGGCATCCGTGCTTTATTCCGCGAGCGCCGCATCCAGCGCCGCGATAAGGCGCGGGTCTTCTGCGGTAACGTCCGGGGTAAACCGGCCAATCACCGTGCCATCGCGGCCGATTAGGAATTTCTCGAAATTCCACAGCACTTCAGGTTCCGGGTTTGGCGTAATGCCATATCCTGCGAGGTTTTTACGCATCGTATCCCCGCCTTCCGCCTCAGGCTTGGCTGCGATCAGCGCCTTATAGAGCGGGTGTTTGTCTTCACCGGCGACCGAAATTTTTGAGAATAACGGAAATTCGACGGCGTAGGTCGTGCTGCAGAAGCCCGCGATTTCTTCGTTCGTGCCCGGTTCCTGGCCACGGAAATCGTTTGCCGGAAAACCCAGCACCGCCAGCCCCGAATCGCGACGGTCGGCGAAGAGTTTCTGCAGACCCTCGTATTGCGGGGTAAGGCCGCATTTGGAGGCCACGTTCACCACCAGCAGTACTTTACCTTTATACGCGGCGAGGCTGGTCGGCGTGCCGTCGATGGTCTGGAGCGGAATGTCATAGATATTTGCGGTCATCAGGGTTCCTCCGGGTTGGTGTCGCGTGAATATACATTTTCGGGCACCGGGCGATATCCCCCGGCGGGCGTGGCGCCTCAGTGGCTATCCTCGCACCATGCCTTATATGAGGGGTAACCGAACAAGGATCCCGCCGTGAACCATGCGATCGACTTGATTATTTTTGCGATACTGACTCTGGCCGGATTAGTAATGGATTTCATTGCATTTGTGGATAGTTTTCTTGCTTCGCTGATGACCTCCGCGCATGTGCCGCCGAATGCACAGATCATTCTGTTAGTCGTGGTAGCGGTGGCGCTGGTGGTGATGGCTCTGCGGGCGCTAGGCGGCGTGTTCGGCGCGTTAATCATCGTGCTGCTCGTACTGCTCCTTGTGCATCAATCTTTTCCCAAAATGCAGGTCCCGCAGGCCCATCTGCCCGGCGGGTTTGCCGTTCCGGGACAGATCCACACAAATGTCTGACAGTTACATGTGAAATTCCGGGTCACCTGACGCAATATGAGAGAGAGCGTCCCGCCGCGGCGCGACGCCTTGCGCGCTGCCCCAAATTGGGCGGGGCGCCCCGTAGAGAAAGCCCTGCATGAAACGGCAGCCCAAATCCGTGAGGAAATCCGCCTGGGAGCGGGTCTCCACCCCTTCCGCAATCACATCGAACCCAAAATTCCGCGCCAGCATAATGAGCGTCTGCGTGAGATCTCCGCTGCGGCGGTCCGTCATCAGATCGCGCACAAAACGTTTGTCGATTTTTATCTCACGGATCGGGAGTCGCTGCAGATAAGCGAGGCTTGAATAGCCGGTCCCAAAATCGTCGATCGAAAGACCGATGCCGGCGGCCGCCAGCGCGTCAAGCTTTAACATCGTCTCGTCCAGGCCATCGATCAGCAGGTTTTCAGTGATTTCAAGATTAAGCCTCGCGGGGTCCGTGCCGGTGCTTTGCAACAGCGCCAATACCTCTTCCACGATATGGGGCTGGCGGAACTCGATAGCGCTGATATTGACGGAGAGGCGCGGCAGCTGCGCCGATGGGTAGCGCGCCAGCAAGCGGCAAGCCTGCATGCGCACCCATTGGCCGAGCGGGACGATCAATCCCGTTTCCTCTGCAATATGAATGAATGCATCCGGCAGCACGATGCTCCCGTCGACGCGACGAAGGCGGATGAGTGCCTCCGCGCCGATCACCGCATCATTCGTATCCACCTGCGGCTGCAGCCAGAGTTCGAATCGCTGCTGCGTCAACGCCTGCTTCACCTCGTTCTGAATCGCGTGATACTGCGTCACCCGCTCCTGCATCGCGGCCTCGAAGACCGATATGTTGGAATGACCCATGGCCCAGGCCCGGTTTTTGGTGGCTGATTTGGCGGAATACATGGCCGTGTCGGCCGAACGGAGAATTTGCTCCATGCCCTCCGTTGAATCGGAAAAACTATGGATGCCGACACTCGCCGTAAGACGCAAAACGAGGTTGTCCAGCACGATCTGGCGGTCCACGGCGGCGCCAATTGCCAGCGCCAAAGCGCGCGCCCGTTCGGTCGCAGCGGATGCGCTGGTGCCCAGCCGCGGCAACAATACCACGAATTCGTCGCCCCCCAGCCGCGCAACCGTATCCCCCTGGCGAAGCCCCAGGCGAAGACGCTTGGCCACAGTGGTGAGAACCTGGTCTCCCACGGCATGGCCGTAGGCATCGTTAATGGCTTTAAACCGGTCCAGGTCGATGAACAGCAAGGCGCCGAAATCATCCGGGCGGGATTCCGCCACGGCCTGCGCGATCTTCTGCTTTAGCATCTGCCGGTTGGGCAAGCCGGTGAGTTGATCGTAAAAGGCAAGCCGGTGAATCTCCCGCTGTGCCGATTGTTTTTCAGTAATATCCGCCCAGGCGCCGACGATCCGCGCCGGCGTATTCCCGCGCGCGGGTCGATACGTCATTTCGCTTTGAATACAGCGATATCCGCCTTGCTTGTCGACGAGCCGGTATTGATAGACCGCTCGGCCCGCCTCAGCGACATGCTGAAATTTCTGCTGCACATCTGCCATATCGTCGGGGTGAACATGGGCCTGCCACCATCCCTCCTGCTTAGTCTCCTCGAGCGGATAGCCCAGCACGCGCTCGAAGTTCTGGGTCATTTCTACGGTCTGCCAAATTCCATCATGGCATTCCAAGGCAAACAGCACGGTGGGGCTGGATTCCAGCAGATCGGCAAGCCGCGCATCACTGGCTTGTTGCTGGGCCAGCGCCACGTTTCGTTCATTGCGGTTTCGGATCATGCTGATCCCGTTGACGATGTCGCGCGCCAGCCCGGTCAGGAGCTGCTCCTCCTCGACATCGAAAGACGGCTCGTCCCTCAGGCCGGCCATTTCCCGCGCGGCATTATAGAGAGAAAACACGCCGAGTACCGCGCCGTCCGCGGTTCTGAGCGGCACGGCGATGCAGGAGCGGAATGCCTCGAATACTGGATATTCCCGGAAAGCGCCGAGCTGGGCCGCTCGCGCGATGTCATTGATGACAACCAGCCGGTTCTCGCGCACGGCTGTCCCGGATGCACTCTGGCCGAAAGGCGAATCAGCCCAGGTCATCGGCATCTTTTCGAGCGGGCCAAAATCATATCCCCATTTCGCAACCACACGAATAGTCTGTCTGGCATCCTGTTCGGCAAAGCCGACCCAGGCCGCCGAGTAGCCGCCCTGCGTCACCGCCACGCGGCAAATATCCTGGATGAGCCCAAGCTCCGTCGTGGCGTCGGTCAGAACCTGGTTCGCGCCGACGAGGGTGCGCATGGCGCGGTTGACATAATCCATCTGCAGCCGTCCGCGTTTCAACTCCTCCTCCCTCAATCGTCCGAGGAGGAGCGGCACCAGCTTCGTGACAAGATCTGTGAGAAACTTGAGGTCGGTGGCGGCGATATGGTTTCGCGCGAACCCGACCAGCACGGCGGCACTGCGCGAACCCAGGTTAAGCGGCACCGCAATCTGCCGCCGGATGCCGAGCGCAAAAAACTGCTTTACGTTTTCCGACCGCCCGGCGAGCATATCCTCGGTCACTACGCCGGTATCTATGACTTCCTGCTCGGCAAGGACTCTCAATGTGAGAGGATCGGGTTCTTCGATGGTCGGTCGCGCGATAAGTTTGGCGATCGCGTCCGCCATATTCGGTTGCAGCGCCACTCCCGCCGTGACGGTGAATTGCGTCCGATTTTCCAGCTGTTGTGGCACCAGGCAGTAGGCCGCCCCGACCCGTTCGCCGGCGCGCCGCAGCACGGTCTCCAGCGCGGCTTGAAAATCGCGGGCTTCCGCGATGGCGCCGTTAAGCTCCTGCTGGAACAGCAGATCGGAGAGCTGCCGCCTCGCGTCCAGCTCGCGCATCACCGCCCGGGAAAACTCGCGTAACGTGTCGATCTCGTGCGCCGATACATCCGCGCGCGCGCGGCGGTCCATGATGCAGACGGTGCCGATGCGAAAACCATCTGGCGTGATCAATGGCGCGGCGGCGTAGAACCGGGCGGCAACCGGGCCGCTGACCAACGCGGTGCTTTGAAACCTAGGGTCTTGTGAGGCATCGGGGACGATGAAGACGTCGCTGCCGCCAATGGCATATTGGCAAAGGCTCTCAGCCCGGGGAATGAAACAAGGGTCCAGCCCGAGGCTCGATTTGACCAACACCTGGGTTTCGCCGACGAAGCAGATTTCCACGATTGGCACCCGAAGAAGTGCCGCCAGGCATTCAATATAGCCGTCGAACGCGTTTTCGGGTTCGGTGTTAAAAACCCCATAGGTCTGCAACGCCTGCAGACGCTGCTGCTCCAGATCGTCGCCGCTTTCGCCGCCGTGCAACGCGATGAAATGAGTCATTTCCAAATGATACGCAGGTTCCAAGGAATAGGCACACGATATTACAACTCTGAGTTAATCACGCGTATTCCGCAAGCGGAAACCTGAATTTCGACGCCAATGTGAAGATTGGCTGTGAAACGAGGTCGCGGAAAGCCGCGGCGACCTGAGCCCTTTCGGCTATTAAGCATTGAAATATCTACAAATCAATGGAATGCGCCGTGTACACATCCGCTTCAAAACGCTCGATCGGCAATGGCCGGCCGAACAGATAACCCTGATAGATCGTACAGCCATTGGCGGCGAGGAAGGCCCGCTGCTCCTCCGTCTCCACGCCCTCCGCGATCACGTTGAGTTGCAGCTTGTTCGCAAGATCGATGATAATACAGGCAATAGTAGAGCTGTTCTCATCAGTCAGCACGGAGTGAACAAAGCTGCGATCGATCTTTAGCTCGTCGAGTGGCATGCGCTGTAGATAGGCAAGCGACGAATAGCCGGTGCCGAAGTCATCCAGCGAAAAACGAACGCCGCGGGCTTTGAGCAGGTTCATTTTCTCGACGATATCCTCCATCGCCTCCGCGAACAGGCTTTCCGTCACCTCCAGAAGCAGTTTGGTGGGGTCGGCCCCCGTCTCCTCGATCGCCGCCAGCACCTGTGCGACGAAATCAGGCTCACGAAACTGGCGGATGCTGATATTGACGGAAAGCTGGAGTTGCGAGAGCAGCTTGTCCTGCGCCCAGGCGACCAACTGCCGGCATGCCTCATGCAGCACCCAGCGACCCAGCGGCAGAATCATACCGCTCGATTCTGCCAACGGAATAAAAGTACCAGGCAGGATCAGGCCGCGCCTTGGGTGGTTCCAGCGCAGCAGCACCTCCGCGCCGACGATATCGCCCGAACCTACGACCTGTTTCTGAAAATGCAGCACCATTTCGCCCTGGTCCACGCCCTGGCGCAGGTCATTCTCGAGGACAAGCCGTTCCTCTACCGCCGTCTGCATGCTGACATCGAAGAACCGCAGCGTGTTGCGGCACTTCGCCTTGGCCTGGTACATCGCAAGATCGGCTTGCCGAAGCAGGCCGTCCACACCCTGCTCGCCCGCACCGAACATCGCGATTCCGATGCTCGCGGTGCAGCAATATTTCGCACCGTTCAGTATATAGGGAGTGGCCAACAGCGCCAGAAGCTTCTCGCCTATCTTCTCGGCCGCAATCGCCGCGTTGCGAATGTCTTCCGGCAAGTCTTCCAACATGATCAGATATTCATCACCCCCGAGCCGCGCGACCGTATCTGAACTTCCGACAGCGTGGCGGAGCCGCTTCGCGACCTGCTGGAGCAACATATCGCCCATCTCATGGCCCAGCGTATCATTCAGCAATTTGAAATGATCGAGATCCAGAAACAACAACGCGCCCTGCCGTCTTGTCCGCAGGCTGACCAGCAAAGCTTTTTGCAACTGCTCACGGAACAGTCTGCGGTTGGGCAGTTCCGTCAACGGATCGTAAAATGCCAGCTGGTAAATACGCTCTTCGGCAATTTTGGTCTGGGTCAGATCAGTATTCGTCCCCGAGATGCGGATCGGCTCACCCAACGCATCGCGCAGGATGAAGGCACGTGAGAGGACCGGCACATACTCGCCCGATTTATGGTGCAGCCGGTATTCGATCTCATAGGCCGTCAGCCCATCATTCAAGGCCTGGTTAAATAATGCCATTACCCGTGCGTAGTCATTTGGATGCAACAACTCGGTCCAAAGCAGTGGTTCGGGCTGCACCTCGTTCGGTTCACGGCCCACCATCTGCCACCAGCGGGGGGAATAATACGCGCTGCCGGCTACCAGATCGAGGTCCCATGGCGCATCATTCGACCCCTGCAGGACCAGACGCAGGCGCTCCTCGGATTTCTGGACCGCGCGTTCGGCCAGTTTCAACTCGGTAATATCGATAAAGCTGACGACAACTTCGGCAATCTCGCCCGTTTCATCATGGACGGGATGTGCGTTGCACATCACCCATGCGACATCCCTGCCGCCGTTGCGTTGGACGCCGACGACGGCATTCCGGAGGAAATCGCCCGTTTTAACGGCACGCGCATATGGATATTCCTCGGCCGGCATGGGCGTGCCATCCTCGCGAATGAAGTCCCATTGCGGGTCTTTTTTGAACTCACCCACGAGGTCCTCATACGGCACGCCGAGCAGCAGAGCGGCCGTTTGGTTCGCCTGAAGGATGTCGCCCGCTGCGTTATGAATGACGATTCCGGCCTCGACGAAATCCAGCAACGATTGGTGGCGCTGTAGATTGGCCGACAGCGCCGCCTCGGCATTTTTGCGCGCCGTAATATCGCAGACGATCCCGATATAATGCGTGAGCTGGCCACCCAGTCCAAAAAACGGCAGGATGGTAAGAAAATTCCAGAATTTCTCACCATTTTTCTTGTAGTTTAAAATCTCGGCCGAAAAAATCCTGCCATCGTCAAGCGCCTTGCCAATGGCCTGCACCACTTTTTGATCGGTCTCCGCCCCCTGCATGAAACGACAGGACTTGCCGAAAATATCCTTTCCGACAAAGCCGGTAATCTCCGTGAAAGCAAGATTGCAGAACTCCAGCCGCCGGTCAGCCCGCGCGATCAGCACACCTTCGGAGACGAAGGCAACGGCACGCAGCAACACCGCGGGCAATGCCCGGCCAATGTTAAGCTCCGTATTCATCCGCCAAACCTAAGAATCGCCAACCTGAGTACAAAGGCACCACCACATCGGAGCTTTCCGGTTTCAACGCATCGTGGCAGACAGTCGGGGTACGCCGCAACTCTCATCGTTCGGGCGAGATTCTACCTGACATTTACGGTATCTGGACCGGGCGACCTGACAAAAAACGGCGCATCCTCAGTTTGGCGATAATTTAATCCGCGCTGCGGGAAACAGCTAAAAATTATGCAACAAACGCATCACTTAGCGCCATGTATCGCCGTCCACCCCCTAGCTGCGTCATATTTTGCCAAAAATCCTATGGCATATCGCTTGCTAGACGCCTTTCAGCACATTGATTTTGAAGGGCGGAAAAACATGAGCGAAGTCACCGGCAAGAATTTGGGCTCGGACGGTTTGGAGGCTCTGGGCTACAAGCAGGAATTGAGGCGCGAATTGGGGCCTTTTGCCTCCTTCGCCTCGGGTTTCTCCTTCGTCTCCATTCTCACCACCGTTTTCGAGCTGTTCGCCTTCGGCTTCGGCCTGGGCGGTCCGGCGTTTTTCTGGACCTGGCCGATCGTCTTCATCGGCCAGTTCTGCGTCGCGCTCTGTTTCGCCGAACTCTCTGTGCGGTTCCCCGTCGCCGGCGCCATTTATCAATGGTCCCGCCGGGTTTCGACGGACCCGCTGGGCTGGTTCGCGGGCTGGTATATGCTCATCGGCTATATCGTGTCGGTCTCAGCCATCGCCATTGCCATGCAGCTCGCATTGCCCGGCGTCTGGTCCGGCTTCCAGCTGGTCGGCGGCAATTCCTCCCCCACCTCGGTTACTGGCGGGGAAAACGCCATCGTGCTCGGCACCATCGTCATCCTCATCTGCGGGTTCATCTCCGCCTTCGGCATCAAGCGTCTGGCGACCCTCACGGTCATCGGCGTCTCGACTGAAATCGTGGGCGTGGTCCTGCTCATCATCATCCTCTTCACCCACCCGGCGCGCGGCCCCTCGGTCGTGCTGACCACCGGCGGGGTGCAGGGCAGCGGCAGCTATATCTGGCCGTTCCTCGCCTCCATGCTGATGGCGACCTATGTGATGTACGGCTTCGACTCCGCGGCCGAACTCTCCGAGGAAACCCGTGATCCGCGCCGCACGGCACCTTCCGCCATTACACGCTGCATGCTGGTCTCGGCTATCGGCGGCGGGCTGGTGCTGCTCGGCGCGCTGATGGCCTCGCCCAGCCTGACCGACGGCAATCTCGCCAATAACGGTATTGCCTATGTGCTCACCGCGCAGGCCGGCAATGTGGTCGGGCGGATCATGCTGGCGATCGTCGCGGTTTCCATCTTCTCCGCGGCGTTGGCGATCACGGCCTCTGCCGCGCGCGTGATGTTCTCCATGGCGCGCGACGGCCGCCTGCCTTTCTCCAAGGCGCTCGCAAAAGTCTCCCCGCGTACCGGCACGCCGCTGATGCCGAGCTTCGCCGTCTGCGCCATCGCCATCGGCATTCTGCTGCTCGGCCTGGGCTCCTCCAGCGTATTCGGGGATATCACCAGCGTGGCGGTGGTGATCGTGTATCTAGCTTATCTGCTGGTCACCGTGCCGCTGCTCATTCAGCGCCTGCGCGGCAATCCGGATTACTCCGGCGCCGCACCGCTGCCGGGCTATTTCACCCTCGGGCGCTGGGGCCTGCCGATCAACATCGTGGCCGTCGTGTTTGGCGCGGTGCTGTTGATCGATGTCGGCTGGCCGCGCGCGGAAATCTATAACGCCAATAACGGCCCGTGGGAGATGACGTGGTTCGCGCCACTCTTCATCCTCGCTGCCACCGTCATCGGCATCATTGCCTACCCCATCATGCGCAAACAGGCTGCTTCCAAAGCTGCACTCGGCGCTGCGGCGGAATAACAGCGTGCTGAATCTGGATAACCTCTCGCCCGAGGAATACCGGGCGCGCTACGAGGCATTGCAGGAGGCCGCGCGGGCGCGCGCGGCCTCTGCCCCCGTCATTCCCGAAATCCCGCCGCTGGACGAGGCGGCAATCATCAAATCAGACTCCATCCCCGCCGGATCCTACGTGGCACTCCGGCTGAAGCGCTTCGATGTCATCCGCATCACCAACCCGGCCGGCACGCCAGGCGCGGCGCTTTTCCTTTGGAATGCCGATGATTTCTCCGAGCGCTATAATGCCGGAGACACCGTGAAACTCCAATGGACGACCAACCTGACAACCGGGCGCGTGCTGTTCTCCGATATGGGCCGCGTGCTTGCCTCCATTACCGCCGATACCGGGGCGGGACATGACAGCATCATCGGCCCCAACACCCCGGCACAGGCCGGCGATGGCCGCAACGGGCGGGATAATCTGCGCCTCGCCGCCGCCAAATTCGGGTTGACCCGGCGGGATCTCGGCCCAGCGCTCAGCCTGTTTTCCAAAATCGGCACGGATGAGGCGGGCCGCTTCCACTATCATGGCGCGCCGCCGCCCGGCGCCATGGTGGAATTGCGCGCTGAGCAAAACCTGCTGGTCGCCCTATCCAACACACCCCACGCGCTCAGCCCCGTCACCACGGCAACGGGGCCTATCGACATCGCCATCACCCACGCCCCACCGAAAACGGGGGATTTATGCCGCAGCTTCACTGAGGAAGCCGTGCGTGGATTCACCAATACCGATGAGCTGTTTGCACAATGACGATCCTCTCCGAAATCACGGTTCCCGCTCGCGCGCCGTATTCGGCCACGCTGAAAGCAGGGCAGACCATGCGCATCATCGACCTGGAGAGCCAGCAGGCGGTGGATGCGCTGTTCTATAACCCGCACGATCTCTCGGAACGATATTCCGCGCAGGATACGCTGGCCGCTCAAGCCGCCGAAGGCGGTACTTTTTATCTGCAGACCGGCTCGGTCCTGCGCTCAAACGAGGGCAGGCCCATGATCACCATCACCGCCGATACCTGCAGCTTTCATGACACCAATGCTGGCGCCTGCTCCTGCGAATCAAACACCGTGCGCTTCGGCCACGAAACGCGCTTCATGCATGCATGTCGTGAGAATTTTCTGGTCGAACTCGGCAAATACGGGCTCGGCAAGCGCGACCTCGTCTCCAACGTGAATTTCTTCATGAACGTGCCGATCCGCCCGAATGGCGAGCTGACCGTCGATGACGGCGTCTCCGAACCCGGGGGCTATGTCGATTTGCGCGCGGAGATGGACGTGCTGGTTCTCATCTCCAACTGCCCGCAGGTAAACAACCCCTGCAATGGCTTCAAGCCGACCCCGATCCGTATTCTGATTTCCGAATAAACGCGCTACAGCGCAGGGCTTTACTGAATATGTTCACAAAAATTCTGATCGCCAATCGCGGCGAAATTCTGGTCCGGATCTGCCGCACGCTGAAGGCGATGAACATCGCCTCCGTGGCGGTGTATTCCGATGCAGATCGCTTCTCCCCCGGCGTTCTGGCTGCGGATGAGGCGGTGCATATCGGCGGCGCGGCGGCGGCGGAGAGCTATCTCAACATGGATGCCATCATCGCCGCCTGCAAAAAAACCGGGGCGCAGGCGGTGCATCCGGGTTACGGCTTCCTCTCCGAGCGCGTGGAATTCGCCGAGCGCCTGGCCAAAGCGGGTATCGCTTTCATCGGCCCTGGCCCCGTGCATTTAAAAGATTTCGGCCTCAAGCACACCGCGCGCGCATTGGCGGAAAAAGCCGGCGTGCCCATGCTGCCCGGCTCCGGCCTGATCGCGACGACGAAAGAAGCACTCGCAGAGGCCGCGCGCATCACCTACCCCGTCATGCTGAAAAGCTCGGCGGGCGGCGGCGGCATCGGCATGGTGCTCTGCCATAACGACACCGAGCTGGCCGAAAAATTCGAGAGCATCGGTCGGCTGGCCGCCAATAATTTCGGCAATGCCGCGCTGTTTCTTGAAAAATACGTTTCCTCCGCGCGGCATATCGAAGTGCAGATTTTCGGTGACGGAAAGGGGAATGTCGTGGCGCTGGGGGCGCGCGATTGTTCATTACAACGTCGAAATCAAAAAGTTATTGAGGAGACGCCTGCACCAAATATCTCATCTGAAACGCTGCAGCAACTGCAATCCGCCGCTATCGCGCTCGCGTCCTCAGTCGCTTACGCTTCGGCTGGGACGGTGGAATTCGTCTATGATGCGGATGCCGGGAAATTCTACTTTCTGGAGGTCAACACGCGGCTGCAGGTAGAGCATGGTGTCACCGAAGCCGTGTTCGGTGTGGATCTTGTCGAATGGATGATTCGTCAGGCGGCAGGAGAATTTTCGTTGCCTGCGCAGGCCTCGCTCGTCAGCAAAGGGGCTGCCATCGAGGCGCGGATCTACGCCGAAATTCCTGGCGAGGATTTCCGCCCAGCCAGCGGCACCATCTCTAATTTCACCCCGCCGCCCGGCCTCAGGATCGATACATGGGTGGAGACCGGCACGACCGTCTCCCCGTTCTACGATCCGATGATCGCCAAATTCATCGCAACAGGGGCCACGCGCGATGCCGCGATCGACAATCTGCGCGCGGGGCTGAAGGCGTCGGATATCAGCGGTATCGAGACCAATGCCGATTACTGCCTTGAGATCCTCAACCTGCCGGATTTCCGCGCCGGCACCATGACCACGCGCACGCTGGCGGGATTCGCCTATCAGCCGCGCAGCATCGCGGTGCTGGATGGCGGCGCGCAATCCTCGCTGCAATCTCTCCCCGGCCGGCTTGGCTTCTGGGAGGTCGGCATTCCGCCAAGCGGCCCGATGGACGATAAGAGTTTCACCCATGCGAACGCCCTGCTGGGCAACCCGCCGGGCACGACGGCGCTGGAACTCACCCTCACCGGCCCAACGTTGAAGTTTTTCAGCGATACCACCATCGCCCTCACCGGTGCCGCCATGGAAGCGATGCTGGATGACATGCCGCTCCCGCTGAACACGCCGGTGGCCGTGCAGGCGGAACAGCTACTCGCGCTGGGGGGCATCACCGGCCCCGGCCAGCGCAGCTATCTTGCGGTCGCAGGCGGGTTCAAAGCACCCGAATATCTCGGTTCCACAGCCACCTTCACCCTTGGCGGTTTCGGCGGCCATACCGGCGGCGCCTTGCGCGCAGGCGACACGCTGCGCCTCGCCGGCCTGCCTGTGAGCGCGCCCGCCTCACCCGAACCGGCTGAGCTGACCCATGACTGGCAACTCGCCGTCCGCTACGGCCCGCATGGCGCGCCGGATTTCTTCCAGGATGCCGACATCGAGACGATCTTTGGCGCCAGCTATGAAGTCCACCACAACTCAGCCCGCACCGGCATCCGCCTCATCGGCCCGAAACCAGCCTGGGCGCGCAAAGATGGCGGCGAGGCCGGGCTGCACCCCTCCAATATTCACGACAATGCCTATGCCGTGGGCGCAATCGACTTCACCGGCGACATGCCGATCCTGCTTGGGCCGGACGGTCCCTCCCTCGGCGGCTTCGTCTGCCCGGCGGTCGTCACCAAAGCCGACCTCTGGAAAATGGGCCAGCTTAAACCCGGCGACCGCGTGCGCTTCATCCGCGCGGATGCCGAGCCGGCGATCCTGACCACCGGGCCGGAGATCACCATTCGCCGCGCGGGCGATGAGGATATTCTCATCGAATTTGGCGAGATGAAGCTGGATTTTGAGCTTCGCCTGCGCGTGCAGGCGCTGCGCGATGCGTTGGGCGCCAAAAACATTCCCGGCATCATCGACCTCACGCCCGGCATCCGCTCCCTGCAAATCCATTTCGATGTCTCGCGCATCTCCCGGGACGCCGTGCTGGCGGCGGTGCACGCGATTCTGCCCACACTCCCGCCGCCCGAAGACATGGTTGTAACAAGCCGCACGATCTACCTGCCGCTCTCCTGGAACGACCCGCAGATCCAGCTTGCGATGCGCAAATATCAGGAGACCACGCGACCCAACGCACCATGGTGCCCGGATAATATTGAGTTCATCCGCCGCATTAATGGGCTCAATTCCATAGCAGACGTAAAACGCATCATTTTCGATGCCGCCTATGTCGTGCTCGGCCTGGGCGATGTGTATCTCGGCGCGCCGGTCGCGACACCGTATGACCCCCGCCACCGTCTGGTCACGACCAAATACAACCCGGCACGGCCGTGGACGCCGCAGAACGCGGTCGGCATCGGCGGGGCCTATATGTGCATTTACGGCATGGAGGGCCCGGGCGGCTACCAGCTCTTTGGCCGCACGTTGCAGGTCTGGAACACGCATCGCGAAACGCCGCCCTTCGAGCCTGGACATCCCTGGCTATTACGCCATTTCGACCAGATACGGTTCTTTGAAGTCTCCAATGACGAGCTCGATGAGGCCCGCGCCCAATTCCTGCATGGCAAATACCCGCTTCGCATCGAGGAACAAAAATTCTCGCTCGCTGCGTACCGCCAATTCTGCGCCGCAAATGCCAGCTCCATCGACGCCTTCCAGAGCACCCAACGCGCCGCCTTTACCGCCGAGCGCGCGGACTGGGCGGCAAAAGGGCTGAACACGTTTGAAGAGCAGGAGGCTGAGCCGCCACCCGAAGAGGCGCCGCTGCCCCACGGCACGCGCGGTATTTCCGCCCCCGTGCCTGGCAGCATCTGGCAGGTGCTTGTAGCAGCTGGGGACGAAATTCGCGCTGGAGACCCTGTGATGATCATTGAATCCATGAAAATGGAGGTGCAGGTCCGCAGCCCAGCCTCCGGCATCGTGCAGAGCCTGGCCGCCACGAAGGGGCAGGTTGTGCGCGCCGGGCAAAGGCTGGGGGTGGTCGCGCCATGATCCCCGACCCGCTGGAAATCGCCGCGATCCACGCCGCTTACCGCGCAGGCACCCTCACGCCCGTCGCGCTGGTCACCGCGCTGCTGGACCGGATGGACCGCTATCCGGACAAGGCCGTCTTCATCTCTCGCCCCGCCGCGAATGCCGTCATTGCCGAGGCCACGGCACTCAACCTTTCAGAGCTGAACGAAAAATCGCTCTTCGGTATTCCCTTCGTGGTGAAGGATAATATCGATGTCGCAGGCATGCCCACGACCGCCGCCTGCCCCGAATTTGCCTATACCCCGGCGCTGGATGCGGTTTGCGTGGCGCGGCTGCGCGCGGCAGGCGCCATTCTGCTCGGCAAGACCAATCTCGACCAGTTCGCCACCGGGCTGAACGGCACGCGCTCGCCCTATGGCGCGCCGCGCAGCGTGTTCGATGCAAATTACATCTCCGGCGGGTCCTCCTCCGGCTCCGCCGTTGCGGCGGGCGCCGGGCTGGCGGTATTCTCCCTCGGCACGGATACGGCAGGCTCCGGCCGGGTTCCTGCCGCCTTCAACAATCTTATCGGTCTGAAGCCCTCGATCGGCCGCATTCCCGCCACCGGCGTTGTGCCAGCCTGCAAAAGCCTCGACTGTGTCAGCGTCTTTGCCAATTGCGCGGCGGACGCGCTGACCGTGCTGCATGCCGCCGAAGGTTATGATGCGGGCGATGCCTATTCCCGCATGGCCACCAACGCCGCGTTGCCCGCTTTGCCCCGCGCCGGCATATTGCGCGCCGAGGACCGGGATTTCGCGGACGATTCAGAAACGGCCGTGCTTTATGAAAAGGCACTCGAAGCCGCCGCATCGCTCGGCTGGGAGTTGGTAGAGTTCAACTACGCGCCGTTCCGCGAGATCGCCGGTGCACTCTATGGCAGCGCCTATGTCGCCGAACGCCTGGCCGCGATCCGTCCATTTTTTGAGGCGATGCCGGATGCCATCCATCCGGTGGTGCGCAGCATCGTCGAGGGGGCGACGAAATTCTCCGCCGCCGATGTTTTCGCGGATATCTACCGCGTCAAGGCGCTCATGGCCGAGGCACGGGCGCAGATGGCCAATATGGATATCCTGCTCCTGCCCACTGCACCCACGATCTTCACCGTGGAAGCCATGCTGGCAGAGCCCATCGCCCGCAATGCAAAACTTGGCCTCTACACCAATTTCGTGAACTTCATGGATCTCGCGGGGATCGCACTTCCCGCCGGGTTTCGCCCGGACGGTCTGCCCTTCGGTGTGACGCTGATCGGTCCATGTTTTTCTGAAGATGCTTTGGCGGCGCTGGCCGACAGCCTGCACGTCGCCCTCGGCGCAGGGGCGGGCAGGACCCGCGCCATTCCGAAAACGACGCTGTCTCCACCAGCACCCGAGGCCACTATCGTCGTGGCGGGCGCGCATCTCTCGGGCATGGTGCTGAACCATGAGTTGGTCACGCTCGGCGCAAAGCTGGTCGCGGCGACCACCACCACACCGGACTACAAGCTGTTTGCACTCGCCACCACGCCGCCCAAGCCCGGCCTCGTCCATACGCCCGGCTTTTCCGGTACTGGCATTGCGGTTGAGCTTTGGTCCATCTCGGCGGAAAGTTTGGGCCGCTTTCTCGCGGGCCTGCCCGCCCCTATGGGCATCGGCAAGGTCACGCTGGCCGACGGCAGCACCCATCCCGGTTTTCTTTGTGAAGCGCATGCGCTGGAGGGCGCCGAGGACATCACCGCCCATGGCGGATGGCGCGCCTATCGCGCCCATCTGTAACGCAGCGCAGGAGATTGCGCAGCCAACGCCATAGCCTGTAACCACGCGGCATGGACATTCAACGGGCCGAGTCCCCCGAAACGCTGATGGCGGGCGCCGATCCGCATACCGTGCTGCACACGGTATTCGGGCTTCCCGGCTTCCGCGGCCAGCAGGCGGATGTGGTCGAACATGTCATGGCGGGCGGCGATGCCATTGTGCTGATGCCGACCGGCGGCGGTAAATCGCTCTGCTACCAGCTTCCCTCGCTTTGCCGCCCCGGCACCGGCATCATCGTCTCGCCACTCATTGCGCTGATGCGCAACCAGGTCGCCGCGATGCGTCAGCTCGGCCTGAACGCCGCAGCCATGAACTCCAGCCTTAGCCCCGCCGAACGCAGCGCCGTGCGGGCGGATTTGAGAGCGGGGCGGCTGGACCTGCTTTATGTCGCGCCCGAACGGCTGATGATGCCGGATTTTCTGGAAATGCTGGACGAAGCGCATATCGCGCTCTTTGCCATCGACGAGGCCCATTGCGTCAGCCAATGGGGCCATGACTTCCGCCCGGAATATCTCCAACTTGCAGGTCTCGCCCAGCGCTATCCGGGCGTGCCGCGCATCGCCCTTACGGCCACGGCGGATATGCAGTCGCGCGAGGAAATCCGCAGGCGGCTCTGCCTGGACGATGCGCGCATGTTCCTGGCGAGCTTCGACCGGCCGAATATCCGCTACGCCATCGTCCCCAAAGCGGCGCCGCAGCGTCAGCTTCTCACCTTCTTGAAAGCGCATCAGGGCGAGAGCGGCATTGTCTATTGCCTGAGCCGCGCCACGGTTGAGCAAACCGCCGCCTTCCTGCAAACCAGCGGCATCAACGCCCTGCCTTACCATGCCAAGCTGGACCCGGAGGTCCGCTCCCGCCATCAGGACGCGTTTCTGGCCGAGGAGGGCCTTGTTCTGGTCGCGACCATCGCCTTCGGCATGGGCATCGACAAACCCGATGTCCGCTTCGTGGTGCATCTGGACCTGCCCGGCAGCCTGGAAGCTTTCTACCAGGAGACGGGGCGCGCGGGGCGCGACGGCATGCCCGCCGAAACGCTGCTGCTCTACGGCATGCAGGACATCGTCTTTCGCCGCCACATGATCGACCAGACCAACGCGCCGGACGATGTGAAACGCGTGGAGCACACCAAGCTCGACGCGCTGCTGGGCGTTTGCGAAACCGCTGCCTGCCGCCGCCAGACGATCCTCGCGCATTTCGGCGAGACCATGGGGGAGCCTTGCGGCAATTGCGACACCTGTCTGCAACCCGCCGAAACCTGGGACGCGACAACCGCCGCGCGCAAGGCGCTCTCCGCTTTGCTGCGCACCGGGCAGAGTTTCGGGGCGGGGCATCTGATCGACGTGCTTTTGGGCGTCTCCACCGATAAGATCACCCGCTTCGGCCATGAGAAGCTGCCCACCTTCGGCGTCGGCAAGGAGTTGGACCGTAAGGGCTGGGGCTCGGTTTTCCGCCAGCTTATTGTGCGCGGCTTCATCGAGGTCGACCATGACGCCTTCGGTGCGCTGCGGATGACAAAGCGCGCCGAGCCGATCTTGCGCGGCCAGGAGCCGGTGCATTTGCGGCGGGACCGTACGCCGACTGCCTCGGCGAGCGTGATGAAAAAAAAGAACGATCACGCGATGCTGGGCGCAGGCGATTCAGCCCTTTTCGACGCCCTGCGCGCGGAACGTTCCCGCCTGGCGCGCGAACAGAACGTGCCGGCCTATGTCATTTTCCACGACGCGACTCTGGCCGCCATCGCCACCGCCCGTCCTGCTTCGTTGGACGCGTTAGGCGAAATCCCCGGCATGGGCCGGACCAAGGTGGAACGCTACGGTGCCACCGTGCTGGCTGCTGTGGCTGCCGCCAAAAGTTAGAGACTGTTTCAAAAGTCTCTGAATTTTAGCAAAAATCGGATCGCTTTAGAGTGCAATGACATTAAGATGAACCGCTCACGGTTCAAATTAATGTCTGAATCGTCCTCTAAGCTGTGATTTATAGGCGGATTCAGACATTCGGCTCTAGGGTTTCGGAATTGCCCGAGCCTAAAGCGCCTCGGACGAAGCGACTACGGGCCGGCTCTCCCGGGACCCGCGCATTCTCTTGTCCGGCGTTTGCGGATCGCCTGGGGAGATTTCGATATAATCGTCATAAACAGCCAGAATCGTCCCCACAAAAGGAAAATCGCCCAGCGCATCCGGTACACGATAGCTTACCGTATCGCCGGGCTTGAAGCTGGCGGGATCGAAATTGAACGAAATCGGGCAGGCCTCGCCCTCTGTGCCCATGTTATGCATGGAGTCTCCCTTATATGAACCGCTTGGAGGACGATGATTAACGCACGCGCTCCGGCGATGCCAGCATGCGCAATATGTCCGTGGTAACATCCGAGGCCGTGCCATGCGCGGCATTTGCCTGCACATCCTGCGGCCCGGCGGCGTGTTCCGAGAATACGCGGCCACCCACGGTTACCACCAGCGCGGGATTACGCGAGGCACGGCGCGCAAGGCGGATGGTTTCAGCCAGGCGCGGCAGCCAATGCTCGCGCCGCAGCGCGACGCTGAGCGAAACGTCCAGCACATCGAACCATCCGCCGGTGAGGATTTTCCGCAGCGCCGCATCATCCCGCGGGAATTCGGCCTGGGGCGACCATCCTTCATACCACATCGCCTCGGAATCCAGCGCCGCACCGAGGCCGTGCAACTCGCCCGGCAACGGCACCACCAGCACGGCGGGCGGAAGCGCCTGCATGGGCAGCGGGGGGAGTGAATCCGCCGCCAGCAGCCGCACGGCGGTCTGCAAATGGCTGAGACCAATGGTCAGATCGAATTCGCTGCACACATCCTGCCGCCACAAATCGCCAAGACGGCGGGCGGCCGGCTCCAGCAAGCGGGTATAAAGCGGCAGCGGCGAGTTTCCATCACCGAGCTGTTCATGAATAAGGTCCAACGCCGCCGAAGAATCCGACGCCAGGAGAAGATCGGCCAGCTCCTCGACCCGCGAATCCCGGACTACGGCACGCCGTGCGATAAGTTCAGGGATCACCGCGGTGTGGATCAACCCCTCCAGAAGCGAACCACCAGGGGCCGACGGCGCAGAATTATGCAGCAGGCCCGGCTGCCGCGGCGTTTCCACATTCCGGCTAAGGGTCGCGAGGAGGGCAACGGCGCTCTCTGGGTGCCGTCTCAGCTCCTTCAGCGTTTCGAGCTTCGGATACACAATATCATGCCGCCAGATACTGGCGTCGGTATCACGCGTCGCGAGCTTCATGCTCCAATCGCCGAAAACACGCGCGGGGATGGGACGGCGGCTTAAAATCTGAATATCCGTATGCCGCGTGTCCGACTGGATCGTCTCCATGACCCGGAACACGCTTTCCTGCGGGCCCTCCAGCCATTGGTAGAAGTGCGGATGGTCGTAGACGATGAGGCCGGTGATCGCCTCTCGGCGGTTACGGGCCTGCGCACCCTGCAACAATGCCTGAAGCTCAACCTGCCCTAACGGCGCGACGGCAAGGCTGCGATAGACCAATGTTAATAAGGATGTCTCCGGCGCCGGACGCAAATGAGATGCCTCGAACCTCTCCTGCCGTGCCGAAAGCTGCGCCTGGGACATAGCCGCCCACCCCTTTTTTCTAAGCCGAGCGTGACGAGGCACAACATAAGCCGGAGCGTAACATATGCTCGCGGAACCGCGCTTCCTTCTTGACCACCCCGCCCGAGCTTCACGACCACAGGATCGCAAAAGCCCAAAGCAAGCGGATGCTAAAACGAATTAATCACGCGTCAAGAGGTTTCAGCATTCAAGCGAAGAAAACGCGTCTGAAAAGATTTCCACATGGTGCGGCGCAACAATTTAAAAGTTCGTTCATGAAAAGATAACGGTCCAATTAAACCAAAGAAAATCATAGAGTTCTAACAATTAATTCTAAAATTGAAAAAATTTTTTTCATCTGTTGCGGCATTCGTTACTGCCGCTGACCGGTTAATTTGAGATGATCGATCATATCAACAAATCATCTTTCTTTCTCTCTCCCGGCTCTGGCCTCAGGCCGTAGGGGACCATCAGGCGCCATACATGATCGGGAATCATGAATTTCATGCGACGTTTTTCGGCACGGCGTAAATGCAGCACGGTTTCGGCGGCCTTCATTTCCACCCGCGCGCGCGCGAATTCCAGCCCGCGCGGCCCAACACGCGGCATCAGCCAGCCCACCACATGGCGCAGGAAATTCGGCATGCGCCGAAGCGGCAAGCCGCCGGCCGCCAGCTCCGTATTCTTGATAAACCCTTTTACCGCGCCGGCGCGTTTGCCAGCACTGCGCACTGGCATCAGCCGGACTTCATCGCCCAGCAGACGCACCAATTCCTCACCGCGTTCATTGCGGATCAAAAGCCATTGCGTCCCCTCCCCCGCCATGTACCCCACGGTAATATCCGCGAGAACGTTGGTGTAATCCACGCAGGTACGGCAGGTCATAGGAAAAAAATCCGCAGGCAACTGAGAAATCGGCAGTTGAAGAAATGGGATCTTGCGACGTTTTCCGTCCGAAAAGCGGAGTTCCACATGGTAATCCGCCAGAAATTCCAGATACGTGATGGTCTCGGGCGCATCGGAAAGCAATGAGAGAAAATGATGAAAATTCTCGGTCGTGGTGTTATCCGAACATGGCGTGCCGATGACGTAAAGCCGCTCGAAGCCCAGTTCGCGTTCGAGCGCGCGCAAGGCATAAACCTGGCAGGGAATGCCGATGACGGCCAAACGTTTATAGCCCTTGGCCAGTGCCGGTTCGAGCAAGGCGAGCAACGGTGCGTAACCCATGCGCATCCCCCGCACCTGCGCCATACCCTCCGCCTTGGTCACCAGTACGGGCATGGGCCGCCAGCGGTCCTCCGGGTCCGGCGCCATGGTCAGCACAGCGTCCACCGCGCCGCCCAGCAACAGTTTTTCCCCGATTTTTGTAACAATCCCTGTCCATTGCGCGCCATCGCTGGGCGCCTCCAGCGCTGCCCGCACCATGCGCCGGAACGGGCCGAAGAACAGCTCGTCCGGCCGTGCAGCGTTCCGGGCGCGCCCATGCACCTGCGCTTCCCTACGGGGGTAGTCCGGTGCAATAAACTGGCAGGCCTGACCGCATCTCTTGCTATCCTCGGTCCGAGAGATGCCGCAATCGGTACATAGATGCCGCGGCGCCGCCGGCCCCACAGAGGGGGCCCAAACGGGGCTGGTTTCCAGGCTCATGAAGTCCTCCGCTATGGTGCTTTGTTCCTCAGGCTGGACGATATATCCGGCAGGTACAACCCGCCCTCGGCCATTAAAAACGTCCGAATGGCGGCCACTGCCGGCATCATACGCCGCTGGCGAAGATGCACGATGCACCATTGGCGGATGATCGGTAGGCCCTGAACAGGCAGGATGGCGAGGCTGTTTGTCACCAGCGCGGAGTCGATCGTATGGCCGGAAATAAACGCAATTCCGAGCCCTGCGATGACGGCCTGCTTGATCGTTTCATTGCTGCTGATCTGCATCCCGATGCGGGGCGTAATGCCGTGCTCGGCAAAAAACCGCTCCATCAGCCCGCGCGTGCCGCTCCCAGGCTCTCGCACCAGAAAAACCTCTGCCCCCAGCTCCGCTGGCGCGATGGACGCGGCCTGCGCCAGCCTGTGGTCCGGCGGGGCGATGACGACATGCGGATGGTCGCCCATGACGTTGATATCCACGTCCAGTTCATCCGGGGGCCGGCCCATGACTGCAATATCAATCTCGTAACGCTGCAATCCTTCGATCATCTCCGCCCGGTTGCCGACCACGATACGCAGCTCGATACCCGGATGCGCCCGCGCGAAGGCCCCCAGCGCGCGAGGCGCAAAATACTTCGCCGTACTGGTCACCCCCACGGAAACCGTGCCGCGCCGCGTGCCGGCGATGGAGGCCAGCGCCGCGCTGCAATCGGCCAGAATGGTCTCGATCTGCTCCGCCGCCCGCAGCACCTCCGCCCCGGCATCCGTAGGTCGCGTGCCGGCCGCAGAACGTTCCACAAGCGGTAGCCCGGCCTGATCCTGCAGCAGCTGCATTTGCAATGTTACCGCGGGCGGTGAAACATTCAGCCGCTGCGCTGCCGCCGTGAGCGATCCGGTACGGACCACAGCGGCCAGCACCCGCAGCTGCTTGAACGTCACATTGCGCATGTCTTGCTTCATTTTTTCTGAAGCCAACCGTAAAGAGATTCAATTTTACGTGCAAACGCCAGTTATCCGAAAACGGCTTTCAGCAAGGCAATCAACGGTTCCGGCGCAATGCCGAAGCCCAGCATTGGCAAACCCACGACGGCCATGGCCACACGGTTGCCGAACGGCACTGGCGACGTGGCGCCTTCTCCCGGCTTCATCGACATGACCAGAAGGATGTTCAGATAATAGAATAGCCCGATCACGCTGCTGGCGACCATTACCCCCGTGAGACCCCAAAGCTGCGTATGCACGCCCGCCGCCATGATATACATTTTTGCGATAAACCCGATCGCCGGCGGAATCCCGGCCAATGAGAGCAGCACCAGCGTCATCACCCAGGCCAAAACCGGGCGCGTCCAGAACATGCCGCGCAGATCCGCCACGCGATCCATATCGCGCGTCGCATCCGCCTGCGAAAGGACCGAAATGACGCCGAAGGCCGCGATCATGGTGAGCGAATAGGTGACGATGTAGAAGACCACCGCAATGCGGCCGACCGCGCCGGCCGCAAGTATCGCCACCAGTAGATATCCCAGATGCGCGATCGAGGAATATCCCAATATCCGCTTGATATTATCCTGCATTAAAGCAAGCAGATTGCCCGCCAGCATGGATAATATCGCCACCACCGTGACGCCATGCGCCATGCCCGACGGCATCGCCGCACCGTGCAGGGACAGCACCCGCATGACGACCGCCAGCACCGCGATTTTCGCGATCACCGCTACATAGCCGCCGCTTGGCGCAGGTGCGCCGCCATAAATATCAGGAACCCAGATATGGAACGGCACAACCGAGAGCTTGAATCCTGCCGCCACGCCGATCATGGCCAACCCCGCCAGCATCATCGCGTGACTGGCGGCATCCGGCGGCACGAAGGCCAACGCCTGCGCAAAATCCAGGCTTCCGCAATCGAGATCGATCAGGCCAATGCCAAAAAGGAGGAAGCCCGAGGACATGCCAGAGAGAATCAGATATTTCAGCCCCGCCTCCTCGGCTGCAGGGCGGTAGCGCGGATAGGCGATCATCCCGATCATCGCCAGGGTCATGGTCTCCAGACCGAGAAACAGCGCGATGAAATTGGCGGCGGCGGCTAATGCCACCGCGCCCAGCGTGCCGATGAGCAGCAACAGCGAGAATTCCTCCCTCGGCAGCAATGACGTATCACGCCAGTAGAGAGTCGCGATGAACAGTAGCAAAACGGCGCTGACCAGAATGAGCGCGACGAACCCAAGCGACGGCGCATCGAAGGTGAAAAGCCCGGGCGCTACGGCAACCGGGGCACGCATGGCATAAAAAATACTGAGCAACGCCGCCAAAAGCCCGATTTTTGCCGTGGCCGCCGCCCAGAGATGTGAGCGCCGGACTGCCACAACCAGCAACAGCACGCCGACGGCACCGGCCAGAACCTCCAGTGGCGCGGCAGAATGAAAATTCATCCTGCCCCTGCCTGACGCGGCACCGCCGCAATATTCGCAGAATTTTGCATAGCGGGTGCTGCGATATTCAAGACCGGTTGCGGATACACCCCAAGCCAGATGATCGCCACGCCGAGTGCCAGCATCATCGCCGTCTCACGTACACCAAAATCCGGTACCGAACGCGCGGGGTCTGCCGGGCCGTGGAAGGCCCGCTGAACGGCGATGAGCGAATACAGCGCCGCCGGAATCAACCCCAGCGCCGCGACAACCGTTACCCAGGGTGCCACCCCCCATGCCCCCCGCAGGATGAGAAACTCGCCGACAAAATTCCCGAGCCCGGGCAGACCCATCGCCGCCAGAACGAAAAATGTGCCAAAGGCGGAGAGACGCGGCAGATCGCTCCACATGCCGCCCATCCGATCCAGATCACGCGTATGCAGCCTGTGCTGCACGCTGCCCACGATGATGAACAGCGCTCCTGTGCTCACCCCATGCGCAATCAGCAACATCACCACGCCCTGCCAGGCGATGGGATTGAACACGAACAGGCCGATGAGAATGAAGCCCATATGGCTGATGCTGGTATAGGCGATGAGCTTCTTCAAATCCGCCTGCCCGTAAGCCAGCAACGCGCCATACAGAATACTTGCAACGCCGAGCCAGAGCGCGGCCGGCGCAATCTCATGTGCAGCCTGCGGCAACAGGGGAACCACGAAGCGCATCAACCCGTAAGCGCCCGTCTTCAGAAGAATACTTGCGAGAATCACAGAACCTGCCGTCGGCGCCTCGGTATGCGTCTCCGGCAGCCAGACATGCACCGGAAATCCGGCAAGTTTAACGACAAAGGCGATGAACAAGCCGAGCGCGGCAAAAAACCCAAGCTCGCCCGTGGCGCGGGTCTGCAGAAAAGCAAAATAGTCGAAGCTCAACACGCCCGTGGCCCGCTCATGCGCGAAGGCCAGCGCCAGGATTGAAATAAGAATAAGCAGCCCGGAGCCCTGCGTGAACAGAAAAAATTTAATCGCCGCGCGCCGCCGGTTCTCATGCCCCCAGATGGCGATGATGAAATACATCGGCACCAGCATCAGCTCCCAGAAATAGAAAAACAGGAACATGTCGAGGGCAATAAAAACCCCGATCGTGCCCGCCAGGGACCATAAAAGATTCGCGTGGAAAAATCCTACGCGAACGTCAATTTCCCGCCAGGAGACGATGACGGAGAAGATTCCGAGCATTATCGTCAGTACACTGAGCAACCAGCTCAATCCATCGAGTCCAAGCCGGAAATCCATTCCGAATGCCGGAATCCAGGTCATATCGAATGCCAGCAGCCATGGCCCGCCGCCGCGCAGCAGGGGCAGAATGATCGCGAGATCGATCCCCAACGCCACAAGGCTGACGATGCGCGGCGCCGTTGGGTGCACCCGCTCGGCAGGCAAGGCCAAAACCCCGCCAATGAGCGGCACGACAAGGAGCCAGACGAGCATCATCCGAACAGCAACATCGCAACGGTGGCAACGGAACCCGCCATCAGCCACCCGGCATAGCGCCGGATTCTACCGTTCTGCGTACCGCGCAACCGCAGATGCAGCGCCACCGCGCTACGCTCCAGCGCCACAAAAATAAGGTCCACAGGGTCCTGGCGCAGCACGCGCACGAGCCAGAGATAAGGTATTTCCAGCAACACCCCATACACGGCATCGAACCCGAAGCCGGAGCGCAGCAAACGCACCACAATCCCCGGCGGCCGGGCCGCCAGCGCCTGCCATATGCCGCGCCGGTACAGCACCCACGCAACGCCCATACCAAGGACGGGCGCGACAGCCCCCGCTAGAGGGACAAGTATTGCCCCCGGCGCAGCCGCAAAAACGCCCGTGGCAGGTGCCAGCATTTCAGAAATCATCCTGCGCCCACCGAGAAACTTCGGCGTCTCTAGCCAGCCCACCCCCAGCGCACCCATTGCCAGCACCACCAGGGGTAATGCTATGCGCAGCCCGTAGCTCCCCGAAACCTCGGTATTTACTGTACCAAAAAACACGAGGAAGACGGCGCGGAAGATATAAATTGCGGTCAGCAACGCCCCCAATAATCCGGCGCTCCATAGCACCGGCCCCAAGCCCGGCTCCAGTCCCGGCGCCGGGAACACCGCGCCCAATATCATTTCCTTGCTGAAGAAACCCGCACTGACGACCGGCAGTGCGGCCAATGAAGCGGCGCCGATCAAAAATGCCCAGAACGCCAAGGGAAGTTCCCGCCGCAATCCGCCCATGGCAAAGATATTCTGCTCATGGTGCAGCCGCATGCACACAGTGCCGGCCGAGAGAAACAGCAGCGCCTTAAACACGGCATGGGTTAAAAAATGAAACATCGCCGCCGGCCATGCGCCGACGCCGAGTGCGAGAAACATGTATCCAATTTGGCTCATGGTTGAATATGCCAGCACGCGTTTGATATCGCTCTGCACGAGCCCAGCAAACGCCGCGACCAGCAGCGTAATGGCCGCGCCAATCGCAATCGCCTCCAGCACCTGCGGCGCCAGCACGAACAATACATGCGTGCGGACCACGAGATACACGCCGGCGGTCACCATCGTCGCCGCATGGATCAGCGCGCTCACCGGCGTCGGCCCCGCCATGGCATCCGGCAGCCAGGTTTGCAGCGGCACCTGCGCGGATTTTCCCAGCCCGCCAATCAGCAGCAACGTGGCCGCCAGCACCGGCAGCGTGCTGCCTGGCGGCCATTTCGCCACGGCGCTATGCAGCACCGCCTGAATATTCAGCGTGCCGAGCTGGGTGGAGATCAGCAACAGCCCGAGCAGCATCGCAATATCCGCAATGCGCGTCACAACAAAGGACTTGCGCGCGGCGTAACCGTTTTCAGGATCTGAAAACCAGAATCCGACGAGGAGGTAACTGCAAACGCCCACACCCTCCCAGCCGACAAAAAGCACCAGCAAATCATCCGCCAAGACCAGCAGGAGCATTGCCGCCACGAACAAATTCAGATACGCGAAATAACGGGAGTATCCGGCCTCGCCTTCCATATATTCCGTGGAGAATAAATGGATGAGACTGCCGACCACTGTAATCACCAACATCATCAACAGAGATACAGGGTCAAGATAGAAGGCAATATTCACAGAAAATCCCGGCAGCGTGACCCAGGCCCACAGACTCTGAACGACGACGTTATCGATCGGCGGATGCTGCAACCATTGCAGTCCGATCCAAACCGAAAGTGCAGCTGCGAACCCGACGCTTGCGGTCCCGATAATCCCGCTCCACCGCGCCCCCAATGCCGGGCCGAACAACCCCAATATGAAAGCACCGAACAGGGGCAACGCAGGCACAAGCCAGAGCATCGCCATCATGGCCTGTCTCGTAACAGAACCGCCGCGTCGCCATCCAGAGATGTCATCCGCCCGCGCAACCGCAGGATTAAAACCAGCCCGAGCGCCAATTCGGCCCCTGCCAGATTGAACACGAAGATGAGCATGATTTGCCCATCTGGATTACCCCAACGCATACCGGCGGTCACGAATAAAAGTCCGGCGGCGTTCAGCATGATCTCGATCGACATCAGCACGAAAACCAAATTCTTTCGCGCCAGCAAACCAAGCAGCCCGAGCAGAAACAGCATCAGCGCCAGCACCGCAGGCATCTGCCAGGGGATCATAGGTCTTTGCGCCCCAGATGAAACGCGCCGACCAGCCCCGCCAGCAGCAGCATGGAGGCAAGTTCCACCGCCGCCATATCGCTCGTGAACAGCCTTATGCCGACCACTTGCGGGCTCACTTCATGCGCCGCGCCGGCTGCCGCGCCATGCAACATCACACGCACCAATTCCAGCCCCAACATTCCCACCAGTGCGATTGGCGCCACCCAGATGGGTTTTGCCATCCAGCTCCGTTCGCGCCGCTCCGCCGCCTTATCGAGGCTCAGCATCATGATGACGAACAGAAACAGCACCATGATCGCCCCGGCATAAACGATCACCTCCAACGCTGCGGCAAAGGGGGCGCCAAGATCGAAGAAAATTACCCCCATCCCGAGCAAGGAGATCACAAAAAACATCAAAGCGTGAACAGGATTCGCGCGCGTGATTGCCAGCGCCGTCGTCACCAGGGTCAGCGCGGCCGCGCCGTAAAATACCTCGATCATGGCAGCAAGCCGCGCGGGTCCACCGGCTGCGCATTGGCACCCGTACCGCGCACACCGGCTACCCTGTAGAAATTATAATCCGGCACCTTGCCGGTCCCGGCAATCAGCAAATTTTCCTTCTCATGTACAAGATTTTGTCGCGAAAACTCGCTCATCTCGAAATCTGGGATCAGCTGAATCGCCGAAGTCGGACAAGCCTCCTCACAAAATCCGCAGAAAATGCAACGAGAGAAATTAATCCGAAAATATTCCGGAATCCACTGATCGGGCTCCGCCGTCTTCTGCAAATCAATGCAGTCGCACGGGCACACCGCCGCGCAGAGATGGCAGGAAACGCATCGTTCCGCCCCATCCGGGTCCCGCGTCAACACAATCCGTCCGCGGTAACGTGGCGCCAGATAGGGCTTCTGCTCGGGATATTGCACGGTCTCGGTGCGATGAAACAGATGCAAGAACGTGAGCCAGCAGCTACGGAGCGCGGAATAGATAAACATCCTACACCCCCGCCAGCATGACAGCACCCGTCACCGCCAGATTAACGATGGAAACAGGCAGCATCAGCTTCCAGCCATAGGACATCAGCTGGTCATATCTCGGCCGCGGCAGCGCCGCACGCAGAAGAATGAAAAACACGATAAAAGCGCCGGTCTTCAACGCGAACCAGACAAAAGGCGGCAGCAGCGGTCCACCCCATCCGCCGAAATACAAGATCACCGTTATAGCGGAAATCAGAATAATCCCGGCATATTCGCCGACGAAAAACATCCCGAATTTCATGCTGGAATATTCGGTATGGAACCCTGCACCCAGCTCGTTCTCTCCTTCCGGCAGGTCGAAGGGTAGCCGGTGCGCCTCCGCAATGCCCGCAATGATGAACAGCACGAAACCGAGGAATTGCGGTACGACAAACCAGAGATGCTTTTGTGCCGTCACAATCCGAGTCAGGTCAAAACTACCGGTCAGCATCACCACGCCGATCAGCGCCAGCCCCATGAACACCTCATAGCTGATCATCTGCGCCGCCGCGCGCATTCCACCGAGCAGCGAGAACTTGCTGTTAGAGGCCCAGCCGGCCAGCACCACGCCGTAGACCGAGAGCGAAGTGCAGCCCAGAAAAAACAATAGCCCGATATTCAAGTCCGGCGCGATTCCGATCGCCGGCGCAAACGGTATCACTGCAAACCCGAGCAAGACCGTCCCCATTACAATCACCGGCGCTGCGATAAATATCACCCGGTCTGAAAAAGGCGGCGTCCAATCCTGCTTAAAAAATATTTTGATCATATCTGCGACGATTTGCAGCGTACCTTGCCAACCCACACGGTTGGGCCCCAACCGGTCCTGCCAGAATCCCAGCAACCGCCGCTCCACCCAGGTGAGCAAGGCGGAGAGCAGCACGATGCCCAGCAGAATCACAACGGCCTGCGCTATGGTGCCCAGCAGCATCATCCGGCGAGCACCTGGCGGCGCGCGATGATCGCCGGTGAAAGCTCGCTCAATGCCTCAACGCCAAGCACCCGATCGTCAACAACACAAGGTTCACCGATATCAAAATAGGCAATGCGCTCCGTGCGCCCGTCAAATAGAAACACCTCCTCCGTGCCGCGTGCGGGCCCTTTGTTCACCGCCTGCCCCGAATTCCAGCCCGGCTCCCATAATACGGGCCGGACTCCCGTTTGCGCATGCACGGGCGGTCCTTCCATGGTCGTGCCGAGTGCTGAATCTTCGTGCTGCGGCGGCATCGCCTCCCGCACGTCCAGATGCGACTGCGCCGCCGCGCGGCCGCTATGGCGATGCGGCAACGTTGCAGGCCGCGAGCCGCCTGGCTCCGGAGAGGCTCGCGCGACATCTGCCAGTGCCGGGATCTCTTCGCCCAAAGCCGCCAGCAGCGCGTGATGCGTCGGCCACTGCCCCGCCTCCAGCCGCCCGGCCAACACACCTGCATCACGCAGCAGCGCCCAGGCCGAAGGCGGATCATCCGCGCCGAAAATCGCCTTGAAGAAACGCTGCACCCGCCCCTCCAGATTTACGAAGCTCCCATCGCAATCGGCAAAGCTCCCGACTGCAAGTGCAATATCCGCCTGCTGCACGGTTTGTGAGTCTACATGGTCGAGCACGCAAACCCCGTTTGCGTCGGCAAATAGCTGAGCGCCCCCGGCCTCGCGAAACACATCCCGCTCCAACACCACCACATCCCGACCCCGCCCCGCCGCCAGCGCCTCCGAGAAGGGACGCGTATCCATCAACCCCAGCCCCACACTGTTCGCCTCCGGCAGCATCAAGCTCAGCCGCGCCGCAACGCCCGCCCGGCGCAACGCCAGCGCGACATTGGCGCCCGCCCGTAGTAGCGCCGCATCGCCACCCGCCACCACCACCGGCTGCTTCGCCGCCAGCAACGCCAGAGCAACCTCTCCGGGCGGCGCGGTGCCTTCAATCTGCCGGACCAGCGCCAAGGCAAAAGCCAACGGGGCGTAGCGCACCACGCGCGTCGCCACATCATCCAGCCAGCCGGCTTCCGTAGTCGCCACAACAAACGGATTCACCGCGCCGCTTGCGGCATGGCGCGCAGCATTTTCGTCCCATTCGGGAATATCGCGGGCGGCCAAAACTTCCGCCGGGACCCGCCGCGCCGCCTGATGCAGCGCCAATGCAAGCCTTGGGGCCACTGCCGCCGGATCATCACCGAGAACGAGAACCGCATCCGCCGTCTCGGCCTCCTTCAGTGTCGCCAGCCGCATCGTCTGTAAAATTTCAACGGCTGCCTGTGAAGCCGAAGCCTCAAATGTAGAACCACCGGCATAGAAATTCTCCGCCCCCACCAGCGCACGGAGCGCGAAATTCGCCTCGACCGATGCGCGCGCCGACCCAATGCCGATTACCCCCTCGCACCGCAGCACTGCCGCCAGCCGGTCGCGCGCCGCGCCGTGCGATAACGCCGCACCCGAACGATCCCGGGAGCGCCGCAGCCTCGCCGTGCTCTCCAGAAAACCGGCCCCGAACCGCCCACGGTCGCATAAAAAATACCCGTTCAGCGTCTCATTATAACGGTTCACCACCCGGCGAAATTCACCGCCGCGCTCCTGCAACGTGATATTGCACCCCACCGCGCAATGCGGGCATAGCGAGGGTGTCGCCCGCATATCCCATTTGCGCCTGAATTTCGCGGAGAACGGCTTATCGACAAACACACCGGTTGGGCAGACCTCGACCAGATTACCGGCAAACGCACTCTCCAACACGCCTTCTTCCGCACGCCCAAACACGACATTACGGTTCGCGCCGAACACGCCAAAATCATTCCCGCCCGCATAATCCTGATAAAACCGTACGCAGCGATAACAGCCGATGCAGCGATTCATCTCCTGGCGGATAAACGGTCCCAGATACTGGTTGGGGTGGGTGCGCTTGGCAAAGCGGTAGCGGCGTTCATGGTGCCCTGTCAGCACCGCCATATCCTGCAAATGGCATTCTCCGCCGACCTCGCACACCGGACAGTCATGTGGATGGTTCGTCAGCACCATCTCCACCGCCGCCTCACGAAACGCGACCGCCTCCGGATCTGCGATGGATACGCGCATATCTATTACGGGCCGCGTCATGCAGGCCATCACGACCTGCCCCGCCGCATCCGCGGGACCGCGAAACAACTTCACCGCACATTGCCGGCAGGAACCCACCGAACCCAGCGCCGGATGCCAGCAGAAATAGGGCACGTCCAACCCAGAGGATAAACACACCGCCAGCAGGTTTTGCTCGCCGTTTACGCGGAGCATTTTGCCGTCCACGACGATTTTCACGCCCATGCGCATGCTCCCTCACGAATATGCCGCACGAAATCATCCCGGAAATATTCAAGTCCAGATTTCAGCGATGCCATCGCGCCGGGCGCCAACGCACAAAATGTGCGCCCCGGGCCGAGATGCCCGGTCATTTCGGACAGCAAATCCAAATCTTCGGCCTGACCATCGCCATCCTCGATCGCCTGCAACGTTTGCGCCACCCAGGGCAGCCCGTCCCTGCATGGCGTGCACCATCCGCAGGATTCCTGCGCGAAGAAGCGCTGCAAATTGGCGATAAACCCGACCGGGCAGGTTCGATCATCCAATATGATTGCCGTGCCTGTCCCCAACCTGTTGCCGCGCGCCGACATCGCAGAAAAGCTCATCGGCGTGTCCAATTCATCCTCAACCATGAAGGCGGTGGAAGCCCCGCCTGGCAACAATGCCCGAAACCCAACGCCATCGCGCATTCCGCCCGCATGTTCCTCCAGAATTTCGCGCATCGGTGTGCCCATCGGCAGTTCATAGGCGCCGGGCCACCGCACGCGTCCACTCACCCCGAATATTTTCGTACCCGCTTCGCCGTCACGACCCAGCGCCCGGAACCACGCCGCGCCGTGGCGCAGAATATGTGGAACATTGCAGACAGTTTCGACATTATTCACCACCGTCGGGCAGCCGAACAACCCGCTCACCTGCGGCAATGGCGGCTTCGCGCGCGGCGTCGCACGCCTGCCCTCCAGCGCATTCAGCAAGGCCGTCTCCTCGCCGCAAATATACCGTCCGGCCCCGCCATGCACATGAATTGAAAGGTCATAGTCGGAACCTAAAATATTCCGCCCCACCAGCCCGGCCGCTTCAGCCTCCTCCACCGCCCGCGCCAGAAGCTGTGCCGCTTCCACATATTCCCCGCGTATAAAAATATATGCCGTATCCGCCTGCACCGCATAAGCGCCGAGAATAATTCCTTCGACCAGCTGGTGCGGATCACCTTCCATCAAGAGCCGGTCCTTGAAGGTTCCCGGCTCCATTTCATCCGCATTGACGACGAAATATCGCCGCCCCGGACGAACCGCAGCATCCGGCATGGCCTGCCATTTCCGCCCAGTGGAAAAACCGCCGCCCCCGCATCCACCGAGCCCAGAGGCCAGCACCTCCCCGACCACATCGGCCGGCGCCATACGTCCGACAACCTTGCGCACCGCCTGATAGCCGCCCGCACGCGTGTATTCATGGATATCGAACGGCGCCCGCCCTCGCAAAATGTGATGCGTCAATGGCCGCTGCATCACACCTCCTCTTCGTGCAGCAATATGTCTACACGGGCCGCATCCAAATCGCCGTATAGCGCATCGCCCCACATCATCGCCGGCGCGTGGTCGCAATGCCCGAGGCAGACAATCGGCAGCAGCGTATACTTCCCATCGGCGGTGGTCTCCCCCGCCCGAATGCCGAGCCGACGGCTGATATGCGCCGCAATTTTGGGCTCGCCTAACATCCAGCACGTCACGCTGTTGCAAAGCAGAAGCACCTTTTCGCCCACGGGGCGTCGAAAAATTAAGTTATAAAACGTCGCCACCTCATCGAGTTCGACAACCGAGATCCCCAGAATGCTGGCGATTTCCGGCAGCACCGAATCCGCAACATACCCCCGCCGCGCCTGAACATATTTCAAGGCGTCGATACAAGCGGCACGCGCCAACGGATAATGCGCCGCAAATTCTGCAATCGAGGCGCGCTCCTCGACGTTCAAAGCTGCATCAGCGGTCGACATCGGCCATCACAAAATCGATGCTCCCGATAATGGCAATCAGATCTGCCAGAAATACCCCCCGGCACAACCGTGGAATCATTTGCAAATGTGCGAAAGAGGGCGTGCGTATCCGCACCCGGTATGCCCCGGTTCCCCCATCGCTTATGACGTAATACGTATTCAAACCTTTTGCCGCCTCAATCGTCACCGCCGCTTCACCGGGCGGGATTACCGCCCCCCAGCTGGCATTGATGAAATGTGGAATCAGCGTATCGATGTCGTTCAACACCGCCTCACGCGGCATCGGCATCGCCAAAGGATGCATCGCTTTCACGGGCCCCGTGGGCATGTTTTCCACGCATTGCCGGATTATCCGCAGACTTTCGCGTATTTCGTCCAAACGGAGCCGGACGCGATTATAACAATCCCCGCGTGCGGCAATCGGAACATCGAAGTCGAACGCGTCATATCCCGAATAGGGACGCGCCTTACGGTAGTCGAAGGCTACGCCGCAAGCTCGCAGCCCGGGTCCCGTGACGCCCCAATCCAGCGCTTCGGCCGCCGAGTATTCTCCGATGCCGATGGTTCTCGCCTTAAATATACGATTACGCATGACCATTTTTTCGTATTCAGCGAGTCGCTTCGGCAGATATTCCAGAAATTCCCGCACCAGAACGTCCCATCCGTCCGGCAAATCTCCCGCCACGCCGCCGATGCGAAACCAGGCAGGGTGCATCCTGAACCCGCATATTGCCTCGATGATTTCGAGTGCTCGCTCACGGTCGGTGAATGCGTAAAACACCGGGGAAAGCTGCCCGACATCCTGCACCATTGTGCCAAAGAATACGAGATGGCTGATAATCCGGAACAGCTCCGCCAGCATCACGCGAATCATCTGCGCGCGCGCCGGCACCGTAATACCGGCCAACGACTCCACCGCCATCACATAGGGAAAATTATTCATTACGCCGGCCACGTAATCAATCCGGTCCGTATATGGTATATAGCTATGCCAGGATTGCCGTTCACCCATCTTCTCGGCGCCGCGATGATGAAAGCCGATCTCCGGCAGCACATCCACAATCTCTTCGCCCCTTAGCTTCACAACCAGCCGCAACACGCCATGCAAGCTTGGGTGGTTTGGCCCAAGATTCAGTATCATCTCTTCGGGATCAGCATCATTCACATTCGATAATCCGGCGGCGATCGGAAGATCTCGCATTGCCGCCAACTCCGCCTGCATCATCGCATCAGACATGACGAACGGGCCACGCTCCGTCGCCCGCGAAAAATGATCTTTGCATAGCGGGTGACCTTGCCAACTCTCTGGCATTAAAATACGCCGAAGATCCGGATGCCCTTCAAACCGCACTCCGAACATGTCCCACACTTCGCGCTCATACCAGTTGGCGTTCGGCCATAGGGCGCAGAGGCTGGGCGCGCATAATATTTCCGCATCCAGCGCGACTTTCACGCGCAGTTCCGCACCATCCTCATGCGCCAACAAATGATAGACCAGCGTAAAACCAGCAGGGCGTACACGGGCACGTTCGTCCACCGCCGTAATATCGAGCAAGATCGCAAATCTCTGCCCTGGCCCATCTTTCAACGCGCGCATGAACGTCAAAAGGCGTCCCAAATCCATCGAGACGACGCTCAGCCCGTCCTTCGCCGTCTCCCAGACCAGTTCGCGATGTAGCCGCGACGCATCTTCCGGCATTAGAGCCGGTCCGGTGATGGCAAATTCGTCATTGCCATCCTTGCCGCCTGCTTCGCGTCACGCTGGCTCGGTTTTTCATAGGCTACGGGCCCGTTATCACCCATCATCCAGCTAAGCGGCCGCCGCGTCGCGCCAATGGATTGTTGAAGCAGCAGCAGCCCCTCGAACAATGCCTCCGGCCGTGGCGGGCAGCCGGGCACGTAAACATCAACCGGAAGAATACTATCCACGCCCTGCACCACGCTATAAACATCGTACATGCCGCCGGAATTTGCGCAGGACCCCATTGAGATCACCCATCGCGGCTCCAGCATCTGCTCGTAAAGCAGCTTCACCACGGGCGCCATTTTCAGGAATACGGTCCCCGCGATCACCATCACATCGGCCTGGCGTGGCGTCGCCCGCAAAACCTCGGCGCCGTAGCGCGCAATATCAAATTTTGAGGTGAACGATGTCGCCATCTCCACATAGCAGCAGGAGAGGCCGAAATTATACGGCCAGAGAGAATGCTTCCGCCCCCAGGAAACCAGATCCGCCAATTTCCCGAGCATGAATTTCTGACTTTCCGGGCCGTTCATGCTGCGGATTTTCGCTTGCGGGAAACCGGGCCCCATTCCAATCCGCCCGAGCGCCACAAATAGGCGAGCGCAGCCAGAAGCAGCGTCAAAAACGCCAGCATTCCGGCATAGCCTGCCCAGCCTGCAGCACGCACGGCGACCGCCCAGGCAAACACGAAAACCATCTCCAAATCAAAAATCACAAAAAACATCGCGACCAGGTAAAACTGGCTTGGAAAACGAATCGTCGTATCATGCAGCGGCAGAATTCCAGACTCAAAAGGGTTAACGTCGGCTGCACCACGCCGTCGCGGGCCCAAAGCCCATGATGCGCCGATCATCACACCCACCATTACGCAGATCGCCAGCGTATAGACCCCAAGGCCCAGCATCACGCAGGCGCACCTGCGAACACACGGCTCGCCAGAATATCCTCCGGCTCGATCAGCATCAATGCCTCAGCCGGCACCGCCCCCTCATGCGCCATCAAACGTCCGGCCTGACGCAGCCGGGCCCGGTCCAACGCATTGCGAATCGACCGCGCATTCGAAAAATAGGGCTGTTCACGCCGGCGCTGGATATAATCGCGCATGGCGTCGCGCGCACTCGGACTCAAGCGATAATTCTGCCGCGAAAGCATCGTTTCGCTGATGCTTAGCAGTTCCGAATCATCATAATCCGGAAAATCGATATGATGCGCAATGCGCGAACGAAACCCTGGATTCAAGGTAAAAAACTTCTCCATCCTGTCGCCGTAGCCAGCCAGAATGACTACAAGATCTTCGCGCTGGTTCTCCATTACCTGCAGAAGAATCTCGATCGCCTCCTGCCCGTAATCACGCTCATTATCGGGCCGGTACAAGTAATACGCCTCGTCGATGAACAGCACGCCACCGATCGCCTTTTTCAGGATTTCCTTGGTTTTAGGTGCAGTATGCCCGATATACTGGCCAACCAGATCATCCCGCGTCACCGAGATCAGCTGCCCTTGGCGCACAAATCCAAGCGCCTTCAAAATGCCGGCCATACGCAACGCGACCGTTGTCTTGCCCGTCCCCGGATTGCCCGTGAACGACATGTGCAATGTCGGCGCCTCGGTCGTAAAACCCAGCCCTTGCCGAACCCGCTCGATGAGCAGGAGTGAGGCAATCTCGCGAATGCGCAATTTAACAGGCTTCAACCCCACGAGGTCCTGATCAAGTCCGGCGAGATACGTTTCCAACCCCGCACTCGCGAACTCCGCACGAAGGTCAATCATCCCATTCGGATCTTGCTGCAGCGCAGCGGACATATTCAATGTCTCCATTCCCACACGGCCACTATTTTCAGCCTTGACCTCAGGCTAAACACAAACGACGGCGTGAGGCTAGGAAAATCTCTAAACCCCGTATCGCGTGCCTTCGGGCTTCTCCATAACGTAAGCACGTGTCTCATAACGGATATTCCGGCCCTCCGCCTCGCGGCGTGCCAGCATGAACCCGGGTTCCACACTCGGGCGCTGCACAATGAACGACATTCGAAGCGACTCCCAACTATGGGTCGAATCAAACGCGCAAAGACGGATATAACATTCCTCGTGCATCCGCCGGCATTCTATGAGTTCTCCCATGATCGCCTTCGCATCCCGAATGTCGAACATCGGATGGCCCCACATTTCCCAATAGGTATTTCGCGGATGTGGATCATCGGTATATTCCAGACTCACGGCCCAGCCATGGTCGAGGCAGTATTGAACCTGCTTCGAAATCTGTACATCAGTTAGGTCCGGCAAAAACGAAAAGCAACCTTGTGTGACACGCATCTTCATCTCCCCCTTAATAGGCCGGCATCGGTACCGCCACGAAATCTGGCGTGTCGGTGGACGTATAATTGAATGTCACATCCCCCCAGGTATCGAGCGCCTGACGCAATGGCAGGCATCCACGCCCAGCCTGGTTTAAAATCTCCGGTCCTTCCTCCATGATGTTCCGGCCCTCGTTGCGCGCCAGGACCATGGCTTCCAGTGCTACACGGTTCGCTGTCGCCCCTGCGGCAATCCCCATTGGATGCCCGATGGTGCCGCCGCCGAATTGCAGCACCACGTCATCCTTCAACAAATGCAGCAACTCATGCATCTGCCCGAGATGAATACCGCCAGATGCGACCGGCATGACCTTGCGCGTGCTCGCCCAATCCTGGTCAAAGAATAGCCCGTGTTCCAGAAACATCGGGTTCTTATCCTCGCGCAGAATGTCATAGAATCCGGCAGTGGTTTTTGGGTCACCTTCAAGTTTTCCCACCACAGTACCGGCATGGATATGATCCACCCCTGCAAGTCGCATCCATTTCGCGATCACGCGGAAGGAAACACCATGGGTCTTCTGCCGCGTATAGGTGCCGTGTCCAGCACGATGTAAATGCAGAATCATATCATTCCGTCGGCACCATTTGGACATAGATTGAATCGCAGTATAGCCGATAATCAGATCGATCATCACAATTACGGAGCCTAGCTGCTTGGCAAATTCCGCCCGCTCGTACATTTCCTCCATTGTCCCGGCGGTGACGTTCAAATACGTGCCCTTCACCTCGCCCGTCGCCGCCTGCGCCTTGTTCACGGCCTCCATGCAATATAAATAGCGGTCACGCCAATGCATGAAGGGCTGAGAGTTGATGTTCTCATCATCCTTCGTGAAATCGAGCCCACCTTTCAGCGCTTCATACACGACACGCCCGTAATTTCGGCCGGAGAGTCCAAGCTTCGGCTTAACGGTTGCACCAAGAAATGGCCGCCCGAATTTATCAAGCCGCTCCCGCTCGACGACGATGCCCGTGGATGGACCATCGAAGGTTTTGACATAAGCCACCGGCATACGCATATCTTCGAGACGAAGCGCCTTTAATGGCTTGAAGCCAAAGACATTCCCGATGATGGAGGCTGATAGATTTGCAATCGAGCCCGGCTCGAACAAATCCAGATCATAGGCAATATACGCGAAATAAGACCCCGGCGCGTTCGGAACCGGATCAACCCGGTAGCATTTCGCGCGGTATTTCTCGCATGCGGTCAACCGGTCCGTCCACACCACCGTCCAGGTCGCCGTGGAGGATTCCCCCGCAACCGCGGCTGAAGCTTCGATGGGGTCCACACCATCCTGAGGTGTCACCCGGAAGACCGCGATCACATCAGTGATCTTTGGTTCGTAATCGGGTTCCCAATAACCCATCTTGCGATATTCCATCACCCCTGCGCGGTAACGGTCTTGCCCCGTCACAGTCTTGGCGGCGGACAAATTCGGTGTCGGCGTGTCCATGTTCGATAACTCCGATGTTATGCCGCGTGCGCGACGGAAAAAATGGGGTCAAGGCTGCCGCTGGCATAGGCGCGCGCCATGGCTGCAAGCGGCATAGGCTTTAATCGCGCGGCCTGGCCTGCCGTTCCAAAGGCTTCAAATCGCGCCCTGCATAAATCGCGCAGCGCGCTCATCGCCGGCTTCAGGAACTGCCTCGGGTCGAATTCGTCTTTACGTTCTACCGCAATCCGGCGCATCGCGGCCGCCATTGCGAGGCGGCAATCGGTATCGATATTAACCTTGCGCACACCATGCTTGATGCCAACAAGAATCTCTTCCACCGGCACGCCCCAGGTCTGCGGCATTTCGCCGCCATAGCGGTTGAACGCTTCCTGTAATTCCTGCGGCACGGAGGATGATCCATGCATCACCAAATGCAGACCGGGCATGCGCTCATGAATCGCCCGCACCACATGCAGCGCCAGAATCGCGCCATCTGGCTTGCGGGAAAATTTATACGCCCCGTGCGACGTGCCCATGGCGACCGCCAGGGCGTCCACCTTCGTCTCCCGCACAAAATCCACCGCCTGGTCCGGGTCGGTCAGCAGCTGGTTATGCGAAAGCTTGCCCTCCGCGCCATGCCCGTCCTCGGCATCGCCCATCCCGGTCTCCAGGCTGCCCAGTATCCCAAGCTCACCTTCGACCGAAACGCCGACGCGATGCGCCATGTCCGTCACGCGCGCCGTAATCGCAACATTATAGGCGTAATTCGCGGGTGTCTTTGCATCCGCCAGCAGCGAACCGTCCATCATCACACTCGTATAGCCATGCTGAATCGCGGAGAGGCACGTTCCTTCATCATTGCCATGGTCCTGGTGCAGGCAGATCGGGATCTGCGGATACATCGCTTCCACCGCCTCGATCATTTTCGAGAGCATGATATCCCCGGCATAGCTCCGCGCCCCGCGCGACGCCTGCAGGATAACCGGCGCATCGCTCACTGCGGCCGCGGCCATAATCGCCAAAACCTGCTCCATGTTGTTTACATTGAAAGCAGGCACGCCGTAACCGCGCTCCGCTGCGTGGTCCAGCAATTGCCGAAGGCTAATCCGCGCCATGCCTCATCTCCTTTGAAGTGGTTAACGCCGTCCGCGCCGTTTCCGTTCGATCAGTTGCAAGATCACAGGCGTTAAAATGAGTTGCATTGCCAGATCGAATTTATTTCCTGGCACCGCAATGGAATTTGCCCGGGACATTAAACTTCCATGCAGCATCGATAATAAATATGGAAAATCGATACCATGCGGATCACGAAAACGGATCACGACCATCGATTCATCGGCGGTGGGAATCGCGCGGGCGATAAAGGGATTGGATGTATCCACCATCGGAACACGTTGAAAATTGATGTCCGTCTCGGTGAATTGCGGGCAGATATAATGCACGTAATCGGGCATTCGCCGCAAAATCGTATCCATCACATCTTCGGTCGTGTACCGGCGCGCCGCTTTGTCGCGATGGATTTTTTGAATCCACTCCAAATTAATCACCGGCACCACACCAATTTTTACATCCGCATGCAGCCCGACATTGATATCGCCATATTTGACCGCGCCGTGCAGCCCCTCATAAAGTAGAATATCGGTCGGCGCCGGCAGATCCTGCCATGGCGTAAACGTGCCGGGTCTGCCGCCATAAAGTTCCGCCACGGCGTCATCATGCACGTAATGGCGATGTTTTCCCTCACCGGTGCGGCCATAGGTTTCAAAAACATCCTGCAATTCTTTGAGGAGATTGGTCTCCGGGCTAAAATGGCTGAAATGATTATTCCCGGCCGCCGCGGCTTCGGCCATCTTATGCTTCATTTCCTCCCGGTTGTATCGGTGGAAAGAGTCACCCTCGAGATAGGCGGCCGAAACTTTCTCCCGGCGGAAAATCTGCTCGAAAACATCTCGCACGGACGTCGTTCCCGCGCCCGAAGATCCTGTAACGGAGATGATCGGATGTTCGACGCTCATGCCGAAGCCGCGCCGGAAGTTGCACGAAACAGCGAACGCGTCTTGAACAATGGCGAAGCTCGTCCTGGCGGCGACGCATAGGCCTCGTCAATCCGGCGCACCTCATCCGCTGCACCGAATACCAGCGGGCAACGCTGGTGCAACTCAACGGGCACGATATCAAGGATCGGCTGCCGCCCGTCGCTCGCGGCCGCCCCTGCCTGCTCCATCAACATCGCAATCGGGTTGGCCTCATATACCAGCCGCAACCTGCCATGCTGGTAGCCGCGCCGCGCATCGCCAGGATAAAGATATACGCCGCCCCGAATCAGAATCCGATAAGCATCCGCCACCATCGAAGCGAGCCAGCGCGTATTGAAATCGACGCCGCGCGGGCCAACCGACCCCATCAGAAGATCGTTCACATAATCGCGTATTTCGGACTCCCAGTGTCGCTGGTTTGAGGCGTTTATCGCGTATTCCCGTGTTGCCGCAGGAACCGTCACATCGCCGCGCACGGCGACGAACGCATCGCATTCCGGGTCCAATGTGAAGATGCGGGTGCCGTTTCCTAGCGTCACCACCAACGCCGTCTGCGGGCCATAAATGATAAATCCGGCAGCCAGCTGATGGCGGCCTGACTGATAAAACGAGTCTGTTCCGCAGGCGGGCAAAATCGAAAATATCGTACCCACCGGAGCCAATGTGTCGATATTCGAAGAACCATCAAGGGGGTCTACGGCCACTGCCAGCGGCGCACCTGACGTTAGAATCTCAGGCTCATCCGCCTCTTCTGAGGCGAACAGCGCCACCGGGCTCACCCTTAGCGCATCTCGTACAATGGCATGCGTCGTCGCATCGAACATCTTCTGCCCGTCGCCATCACGCGATTCGCCGACCACGGTGGAAAGTGCGCCCGCCAGCGGCCCGCGCGCCAGAATGCCAGCGATCTGCCTTCCCGCATAAGAGAGTTCAAGAACCGTTCTGCAAACGGGCGCCAAAGCCGGATTACGACGGGCCGACTCGTCCAAATAGGCTTCCAGTTGGACCATTTTTATCATTTTCCTTCCCGCCAGGCGCACCACCATTTTGGCTCGTGCCGATTTTTAGGTTGGGCAAGGCATCACTTGCGCAAGCCACGACCTTCTCAGGCGCGGCCAGCATAAGTAAAGATAAAAATTCTTTGGCTTCTATTCAGAATAACTGAACATGGGAATGGAAAGCTGAAGACGGCTTTACATCTTGGACCCGGGGTGTTTTGCCGGCCAGGAGCGGAGGCTCAAAATTTGCCCGTCTTTTTGGGGTCGCCTTCTCCCTACCCCTTATGCAAGGTCGCCCCTGTCCGCGCCTGGACATCGTCAAAGCTTACGCCCGGCGCCGTTTCACGAAGCACAAAGCCGCGAGGGGTCACGTCGATCACTGCGATATTGGTATAAATCCGCGTAACTGAGCCAAGAGCAGTCAAAGGATAGGTACATTTCTGCACAAGCCGCGGTTGTCCGGCCTTCGTGGTGTGGTCCATCAATACCCAGACCCGCTTGGCACCGGCGCCCAAATCCATGGCACCGCCCACGCCGGGCGCCAGATCGTTCTCGCCGGTCGACCAGTTCGCCAGGTCTCCATTCTCCGCCACCTCGTAGCCGCCCAGCACCGCCAGATCCAAATGCCCGCCACGGATCACCGAAAAACTATCCGCATGGCCGATGATCGACGCGCCCGGGCGCAGCGTGATGTGCTGCTTACCGGCATTAATCAGCCAAGGGTTGATATTCTCCGGCGCGGGTGCCGGCCCGACACCCAGAATGCCGTTCTCGGAATGGAAAATAACCTCCCGCTCCGGCGGTACATGGTTGGCCACCAAAGTCGGCGCGCCAATCCCCAGATTAACGGCCCAGCCTTCCGGAATATCGGCGGCCACCCGGGCCGCCATGGCATCGCGCGACAGCAGTTTCAAATCGTTCGAGAGCGCGGACATTAGTCTATCCCCTTTAAATCTGTGGGTCGCCGTAGGGCACATGCACAACCCTGTTCACGAAGATCCCGGGCGTCACAATCCGGTCCGGATCCAATGCGCCAAGCTCTGCCGTGTGCTGGGTCTGCACCACCGTCAATTTGGCCGCACCCGCCATCACCGGATTGAAGTTCCGGCCGGAGAGCCGGTAGGTGAGATTGCCCCAACGGTCGGCCTCCCAGGCTTCCACCAGCGCCACATCGCCATACAAAGCCGCTTCCAGCACGCAAAGCTTGCCGTTGATCTCACGGGTCTCCTTGCCTTTGGTCAGCAGCGTCCCTGCCCCGGTCGGCGTGAAGAACGCCGGCACACCGGCCGAGGCGGCGCGGATGCGCTCAGCCAGCGTGCCCTGCGGGACCAGTTCCAGCTCAATCTTCCCGTCCCGGTATAACTCGACGAAAATCGATTTCTCGGCACCTTTGGGGTAGGAGCAGACGACCTTCCGCACTGAACCGGCTTCCATCAGCTTCGGCAGGCCGCCGAATGCCGCTCCGGCATTATTGGCAACGATGGTGAGCCCTTTGAGGTTCCGTTCCAGCAAGCCCTCGATCAGCGCATTCGGAATGCCCACGGTGCCAAAGCCGCCAACCAGAATGACGGAATCATCGGAAATGCCTTCCAGGGCCGCGGCAATATCCGGGACGAATTTATTGATCATGTCAGGTCCAAACGTTATTTCGAGTTGTCATGCGCGTCGAGGGCGCGGGCGATCAAGGCTGCAATGCCGGGTGCGGGCAGCGCATCCGGCAGATGGGCAAGGTTGCGCGCCATGGCTTCAGGATTCACGACCAGGCCGCTTAAGGCTTCCGCCATCGCCGCAATACCGCCGCTGGCGCAAAGCATCAGCGCGGGCCAGGTCACGGCCTCCACCTGCCATGCTCCCGCCCCGCGCTCATGTTCCTGGTCCTGGGCGGCAAATAAAGTCGCCACATAGCCCGGCATGCGCAAAGCTGCGGCGCGCGCGGCGATGCTGAGCGTCGGGTTGCGCTTATGCGCCATGGCGGAGGAGCCCCCCCGCCCGCGCGCGGCAGGCTCCGTCGCCTCGCCAATTTCCGCCTGCATCATCAGGGCGATATCGGTGCCGACCTTGCCCGCAACCCCGACGGCACCGGCGATCGCGGCGGCCAGCCGCGCCAAGGGCGCCCGGCGCGTGTGCCAGGGTGTCGGCGGCGCTGGCAGTTGCAACGCCGCGCCCAACGCTTCCCCAAAAGCCACCGCTCGGCCGCCCAGCGCATCCAGCGTTCCAGCCGCACCGCCACATTGCAGCTGAATTGCCTCACCCGCCGCAAGGGCGACGGCCCGGCGCGAATCGTCAATCGCCATCAGCCAGTTGGCGGCCTTCAGGCCAAAGCTGATCGGCAAAGCCGCCTGTAACAAGGTGCGTCCGGCCATTGGCGTTTGCGCGTATTTTCGCGCTAGCCCGGCTGCCGCATCCGCCATGCGCGCCAGATCCGCCCGCAAGAGCGCAATGCCTTCGCGCAATTGGAGAACGAGGCCAGTGTCAATAATATCCTGACTCGTCCCACCCAGATGCACATGGTGCGCCGCCGCCGGCACCTGCGCCTTCAGCCATTTCACGAGCGGGATCACCACCGTCCCGGCCAATGCGCCATCCTCGGCCAGCCCGGCGAGGTCCAGCCCGCCATCCGCACAGGCTGCGGCAATTGCCGCAGCCGCATCGCCCGGCACCAGCCCACAAGCCTCCCCGGCCGCCGCCAGCCCCGCCTCAACCTGCAGCATCGCCCGTACCGTGGCGCGGGCGGAAAACACCTCCCGCATCGCCCTGGTGCTGGCCATGGTCTCCGCCAGGAGCATCAGATTTTTTCGAGCAACAAAGCGATGCCTTGCCCGACGCCGATACACATCGTCGCAATCGCGCGCTTGCCGCCATGCGTCTCCAGCGCGTTCACCGCCGTCATCGCAATCCGCGCGCCGGAAGCGCCGAGCGGGTGCCCGATGGCAATCGCCCCGCCATGCGGATTCACGCGCGCATCGTCATCCGCCAGACCAAGCCCGCGCGTTACCGCCAAGGCTTGCGAGGCAAACGCCTCGTTCAGCTCAATCACGTCGATATCGCCAATGGTGAGGCCGGTTTTGGCGAGCAGCTTCTGCGTCGCAGGGAGTGGGCCGATACCCATGATGCGCGGCGCCACGCCCGCTGTTGCCATCGCCACAATCCGCGCACGCGGCGTCAGCCCGTGCGTCCGTGCCGCCGCCTCGCTCGCCACCAGCAGCGCCGCAGCGCCATCGTTCACGCCCGAGGCATTGCCCGCGGTCACGCTCCCGCCCTCACGGAATGGCGTCTTAAGCTTGGCGAGGCCTTCCAGCGTCGTGTCCGCGCGCGGATGCTCGTCGCGCTCCACAACCACATCGCCTTTGCGGCCCGGAATGGTGACCGGCACGATCTCGCGAGTGAAATAGCCCGAGGCCTGGGCCGCGGCACATTTCTGCTGGCTGCGATACGCGAACAGATCCTGGTCAGCCCGCGAGACCTTGAATTCTTCCGCGACGTTCTCGCCGGTCTCCGGCATCGAATCCACGCCGTATTGCTGCTTCATCAACCGGTTGACGAAGCGCCAACCGATCGTGGTGTCCTCCACCGAATTGGTGCGGGAAAACGCTTCGCTCGCCTTCGGCATCACGAATGGCGCGCGTGACATGCTCTCAGCACCCCCCGCGATCATCAACGATGTATCGCCCGCGCGGATCGCCCGCGCTACGGTGCCCAAAGCATCCAGCCCCGAGCCGCAAAGCCGGTTGAGCGTGACGCCCGGAACGCTCACCGGCAACCCGGCGAGCAACGCCGCCATACGCGCCACGTTGCGATTATCCTCCCCTGCCTGGTTCGCGCAGCCATAGATCACATCCTCAACCGCCGCCCAATCCATGTCCGGGTGGCGCGCCATGAGCACGCGCAGCGGATACGCCGCCAGATCATCGGCCCGCACATCCCGCAGGGCGCCGGCATAGCGACCGATCGGGGTGCGGACAAAATCGCAGATAAAGGCTTCAGCCAAGTCAGATACTCCCAAAACGCGTCCTAAATGCGGAAGAACACCGTTTCCGCCTCACCTTGCAAGTGGATGTCGGAATACCAGTTTCCCGCTTGGGTTTCCCGCATGATTAACGTCGCCCGCCGGGCCGGGTCATCGACCAGGCAGAGAATCGGGTCATCCGCGTTTGCAGGGTCACCGTCGAAATAGAGACGGGTCGAAAGATGAAACAACAGCCCCCGGGCCAGAATGGTGAGGGCGATATGCGGCGCCTGCAGCGTGTTGCCCGGGCCTCGAACCGCCTGGGGCTTGAGAGTCCTGAACCGGAAACGTCCCTCTCCATCGGTGGCCGACCGGCCAAATCCCGGAAAAACCTCCGAGGCTTCGGGCGAGGCCTGCCAGATTTCCACACAGGCATCATTGAGTGGCGATCCGTCGCCATCGAACAGGCGGCCTTCCAGCGTTATCGCCTCACCCGCGGCGCCAAACCGGGTCAGATCTGCCCAGCTCTTATCCTCCAGTAAATGCCAATACGGCCCGATTGTCTGGCTCGTGGTGGTATTCAACATGGTTCAGCCCTCCATCGGTGTGGCCAGCCGGCCGCGCAGCACAATGTCAAATCGGTAGCCCAGGGCCCAGTTCGGCCGAGTGATCGAGAGATCGAAGGTGGAAACCAGCCGGTTGCGCGCCGCTTCATCTGCCGTTGCCAGAAAAATTGGATCAAGGGCCAATAGCGGATCGCCGGGAAAATACATCTGTGTGATAAGCCGCGTGGCATATCCAGGTCCGAACAGCGAAAAATGGATATGGTTCGGCCTCCAAGCATTCTCATGATTGCCCCATGGATACGCACCGGGCTTGATGGTGATGAAGCTGTAAGCGCCACTGGAATCCGTAAACACCCGCCCTGTGCCGGAGAAATCCGGGTCCAGCGGCGCGTCATGCGTGTCTCGCGCATGGTTGTAGCGCCCGGCGGCGTTCGCCTGCCAGATTTCCAGCATGGTATGCGGCACCGGCCTGCCATCCTCATCGCGCACATGCCCGGCCACGATAATCCGCTCGCCCAGCGCTTCCTTGCCGTTCGTCACGGCGATGTTCGGGATCGCCGGAAACTGCGCGGGGGAGAATCTTGGCCCGCTCAGCTCCGTGATCGTCTGCGGAATACGCAGCAGCGGGCGGGTCGGGTGGCGCAGCCCGGTGCTACGATAATGCGGCGAATCGTTATCCGGCTGCGTGCCTGGCGCGTAATCGCGGAACGGCGCTTCAATCATGCTCATGGGTAGATCTCTCTGAAAATTTCCTTGGCCATGCGAAAGGCGGAATTGGCCGCGGGCACGCCTGCGTAAACCGCAACCTGCATCAGCACCTCGGCGATATCCGCTGGGGTCGCCCCGGTATTCTTGCTGGCGCGCAGATGCAGTTTCAGCTCTTCCTCATGACCCAAACTCGCCATCATCGCGATCGTCAGCATCGAGCGCGTCCGCCGGTCCAGCCCCGGGCGCGTCCAAATCCCGCCCCAGGCCGTGCGGGTGATAAAGGCCTGAAAATCCCGGTCCAGATCGGTGATGTTGGCCTGCGCGCGGGCGACATGCGCCTCGCCGAGCACCTGCTTGCGGACTGCCATCCCGGATTCGTAATCATCCGCGATCTGCGGCGTGTAGAATTGCAGCATGGCCGACGTGATTTCCTCCGGCCGCTCAGCCATCGGTATATGCGCCGCGTCCCGCACGACGTGCAGCGACGCGCCCGCGATTGCGGCCTGCAGCGCCTGCGCCGAGGCCAAAGGCGTTGCCTGATCGGCTTCGCCCACCATCACCAGTGCCGGAAGCTGCAATGTCGCCGTGCTGGCAGAGAGATCCGCCGTTGCGATGGCCTCGGCCGACGCCGCGTAGCCCTCTGCCGGCGTGCGCAGAAGCATCGCCCGAAGCCCGGCAGTGGCTGGTGCATCGGCAGAAGCCTGCGTGACCCAGCGCGCGATCACGCCATCCGCAATCGCTGCAACCCCCTCCGCGCGCACCTTCGCCGCGCGCTCGGTCCAGGATTGTGCAGGCGCAATCGCCAATGCCGTATCGATCAGCACCAAAGACACCACGCGCCCGATATGCGCCGCCGCAAAGGCCTGCGCAATTAAGCCGCCGATGGAAACGCCCGCGACATGCGTCCGCTCCACACCCAGGGTATCGAGCAGACCCGCCAGGTCCTGCGCGAAAAGGGACATGCTATACGGCCCGTTCGTACAGCCGCTCAGACCATGCCCGCGCAAATCCGGCCGGATAACGCGGAAGCTGCGGGACAGCGCCGCAGCCTGATCATCCCAAACATGGAGATTGGTGCCGAGCGAATGCAGCAGCACCAAAGCCGGCGCGCCGGGCGGCCCTTCCACCTGCACATGCATGTCGATGTCGCCAACCCGGATAAACATTGCCCTACCCCTCTCGTCGTACCTCAAGATCGATTTTACGAATCTGGGCCGAATTTCCGGCTCCCCCTAAGTGAATATTGACCTAGCTCAGCGGCAGCCCGACATAATTCTCCGCCAGCGTCGTCTGCGCCGCACGCGATCCGCGAATATAATTCAGCTCCGCCACCTGCATTTTCCGCGCAAAGCCGTCCATTCCCGGGAAACGATGCGTCAGGCTGGTAAACCACCAGGAAAACCGTTCTGCCTTCCAGACGCGACTGAGCGCGCGGGTCGAATACCCGTCAATCCCGGCGACTGAATGTCCCTGGTAGAATTCCACTAGGGCTTCGGAGAGCACGATCACGTCGGAGACTGCGAGGTTCAGCCCCTTGGCGCCCGTCGGCGGCACAATATGTGCGGCGTCCCCGGCCAGGAATAATTTACCATAACGCATCGGCTCCGTCACAAAGCTGCGCAGCGGAGCAATACTTTTTTCAAAAGAAGGTCCGCGGGTGACATGCGCTGCGGTCTCAGGCCCGAGCCGCGTGCAAAGCTCGTCCCAGAACCGGTCATCGGACCAATCTTCGATTTTCTCATCCACCGAACACTGAACGTAATAGCGGCTGCGCGTGGGCGAGCGCATGCTGGCCAGCGCGAAACCATGCGCGTGGTTGGCATAGATCAACTCATGATTCGCCGGTGGCACATCGGCCAGAATACCGAGCCAGCCGAACGGATAAACGCGCTCATAGGTCTTCAGTACCGAATCCGGAATGCTCGCGCGGCTGACGCCATGATACCCGTCGCATCCCGCGATATAGTCGCAATCGAGCCGCTGTCCGACACCTTCATGTTCCCAACTGGCATAAGGATGCGCGCCATCCACGTCGTGCAGTTGCACATTCTTCGCCTCGAAAATGATCTTCACGCCGCGCGCCTCGGCGGCTTCGAACAAATCACGCATCACCTCTTGCTGGCCATAGACCATGACGCTTGAACCGCCGGTGAGTTCCGCCATGTCGATGCGGAAAATCTCGCCATCGACGGCCAGTTGCGTGCCGGTATGCACCAGACCCTCGCTATGCATGCGCGCACCCAGGCCTAGGCGCTCCAACAGATTTACCGTTGTCTGCTCCAGCACCCCGGCGCGCACCCGGCCCTCGACATAATCCCGCGTCCGGTTCTCCAAAACCACGGCGTCTATGCCCTGCTGGTGGAGCAAATGGGCAAGCATCAACCCGGCCGGACCAGCCCCGATAATGGCGATTTGTGTGCGCATACGGCGTTATTCCCTTTAAAACCTTGGCCTCATCCGGGCCGGCAATTACCTATGTTATGGTCCCTCCGGTGCCGCCGCGCGATGGACAAGGTCGATAAAAACTTGGACATTTCTGCTAATTTTATCTAAACTCATCGGCATACGACATGCCCGAAACTCACGCTCCACGGCAAAACACTGTGCCGATTTTCTTCCTCTACGGCGAACCACGTCGTGAAGTTGGCACGCGTTTTCTACATCTGGAGCCTTTGGCGGACCGTTCCAAACCCAGCGACTGGAATATCCGCCCGCACGCCCATGCTGATCTCAACCATGTATTTTTCATCACCCAGGGCAGCGGTAAAATGACCGCTGACGGCACGACCGCCGCCTTCACCGCCCCCTGCCTGCTGCTGCTGCCCGCCGGTACCGTGCATGGCTTTACCTACGAGCCCGAAACCACCGGCTGGGTGCTGACCATCGCCGATGGGTATTTACGCGACCTCGTCATCCGGGAACCGGATTTCGCGGCGCTGTTTACCCAAGCCCGCGCGCTGCAAGCCGAGGACAAGGCGGGGCTGGAAGACCGCCTCACCCTGCTTGGCCAGGAGCTGGTGTGGAACGCGCCGGGCTACGCCGCCGCCATAGAGGGTCATCTGCTCGGCATTCTCGTGCAAGTTCTGCGCCTGTCTCGCTACGCCGCTGACGAAGTCCGGCATATTGCGGGCAGGGCCGCCGGAATAGTCGCCCGGTTCCGCGAATTGATCGAGGCCAGCTACCGCAGCCAAGCAAGCTTGCAGGATTATGCGGAGACCTTGCGCATCAGCCCGGCCCAGCTTCGCCGGGCGGCACTACAGGTCACCCGCCAGCCACCCATGCTGCTGGTGCAGGAACGCTTATTCCTGGAAGCGCAACGCATCCTTCTTTACACCAACATGACCATCGCCGAAGCCGCCCACCATCTCGGCTTTGCAGATGCCGCGTATTTCACCCGCTTCTTCACCAAACATGCGGGCCGCTCGCCGCGCGATTTCCGGCGGCGTTAGACCGAGATTCATCCTTATTCTGCCGATACGTCACACGCAAACACGCCTCAGCCAAAACCGGCGGGGCAAGATAAAGGTCCAATTCGTGAGTCAAACCATCTCGGCCTCTGCCAAGCCTGCCTCGACCGCCTTCTCCATCCTGAACGCCATAAGCTTCTGCCATTTGCTGAATGACATGCTGCAATCGCTGCTGCCGGCCATCTACCCCATCCTGAAAGGCGGGTTCAGTCTTAATTTCAGCCAGATCGGCCTGCTCACCCTCACCTACCAAGCCACCGCCTCGCTGCTGCAACCCCTGATCGGCACCTATACGGATCGCCGGCCCCAACCGTATTCCCTGCCTATCGGCATGGGGTTTACCTTGCTCGGCCTCGTCACGCTCGGCCTGGCACCCAGCTATGCCCCGCTGTTGCTCGGCGCCGGCTTGCTCGGCATAGGTTCCTCAATCTTCCATCCGGAATCCTCACGCATCGCCCGGCTTGCCTCTGGCGGCAGGCATGGTCTGGCGCAATCCTTGTTTCAGGTCGGCGGTAATTTCGGTACAGCGCTCGGCCCGTTGCTGGCGGCGTTCTTTATCGTGCCGCGTGGGCAGCACAGCCTCGCCTGGTTTGCCTTGGCCGCCTTGCTCGGCATTTTCATTCTCGGAATGCTCGGCCATTGGTACAAGGCACAGGGCCAAGACGGGCGCCGCACGCGTCCCCCAGCCGCACATGCCCGCCTTACCGCCTCGCAGGTCCGCCGTGCCATCGCGGTCCTGCTGGCATTGATCTTCTCGAAATATTTCTATCTTGCCAGCATCACCAGCTATTACATTTTTTACCTCATGCAGCGCTTCCAACTCTCCGCGCAGACCGCGCAGATCGACCTGTTCATCTTCCTCGCAGCCTCCGCAGCGGGCACCATTCTGGGCGGCCCGATCGGAGACCGGTTTGGCCGGCGTATTGTCATCTGGATTTCGATCCTGGGCGTGCTGCCCTTCACCTTGGCGCTGCCTTATGCCGGACTGCCGGCGACCATCGGCCTCAGCATCGTCATCGGGCTGGTGCTCTCCTCGGCTTTTTCCGCCATCATTGTCTATGCTCAGGAGTTGATGCCCGGCCGCGTCGGCATGGTGTCCGGCCTATTCTTCGGTTTTGCCTTCGGCATGGGCGGCATCGGCGCCGCTGTTTTGGGCGAGTTGGCAGACTGGACGAGCCTTTCCCTCGTCTATCGCCTTTGCGCATTTCTCCCGCTTATCGGCCTGCTGGCGGCATTCCTGCCAAATCTCCGGCACCAACCCGCCTAGCACCAAACCGCCTAGCCTACTCCGCCGCGGTCAGCGCGTTCACACGGGACTTTCGTGCTTTGGCAACAGCGTGGCGCGGCTGCGGCTCAGGCGCTTTCCGGCGGTGTGCGGGGACGGGCGGTTTCTCAGCTTTCTCACCGACGGGTATTTTCGCTCGACCGAACGTCCTGTTTATCCAGGCGGCCGAAAAAACATCGCGCCAAGCACCGGTAGGCGGATGGTAAGCCCGCGCCGCGCGCCCTTCAAAATCGTCCACCCGCGCAATGGCCGCGCGGATTGCCGCCACCATGCTTGTGAGCCTGGGCTCACAGGGCACGATATTCCCGCACATCGCCGTTAAATCCTCCGCTGAGCGGTTTTCATACACGTTCGTCACCACCAGCGCGCCAGTCGCGGCAAACTCAAACGGCATCACCCCGGGATGCGGCGCGTCGATCATGCAAATGCCGATATCCAGCGTATTCATAAACCCGGTATAGTCGCGGGCATCCATTTTTTTCTTGAGCTGCAAGACATGGCCGCCGCCCAACTTGACATCCGGTAGATCACTCAGCGCGCCAAGACCGATAAAAACCCATTCACGCCCGAACAGGCCTTCTGCGCAACACGCTTCCAGCGCCAGCACGACCATCTCGAAGAGGTTGCGCTCAGCATGTTGCTCCGGCCGCGCATAGGCAGCCAACACACGCTGGGGCCGCGTTTGCATCGCATCTGCACGCTGGGGCGGCGCGGAATGAACCAAATGTTCGAACACCGTGTAATGGATACCTTCCACCACATCGCTATGCGCGGCAAACGGTCCCACCCTGTTTGCCTTCAGGAAGCGCAGCAGCAACTTGCTGTTGATGATCGGATGATGATCAATATCATAAAACTCGGCACAGAGCGCGCGCGTCGCGCCATGAATATAGAAAATCGGCTCATATTCCTGAGCCAGCAGAAATGGCTTTGCCCCACCCGCATAATTCGCCAGAAACGCGGCTAGCTTGAGCCCCCAAACCGAATAGGCCACGAAGCTATCCTGCTTCGACAGCTCTAATAGACCGAGCGTCGCCCTCCCATGCAGCCGACAATTTGCAATCACGCTTCGCAGTTCAGGGTCCTTCTGCCGCCAGATGAAATACTCCCGGTTCGGATTGTCCTCCTCGACACAAATAATTCCTAACCCAAATCCCGCGCGCGCGATTTCGCACATCATGGCAAACGCCGCCAGATAACCGCCGAAGGACATATCCGGGTTCAGCATCGGTAAAATGAACCAGACCGCAGGCACCGCCTTATCATCAGAGCAGATCGCTGGCTCGATATCCGGCAGCGCCATCTGCGCGCGCAGATTAGGCAAACGATGGATGAGGGCTGGCCCCGTCACGCCCGGCAGCCTGGCCTCAAGCGCCGCTTTCAGCTCGAAGCTCGGCAGTCGGTTTTCCTGCCGACCATGCAGAACATAATGGTAAAATCCAGAGGGAAACAAACCCGCCTCGACCGCTTCACGGACATCGGGATAAAATGCCCTGTACCAATCCTCCTGAAACCATTTATTCGGCGAATGTTGATGCAACGTTCCTTCCACCAAGTAATGCTCGAAAGGGTTCTTCACCGCTTGCCCGAAGCTGGAAAGATATTTCTCCCGATAAAAAGCCGGATCGAACTCGGCCGCAATCATCGAATGAATATCCGCACCGAAGCCGCCCGCCGGCTGGTATTGCGGGCGATGACCGAGCGCGCGTCCAAATTGATTATAGTATCGCAGCGCATCGACCCATGGAAATGCGCTCAAAAACCTGCGGGCTTCGGGATTCGCCATCACATAACCGTCATCGACTCGATCCGCCGGCTCGTGCTTTTCACTCAATTGAGCGGTGTTCTGCAATGCGGCGTTTGGCCAACGCCCTTCTTCTATGCCGTAATTGATATAATGAACAAAACCTGAAAGCAGCGTGCCCGCCTCAATAGCGCGGGCGACATCCGGATTATTTACCCGGTACCAAACTTCGTCGAAAATCTCGCTTGGGCTGACAAGACGCGCGGCCGCCCGGGAGAAATATAATTCGAGCAGCGTTTCTTCGTCACATTCCTCCGCGCACATGCCATGCAGCACAGCTGCCACCCCCAGCCGCGAAATATCGAAAAATTCGGTCTGGACCTGTTCCGGCGTTATCGGTGGCTCGCCGTGAAATAGCCGGCTGAGAAAGTTTTCGGCCGTCTTCAGTTTCATGAATAAACGCCCCTAAATTCAACAAGCTGTGAAGCGAGCCAACTTAACGCCATCGCCAAAAATAAATTAAACAATTTTTACATAATAAAAGGCTAATATCTGAAGCCTGACACGTTTTAGGTTTGCAATTAATCTCTGATTCCAAAACCGGTGAACAACTATTCGTGATTGGATGTCTAAAGATGAAGCGATTGCAATATAAAAACATCATCTTTCGTAACGTTCCGCCTGTAGACAGCCCAGTGCGATTATTGTTAGCTTGTTCATGACGACGCCATTACCGGCGAAGACGAATTTTTCGCGTTCGATTTTACGATATATTTTTGGTCTACATATTTTAGGTCTACCTCTATTTTTCAGGAATTCCGAAAATTTTTCATTTCATTTTAATTTTGAATATATTTCATGACACATAGACCCGTTGTTCAGGCTTATCCTCGTGGCTGAGGCGGAAACCAGCGTTCTTGTGGAACCGGTGTCCGCCGAGCAAGCGGCAATCCTCGCACGTACGGCTCAGGACCGGTCAGACTGGGAGTCCGCGCGTCGTCATTGGCGAGAGGCGCGCCAACTCTCGCCAAATTCTCCAGCGCTCTGGGCTGCAGAAACGGCCATGCTGGTCATCCTTTCAAGGCTCGACGACGCCAATGCCCTGGCGCGTGAAAGCTACGCGAAATTTCCGGAAAATTTGGATGTCGCCAGCCAATATCTCAATGTCCTCATGGTACAGGAGAACTGGCTTCAGGCAGCGACATTATGGCCGAGCATCGCGGAGCGTTTCTCGGGCCATGCTTATATTGAATCCAAAACCGAAGATTTAACGCGGCGGATGGCCGAGGGGCTCGTCGGCACCGCTGCGTCACGTTTGCGGCAGCAGGCCGAGGATGCCGAACGAAACCGCGACTGGGAAACCGCTTGCGTCGCATGGCGCGCATTACATGAGCGCCACCCAGACGATCGTGCCATCATCATCGGCTATGGTCGCGCGCTGCGTGAGACTGGGCAGAGCGAAGTCGCGGACAATGTCCTCGGCGCCGCGGTTGCCGCGCAGCCGGAGGATGTGGAGCTCGCGGCCAACCATGCGGAAGTCGCCGCAACGCGGCAGGATTGGATCGAGGCCGCCCGCCGCTGGCAGAAACTCCTTCGGAACTTCCCAAATGTGCCCGCCCTTTGGACAATGGCCTCCATCGCCTATCGGGAGGCAGGGCTTTACGAATCCGCCGAAAAGATACTCGCCCGCGCCATCGCCGCCGAACCGCAGCGCGTGGACCTGCGCGTGCACCACGCCACACTCGCCGAGAAACAGGAAGACTGGCCCGCCGCACTCACCCGCTGGAATATCGCACTGGAACTTGAGCCGGATGATCTGAACATCCGCAATTCGCGGGGTGACGTACTGTGGCGCATCAATGGCGCGCGGCTGGAGACTGGCGAATCCGCGCCGCCTGAATATTCCAACGCAAATATGGCAGACGATGCAGCCGGCCTTAAACGCCTGGCACTGCGGTTCGAGTCTTTAGGGGATGCATGCGATTTTGGTATCGCCCAGCGCAGGCTGGGCGCCGAGCCGATCGGCCTGTTCCGCTTCGGTGCCATCTCGCCCGACAACCTGATCGCCTTGATGGAAGAACGGTTCGATCGGCTAGGCGACCCCGCCTTTACCGAGCTGAGCGTCGCCGGAGGCGATGAATACATGGTGCGCGATACACGCGGCCTGTACCACATGCACAGCTTTACACGCGCCAACACGGTGGATGCGGAGAAGTTCCTCAACCAGCAGGTGAAACGCCTCGGATACCTGAAATCCAAGCTGATGGAAGACCTTGAAGCTGCCAACAAAATTTTTGTCTATAAATCGTCGCATCGGCGGATTACCGATGAAACCGTCTTCCGCATTCATGCGGCCCTACAGCTTTTTGGTCCGAATATGCTGCTCGCCATTCGCAAAACCGAGGCTGGTTATCCGCCGGGCTCGGTCCTGGCGCTACGCCCAGGCGTGCTGGTCGGCTATGTCAATACGGATTACGACGCCACGGAAATTACCGTAGATCTGCCATCCTGGCGGATGGTTTTACAAAATGCCAGCCCATACAAAGCAGAATCATAAATATTATACCACCTTCCTATAGCATCGAGAGGGCTTGAATGACCGAAGCCGAAATCTACCACGATTTGACCGAAATCATCCGCGACGTTTTGATGCAAGACGATCTCGTCCTGCATCCTAACCTGACCGCCATGGAGGTGGAGGGCTGGGATTCCTTCAAGATGATCGAGATCGTCATGGCCATTGAATCTAAATTCGGTATCAAAATAAAGAGCCAGCAACTGGATAGTCTGGAAAAGGTTGGAGATCTCGTCGCACTCATCCGCGTTCAGAACGCCAGCTGACACCTCGCATGCTGCAGCCGCCCGCCACGCTCCGGCGCTTCACGGATCAAGACCAACAGAATTTTGCCGCACTCTCGGGCGATTATAATCCCATCCATATGGACGAACTTGCCGCCCGCCGTACGCAGGCTGGCGCCTGCGTCGTACACGGCGTGCAGTCGCTGCTCTGGGCTTTGGAAATTGCGGCCTCCACGCTCCCGCTATCGCAGCTCCGCGCGGTGGAAGCTGATTTCGCACAATTCCTGTATTTGGGCGAACCGGCGCAGCTCTCGATCGTCAAGCAGAACCCGGCGGAGGCTCGGCTCGAGTTGCGCGTTGGAGAGACGCGCATCGCGCAATATCGGCTGCTCTTCGGAGACAAGCCGGAAGCCGATGCATTACCGTCGCACCCGACCACCATCGACTATAAAGCCGATGCGCTCATGCCATTGGCGCTTGAATGGACCGAAATCGCGCAGGCTGCCGGCACGGTCGCGTTTTACCGTCCGCATAGCGACGCAGTTTCCACCTATCCCGCCTTATGTGCCGCCATTAGCGCACCGCGCGTCTCCGCTTTGCTCGCCCTTACCCGGCTCGTCGGCATGGCCTCGCCCGGGCTGCACTCCACCTTCCACCGGATCAGCGTCAAACTCACCCAAGCCGCACCTTCCAACGACAGCATGCTGCGCTTTGTAACGGTAGAATCTGAGCCCAGCCTCGCCGTGGTCTCCATCGCCATCTCCGCGCCCGGCCTGTGCGGTACGGTCAAAGCGTCTCGTCGCGCAGCACCCGTGAAGCAACCCAGCTTACACGCACTACGCGAGCACGTGGCCCCGAACAGTTTTACCGGGCATATCGCCCTAGTCGTCGGCGGCTCGCGCGGCCTGGGTGAGCTTGCCGCCAAGCTCCTCGCCTTGGCCGGCGCCGAACCTATCCTCACCTACGCGAACGGCGCGGAAGAGGCTCAGGCGGTCGCGGAAGACATCCGTCAGGCCGGCGGGCGGGCGCAAACCATGGCGCTGAACCTACTGGAGCCGCTTGCCCCTCAGCTGGACGCACTGCCGGACATTCCGAGCTCGATGTATTTCTTCGCGACACCGCGCATCTCCACGCGCCATAGCGGCTTCTATTCTGCCGACCTCTATGGGATTTTCACCCGCTTCTACGTCGAAGCGTTCCACGACCTCTGCCAGGCGCTGTCTCGCCGCACCCCGCAACGGCTGCAAATATTCTATCCCTCCACCGTTTTCGCCGGCCAGCCTACGAAAAATATGGCTGAATACGCCATGGCCAAAGCCGCCGGCGAAGTCCTGGCCGCGAATATGGCCCGCTTTCTGCCCCGGCTGGAAATCGAAAGCGTTCGCCTGCCCCGCATGGCAACCGACCAGACCGCCGGCATGATCGCGCAAGAGTTGGAGCCCGCCCCTGAACATCTGGCTCCGATCATTCAGCGCGTCGAACAACGCGCTGCCGCCTCCCGCAACGCCTGACCCCGGATAAACCATGCTGCAATTCCACAATGTGAAGAACACCGCCGGACACCTCCTCAGCCGCCAAAGCAACGGTGCGCTCTGCCTTGAAGCGTCGACTAAAACCCCCATCACCGCGGCCTGCACGGCAGCCTCGGACACGCCAATGTTGCTGGAAGCAGGCGCCCAGAACATCCATTTCGGCAGTCCCGAATCCGGCAGTGAGCTGATCGGCCTGCGCGCTGTTGCAGAGGGCTCAACAACCTTGCTCAGGCATGGCATCGAAGGCCCGTTTCTGCGGATCGTGAAGGGCCGCATCCTCGCCGATGCCAATCAATCGCGCGCCGCCCCGTTCCAGCTCGTCCCCGGCCCGCCTCCGGCTGCGGGGAGCCCGCTGCACAAGCTGCCGCCGCGCGCCAAATTCACGCCCGAGGGATTGGCGGAAATGCTCGCAACTGGCGATGCCGGGCTCATGCCTGTCATCCAAGCACTCCTTCCGCAATTCAACGCCATGGATGCCCGCGCCGCCTGGGCGATAACCCCCCCAACCCCGGCACGGGATATCTTCCACCACATCATCCGCGACCACAGCCGTACGCAACTTCACCCGTTCAATGGTTACACGGCGGATGTTCTTCGCCCGATGATCGACTCATTGGGCTGGTCGATCGGGGACAAAACCTACGGCACGCCGCGGGTGATGGAGGCCGGGCGCGGCCGTCTCAGCATCGGCCGTTACTGCTCAATGGCGGACCCGTTGATCATACTTGGCAACCACAATATCCGCTCGGCCAGTTCCTACCCATTTGTAGACCTGTGGGTGGAATGGCCGGGCACTTTGCCGGATATGTCCGACCATTCCGCCGAGGATGTAACGATCGGCAACGATGTCTGGATAGGGGCAAACGTTACCATTCTGCCGGGCGTAGAGATCGGTGACGGCGCCATCATCGGTGCTGGCTGCGTGGTGCGCGGCAAAGTGCCGCCTTATGCCATCTGCCTCGGCAACCCGCATAGCATCGTCGCAAAGCGCTTCGACAATGAAAGTATCAGCCGGCTTTTGGAACTCCGCTGGTGGGACTGGCCGGACGCCAAGATCGACCGCCATTTGCCTTTGCTTCTTGCCCCGGACATCAAAGCATTTCTGGACAAAGCAGAAGCGGGCTGACGCCGCTCAACACGCCAGTTTACGCTGCCAGCGCCACCATGCGCTGGCAGTGCTCGGCGATGGTCAAATTATCCGGCTCCAACTCAAGCGCACGCTGCGCAGCCGCTTGCGAGGCCGCTTCATCGCCCAGCTCCGCTTCGATGAGGCTCAACGCGTAATATATTCCGCCTGAAATATGCTGGCGTGCGATCAACATATTCACCAGCAGCTTTGCCTCAACCGCGCGGTGATTGATGAGCAGCATACCGAGGAGATGCTGCATAATCGTCACGTTATTTGCGTAAAGTTCCGCGGCGATCACCGCGACAGATAGCGCTTCCGCCATCCGTCCGGCCTCCAGCAGATGCAGGCTGCGACGGTACAGCATCACCGCCTGCTCGCAAACGGCGGGAGACGGCTCACGGTCAAGAAATTCCAAATCTGGAAAAATACCGTGTTGGACCAGATGTTTGACATATAACGTTTGGATTTCCGCATCGTCAGGCGCAGCCGCCAAGGCCCGCCTGATATATGCACTTGCCCCCTCAGCATCCCCTAGCGCATCGCGATACCCTGCAATTTCCAGCAAAGCCTCGGTGCTGCCCTGGTTCTGTTCGAGATATTGCGCCACTGCCTGCCAGGCAGCCTCCTCCTCACCGGCACAGCGCAGCAACCCCACCAGACGTTTGAATGTGCGCTCATCATGCCCATCCAATCGCACCGCCTCGCGCGCTGCAGCCACCGCACCTGCTACGTCACCGGTTGCCTCTTGAATAACGCTCAACAATGCGTGATTAATCGACATCGCTGCCCCGCGTGCAATCAGCGCTTCCAGCACATCTCGCGCCTCTTCTAACCTGCCTAAGCGGTACAAAATCGTTGCGTTCTGGTTGATATAGGTTGCATTTCCTGGCTCCAGCCTACAGGCCGCTTCCGCTGTTCCAAGCGCATCGTGATATTGGCCGCGCAAATCCTGCACCACACTTTGCAAATGCAGGAGCTTTCCTGCCGCCGGGTCGCTGCCAGACGGCACCCCACCCGCCTGCGCATCGAGCAGTGCTGCAGCCGCATCCACGCCCTGAAATTTCAACGTCATCGCGACCGCATTTGCGAGCATCTCGGCATTTCCGGGCCAAATTTCGATCGCCTTCAAAGCAGAGTCCAGCGCGGCCTCAGCGGGAACCGCGCTGCCATCATCCGCCACCTGCCAATGCAGGCGCATCTGGCTCTCCGTATAGTGCCACCATGCCTCATAATCGCGCAGCATCTCCGAAGGTTGCCAACCACCTTGCGGCCCTGACAGCACTGACGGCTGGCGTAACAGATCCTCGGCTCGCAAAAAGGCCAAGGTTGAATCCAGGTTTAACAGAAATGGTCCGTTGATCGGCTTAGACTTCAGTGCGGGTTCCGCCATCGCCTGGAAATACGTGGCATTGGCCTGAATCAGATCATCGAGAATATAATAGCCGCGATAGCCCTGCCCCCGGCAAAGATGCACCACCCGTCGGCCAGCCGGCGCGAAGAGACCGAGATGCATCGCGCTGCCCTGCAGCCCCATCACGATATTTTCATCCCGAAAAAGCCCGGCTTGCGCCGCCGCCGGCAAATCCTCCGGATACACAATCTCCCAGCCATCCTGTGCCAAAATCTCTTCCAGCTCTCGTTCGCCTACCGTTAGCGCGATCGTCGTATGCCCACGCGAGACGAAGATACGCCGCCCGCCCTTGTCATTGTCCGGCAGCCGCGCATTCCGGAAAATATCGCGATACGCGTGTGTGACATGGTGGTGATAAATGAATGCCGGCTCCGGGACCACCAACTCACCCACGTGCACCCAATCATCGACCGGCAATATCTGCGCACGCTCCAACCCGAGCAATTCGAGAAAATCGAGCTGATAGCCCTTCAATGCAGGCTTGCCGTCGGTTAGAAACAACCATGGCAGCTCGCGATATTCCGGCAAGCACCACAGACGGGAGGTCGTCTCCAACAGAAAATGCCCGAAATGATCGAACGCCACGCCGCCGAAAACAGCCTTCGGCAAATTCGTCGCACCGGATGGGATGGTACACGGTTGCTGCAGCCTGATCGCGTTTCGTCCATCCGAACGCGGCTGTGCCGAGCTTTCAATGAACGTACCGTCCGCCAGGAAGGCGCCTCCGAAAAGCTCTTCCAGCATATTACCGCCCACGCTCGCACGAATGCGTGATACGGATGTATTCTGAAAAGAGGATAAGCCCGGCCGTGCCCCACTAATGGTATATTGCCGATTATAAACCATCGCGTTCACATCGAAACCAATAAAGTTTTGCATCTCGGTTTCACGCTCCGGCGTCAGCAAAGGAAGTCTTCAAATCGACGAATATTAATCGTTGCTATTGCATAGCAATCTCGCAATAAATGCTGTTTAACGTCAATACCATCTAAGGAGAGTCAAGTTAACCGCAAGTAACCTCGTCGTAATAAAAATTTTAATGCATTTCTATATCGCATCCATTTTACGCGCCATTAAATTTAAACGCACTTTTATTCGCTAGAGCCATCATCAGGTATTCAATGTATCATCATCACGATGAAATTTTTTCAAAATTGTTTATGACCTGCGTTGACCGGGATCTTCTAAATGGAACGATCGTCGCGCTCTATGGCCCGCGGGCGGAAATGCGCGATCAGGATCTTCTGGATATGTATCTCACAGATCCAGCCGTTGCTGCGATCAGCCCCAACAGCTTTTTTGACGAGCAATGGTATCGCCTCAGAAATCCCGAAATCCGGGCCGATATCGAAAACGGTCGCCTGATCTCGGCCTTCGTGCATTACATTAACGCGGGTATTTTCGAGGGACGCTGGCCAAATAGCTTCATGCAGTCCATCGCATTGCCAGACACCAAAGCACCCCCTCGCCTGGACACTATTGACGCAGAAGCCTATCTCGCAGTGAATGCCCAGGCACGCAATTTCCTAAGACATTTTCCGATATTGACGCCCCTCGCCCACTACAACGCTTTCGGCCGCTTCCTTGGCATGACGATCGCGCATCCGGCGCAGCCCAGCGACATCGACCAACTCAATAAAAACAGACATTATTTCGAAGTCATGTCGGAGGAATTTGACGCCGCCTGGTATACAAAAGAATATATTGGGGATGATGCGGATGAGCGATTCCTTGAAGACCCGCTTTCGCACTATCTTCTCTACGGAATCCCGCGCGGATATTCGCCCAGCGCCGTATTTGACGAAGGGTTCTATCGCGCATTCTATCCGGAAATCCGTGAAGCCATTGAGCAGGGCAACGTCCCATGTGGTTTCTACCACTACATCGTCGGCGGCCGGCAGGAAGGGCGCCTTCCAGCCTATGACCGAAAAAACTCGCTTGAAGCATGGGCTCCCGGCGTCACTCGTCCCGTCCTTCTGGACCGCATCGATCAAATTCGTACCCGGCTCCAACCCCGCAAAATAACATTTGGCAACAATGCCACTCCCCGGATTTGGGTCATGCTTCCGACCATCAACCCGGATATCACCTTCGGTGGTTATCGCAGCGTGCTCGAACTTATCCGCCGCCTGCACGAATTAGGATACGCAATTACGATCATCTGCACGGAGGACGGACAGGCCAACAAAGCCTATTTTCTCTGGCGTGAATCGTCAGAAAATTTCCGAAAAATCCTGCACGAAATCGACGTCATCGGTTCCGCAGACGCACGGGCAATCACAATCGGCGCATCGGATACGATCGTTGTCTACTCGCTGTGGGACCTGTATGCTGCCGACCATATTCGTAAAAGAGTTCCAAGTGTAAGGATTGTTTTGCTCGCCCAGGAATTCGAGCCGATTTTTTACGAAAACAGCACAGCCCGCGCGATCATCGAGGAAGCATACCGCATTCCCCATTACCCCCTCATCAACAGCAATTTCCTGCGGCGCTATTTCGAATCCCATCGCATTGGCGTTTTTGGTGGCAACACGGCCGCAATCCGCGACCGTGACTACAGTATCTTCGAGCACCGTATAAACAAACTCAACGAACAAACTGAATCCCAAATCAAAAATCGTAATGAGCGCGTGTTGATTACCTATGCCAGGCCGGAAAATCACGCCGCGCGAAACATGTTTGAGCTTCTCATTCTAGCACTTCGTCAGGTCTGTTCGGAGGGTCTCTTCGGCCCGGAATGGCGGTTCATCGGCCTTGGCGCTCTGACCGAGATAGAGCCCGTACCTATCGGCGGCGCGCACAAACTCATGATGTATCCCAAAATGAACGAGCAGGAATATATACGCTATATCAGCGCCATGGATATCGGTGTTAGCCTGATGTATGCGCCGCATCCCAGTGTCATGCCGTTCGAATTCGCCACCACCGGGGCTCTCGTCGTCACCAATTCCTACGAAAACCGCTCCGCCGAGGAATTATCCGCCATATCGGGCAATATTATCGCGGGCCGTCCGACGATCGAAGGGATCGCAGGGGCATTGCGCGAAGCAATTTCCTGCGTATCCGACGCAAAATCGCGCATTGCCAATATATATCGCCCCCGCGCAGCGGGTTGGAACGAAATTTTTCACGAAGACCTTATAAACACAGTCTTCGGCTTCTCGGCTCCACAAAAATCAAAAAACCGTAATGCGTCGCGCACGAGACGGACGACCCTCGCCTCTTGAGACGCTTGTTCCAGCGGACTTGATCTGCTGCATTTCCCGGCATGCGTTCAAAATCTGTGACCACCGATATTCCAGCTCGGCTCGACGACCTGCGCTGGAGCCGCTTTCATCTGCTGCTTCTCATTGCCCTCGGCATCAGCTGGATCCTGGACGGGCTCGAAGTCACCATCGTGGGCGCGATGGGTGGGGTACTGCAAGATCACCGTACCCTAGGCCTCTCACCGGCCCAGATCGGCGCAATCGCATCCTTTTACATCACCGGAGCAGTCAGCGGCGCACTCGTCTTTGGTTGGCTGACGGACCGTTTCGGCCGTCGCAAAATCTTTTTCCTGACGCTTACCTGCTATCTACTGGGTGCCGCCGCCAGTGCCTGTGCATGGAATTTTCTGTCCTTTGCAGCTTTTCGCCTCCTCACCGGTATCGGTATCGGTGGTGAATACGCCGCGGTCAATTCCGCGATCGACGAACTGATGCCCGCACGGCTTCGCGGACGTCTCAACCTCGCAATCAACGGCACCTACTGGCTGGGGGCTGCCCTCGGCGCAGGCGCCACGATCATCCTGCTAAATCCTGCGCGTTTCCCGGTGGATATTGGCTGGCGTTTGGGTTTCGGGATCGGCGCGATACTTGGCCTCGGGGTCATCCTGCTCCGCAACTTTGTCCCGGAAAGCCCCCGCTGGCTCATCACCCATGGCCACCAGCAAGCCGCTAACGCGGCAATGGCAGATATCGAGCATCGGACAGGGGTATTGAGTACCTCTGGCCATAGAACGCTCACACTCCACCCATGCAAAACTTTTGGCTTTCTACCTATCATTGAAATCATATTGGACATCTACCGTGCACGTTCGATTCTGGTGGTCGTCCTCATGGCCGCACAGGCATTTTTGTACAATGCGTTATTTTTTACTTACGCTCTCGTCCTAGTGCGCTTCTACCACATACCGGCCCCAAGGGCTGGCTTTTTTCTGCTTCCGCTCGCCGCCGGAAATTTTCTAGGCCCCCTGGTGTTAGGGCGTTTCTTCGACACGATCGGCCGCAAAGCAATGATCTCGACAACCTACGCAGTCTCTGGAATTCTTCTTTTAGCAACGGGCTACATGTTCGCTATCGGCCTGTTTACCGCAACAACCCAAACGATCGCGTGGTCGGCGATCTTCTTTTTTGCCTCCGCTGCTGCCAGCGCTGCGTATCTCACCGCAAGCGAAGTTTTTCCGCTGGAAATGCGCGCCATGGCCATCGCCATCTTCTATGCATTCGGCACAGGCATCGGCGGCATCGCCGCTCCCGTTCTATTTGGCCAGCTTATAGGTACTGGCTCAAGATGGAATATTTTCGGCGGCTATGGTTTGGCTGCTTTACTCATGGAAGCCGCTGCAATCGTTACCCTTTTCCTCGGCGTAAATGCACAAAACAAATCGCTCGAAGATATTGCTCCGCCAATGTCGCAATCGAAGCCACTGTAACGTCCAAATCAGTTTACGAATTCAGCTGACGCTCCAGGCCGTAACGCTTCATCATCCGATAAATCGTTACCCGAGAAAGCGAAAGCTCCCCGGCAACATTTGTGATATTATAGCTATGCCGCTTAAGCGCTTCTATTAATTCATCACTACTGCAGGTCTTCCGTGAAGAGCAGGCAGTCTCCGGAATCCGTTTCACCGACCTGACCGCATTCAATTCGGATTTCTCTGAACGCAAGCCAAGGTCGGTATGTCTGACAAATTGGTCGTCTCCCATAACAACCGCCCGTCGAATAGCCGAAATCATCTCACGAATATTCCCTGGCCACGAATAGGACCGAATCCGCTCGAGCGCCTCCGGGGAGAAGCCCTTTATCTCCCGTCCAAATTCGCCTGCAATTTTACGCAAAAAAAACTCCGCCAATAATTCAAGGTCTCCGTCACGCTCTCTTAGGGCTGGCATATATAAGGGCAGCACGTTCAACCGATAAAACAAATCGCCGCGGAACTTGCCCGCTTCAATCCCAGCTTCAAGATGCACATGCGTCGCTGAAATTATCCTGGCGTCAACCCGGATTTGCGTATTTCCACCCACCCGTATGATCGTTCCCTCCTGCAAAAACCTAAGAAGATGGCCTTGGAGTTCGTAAGGGAGGTCGCCAACCTCATCGAGAAAAAGACTTCCTCCGTGCGCCTGCTCGATTAACCCGAACTTGCGCCCAACCGCTCCAGTGAACGCGCCTTTCTCATAACCAAACAACTCCGACGCAATGAGGCTAGCCGGAAGGGCGGCACAGTTTATTGCGACAAATGGCCCCTTTGCGCGTGATGACCTTTGATGAATGGCCTGCGCCGCCAACTCCTTACCCGTACCGGTCTCCCCCGTCACCAGCACCGGTGCATCGCTCTGGGCCATTCTACGTATTGCATGAAATATCTTTCTCATCGCGGCGCAATCGCCGACCATGAACTCGTGCGGCCCTTCCTCGACCTCCTCATGGCTCCCCGTTCGTCCAGAAACTGGCGATATATCTTGATGAAAGTCTAAAACCGAACGGAGAAAGGGTACAGGCGATGTCCCTTCCGTTTCATTGTATCTGTTTTCATCCACGGGATTTTTGCTCCGGATATCGTATCTACATCTATCTAAACGACGCATCACTAACCTAGCCAAACATCCAAAATGATCGCGGCGACATATGCATTTCTGCGCCTAACGCAGATCACGTGATCTGTTCATACTTACGACAGCCTAAACCCGTATTTATGAGAGCTTAGATAGCGGTCATCCCATCATCGTTTATTTTATACATTATTTGTAACCGCCTTATCGGACTTTTCGAAGAATTTGTCGATGCTCAGAAATCTGATCGGCTTTTAATAGAAACTGATTTGGTCGATCCGTATTTCATAGAGAAATCGTAAAATATCTTGGTTTATCACGACCGAACGACAACCTTCGATGTCAAAACTATAGGATTATACTACCTATAATTTTGCAGACGAATAAAGCGAACGAACATTTCTAAAAATTAAATTACAGGAACACAACCTACGCGCTATTGAGCTTGTCCGTTAATCGTAATCGTCGAGGAACCCGCGCTAAACGCTTTCGTCGTGTTCGTGGTCTTTAACTCATCCCATAAAGTGACGCTTCCGCGCTGCAGGGCGTTGCCAGCCAAAGGCGGCGGTTGCAACCCGGTGCCGGTGACAGATTTCATTTCTGAATCCGGTAGGGAAACCAACGTCGTAAATGCAGCCGGCCGAATTTTAGTCTGCGGTGTGCCATCCGCTCTCGTCACCATAGGCGCCAAAATCAACGAACAAAATGCTATCCATAGCACAAAATGGCGCTCAATACGACGAATCGAAGAATTGTAATTTTTCGTCTTAGGGTTTGAAATTTTCGATGGATGCATTTTCACCTCAACCGAAACGACAACTTTTTTGAACAAATACTATTCGACTGCGACCATGCGCGTCAAAAATTTTATCGTGGATCCGTCAAACTATTCTGCACAAATGCTGTTGATTGTCCTTGCAGAATTGCCATCGACAAGCCCGTAATCCCTATATCAACCGTACTAACCTCCTGGATCAGTTGTCCATTCGCCTGGTTGGTGATGATATTTGTGAGTCCGCCCGAACCAAGCTGCGTAAGAAAATCTGTATTTCCTTGATTGGCGACTGTCTGGACGATAACGGTCGGTGTATTTTTTTCAGAAATTACCGGTTGTGATATATTTTGAGTCGTGCTGGGTATCGTTTTCAACGTAGGCGTAGCGCTTTGCTGTGTTACTGTTGGTGCTGCCGCTCCCGGCGTTGGTATATTTGCAGCAGCGTCTGTCACAATCGAAATTGGCACAGGCTTGATAAGACCACTGGTCAAAGTAGTAACCGGAACCAGAATACTTTGAACGATACTCTGTCCCAGATATTCCGTTTGTGAAAAGGCAAAATTGATCGTCACCCCAGGCATATCGAATCCTCCTCGGATATGGCTGAGTTGGTTGTTATCCAATGGCTTCAAACCGATGTCCAAGAAGGCAGAATTCTGATTGATCTTCTGGGCCGAGACAGAGACCGGCACAACGCTAATCAGCAAAATAGCGGTTGCCATGGAAAAATATCTGGCTGATTTCGGGTGATTATACATTAAAAAATTCCCTTCTTTGAGAACTTAGAACCTGCTGGGATCGGCAAAATTCACTTGCTGGAGCGTGGTGAGTGTCACGGCAAACCGGCTGAGCCCAGTAGGCGAAACCGGTTGGCTGCTCCAGCCCTTCTCATCATCGAAACTTTCCTGGCCAACCGAAACATCGTCCAGAATGACAAAAAATATGCCCGACCATTGCGCCTGAAAATCCGCGAGCTTTTCGGCACGTAGCCCAATCGCAGGATCCGCCAGCAAAACACGATCTTCTTGAACGCCTCGTATCACAACAAAGTGGCGATATCCATGTTCATTAATGAGCACGATCGCAGGCAGTTGGACATCTTCTAATTTTGAAAGCGGTGCATTGAACCCTGCGGATTGGAGTCCGATTCTGCTGAGGTAATTCTTCATATCGAGCAACGAAAAGCCGGACTGCCGAATAACGGATTGATCGCCATTCCTGAACATGCTGGAAAAAACATCTGCTTCACTGGACGGAATATGATAAGAAAACGTCAGCAATGTTGCCAAGGCGGCCGAGCCACAGGAGAAATCATATTCCTGTTTGATCGTGGTGCTGAACTTTCTGGCCTGAAAGCTCTGGATATTGACCCTTGAAAATCCTGCTCCGATGGTCAAGCCATTCAATTGGACTTCACCTGCATACGCACTGAGCGATACGAACTGAATCGAGATCGTCACCATAAATAAGTGTACGACCTTCCTCAGCATAATCTTCATAAGAAGTCTCCGATTCAGTGAACTGATATGTTCACCGTCATACTGCTTTGCAGCAATGTATTGTTTCCTGTATTTTGAAATACTGTTGTTATACCAGTATTGTTATTGATTGCTTGGTTATTCTTTATGGAACCTGTAACAGAATTGGCACCGACGGAGTTTCCGGAGACCGTGCCATTGGCGACCGAGAAATTCAACTCATCTCCACGGGCCCTCACCTTGCCTAATTGCTGGGAGGGTATCGCATCCCCAAGAAGCCCCCCTAAAGCCGTCTCGGACTTTGTCTGTGTCCCGCCGGCAGAGGCAACACTCGGCGCCAGAACACAGGCTAGGCCGCCCATGGAAAGCGCCGCGATCATTGCCATGACCTTCATAGGAAATTCCTCCGATATAGATGAAAGCATTTGCTCCGTGCATGCGTATAAAACGCACAGCACGGAGCAAATTTACGCCGGAATTGCCGAGTCATCAGGGAACGAAGTTGTTATTCCCCGAAATCTCGGAACCGAGCGCCACCGAGCTTTGCTGTTCAGCATTTGCACCGGTGTTCTGCTGCGCGGTCAGAATACCAGTCCCTCCATTTACGTTAGACATGCTTGCATCAGCATCCAGCGAGGATTTGATTGGTTTTGTGACAACGAGGTTGTCCGATACCGTACCGTCGGTCGAGGCCGTCGCGAAAGTGACATAGGTCTTCGTGTCAGACTTCACTGTCTCCAGCGTGGAGCCATCCGCAGCGTAGTTTGAACCGATAACTTTCAGCACATCGGTGCTGGTAAGTTTGTTGCCGGAATCGGAAACTGCCGTGTTGCCCGAATTGGAAACAGACGTATTACCAACGTTCGACAATGTCTTGCTGCTCGACTCGTTGGCCGAATTCGCGAGTGACGCACTTATCGCCGTACTACCACTGGTCGCACTGCTATTTGTTCCACTACCGCCGGCAGAAGAGTTCTGCACCGGAATGGACGCGGTGACGTTGGTCGTCGTATTCGTCGTGCTTCCACCATAAGCGAATGCAGCCCCGGCACTCAGAAGAAGAATGGCCGTGCCGGTAAGAAAACTATTCCGCATTTTGAACCTCCTTTGTTTGAGCTCGGCACAATGCCATTGCTTCATCTGGCGTTTCCCGTTTCAGGGCCGCCATACCAAACAATGAGCAATCCACGTGCCAAAACTCCGCCCCGACAAAAGAAAAAATTGTTGCCAATAAGTCCTTGGATTCACTATACAAAAATTCAGTCCAATTTTTTGGTCCCGCGATACGTGTCACATGAAAAAAATCTGGATGTTACTTTTACTGTAACTGCTACACCGCACATAAATCACAAATGCAGCGATAAATTGAGTTCGGTCGAATCACTTATAACAAATCTTAGCTGGATACTTTGGAAAAACTTAGCTACATACTTGCAATATACCGGCATATACGATCCGAAACATCGGACCATGATGGGAGACAAAATGGACCTTGTCGCGCGCGGCAACCGCGGCTGTGGAAAGAGCGTCTATATCGTCGTAAAGTCGGCAGGATTCTCGAAATTCCCCGCGATATTGCCAACAATTTTTCTTGTATCAGCTTTCTCGGCAGTTAGTTTTCGTGATTGCAGGGCAGCCGAAACGCCAGCGGATCTCAAAAAAATCGAGAATGCTATTGCAGCGCAACAAGCTCAGCTTAATCGCCAGCAACTGCAAATCGAGCAGGAGTTTCTGGAGCTCAACCGACAACAGCAATTGTTGAACGCCCAGCTTGCAAATCTGCGGGGTGCCGGCGAGCCCGGCGCCGGCCAATCGGACACAAGCACTAACCCATCCAATAATCCATCCGTGGAAAATACTGGTACCGCGGAGGCCGCTCCCGATGACGGGACGTCTATCTACGCCCCGCCAGCTGCAGCACAGACCAGAGCACAAAAAATCAAGGTCGTCGTTCAATCCGACACAACCCTGCCTAATTCCGGCGGTATTCTCACACCCGCCGGGCAGTTTGTGTTAGACCCCTCTCTCGAATATGACTACTGGTCGCAGAACCAGCTGTCATTGAATGGCTTCACGATCATTCCCGGCATCACCTTTGGCAACATCTTCATCTCGCGCGTGCAACAGAACATCGCGACCGCCGCGCTCACGGCTCGTTACGGCATCACCGACCGTCTGGAAGTCAATGTTAAAGTTCCGTTCGTATTCGAATACGGCACCACAACAACTCAGCAAGTTGGACCCGACGCATTGCCGCTTTCACCCGGCGCTCAGAATGTCAATATCGGTGACGTTCAGGTGGGCGCGAGTTATCAGCTGAACGCCGATAGCAGCACATGGCCGATCTTTGTCGCCAATCTTCTGTTCAAAACCACCACCGGCGTTAGCCCTTACAACGTGCCAATTTATATCGAAACTGACCCGGACGGGCAGTTCCTTGCTGGTATCCAAAAGCGGCTTCCCACCGGCACTGGATTTTATTCGCTGGAACCAAGCCTGACGATCATCTATCCGACAGACCCGGGCGTGCTCTTCTCGAACTTCCAGTACATCAAGAATTTTGGATCGGAAGTCCATCTCCCCAACCCAAGCGGTGGCCCCTCAACGGCTGCGAATCTGCAGCCTGGAGACGCGGTGGCCGCGACGTTCGGCATCGGCTTTGCCCTCAACGATACCACCTCCACCACCTTCAGCTACCAGCAGGAGCATGTTTTCGGAGCCTTCGAAAACCACGTCGCCATCAAGGGCTCTTCATACGATTTCGGAACCTTCAATTTTGGCATCGGCTATCAGATCAGCGCCCGCACCAATTTGAATATCGGCGTCGGCGTCGGCGCTGGTCCCAACGCGCCCGTCGCAAAAATTCTCGTCGAACTGCCAATGACATTCTAGCCCCAGTTGCGGGCCACACCAAATTCCAGGCATCCTCTCAGGTGTAAATTGTGAGGATCGCCCATGCCCCGCACCGCAACGGGTTCGCCCATCAAGCAGCACCGCCGCTGGTGGGCGCGCTTTGCTGGAGTAATGGCGGGTCTGGCGGTGGGTCTGGCCATCCTCGTCTCAGCACTCGTCTGGCGCGTCTTGCCGCCAACAAACAGCATGCTTGCGTTGCCCGGCCTCTCGGCACCGGTCCAAATCATCTTCGACCAGAACGGCATACCCTTCATCCGCGCCGCATCACCTGTCGATGCCGCCGAGGCGCTCGGCTACGTTCACGCCCGCGACCGGATGTTCCAAATGGACCTGATGCGCCGCGCCGCAGGCGGCAGCCTTGCTCAACTCTTCGGCGCTGCCGCCCTGGATAACGACGAAGAAATGCGCCGGCTCGGCATGCGCCGCAGCGCGGAGGCAGATGTCACAGATCTCTCGCCCGGTGCCCGTGCCGAGTTGCAGGCTTACGCGAACGGCGTGAATGCCTGGATAAGTCAACGCGGGCGCTTCGCCGCCCCAGAATTTATTCTTCTAGGCCGCCCGGCACCCTGGACAATCCCTGACAGCCTGCTCTGGGGCAAAATGATGGGCCTATGGCTCTCCGGCAATTGGCGTCTGGAACTCGAACGCCTCGCCCTCTCCGCCCAGCAACCGCGCAACAAAATAGATGCACTCTGGCCGCCCATCCACGGCATCGCTCAGGAAGAGGCAGCGCTGGCATCGCCCGACTCGTCGCTCGCCGCAGCGGCCACCGGTACGTTGGGCTGGATGCGCCATTTCCCCCAACCCTTCACACTGCCCGCCCAGGCCTCCAATGAATGGGCCGTTGCAGGCGCGCGCACCGCATCCGGCAAACCGCTGCTGGCCGGCGACCCCCACCTTGCCTTCGGCTTCCCCAGCCTGTGGTATCTTGTCCGCATCGACACGCCTGAAGGCACGTTGGCCGGCGCGACCGCGCCCGGCATCCCCTTTATGGTCATCGGCCGCAACAGCCACATTGCCTGGACTTTTACAACGGCCGGCGCCGCGGTTCAGGACGTGTTCATCGAACACCCCACACTGAACGGCACGGGCTACGAAACCCCCACCGGCCCGCAACCCTTCATCACGCGTATCGAACATATTCCCGTACGCGGCCAGGCAGACACGCGCCTCACGATCACGGAAACGCGCCACGGCCCCATCATCGGCACCACGCCAGACGGCAAAAGCCTCCTATCCGTGGAAATGGCCAATCTCGCTCCGCACGACACGGACTCAAACGGCCTCCTCCTGCTCAGCCAGGCCCAATCCGTCGCCGATGCAGGGATCGCCGCCGCCCAGATCACCAGCCCCGTGCAAAACCTCCTGGTCGCCGACACGGCCGATCATATCGGCTTCTTCACCACTGGCCGCGTGCCTATCCGCAGAGCCGGAGACGGCGCATGGCCGGTAGATGGCGCAGATGGTCTGCACGACTGGACAGGGGTCGCCAGCGGCGCGGCGCTGCCCCACAGCATCAACCCGCCATCGAATATGCTGTTCAACGCCAACAACCCCACGGCCCCGGCAAACTTCCCCGTCTTCATGGGCCGCGACACCTATGGCGACTGGCGCGCCCGTCGTATCGAGGCCTTGCTCAACGCCTCCAACCACCAAACCCCCGAAACGTTCCGCGCCATCCAGCAGGATATAACAAGCAACTATGCCCAGCGCATACTTCCCCGGCTACTCGCCGTTCCAATGGCGCCTGGCAGCCTTGCCGCGCAAGCCCAGGCGCTGCTCGCGGGCTGGTCCGGAGATATGGCAGCAAACCTCCCCCAGCCGCTCATCTTCAACGCCTGGGAGGATGAATTCGTCACCGAAATCCTCCAACGAAACCATATAGACGAGGACGAAGCCCCGCTGCTGACCGACAGCTTTATCTTCTCACTGCTCGGCCCCGACGCTGCAACCGCTACCCAATCGCTGTGGTGTAACGGCAACTGCTCGCCTTTGCTCCGCGCAGCGCTCAGCGCCGCCTCCGCCACCCTCGCCAGGCGCTACGGAAATACCCCGGCAGACTGGCGCTGGGGCACGGCCCATAAGGCCATATTTGCCCACCCGCTGCTTGGCAATTTACCCCTCATCGACGTGTTCGCGCGTTTCTCCATCTCCGCGGAAGGTGACGCCACCAGCATCAACGTCGCCGCTCCCGGCCCCTCAGCGCAGGACCCGGATGGCTTCACCGCCATCCATGGCCCCGAACTGCGCGCAATTTACGATCTCTCAAACCTCGACCAGAGCCTCTTCATCATCGCCCCCGGCCAGTCCGGCGACCTGCTGGCGCCCAACGCCGGAAACCTTCTGACCCGCTGGGAATCCGGCCAATACCTTAAACTCCCGGCAAAACCATCCCAGATATCCGCCACCATCATCATGGTGCCTGCGCCAAAGCCATAGCGCACCGCATCGTATCCGCATCATCCAAAAGCCTCGCGACCGCTTGGTAATCCACAACCGGAACATCGGTCGGCACATCCTGCATCGTCACGAGCGGCGTCCGCACGTCCAACATCACACGCGGCAAAGCCACTTCAAGCGCATCCGCCAAGCTATCCGGCGTTACATGACCAAGGGAGATGAAACCCGCCCCCCGCCGCGTCAGATCCTTCGCCTCATACGAATTGGTGATCGTCACGCAGCCCGCACTCGCCATCTCCAATGGCGGATAGCTCGGATGCGGGCTCATCATCAACGAAACCCCGATGGCCGCCTCGTTCAAAAGCGCAGCATAGTCGGCTAAAGATAGCTTCCCGGCACAACGGGCATTCTCCAGCGCCGCGAGATAAGACGAATCAAATGTTTCGCCAACGAAAATAACTTCGTAAGCCCGGCTCAATTCCGGATCACGCCCCTGCCAGACGCGAATACCTTCAACCAAAATTTCAAACAGATTCCGGTCCACACTTGGGCGCCCATAAGCAATAATCTTCTTCGCTTTCACAGCGGGAGACAAACGCGCGCTCAGCTCCTTATTGAGTGCATAGGGGATATGGAAAGCACTCGAAAAGCCGAAACGCGCCATCATGAAATTCGCAAGCTCCTCGGTATTGAACAGCGCTACCGTCTCGTCTCCCCGAGCATATGTGGACTGCGACAATGCGAATTTATTAGACCAAGAATAAAAACCCGGCTCATAATCCTGAATCAAATACACGGTCTTGGCTGCCGCTCCAAACATTGAGAGCTGTTGCCCCCGAAGGCGGAACGCCAGATCCGCGGTCCACCAGGCGGTCGCGAAGAATAAATCGCCTTTTCGCATCGTGAGCGGCAAATGTCGCCTCGAATGCAGATCGACCACGACCGCGCCCTCCACATCATCATTTGGCTCCACCAATGCGAAAGATCGCCCGAGCCGTAACGCAATCTCATGCATTGAGGCTCTGTCGACATCATCGGAGGTTACAATCAGGCGGATGTCGGGCACGTCCTCCAGCGCTGCGAACAAGGATAATGCGCAGGCCACGGCCGAAGCGATCCCACCGTAAATTTTTTCCGGCTTCATCGTCGGAATCATGATATTGAGCCTTCGCCGGGCGCCCCCCGAGCGGGCAATATTCACTGGATAGATTTCTCCAATATTCGCATAATAGCTTGATCGCGAGCCGCTGACCCCAAGCAGACGAGGCACATGCCGGCGCAACAGATAAGAAAGCCGATGAACATTCACAGACAACACCCTCGTCTCGCGCGCCTGACAATCGCGCGCAAGAACCTTTATATGCCTAAAACCTTCCGACTCTGCAACGAGCAAAATGCATCTTTCGATCGCATGCGCCAAAGTACCATCAACCTGACCTCGCTCCGGCTCAAAATCCTCATAGTTAAGCCCGAGCGACAATAGCGGGCCGAGCGCCTTTGCCTTTGCCCAGAACATGCTACCTGTGGGAAAATCCAACAAATCATCCGCCGATAGCGTCACGCCCAGACGCCCCATCAGCTGCCGCGCATGCGCAAAATTATATCCCCAATTGCGCAGCCCTTTCACCTTATCGAAATGTTCGGCATAGACAACGCCAACGTCATCCTGTGCGAGAAGCGCCAAAATGGATAAGGCGATTTTTCGCGAACCGATGAGGTTACGTCGCAAATATTTTCCCCAACCCGCATAAGCCAAATCATGGGGAGATTTTTTCGTGTGCAAATGAAGAATAACCGTCTCGGGACTCGTATAGCGCGCACTCTCGATCAGAAACGGCGCAATGTCCCGGCCGCGATTAGGCGTCGTCACCACCTCTCCGCACAAGGCATATCGCTTGAATAATATTTCCAGCTTCTCGGCCTTATCTGTCGTATCTGTGGTCGCCATCACGCGCATATTCAACCCTAGCGCTACAAGGTCATCGAAAATTTCCTCCGCCTCATCCAGATAAAAACAATGAATAACCGCAAGAATATCCATGCCGCCTACGGCATATCCCCCGCTCCCATCAAATGGAACCAGCACCGGCAATATCTGCGCTTCCGCCGGGTTATACGCTTGTAGCGCCATGTTATCGGCAAAACGCTGGGTGATCTCCAGACCAGGCGCAGGCGGCACGTTTACGTTCAACCGTGACTCCGAACGCTCCGTGGGCAGAACTCCATCCCGCAACTCAAGATGCGTCCGCAGAAGCTCTACCCATTCTGCCCCGATAAATTCACTAAGTTCTTTATCGTCAACGGCGATAATTTTTGCCGTCACAAGCATAACCTTCACGAACGGAAATCCGGCCCTGAACAACGCCTTCCAGTCGTGTATCGTTGGATTTCTTACCGCCGCATTGGCTTCGCCGCATACAAACGCCGCTGCAGTGGAAATCCCCAATGCCTGCAGACGCCCCGCCAATTTCAGCTCCTCCTGCTCAATCAGTTTTTGCTTGTCGTCGAAGATCGACGCATCCCGGATTACCTGCAACGCACCCTTCTTCAACGCCTGCGTCTTTAAGGTAAAAAAATAGCTCTGAAAATGCTGGGCGATTTCAAAGTTTTCCGTCATGAACACGGCGCCTGCTTGTATACCGTCGATCCGATCCCGTAAGCTGATCTCTCCGTCTCGCTGAAACGGCCCGACCAGGCTGTCATTGGTGAAGGTAACGGAGCGCGTTTCCGCCAGCCCTCCGATCAAGCGCACCGCATGGCCCCAGCCGCCAAAGTCGAACCCGATATTCTCGCGAACGATCTGTATCACTGCCGCTGACGGTCCCGGATCGATATAATGGTCATAGTCTGCAGAATTCACTACCAGTACCACGCGATAGCCGCTGCGCTCGTAAGCCTCGATCGATCTGACATGAAGCGGCGTCAGCTGGCCATCGGTGCAATAGGCAACATAAACCAGTACGTCATCATCCGCGCTCAACGTCCCGTTTTTATCGAAGCGGTAACGGGCAGCGGTCCCGGTACCAGCATCAACGGACATTGCCGCGCCCTGCCCCGCTTCATGGCCATCGGGAACCGCCCGCCCCATCAGGACTGCGCCCAGAACACGCCGGTTCCGGATGTAATACGGCACCCGGCGTAAAAGGCCGACAAGCCCCCTGCGCCAAACCGCCTGCCGAACAGCGCGCGCCGCCCTCGGCAGAATACGCACAGCGCCCAATATATCGAATGCGTCGCGTGCGCGGCCAAAGGCCCGCAGTGGCGCCGTCAGCCGCCAGGAGGTCGACGCATAAAGAACGTGACGCTCGTAATCCAACAAGGCCTCATTTTGCCGGACCGTCGCCAGGTCAGCACGCACCCGGCCCAGCTCTTCCTCAACATCCGATAGCCGGTCAATGTCTTTCAATAATTGCGCATAACTTTCTGACCGCTCGGATAACGCGACTCGAAGTTCTTCTATCTCCAGCCCAAAGGCAGCACAGCGTTCGTCCGCCGCCGCCTTCTGCGGCTCAAGCTCGCGCACCCGACGCATCAACATTCCTGCGAGCATCGGCAACTCGCGTAACCCCGCCGGCATAACCTCCTCATATGCCCGCAAAGCCCGCCGGTAATCGCGCCACCAGTTTCCCGCACGCGCCATGCTGTGCTCGTCATAGCGGTACCATAAAAACGGCGAGGGGCTCTGCTCGATATACTTCCCCTTCAGCGCGGCCCCTGCGAAAAACTCCCAGTCCTCCGCGCCGACTCCCCGATCCTCACGATAGCCATCAAGCTCCGCCCAACATGAACGGCGCACCAGCGCGTTAGCATCACCCAGATTATTTTCAAAAACACTCAGTAGCGGATCACTCCCGGCAAAAGCCACAATCCTGTCGGCTCGGACAGGCTGAAATCCGGAAGGCCCATGAAACATGGCCATCGTCGCCGTGACAATGTCAGCACCGGTATACCTTGCCACACGCACTGCACGATGAACACCATCTTGCATCAGTAGATTATCGTCATCCAAAAAAAACAGATATTCGCCCCGCGCCGCGCGCGCCGCGGCGTTTCGCGCCGCCCCGAGATAACGATTTTCCTGGCGAATCAGTGTCCAGCCCTTGACCTGAAACTCCTCTTCCAAACTATCAAGAAAAGCTCTAGCGGCAGGCTGTGTACTGCCATCATCGACAAGCACGACCTCAAACCGCGCATAACGCTGCGAACGAACACTGTTTAAGCAATCGTTAAGCAGTTGAGGCCGGTTGAAATGCGTGATGCAGACACTCACCAGGGGCTCGTCATCTAGACCGCGACGTTTAGCAGCACCGTGTATGGCTCCGGTACCGGCCACGCGCCGCAATGACGCCAAACGCACCGACGACGCATGAATCTGACACTCCCGCCCACCAATAACGCGGCGCTCAAGGCACAATGCCTCGGCATCCTCCACGCCGCCGAGCCGAATGCCGCCATCCTCATCCAGCCATACAGGCTGATCGAAATAATGGACATGAAACGGACCGTGCCGATCCTGGCCGCCTTGTCGACGAGCGTCGACAGCATGCGCCGCGATTCCTCTGCCTCCTTCAAAATGAACCTGCGTATAAGCGCGCTGTTCAAGCCACCGCCAGACCGTATGGGTATTCTGTGACTGCGGCCATCCCCAAAATGCCATATCCTCAGCGGCAATACTGACAATCGCGACTCCGGGCACCGTAATATCAGGCGTCTCACGAGGCGCCACAAGAACCACGCGCAACCCTGCAGCTCGCAACTCCCTCGCCAGCCCTGTCACTTTCAAAACCGTTTCACGCCCGGCAAGTACAGCGACTAACGCGCCGTCAGCTTCCGGCACTTGACCCTGGCGCAGGACGGCATCGGTATATTCAGCTTCGGTCGCTAAGCGAACCACTTCGTCCAAGCGGCAATCCAACGCCAAACGGCGCATTTCAGCATAAAGCTTGTTGGCCCAAAATGGCGCATCCGTCGAGTGGCCATGCTGACGATATAAATCAACCCGGAGCAAACGCTCCAATATTTGGTCCAATTTCTTCTGCCCGACATTCACGCCCAGCGCTGCCGTTAGCCGACGAAGCTGCGTTTCACCCGCGGAAAACCAATCGGCATATATAAATACCCCGGCAATATCTGCGCCGCCGTGTAGCAACGCCTCCATGTTATACCGCATCCATGTCCGATAGATGCGCTCTGCCGGGACGCCGGATCGACTCATGACCGACGCAACAACCTCCGCAGGATCGCGTACCGCCAGGACACAGCGTAGCAATATACCTCTTTGCCCCAACAACGCCTTCCAGAGCGGCAAGAATCGCGTGCTGCGCGGATCCTTCATCGCCCAAATGGGCATCCCCAGTACGAGACGGCGATCCAGCCAAGCCTCCAACTCCGCCACGAGCGGCGCGATCTCCGGTTGACGCCACCACATGGAAGGAAATGGCAACATCCCCTTATCTCCGTGCCAAGGCTGTCCCAGCGCCTCCAGCATCCGCTCCTGAATATCGACACATGCCTTATCTTCAAAATACCCCACCAGATTATGGTGATCCGCGGGATAGAGGTTTTCGCCGACGTCGATACCAAGAGCCTGCACCAAGCTGCTAAGCAGAGAGGTGCCACTGCGATGCATTCCAATGATCAGCACCACGCGCCGCAAATATTTTTGCCTTTCGTCCTTCTCGGCTTTTTTCATGCCTTTTCGGAGATCTTATCGTGAGAGAGAAATCTCCGATTAATGATAATCTTTTCCTTCATCCAAATTCCAAACGGCACGTCAGGACACCTTTTCAAAGAGCGCTGAAGTCTCATTTCCACGGTGCGGATACCGGTAGAAACCTAGCCATGCCCAGAGCAAAATATCCTCAAGGATCCCCTGCCGCCGAAGTCCCGCCCGTCTCAACTGGATTGCTCTAAGAATGAAACCCTCCTTTTCTATATCTCGCAAAAGGCTAATGAGTTCATGCGCCTCACTCGTCAAAATCGCCCGGTCAAGAGCTTTTAAATGCGCTGCCAAAATTCGAAGAAACGGCAGCGGTCCGCGCTGAATGACACCGCGGGCACGCAAAAATGGCGACGGCGAACTTCCAATCGCATTTGTGCGATGCTGGCGATACAGAATAGAGGGCGTGTTATCGAATATAACCCGCCCGCCGGCACCCGTGACCAACAGGTAGGCCCACCAGTCATGAACGGATATGTCAGGCATCTGAACAGCGAGTATCACGCGCCGTGCTGCAGCATTCATCACAATCGTACAGCCCGAGGCAATGTTTTGTACCAGCGCGTTCCCAAAACTGGGGGAATATCTTAGCGACGGCGAGAGGCCGATCGGCTTCAGATCCTGGTCCACCAACCGTTGCCGCGTACAATAGAGTGCGGGCACATGCGCGGGGCTCTGTTGCAACTTACGAATTGCCCTCGACAATTTATCCGGCAGCCACACATCGTCCTGATCACAAAATGCGAAAAAGCCTTCTTCCGGAGCGGCTTCAAGCAAAGCCATGTAGGATTTTGCAGCACCCATACGCCCTGTATGGATATCCACCGAGGTGACACGTCGCGGGTTTTCTTCTGAAAATTTTTGTACATAATCGACGCTACGATCGTTTGAACCATCGTCCCGCCAGAATAAATGCCAATCAACATTCTTCTGCTCGACAATGCTCGAGAGCTGGTCCGGCAGATAGGACTCACCGCAAAAAGTACTTAGCAGAATATTTACCTTTGCCCCGTCCATGCATGCTCACGAAATCGAATGAAATGACTAAAATGCCGCAATCAAAATTACATACGATCTGTAAAAATTATTGTAGTGACTCAAATCCGAAGACTAAGCACCTCATGAGGCGTAAGCCACTACTCCCTTTGCTTAAATTTCTGTAATTTTGGTTCATATTCAAAACCTATGTTGCCGGCACCGGCTTAAAATTCGCTGGTCGGATATTGCCAATATCAATGCCGTGTGAAAAAATTGTGCTGTCGAACTAACCACCCGTCTTACCATTTTTAGCAATGTGAATTGCCAGGGCCAAATATTTCGGCGTACTGGCATCCGGCGCGATAGAGTATTGGCCTCCAGATGGATCATAGGTGATCTCAGGCGTCACCACTTGCGTGTCGTCGGTAATTATAACGGCGTTTGCTCCAAGAGATTGAGCCTTTTGCTGCACAGCCTCCAATAGCTGTGCCTTCGTCAAACCGGCACTTCCAGTTGCCACAATGCGAGCAATCGCGACATAAGAACCTGCAGGTGGTTCGCTCAGCACCTCAATATACGGTTCAGGGGGATAACCCCCATGCCCTGCCAGATACTGAACCTGAATAGCACCGGGATCTGAAGCGCACCCCGCCAACAACGCCAACAACACAATAACGATAATTCGAGAAGGCATGAATCTAGCCGCCAGAAATTGGTACGATAAGTTGCGCACCTTGGGCCGCGCGCAGTTGAATCACATAATTGATCCAATTCTGCTTCGCGATATCATCACTAATTTCGCCTTTAACCTGCGCGAGGGGCGGCTTGGGCGCGGTCCGAATCGCCATGAGTTGAATAACGACATAGCCTTGCGGCAAAGAAATCGGTCCAGCAACCTCACCAGGCTTCAGTGTTTTCAACACCTCAAAAATAGGTGCTGGCAGCTGCGTCGCAAGCTGCCAGCCAATTTCTCCCCCCACAGCCGCGGACTGATCCTCCGAAATTGTGGCGGCGAGGTTTGAAAAATCCTGCCCGTTTTTGAGGTCGGCAACAACAGATTGCGCGGTCCCAAACGATGCAACTAAAATCTGTCGGATTCTGTATTGCGCCGGCGCTGGCTTGCTAAAAATCTGATTATATGTGGCGGCCACCTGCTGATCAGACACCGGATGTGCTGCAGAATAATTTTTGGCCATCAAATTGATTGCAATACTCTCTTTTGCCTGATCGACCGCTGCATTATAGGTTGACGATTCCATCAAACCTTCACGCTTGGCATCGTTCAAAACCGCCTGCCTATTGATCAGCGCAACCAAAACCTCATTTCGTTTTGTTACATCTTTTTCTGCTGCCGGATCCGCTGCAACTACCTCTTGAAATGTAACCGGCACCCCACCGACTTTCGCCAAAACCTGCGCATGTGCGGTCCCACAGAAAGACGCCATTGCGAGAACAAAATAGGGAATCTTTCGCATCATCAAAAGCCTTTCTGTACAACAAAAAATGCATCAAGCCGATCCTGTTTAAGAGAATTGCGTGCAACCTTATCGAAGCCGGCGCTCTTAATGGGCAACGCCGTCATGGCGGTTGCTGAAAATTTCTCGGGTAACTGTATTTTCAAGCTGAGCCCAATATCGGCGAGCGTCTGCCACGGGAACGTTCCAGGCGATGGCGTTCTGAAAGTAGCTCCCCCCACTTCCCCAAAAGCGCCGAAGGTCAAAGCAGACTTAGCATAAGCTAATGTAGGCGCATCCAGTTCGAGCCGGGCGGCATAGCCGCTATCGCCAGTCGCCGCCCCAGGCTCCCATGCTGTGAGATTGCCAAATCCTCCCAACACCCACTGCTGTTGAGAGGGCAAGGTACTCGTCGAAATTTGGGCCTGACCAGTAAACACTGTCTGCAAACCACCAGGCAAAGCCTGGTTTTCGCTAATCGCTAAATTCGTATATTTAAAATGCGATGTTGGAGCACCTGGCATGTTATCGACCAGGCCACCCGCAGCGCTCGATATCCCAATATTGAACGTAACGCCCGCGTTAACACTACCAGGAAGCCCAATAACGGAAAAACTCTTATTAACGTTCGGACCAAACGATAGATAGTTATACTGTTGGTCTACCAGTGTATAAAACCCGTTGAACGCCGTTTCCCGATACTTGACCCTATTAAAAGCCTCGTTCAACGCTAACCTGGTCGACTCATCCGCGTAGAAAAGCTGGGTTCCGGTGATCTGATAGTCAAAGACGTTTCCATCGGGATAAAGCGGATACGTCGTCTGTCCCAACCGATAATGAGTCCAGTTTGCACTGACTCCGTACGTCCCGTATGGCGTCACAGCCGAGCCGGAAATTCCATTCTGGTAGAAATTACTCCCAAAACTTTCCGCCCTCAACCCCGGCAAACCTTGCGTGAGATTAGCTGATATCTGCAGTCCATGTGTCAGATTTGCCGATACGCTGCCACCCGCCACATACGCACTCGAATACCGGCTGCCATAATTTCCAAAGTTCAGATCTGCGTCGACCGGAAAATACCCGGGCTGGTCGGCTTCCTTTATGGTTAAAACAGAACCTCCCGGATTGGACGCTGGTACCAGGTTGACATGAAGTTGCTTGCCGGACCGATCGGCATAGCTTTGGGCAAGAATTTGATCTCGAATAATCTCCGGTGTGCGGACATCATCCCGGCCTTCCAACGATCCGAAATAATCTGTCAATGAATCTGGCACTTGGAGCTCCGTCAGAATCCCCTGAAACACCGAGACCTGAACAGTCTGTCCGCTAATCTGCCCGGTGATCGCAACCAGCCTATAACCAAGAGAATAATAGATTCTTAAAAGGGCCGAGAGGCCTGCTTCGGGATCGGAAGCGAAGCGGAGTGCCATTTGAATCTGATCCGGCGAAATTAGGGTATTGCCGGTCACAACATATTTAAAACCATGACTTTCAACAACCGTTGGCTCTGCACCATATTTCGGTTGAGAGAAGGTTATCACGGGAGGAATTTGAGGCGGTGGGGTGAATGCTAACATTTACTCAGAGCCATTTAGCGATTTGAGATTAAGCAAGTAACCTGGAATCCTTTCCGTTCAGTTATCAGACGGAGCTTCGGCGATAAAAAGGGGCGGCTCGTCACCGCCCCTTCCGTTTGCCAGAGAACCGCTCCAGTTTATTCGGAGGCCGGCTGGTAATCCGATTCCGGCAACTCCTGGACGCTGAGCTGGTCAGAACTTGCACTGTACGTCGCGTCATAGAAGGCGGTCGGAGAGACCGTGTAGAACGAGTTTGCAAGCTGGGGCGTAGAGAAATTCACCCAGCTATTGGTGTTCGTGGTCACGGTTGCGCCATCGAGGTCGAGATTATTCGTCTCCAGGAATATCCCTGCATTGCCTGAGACATCAGCTGGTAATACGTTATTAAGGTTCGTCTGATTGCTATCATTTCCTGCGTTATAACCAAGCGTGATAGAGCCGCTACCTAAACCCGTTGGATTTTCGGCACTGCCAATCGTGCTCAAATAAACCAGGCCGGGCCAATAGAAGGTATCACCTTCGTCCGCTGTCAGGCCAATATTTCCGGTTGCCTGAACGACCAAATGATTATTGGTATAGCTGGGCTCTGGCGTTATTACTTCAGGCGCATCATCGCCGCTTGGCGTGATGACAGGCTGTCCATCCGCGTACCCGGGGGCGTCATAATCGCCGTCTTCGCCAATGAGCACTGCGTTCCCATTCACCAACAGATTGACCAGCTGTGGGGTGCCGCTGAACGCGGATGCGCCGTCGAGTTCAATAAAGGCAGTACCCTGGCCGCCCGTACTCGCATCCGTTCCAACATTCACCGGAATGTAATTATACTGAAACGCTGTGGAGCCGGCCTCCGAAGCCCCATATGGGTTGTTGATATTGCCCAGGAAGTCAGCATAAATATATCCACCATTATTCACCGCGAAACCGCCGGAAGCATGGCCGTTGATGTTATCAACGTTATCCACGTCGATTTCGTTTTCTCTATAGTAACCGAAACCCAGGTTCGACGTATTCGCGACCTGCGAGCTTAATACACCGTCGAGATTAACGTTGCTGCCGATGCCGGAGCCCTCAACATCAACATAAGAAGATTCAATCTCAGAGCCAGGAAAGAGGCTCAGATTATACGCTAGTGTAGCGCCGGGTGCGGATACCGCGGTCTGGAACGGATCAGTCGCATTACCTGCACCAATATAAACATCAGTCTCATCACCGATCACCGGATCGTACAGCCCGCCGGAGATCACCCGCACGGCCTGGCCGACGAGCTCATTATAGGTGTCCGAGTAGCAGTTATAAGAGCTGGTTGAGTAAACCGTCGAGGCAATATCCACGACGCCAGAACTCGTGTTATCATAGCCAGCATATAGCTCGAATCCTCCAAGCGCGTTGGCATTGCTGAGCGGTGTCGTTGTCACAACAGAGTATGTGGCCGGATCAACCGTGGCTTGTTCAACCGAGCCGCCAAAATAGATGTTTGCCGCGTTAACCGTAATGGCATTTCGATTGTAAGAGCCGTACGCGGGATCAATGTATTCGTTGCCATCTGCTGGGTTCAAAAAGTCGATGAGACCTGTATTGATAAAGTTACCCGATGCGTATCCTTCGCCATAACTGCCGGCGATTACATTTAAGCCGTCTCCGGAACTTTCATTAATCGTACCGGCGTTGATGATATCCGCTCCGCTGGACGCGCCGGCCGTTATGGATGTCGCAAGCGTGCCGCCGCTATCGTTCAATGTACCGCCAGCCTCGTTATCAATGGAGCCAACAAAAAGATCGTCGACATTCGCGATACCGGTATTCGAAAATGTTCCATTAATAAGCGTGAAGGTCGGAGACAGCGTGGTATCTCCGGAGTTAGTCACATTGCCAGCGGCAAAGATAGCCTCTGGTGTCAATGGCGCCGTCGGGCTGCCGCCGGTCAAATTCACGACCGCTTCAGATCCTGCGAGAGGATCGCCGAGGTCGAAATATCCAAGCCCTGCATTGCTGGCCGTAAACCCGTAGCCTGCCAGAATGCTGGTATCATCCCCGTCAGAGCCGACCGCGCCTACATTGATCGCGCCGTTTCCGGCAATCAGCAAGGGCCCTGAGATATCAGCACCTGCCGATACCGTTATATCGCCGGTGCCCGTGCTCGTACTGCCAACCGTTACATCCCCATTGGAAATGCTGGTCGCAGAATCAATGCCATAACCAACCAATCCAACACCTGCGGCAGGCCCAGTAATCACACCCGTGGACCCAACCACAACGCCATTCGCATTGGCAACAAACAAGCCGCCGCTCAATCCGCTCGCGTTCAGCGAACCATAAATCTGCGATGGACTCCCCGTCTCGTCATTTACAATGGTCGGCAGCGAATCCTCGCTATCGGTGAGCGACAGGCTCGCGCCCGAACCGATACTGAAACCGGTATTGGTGGTAATACCCGTCGGAGCCGATACGCTGTTTGTTAGCGCCGTCCCGCCAAACTGCAGCACTTTTGCGCTATCGCCATCGTTAACAGCGCCGATCGAAATGGTTCCGCTGGTGGAAGAGGAGGATGTATAAGTCGTGTCCGGCACGTTCGTCGAGAAACCGCCAGGCAACGACCCAGTCGCTGGCGCAGCAGCCAGAGCTGCTGAACTCGCCATCAGCAGAACGGATAAAGCCGTCGATCCCAGAGCCAGTTTTTTTAAATTCATTCGCTTACGATGATTGGACTTGAAGGCTATCTGAATCACTTTGTCTTGCTCCCTTGATGTGACAAACGCTCCGCTCGAAGCCGGCGACGAAAAATGGCCGTGCGACGTTAGTTGCTTAACGATCCTGCAATCGTTGAATTTTCACCATGCACCAGTTGACACCACAATCTGTCCGGCACGGTTGATTTATTTTATGCAGTAAAAAACTGCCTGTTTTTAAACTAAGTCAGTAATTTTTTATCCAATGAAATCGTGCTGTTCTCAAAATTAAAATTTTAAAAATCCAAAAAATTTCTACGCATAATAAAACTCTAACTAGCGCCCTCCCGAAAAATCCAAACTCTTTTTGTCAGAAACTCTTTTTGTCAGACGGTCCATCATATTCGGCATTCACTCAATCTACCCAAAAGTGGCAACTAACGTCGACAAACGAACGACACCGAGTTGCACCGCCAAATCGAGCGAGACAATAAATTCGATGATCTTTGTTGTGATGCGAACAAGCAGTGTGGGGTGGAACGAAGCTGATCATTTCGCGCGCCCTCCTCAATGCCGTTCGCCACCACGCCCACTCGACTTAACCCCAACCCTTAATACTTCCCTAAATTCCACCACAACCTAAGGTCAAGTCAACGGTAAATTCTGCACAATCTTAGACGGTAACAGCTTCGTGTTATTCATAACGACCAGTTTAGCAATGCGTTATAATTCGTTCAGAAATACCGTGGCTTTTCGCCCGGGCCGCTCACACGCCAAACGGATGCCGCTTGATATCCAAACGGTCCGTCGTGTCCGCACGTCGTGCACAATACGCCGTTAACAGCGCATGCCGCATGTACCTCACGCGTGTAAGCCTGGTGCCTCCTGCCCGGTCCGCGCGACATATTCGCTATAGCCGCCATCGTACTGATGAATACCCTCCGGCGTCAGCTCCAGCACTCGGTTGGAAAGCGCGGCGAGGAAGTGCCGGTCATGCGAGACGAACAGCATTGTGCCCTCATAATGCGCAAGCGCGTTGATCAGCATCTCCTTGGTCGCGATGTCCAGATGGTTGGTCGGCTCATCGAGCACGAGGAAGTTCGGCGGGTCGTACAGCATCAGCGCCATCACCAGCCGCGCCCTCTCGCCGCCCGAAAGTACGCGGCAGCGCTTCTCCACCTCATCGCCCGAAAAGCCGAACGCGCCCGCCAATGTGCGCAAGGCCCCCTGGCCCGCATGCGGGAAGGTTGCATCCAGCGTCTCGAACACGGTCCGGTCGCCATCCAGCAGGTCCATGGCGTGCTGGGCGAAATACCCCATCTTCACACTGCCCCCGAGCGTTACGGAGCCGACATCCGGCGCCGTCATGCCGGCCACCAATTTCAACAACGTCGATTTCCCCGCGCCATTCACGCCCAGCACACAGCAGCGCTCCTTGCGCCGCACGAGCAGGTCCAGCCCCTCATAAATTACGCGGTTGCCGTAGCGTTTATATACGCCGCGGAAATTCGCCACATCCTCGCCCGAGCGCGGGGCGGGCCGAAAATCGAAGGACACAGACTCGCGGCGCTTTGGCGGCTCAACACGGTCGATCTTCTCCAGCTTCTTCACGCGGCTTTGCACCTGCGCCGCATGCGAGGCGCGCGCCTTGAAGCGTTCGATGAAGCTGATTTCCTTCGCCAGCATCGCCTGCTGCCGCTCGAACTGCGCCTGAAGCTGTTTCTCGTTCAACGCGCTCTGCCTGGCATAGAATTCGTAGTCGCCGGAAAAACTCGTCAGATTGCCGCTGTCGATTTCAATGATTTTATTGATCACGCGATTCATGAATTCGCGGTCGTGCGAGGTCATCAGCAGCGCGCCGTCATAACCGGCGAGAAATTGCTCCAGCCAGATCAGGCTCTCCAGGTCGAGATGGTTGCTCGGCTCGTCGAGCAGCATGACGTCGGGGCGCATGAGCAGGATTCGGCCAAGCGCGACGCGCATCTTCCAGCCGCCCGAAAGCTTGCCAACATCGCCATCCATCATTTCCTGGCTGAACCCAAGCCCGTCGAGCACCTCCCGCGCCTTGCCGTCCAGCGCGTAACCACCCAGCGCCTCAAAACGGGACTGCACCTCGCCAAAGCGTTCGATAATGGCATCAAGCTGCTCGAACTGCTCCGGATCCGCCATTGCCGCTTCCAGCTTTGCGAGCTCGGCACCCACCTCGCTCACCGCGCCCGCCCCCTCCATCACCTCCGCCACGGCACTGCGGCCGGCCATCTCGCCCACATCCTGACTGAAGAACCCGATGGTAACGCCGCGCTCGACCAATACCTGCCCCTCATCGGGCTCCTCTTGCCCCGTGATCATGCGGAACAGCGTGGTTTTGCCCGCGCCGTTGGGACCAACGAGGCCGATTTTCTCACCCTTCTGCAATGCGGCCGACGCCTCGATAAAGACCAGGCGGGTGCCGTTTTGCTTGCTGATATTGTCCAGGCGAATCATGAGTCCTCAGGGTACGGAGTGATGAGGGGCTCTTAAACCAACTCGCTGAGGACGTGAAATAACAAGCCAAAAGGGGGAAAACGGATTACGGCGTGGCGGCATCCGCCGAAGCGAGTTGCGCAGTGACCGCCTCGCCCAGAAGCTGGGCCTGCATGCGAATATCCGGCACGGCTAGGCACTCCCAGAAAACGCCCCGCAGGATGGGCCCCAGCGCCCATAAAAGAGGGGCAGGCTCGCCGCGCGCGGAGATGACTTCCAATGCCTCCGTCGCATCCAGCCCCAGCCCTTGCGGCCCAGGGCGGGCAATCCGGTCGTCGAGCAGCTGAGCGACCAGACCGTGGTCGGGCCTTACCGTATCCAGCCCGGTGGCGAAAATGACCCGTTGAAAAACGCTCGTTTCGATTGCGCCGGTTTCGCCCTGTTGCACGGTCACGGCAGCGCCGCCCCGCAATTGCCGCACCTCCCGCAGATAGCCACGTACGATCCGTAAGGCACCAAGCTCTCGAAGCTGCGCGAAATCGTCCGCGGCAAAAGGCGCCATGCGGTGCCGGTGCACATCCCAGTAAGGGCGCAGATGCCGTAAAAAACGCCGCCTTTGCTCGGCGTCGAAGCCTTGCCAGAGTGAAGCCGTAATGGGCCGCAGACCGTCGATCACAGCGCGCCAGTCAACGCCCTGGCTTCGCGCCTGCTCAATCTCGGCACGCACACGCCGCAACAGCGCCAGGACGGAGTGCCGCTCGGCAGAGGTAAAACTCGGCGCGGGCCACGGTCGATCAACAAGTGCATGGCGGTGCGGCACCAGCCCACGGCGAGACAGCGCCGTGATGGGACCGCGGAACCCCCGTTCACGGATCGCCAAGGCGAGATCCGCCATCGTCAGGCTGGTGCCGATAATGAGAACCGGCTCATCCTGGCGCAGCCCGGAAACCGCCCCAGGCGTCCAAGGATTATGAAACACGACATCATCGCAGGGGCGCGTGGCGGAGGCGTTCCCCATCGCCAGCACAACACCGGCCGCCGCGATCTCGCGTCCACTGCCACAGCCGAGAACCCAGCCCGACGATGCCGGTCGCAGCGCCGTGACGTCGTCCACGATGAGTTGCACACCACCCCCGGCGGCCTTGCGCTCCTGGTAGAGCAAGCCGCGAAGGTATCGGCCATAGAGCCGCCTTGTGGCGAAGATCCCGGCTTCGGTGCGGTGTATCTCGGCTGGGAATTGTTCTCCGATATCAACGATCCAACGTTCGAAATGGCCGGGATCATCGGGAAACGCACTCATATTCGCCGCGCGGACATTCAGCAGATACGGCGCGTCGCTCCGCGCATAGGCCAAACCCCGAGCAAACCGCCCGGTACGCTCGACGAGGCAAATGGTGTAATGCCTGGGCAAGCGCCGCCGCAGATGAATTGCAGCCATTGTGCCGGAAAAACCAGCCCCTGCAATAACGATCAACCGCGCCGGATCCCCCGGCAGCACCGCCGTCGGATGGTCAGATCGTTCTGCTATGTCCTCAGCCAGTGGCATCGTCAGCCGCCTTCAGAATTAAGTTTCAAGGTTGCCGATATCCGGCCGTATCGATGAATGAATACTATTATCCCCATCTTATAAATAGTGTATTTTCATTTTGGCGGTTCGCAGCTGTCATCGTCGAGCCGTAATGTGGATCGGCGCACATATTTCGAGCACCCATTAAGCATAGCCCAACGCGCTCTAATGAGCACCGCTTATAAGGCTCAATCCATAACTTATTTCCCAACGGCGGAATTTTCTACTATTTGCCTAGGCTTATAGGCAGAGCAGATAGGAGAATTTTATGCCGGCTGAACGCAAACTGCACCTGGGCACTACCATTCACGGCGCCGGCGCGACAAAATACGGTTGGCGCCAGCCTGACGTGGCGCCGGACGCCAGCATCAGCCTGGCCCATTACGTCTCGGTCGCCCAAAAATCAGAGGCGGCGAAGCTGGATTTCGTGTTCATCGTCGATAGCCCTTATATCACGCCAGATTCAGCGCCGCATTTCCTCAACCGTTTCGAGCCGCTGACCGTGCTCTCCGCGCTCGCCACCACCACCTCGCATATCGGCCTCGTGGCCACCGCAACCTCCTCCTACACGGAGCCCTTCACCCTCGCCCGACAATTCGCCTCTCTAGACCTGCTCTCCGGCGGCCGCGCCGGCTGGAATGTGGTGACAACCGGGCTGGAAGGCGCCGCGCTGAATTACGGCCGGGACAAGCATTTCGACCATGCGCTGCGCTACCGACGCGCCGCCGAGCATATCGAGGTCGTGCAAGGCCTCTGGGATTCATGGGAGGACGATGCCTTCGTCTACGACAAGACCAATGGCGTTTTCTTCGATAAATCCAAGCTCCACACGTTGAATCATAAAGGCGAGTTTTTCGCGGTCAAAGGGCCGCTCAATATCCGCCGCTCAGCCCAGGGCCAGCCGGTGATTTTCCAGGCAGGGGGATCGGATGCCGGTCGCGACCTCGCCGCCCGCACCGCCAACGCGATCTTCGCCGGGCTGGAAACATTCGAGGAAACCCAGGAATTTTATGCCGACATCAAGCGCCGCGCCGCCGCGTTCGGGCGTGGCGGGAATGAACCGCTGGTGCTACCAGGCATCGCGCCCATCATCGGCAGCACGGATGCAGAGGCGGAGCGCATCTATCGTGACCTCGCGGGGCTCGTGACACTTGAAGACGCGTTGGTGCAGCTCTCCCGGCCCTTCGCCTATTACGACTTCACCCAGCACGATCTGGACGCACCCTTCCCCGAGCTGGGCGATATCGGCGCCAATGCCTATCGCAGCCATTCCGAGCGCATCAAGCAAACCGCCCGGAAGGAGCGCCTGACCCTGCGAGAAACCGCGTTGCGTTTTGCCACGCCGCGCGGCAGCTTCGTCGGCAGCCCGGAGAAAATTGCCGACATCGCGCAGCATTGGTTCGAGCATGGCGCGGCGGACGGATTTATCCTCGGCGTCGGCATCGCCGAAAGTTTGGATGCATTCCTTGAACATGTGGTGCCGATCCTGCAGAAGCGCGGGCTGTTCCGTGCCGAATACGCGGGCAGCACGTTGCGCGGCCATCTCGGAATCCCGTTTGCGGAGAACCGCTATCAAGCAGCAAGGCAGCTGGCGGCGGAATGACGCTGGCGACCGAATAAGCCGAACGTGGCGCGGAAAGCTTTATAACATCAGCAAAGCTTTCCGCTGCACTCAGCTCTCGCTTAAAAACCCTGTGGCAAAACCCGGAGCCACTGAGAGCGGCTGGGTCAGTAGTTTTGCCTGCACATATAGATCGGCCAGCGCCTGCACATTGGCGATGGATTGTGCGTCAATTGGCGAGACGTTGTAATTGGCCTCGTCAACATAACGCTGCGCCACGTCCAGCGGCAGGCCGGTATCCTTCGCAAAACCTGCGGCATAAGCCGGCTTGTTCGCCGCCGCCCAGAGCCGCGCACGGCCAAACCGCGCCAGAAAATCCTGCAAAGCTGCTTGCTTGCCGCTGATCGCTTGTGTCGTCGCGACCAGAAAGCCGAGCCCGTGCAACTGGTCCACTTGCAGCGGCAATGGCTGCAAGCCGTAATGCAACTCGCCCAGCGACATATAAGGCTCCCATGCCCCCCAACCATCGACCCCGCCGCCAAGCAACGTCGTTAGGCTGTCACTCGGTTCAAGAAACACGAACGTCACCGAATCCAGCGGCAAACCCGCCTGTTTGAGCGCGGCGAGCGTAACATATTGCCCCGTGGAACCGCGCACGACAGCGACTTTTTTGCCGACCAGGTCATGGATGCCGTAAATGCCGGAACCGGCGCGCACCAGAATGCCCGCCTCGTTTGGCGAGATTTTCGTATAATTCAATGCCGCAATTGCCTGCGCTGAAGGTTGCGACGCCAGGAAAAACACGAACGGCGCGTCTCCACCGATACCGGCATCAATCGCGCTGGCGTTCAACGCTTCGAACAGAGGTGCGGCCGCCGCAAATTGAGCCCACTGGATTGTATACGGCAGGCCTGTGAGTTGGCCTGAGAGTTCCATCAGCGATTGCATGCCGCCCTTCTGGTCGCCGAGCGTCAAGGTAACGGCGGGCGACGATTTTTTGCATCCGGCCAAAAGGCCCGTAGCCGTCGCACCACCAGCCTGAAACAGCCAACGCCGGGTCATCATGCTCTGCATTTTATATCCTATATGTATAGTAGGATAATATCCTGCGCGATACGCTTACGCAAGTCTAACGGAAACTCTCATCCGCCCCTCACCATAATTACTTAGAAAATTTTACTTTTTAGGCCACTTATTTTTGAATATTCAGATTAACATTCTAAATATACATATTTGAAATTCTCATGATTTCAAAATCAATCTCATTTTCAACTGAAGAAAAGATAAAGTTCACAGAATATCCAAATTATGTAAAAAATTAATTTATTAAATCTGTAAAATACGAATTATTTTCTTCATTGTCTCCATCAGCGCCTGAATCATGATCTCGAACGTCTTATTTTCTTCAAAATAACCCTATCATAATACTATACTTTATATCTTTTACGGGATATCCATCGGACTGGTCGTGCCGGTTGTTACGGCAGAATGGAGATAAGCTTGGACTACGGCGCAGACAATTTTTCACCGCGTAAATTCGCCGGCATCGCCGTCGTGGCGTTGCTGCACGTGGCGATTATTTACGCCCTGATTAACGGCCTCGGCGAACAGGCCGTTCAGATTTTCCAGCACCCCGCGGAAGTCAAAATTATCCAGCAGATCAAGCCGCCGAATGTCGCGCCGCCACCGCCGCCGCCGCCTTTGGTCGCGCCGCCGCCGCCCTTCATTCCGCCGCCGCTGGTGCAAATCGCGCAACCGCCACCGCCGCCGGTCATCGCTACAGTCACACAGGTGAAGCCGGTAACGCCGCCGCCAGCCCCGAGGCCGGCGCCTGCCCCGGTGCGCTCCGGCGCCATGCTGGACCCGAACCAGAGCTGCGCGCCCCCGCAATATCCTGAAGATGCAGAGGATATGGAGCAAACCGGCATTTCGGTGCTGCAATTCCTCATCGATACGAACGGCAACGTGGTGAACAGCCGGATCGCATCGTCCAGCGGGCATGCCTCACTGGATGACGCGGCAGCGCAAGCCCTCGGCCAGTGTAAATTCCGCCCCGCCATCGGTGCCGATGGCAAACCGCAGGAAGCCTGGACCAGCATCCGCTACGTTTGGCAGCTAAACTAAATTTCTTCTCCTGGAGCATTGACCATGAAAATTTCAAAACTTCTGGCGGCCGTATCCGCCTCCGCTTTGCTGCTGGCGCATGTTGCTGCCGCACAGACCGTGACGCCGGATGCCGCGACCACGGCGCAGATTGCTAACCCCTATGGCCTGAACGCACTCTGGGGCCAGGGCGACTTCATCGCTCGCGGCACGCTGGTGATCCTGGGCATCATGTCCTTCAGCACCTGGTATATTCTGGTGACCAAGCTGGTTGAGCAGACGCAACTGCTGCGCCAAGCCAAAACGGCAAACAAAACGTTCTGGAAAGCCCAATCGGTCAACGAAGGCGCGGCGGCACTCGCGCCGAAGAGCCCGTTCTTCGCCATCGCCTCCTCAGGCCTTTCAGCGCTGGACCATCATGAAGGTACGCTGGTCGAGAATATCGACCTCAACACCTGGGTGACCCTCTCCATCCAGCGCGTCGTGGAACAGATCGTCAGCCGGCTGCAAGGCGGGCTGGCCGTGCTCGCCACCGTCGGCTCCACCGCGCCCTTCATCGGCCTGTTCGGCACGGTCTGGGGCATTTACCACGCCCTCATCGCCATCGGCATCGCCGGCCAGGCGAGCATCGACAAAGTCGCTGGCCCGGTCGGCGAATCCCTCATCATGACCGCGCTTGGCCTGTTCACCGCGGTGCCCGCCGTGCTGGGCTATAACTGGCTGGTCCGCCGAAACAAGCTCGCCGTCGAAAAAATCCGCGGCTTCGCGAACGACCTGCATTCCGTCCTGCTGAGCGGCAAGGTTCCCAGCCGTGCCGCCGAAGCATTGGCCACCGCGCAACCCACGCCGCGCCCCGTCGCGGTCGCCCGCTCGGCCTGATCCGATGGCGATGACCATAAGCCCCGGCGGGACGGGCGATGAGGACGAGCTGCTCGGTTCGATCAACACCACGCCGCTCGTGGATGTGATGCTCGTGCTGCTGATCATTTTCCTGATCACCGTGCCGGTCGTCACCCATACGGTGCCGGTTTCTCTGCCGCGGGAGACAAACCAGCCGACCCATACAGCACCGCAGAACATCAATATCTCGGTCGATAAAACCGGGACGATCTATTGGAACCAGTCGCCGGTTGCCAATCTCGCGGCGCTGCAAGCCCGCATGAACGCGGTGAGTACTCAAGTGCCGCAGCCCGAGGTGCATATCTGGGGAGACCAGGATACGCGCTATGAGAGCGTCGGCGAAGTCGTGTTCGCTTGCCAGCGCGCCGGCATCCAAAAAATCGGCTTTATCACGCAACCTCCAGCGCCTGGCGAGGCAAATTAACATGGCGATGACAATCGGACCCGCGATCACCACGGGCGACCCTGAAGTGATGCTCGACATCAATACCACGCCATTGATCGATGTCATGCTTGTGCTGCTGATCATGCTGATCATCACGATCCCGATGCAGACCCATGCGGTCAACCTCAATCTCCCCCAGGGCAATCCGCCGCCGGCGACCGTGCAGCCGCAGGTGGTTCAAGTCGATATCGACTTCGACGGTACGATTCTGTGGAACGGCAATGTGGTGCCGGACCGCGCTACGCTGGATAGCCTGCTGACCAACCTTGCCGTACAGTCAACGCAGCCGGAGCTGCATGTGCGGCCGGATAAATTATGCAGCTACAAGTACGTCGCTGAGGTTCTTGCCTCCGCACAACGGTTGGGCGTGCAGAAAATCGGCATCATCGGCGATGATCAGTTCGCGAATTGACATGCAGCTTCGTCATATCCTGGCCATTGGTTTTCTGGCACTCCCCGCTTTTGCAAAAGCCGATCAACCCGATACGGTGCGCGCCTCTGTCGGCCGCCCAATCCAACATGCGGAATCGCTGATTGCGGCGCATGATTACAAGGCTGCCCTCGCCGCGCTACAAAAGGCGAGTGCGGTTGGCGAGCTGACACCATTTGAGCGCGCCGCCATCGCCCAGCTGCGCGGCGCGGCGCAAGCTGGCACCGGGGACTACGCGCAAGCAGCCAGCGACTATGAACAAGTGCTCGCCGCCGGAACCGAACCGCCGGCAGCGCAGCTGGCGTTCACACAGGCCATTGCCGGATTCTATTTTCAGGCGACAGATTACCCCCATACCATCACCTGGGTGAACCGCTACATCGCCGCGGGGGGTACGGATAAGCAGACCCGCGCATTATTGCCGCAAGCCTATTTCCAGCAGGGCGACTATGCCGGGGCTGAACATGCGGCTTCGCAGGAAGTAAGCTTCGCCGCGCGGCAAAACCAAATTCCGCCCGAGGCCGAACTCCAACTCCTCGCCTATAGCGCGCAAAAAGCTGGCGACCAGCAAGGGTATTTTGCTGCACTCGTCGCGTTGCTGCAAAACGATCCGAGCGCATCCACCTGGAACGCGGCCATCACCACCGTAGCCAGCGCAGCTGATTTTCCAGATGCCCTGACATTCGATGTCTACCGGCTGCGCCGCGCCACGCACACCCTCACCGCACCCGGCGATTACGAGGATTATGCCGAGCGCGCCATCCTCGCCGGCCAGCTGGCCGAGGCCAAAGCCGTGATCGATGAAGGTTTTTCAAACGGCGTACTGACCGAATCAACGGATGGCGGCCACGCGGCGCGGCTCAAAACACTGGCGGATTCGGGTAAAGCCGGGACAATCGCAGCAGCCGGTCCCGCCGATCCGTTGCAGCAGGGCGTTGCGCAATATCAGGCTGGGCAACCGGCGCAGGCCATCGTCAGCTTCGATCAGTTGGCGGCCACGCCGGGCAACAACGCACAATCCTCACTGGCAAAACTCTGGGCCATATGTGCCAGGAATGCGGCGCGAGCACCATAATAACGGGCCGCGCAGAATACGAACAACACAACGTAAATGGAGTCTGGGACGATGCTAAGGCCAAATCAAGGCATGAAATTTTGTAATCATCGAAACGTAAAACCTGGCCTGGCGCGCTGTTGAAATCGTAACGCGCGCAATCCTGCTTTTTCCGTTCCATGAGATCAAAAGGTAAAACCATCATGCTACCGAATTTCAACAGCAATTCTCCGGCAGGGCGACTCCGCCGCTCCGCTTTAGCGGGCGTTTCAGCAGCAGCCCTGTTGCCCGCGTTGGCTTTGGCCCAAACGCCCCCGCCACCCCCGCCGGTAACCAACGCGCCCGCCCTGCAAGATGTCACGATCACTGCGCGCCACCGCGTGGAGCGCGCGCAATCCGTGCCGGTCTCGCTGACCACCGTAGACCAGAAACAGATCCAGGCGCTTGGCTCGCTGAACCTCAACACCATCAAGCAGCTTGTGCCCACGCTCACGATCAACGCCTATAACCCGCGCAATATCGGCCTGGACATACGCGGCCTGGGGAGCGTCGGCTTCTTCGGCTATGACGGCCTCGAAGGCGGAGTCGGCATCTATGTCGACGGCGTGTTGCTTGGCCGCTCGACGGAATCGAATTTTGATCTGCCGGATCTGCAGGATATCGAAGTGCTGCGCGGGCCGCAGGGAACGCTGTTCGGCAAAAACTCCGTCGCCGGTGCTGTGAACATCACCACCAAACTGCCCAGCTTTAAACCCCAGGCGGAAATTTCCGGCTCTTACGGCAATTACAATTACTGGCAGCTCCAGGGCTATGCCAGCTCCGCCATTGGCGACAGCGAGAAGGCAGCGGTTTCGCTTTCATTCCATGCCACGCAGCACGACGGATACACGAAGGATACGGGCGTGGCGGGCAACCCCGATGCCGGTGCCCGCTATAACAACGAGGATGACAAGGGTGTGCGCGCGCAGGCACTCTTGCAGCCCAACAGCAATCTCACGGTTCGCATCATCGCCAATTACGATCATTCCGACGCGAATTGCTGCATCACCGTCCCGGTCGGAATCGTGACGCATTTCGCCGACGGCCTGCCCTATAACGGCACTGCTGGAAAAATCGGCATCCTGAACCGCTTCGCGGCCGCCGGTTACACCTTACCGCCGATCAGCCCATTCAGCCGCACGACGGATATCAACAGCTGGAACCATTATGCCATGGAAACTGCCGGCCTGACGGTGCTGGCCGATTATGACCTTGACGGCTACACCATCAGCTCCATCACCGGTGCCAGCTATTACGACTGGTATCCGCATCTCGATGGCGATGCGACCGGCGCCGATATTCTCACGGCTGCCAACAACACCACGCATCAACGCCAGCTCAGCCAGGAATTCCGGCTGACCTCGCCACTCGGCGGAAAATTTGACTACACCGCCGGGCTATACGGGTTTTACCAGCAGTTGAACGACCAGGCGATAGTCGGCTACGGTAGTCAGGCCGCCGCCGTCTTTACCGGAAAGAATACCGGCACCACCTATACCGAAACGCAAGCCGCGTTGAACGGCTTCGCCTCCGTCGCCACGGACATCCCCAGCACCTACAGCACCGCGATCTACGGGCAAGGCACTTACCACATCACGCCGCAGATCGACCTGACAGGTGGCGCACGCCTCACCTATGAAGAAAAGTTCGGCACCTATTACGAGACGCAGCAGGGCGGGGAAGATCTGGCGACGTCGGGCCTCACAGTGGCGCAGCAGGCGGCAACTCAGGCCATTCGGAATTCCTACTCTCCGGTTGAATCCTACGAGCTTCGCCATTCGGATATTCTGCCCGGCGGCCTCGTCACGCTTTCCTATAAGCCGATTCCGAATATCCTCACCTACGCCACCTACTCTCACGGCGAAAAATCCGCCGGCCTCAACTTCGTCACCTCCGCCACGACCCCGAAAATTGTCGCGCCCGAGAAGATCGACAATTACGAGATCGGCGCGAAAACAACCCTGCTTAATGGCCGGTTACTGCTGGATGGCGATGCATTCTGGGATGAGGATACGGATTTCCAGAGCACGATTTTCGGCGTGATCAGCAACAAGGAAGTCGCCTATCTCGCCAGCGTGCCGAAGGCCCGCTCCCGTGGCGTTGAGACGGATATTCATGCCCAGGTCACCGATAATCTCAGCCTGTTCAGCTCGGCCGTCTTCAACGAGGCCTACAACGAATCCAACCCGGCCGCCGCCTGCCCGATCGAGGTCAGCAATGTCTCCACCACCTGCAACCTGAGCGGCCGGCCGCTTGCCGGCGCATCGAAGTGGAATGCAACCTTTGGCGGCGAGTACGACCTGCCGCTGCCCGAATTCGGCAATACCGAAACCGTTGCTTATCTCGGCGGCAATATCGAACTGCGCAGCTTCTTCTACTCCACCGCCGATGACGGGCAGTACAGCAAAGTGCCGGGCTATGGGCTCGGCAATATCGACTTCGGCATCCGCCAAGCCGATGGCCGCTGGGATCTGTCCGGCTGGATTCATAACGTCTCGAACGAGCATTATTATCTCTTCAAGGAAGTTACGGGGTCGTTGCCCAGCTACAACCTCGTTGTCGGCGAAGTCGGCGACCCGCTGACTTTCGGCGTTACGTTGCGCGCCAAGTTCGAATAATCCACCGTTTATAGACAAAGGTTTTGGTTCTTTTTCCTCAAAAGGAACCAACTTTTTTACCAGAAAGGCGCCTTCCATGTCCCTTGAAATTATCGGAATGCTCGGCACGCAAAGCGGTTCAGAGAGCCAGCCGCCGGCCGGGCCGATCATTGACAAAGCCTATATCCGCGCGATGGCCGCCACGCATGAGATCGGCGGGTTCGACCGGGTCTTGATCGGCTATTTCAGCGCCATGCCGGACGGGTTTTCGGTCGCCTCCTATATCAGCAGCGTCACGGAGCGCCTGCAAATTCTGCTCGCGCACCGCCCCGGCTTCGTCGCCCCCACCCTGGCGGCGCGCAAGCTCGCCACACTCGATCATTTCAACGACGGGCGTACGGCGGTCCATATTATCTCAGGCAGCAGCGATGCCGAGCAGCGCCGCGATGGCGATTATCTCGGCCATGACGAGCGCTACGCGCGCACGGATGAGTATCTGGACGTGCTCAAGCAAGTCTGGACCGCAAAGGCGCCGGCCGACTACGCTGGAAAATATTATAGACATGAGGCCGCGTTCTCTCAGGTGAAGCCGCTTAAGAGCATCCCGATTTATTTTGGCGGCTCCTCCGATGCGGCGATCGAAGTCGCGGCCAAACATGCGGATGTATTCGCGCTCTGGGGTGAATCCCTCGCGCAGGTCAAGGAGACGCTGGATAAAGTGCGCGCCGCGGCGGCGCGTTATCCGCGCGCCAAGCCGATCCGCTTCAGCCTTTCCTTGCGGCCGGTGCTCGCCCCTACCGAGGCCCAAGCCTGGGAACGTGCAGACCGCATTCTCGCGGATGCCAAGCAGAATTTTGCGAAGCTCGGCTTTCCGGTGAAAAAAGATCCAGAAAACACGGGCTCATGCCGGTTGTTGCAGGAAGCTTCCAAGGGAAGGGTGCTGGACAAGCGCCTATGGACGGAAATCGCAGCGCTCACCGGCGCGCAAGGCAATTCTACCGGACTCGTCGGCACGCCTGAACAGGTGGTTGAATCCCTGCTGGAATATTATGATATCGGGATCACAACCTTCCTGATCCGCGGCTTCAATCCGCTGGATGACGCGGTGGCCTATGGGCGTGAATTGCTGCCGTTGCTGCGCCAGGAAGTCGCCCGCCGGGAAGCGAGCAGCATCGCAGCCGAGTAAAACGCCTTGGGGCGGTAACCGCGAAAGCGGCACCGCCCCAATATGAGCAAAGTTTTTTGCGCGCTTTTTTATAAAAGAGCGCCGCTTTACGCTTCCCCTATCCTTCCGTCTCCACGCCCAACTTGTTCAGAAAATACTGCCGCAGCGCCACAAATTCCGGCGTGCCCGTATGGCGTTTGCGCGGCAGCGTAATATGCCGCTCCGCGATGAACTTGCCCTCCGCCAGCACCAGCACGCGATCCGCCATTAAAATGGCTTCGTCCACATCATGCGTCACCAGCAGCACGGCGGGCCGATGCGCTTCGAGCAGCGCGCCGACCAGGCTATGCATCCGGATGCGCGTCAGCGCATCCAGTGAGGCAAAAGGCTCGTCAAGCAAAAGTAGCTTGGGTTCGCGGACAAGCGCGCGCGCCAGCGCCGCACGCTGCGCCTCTCCGCCGGAAAGCGTTGCCGGCCACACGCCCTCGCGATGCGCAAGCTCCACCTCGCGCAGTGCCTGCGCGGCACGCTCCCGCGCGCCCTTGGCCCTTGTATTAAGCCCCATGAGCACATTTTCCCATACGCGCTTCCAAGGCAGCAACCGGGGCTCCTGAAACACCACCGCGCGCTCCGCCGGCAGCACGGCCTCGCCTTCATGCACTCCATCCAGCCCCGCCAAGGTGCGCAGCAGCGTGGTCTTGCCCGAGCCGCTCCGCCCCAGCAACGCGACGAATTCGCCCTCGCCAATCGTCAGATCGATGCCGTTCAGCACCGTATGCGCGCCAAACCGCCGGCTGAAATTCCGCAACTGCACCAGCGGCGCGGAAGGCGGTGGAATCTCCGGGCGAAAGGCCAGAACCGTTTGACTCATCCTCAATCTCCTTCAGGCAGCGTTCAGCAAAACTGGTCGCCAGGCCAGCGCCTTCTGCTCCAGCATGCGGACAATGAAATCCGTCCCCAGGCCAAGCAGGCTGTAAACCAGCAGGCAAACCACAATAATATCGGTGCGCATGTAATCGCGCGCATCGTCGATCAGATAGCCGATACCGGCCGAGGCATTGACCTGCTCGGCAACCACGAGCGAGAGCCAGGATACGCCCAGCGCATAGCGCAAACCCACAAGAAAAGAGGGCAGCGCGCCCGGCAGAATCACATGGCGGATCATCGCCGCGCGACTCATGCCAAAGCAATCCCCCGCCTCCACGAGTTTTTTATCGACCCCCCGAATGCCCGCAAACAGCGTAAGGTAAATAGGAAAGGTGCCGCCCAGCGCCACAAGGGCAATTTTTGGCGTTTCCCCGATACCGAACCACAAGATGAATAACGGTACGAGCGCCAGGAACGGCATCGTGCGCAGCATCTGCATCGGCGCATCAATCGCCAGTTCTCCCGCGCGCGAGAGCCCTGCAACAAGCGCCAGCGTCGTCCCCGTCACGAGGGCGATGGAGAGTCCGGCCAGCACGCGCCCGAGCGACACCAGCAGATTGCTCTCCAGCGTTCCCGAGGCGATCAAGGCCCAGGCCGTGCCCGCCACCGCCGTGGGCGCCGCCAGAATCCGGGCTGGAATAAGCCCGGATTCTGAGGCGGCCTCCCAGGCCAGCAGCAGCAAAATGGTGGTGGCCGAGCGTTGCAGCCAGACGGGCCAATTTTGCGGGGTCATCGAACGAAATAAGGGCAAAAACATCTCTTCCGGCGGTTGCGGTTTTGAGTCTTGCTTATAACACTATAAAATCAGTAGAGTAAAATTGAGTTTAACCGCCATTCTTGATAAAAACTCATATGCTTCTTTGTTTTATAAAAACGCCTAACTATACAGGTTGACCGATTAATGGCCGTAAACTTACCGACCGAATTATTGCGCAGCTTTGTCGCCATCGTCGAGACGGGCTCGATGCTGCAAGCCACAGAACGCGTCTTCGTCACCCAATCGGCGCTCAGCCTGCAAATGCGCCGGCTGGAAGATATCGTCCGGCAACCCCTGTTCCACCGGCAGGGACGCAAACTGCGCATCAGCCCGGCCGGCGAGCAATTGCTGGAAACGGCGCGGCTTATCCTGGCGATGAACGACCGTGTCCTCGCCTCCCTGCAAGGCCAGATTCTCTCCGGCACGGTGCGGATCGGGCTGAATCAGGATTTCGCCGAAATGTTTCTCCCCGGCGTGCTGCGCGATTTCGCGCTGGCACATCCCGATGTTCAAATGCATGTCCGCATCGGCGGCAGCCAGGAATTGCTGGACGCGTTGCGTAGTGACCAGCTGGATGTCGCACTTTGCGTCCGTGCCGAAGGCGACGCGCAATCGATCAAAACCGGCGCGATCGAGTGGATGGGAGATTCGCGTCTGCTCTCGCGTCCTGAATTGCCGTTAGCCGTCCTGGAATCGCCTTGCGTATTCCGGGCAACGGGTTTGCGTGCGCTTGAAGAGTCCGGACGAAAGTTCAGAATTGTGGTTGAGACCGCCAGCCTTTCGGGTGTACGCGCGGCTGTACAAGCAGGGTTGGCAATCACCTGCCGGAACCCGCTTTTCATCGATCCGGAGTTGATGCCCGTGCTGCGCGGTACCGACCTTCCCGCTTTGCCGGATATCTGCTTCGCGCTACACACCGGCCCACAGGCCTCTCCCGCGGCACGCCACCTGGCCGCGCTGCTGAACGACGCCATGATAACCCTGCCGTAGACGATCTCGGGCCACGGCTTCGGCTCGTTATGTGACTCCCCTTCGTGCCAACCGGATACGACGTCCGCGCTCTTGCAATCACCACCTGTTCCAGCCCGCAGGAGATTCTGTTACCCTACGCGAAGCCATACTTTTGCCCGGAGTAACACCGTCATGAAAACGCTGATCGTTCAAATCAAATGTGCCCTCGGACAGGCCTATGACGTCGCGGCTTTCATGGCTGACAATATGACCCAGTGCCATATCTATTCAATTTCAGGCGCCTATGACCTGATCGCGATCATCAATCTGGAAGGCGATGTCGATCCTGGTCTCTATGTCACCAAGCAAATCCAAAGCGTACCGGGCATCGTCGAAACCAACACCATGATCGCATTCAACGCCTTCACGCCGTCCGTTCAGCCCTAAATCACCCCCAACGTTCCCCCGGTTCACGGATCGCGCCGGCAAAATGCCGCGCAGCGCGTGAAGGCCGTAAGGCAAGCCACATCAGAGCCTGCACATTTATATATTGAGTTCGCAATGACTTGCCTGTGAATTAAAAATCCGCACAGATCTCTACCTCCGCTCAAAAAACGGCAATCACCTCCTATCTCGCTTTCATCTGAATTAATCGCAACTTTCCTTTGAAACACAGGGTCGGAGGTTGGATCTTGTGAGTCCAGCGGATCAAGACATAAACGAACGGGATCGCACCCGAGCGGAGGCTGATGACGCGAAAGAAAAAAGCGTCGATCATCGCAATCATGATGAGACCGATGAGCCGCCACGCAGCCGCTTGCCCCTCATCATTGCCGCAATTCTCATCGTTTTGGCAATTATCGCGGCGATCATCTACTGGATTGCAACTTCGGGCGAAGTATCAACGGATGATGCTTATACCGATGGCAGCGCAATATCCGTCGCATCGAACGTGTCTGGCTATGTAACGGCGCTTCACATCAGCGACAATACCTTCGTGCATACGGGCGATACACTACTCAATATCGACCCCCGCGAAGACAGCGCATCGTTGCAACAAGCGCAGGCCAATCTGGCGCTCGCACAATCGCAATTGGCAAGCGCGCAGGTGGATCTGGTGGAAACCAGGGTGAAAGCCCCCGCGCAGTTGCAACAGGCTCAGGCACAGCTGGCGCAGGCACAGGCCCAGGAAGTCCAGACTCGTCGGGAATATGACAGGCAGACGAGCGCGGATCAGCGCGCCACCGCCGCAGCAGATGTGGATCAGGCAACCGAGCAATTACGCTCCGCGCAGGCATCCGTGAAGCAGGCTGAGGCGCAGGTCGCCACAGCCTCGCTCGTGCCGGAAATGATTGAATCGGCGCAACAAACCGTTGTGCAACGCGCGGCGCAGCTGGCGCAAGCGCAGGCCAATCTCGCGCAGGCGATGGTCAAACTTTCTTATCACCAAATCCGCGCCCCGCAGGATGGCTGGATCACCATGCGCAATGTTGACCTCGGCACCTATGTTCAGGCGGGGCAGCAGATCTTCTATATCGTTTCGCCGCGTTTCTGGGTAACGGCAAATTTCAAGGAGACGCAGCTGCAAAATATGCGTCCAGGCGATCATGTCCGGATGACGGTGGACGCGTATCCCGGCGTGGTGTTGTACGGCCATGTCGGCAGTATCCAGGCCGGCAGCGGCGCACGGTTCTCTGCCTTTCCAGCAGAAAACGCGACCGGGAATTTTGTAAAAATTGTTCGCCGCGTCCCAGTTAAAATCATCATCGACAACACAAAACCCGCACAGCTCGGGGGATTGCCGCTGGGTATTTCCGTCGAACCGACCGTTACGCTCAAATGAGCGATGGCCCGGCGCATTGGAAGCCGAAATCCAATCCCTGGCTGATCGCCGTCGTCGTCACGCTCGGCGCATTCATGGAAGTGCTCGACACGACCATCGTGAACGTGTCCCTGCCGCATATCGCAGGTTCGCTCTCGGTGAGCAATGATGATAGCACATGGTCGCTGACGACCTATCTGGTGGCCAACGGCATTGTACTGACGATCGCGGGGGCGCTGAGCCGAAAATTCGGACGCAAACGTTTCTTCATGATCTGCATTGGCGTTTTCACCCTAGCCTCACTCGGCTGCGGGCTCTCGACCCAGTTTCCCGAGCTGCTTTTGTTCCGCACAATCCAGGGCCTGTTCGGCGGCGGGCTGCAGCCGACCCAACAGGCGATTATTCTGGACACGTTTCCACCTGATAAGCGCGGCGCTGCGTTTTCGCTCACCGCCGTGGCCACGATCATGGCGCCAGTGATCGGCCCCGTGTTGGGCGGCTATCTGACCGATACGTTTTCCTGGCATCTGATTTTCCTGATCAACATCCCCATCGGCGCGCTCACCTTGTTCGGCGTCTGGCATTTTGTCGAAGACCCGCCGCATGTGGTGCAGGAACAGCGCAACGCGCCGCGCTTCGACTATACCGGCCTGGCATTCATCTCCGTCGCACTCGGCTTTCTGGAAATCGCGGTCGATCGAGGTGAGGACCTGGATTGGAACGGATCGCATTTTATTGTGCTGATGTTGAGTGTTTCGGCAGCGGCCTTTTTGCTCGGCATCGCCTATCTGCTCTATGTACGAAACCCGATCGTGGATCTGCGGGTGTTCAAAGACCGCAATTTTGCACTGAGCTTTATTGAAATCGGCATTATGGGGCTGGTTCTGTACACGAGCGCCGTGCTGATTCCACAATTCGCGCAACAACAGCTGGGCTATACCGCGACCCTCGCCGGATTGGTGCTGGCCCCGGGCGCCGTATTGCTGGCGATACTCATACCGGCGATCGGCCGCGCCTTGAAAATCATCCCCGCGAAATATGTCATCGCGGCGGGCGGGTTCACCTTGGCCGGAGCCCTTTTCTACTCCATGCATCTGGTCCCCGATGAGGATTTCTATCATCTGGCACTCGCCCGCGCATCGCAAACCGCCGCACTTGCCTTTCTTTTCGTTCCCATCAGCACCATCGCCTACACGACGATCCCAGACGAGCAGCAAGGCGACGCCGCCGCTTTGTTCAGCATGTCGCGCAACGTGTTCGGCGGCCTTGGCATTTCGCTCGCAACCGCGCTCGTCACGGAACATGAGCAAATCAACCAGCAAGCGCTCGTGCCGCATCTCGTGGATGCCTACCAACCTTATCAGGTGGCGCTGCAACAGGTGCAGCAGTCGCTGGTTGCAAATGGCACAGCCCTCACCCAGGCCATGAGCAATGCAAGGCTGGAAATCAACCAGATGCTGCAATTGCAAACCGCAGTGCTGGCCTATATCGACGTTTTTTTCATCACCGGCCTTTTGTCTCTTACATTGGTGCCCGCAGCACTTTTGATGACCGGCTTAAAAACCAAATGACAAGGCCGATCTTGCCGGTTGCGTTGTTGTGCTGCCTGTCGGCCTGCACCGTCGGGCCAAATTTTGTTCCGCCGCATGCGCCCACCGGCAGCAGCTGGAATGATACAACGGCCCATGAAAATTCAGCCGTAACAGAAGCCAGCGGTCCGGACCCGGAATGGTGGAACGGTTTCCACGACCAGGTCCTGACATGGCTGATAAATTCAGCAATTACCGGCAATCCCAGCCTGCAGGAAGCGTTGCTGCGGGTGGTGGAGGCGCATCAGAACGAGATCTCAGCCAGCGCTGCCGGGCTACCGACGCTGAGCGGCAATGCCAGCTATATGCGTGAACAGCTCGGGGTCAAAGGAGTCCTCGAAAGCCAGGGCGCGTATAGCGAGCTGAATTCTCTCGCCGATGCGAGTTCGCCACTGAATCAATTCAACCCGGGCCTCGGCAACAAGGTGAGTTCAGCGGGCAGCGGCCTGCTGGACCAGCTCTCCCAGCCTGTCAATCTTTACCAATATGGGTTGAGCTCATCCTGGGAGCTGGATTTGTTCGGCCGCGTCCGCCGCTCGGTTGAGGAAGCCAGGTCCTCAGCACAGGCTCAGGAAGAAGCTGCGAATGACTCGCTGGTCATGTTGGAGAGCGAGGTCGCCAAGGCTTATCTTCAGCTTCGGGAAGCTCAGGCACTTTCGGCGCAGCAGCAACAGATTATTCAGAGCGCGCAGGAATCCCTCGGCCTGACGCAGAACCGGGCGCAGCTCGGGCTGACCTCCCAGCTCGATGCCGCACAGGCGCAGGCGCAGCTGCTGGACGATCAGGCACAGCTCCCTGGATACGAGGCGAAGGTTCAGGAAGCGATCAACCAGCTGGATATCCTCGTCGGCCAGCCGCCGGGCACGCTGGATACCGTCCTCGCGCGACCGGCACCTTTGCCCAATATTCCCGCCATCATTGGAATCGGCGTGCCATCGACTCTGGCACGCCGGCGGCCGGATATCCGCGAGGCAGAAGCACAGCTGCACGCTGCCACGGCCAATGTCGGCGTGGCCGTGGCAAGTTTCTTCCCCGATATTTCACTCACCGGCAGCATCGGCGTGCGTGCCACCGATGCAAGCTACCTGACCAACTGGGCAAGCCTGTTCTATTCCGCCGGCCCCAGTATTTCCCTGCCCATTTTTGAGGGCGGCCAGCTCACTGCCAATTTGCGGACCGCCCGGGCAGAGCAGGCCAGCGCGGCACTGAATTACCGCGCCACCGTGTTGAACGCATTGCGGGAGGTTGAAGATGCGCTGGTTGCCTATCGAACCGACGCTGAAGCAGCCAATGAGACGGCCGGAAGCGTGCAGGCCGCTGCTTTTTCGCTGTATCTCGCGAATAATCGCTACATGCACGGGCTCTCGGACTACCTGACCGTGCTGGATGCGGAGCGCACAGAGGATTCCGCCCGGCAAGAGCTGGTTCAGGCAAATATGGCAGTTGAGAACGATGTCGTATCCCTCTACACCGCGCTGGGCGGCGGATGGCAGGAAAGCGCCGGCAATATCCCCGCCCCGGACGTTAAAGCAGCACCGCCACCGCTTCCGGCGGCTTTGGATACCGCCGCTGGACACTGACCCGACATGCATTTCCGGTGTGCGAGCCGCTCAGCACTCGATGTGTCTCAAAAAATGACACTACCCAACCCGCATTTAACCCTCATATCCCGGTTACCCGCGTTTTCATGAAAGCGTTGCATTCCAGCACGAGGACAAGCTTTGCAATTCCGAGCGTTTGGCTTATTGCGCTGCACCATGTCACACCAATTTGCTCGATGGGCGGCAACGCGCTCCGTCCTGTTACGGCTCCTTTTTGCGCTGCCAGCCGCGATCCTTTCGGGTTGTTCTTCGGATAGCTACCGCCTGTTCCATCCCGTCGGCCCGGTCGCCTTTGCCGAATGGCGGTTCACGCTGATTGATGTCGGCGTGATGATGCTCATCATCCTTCCCGTGACGTTCATGATCGGGCTGTTCGTCTGGCGCTACCGCAAAGGCCGCAACGCCACTTACGACCCGAGCTGGTCGCATTCGCTGGGCCTTGAACTGCTGATGTGGGGTGTACCCTTCGTGGTCGTGATTTTCCTCGGCTATAATTCCTATAAAAGTACGATGCTGGTGAATCCCTACGGCCCCGGCGCGCTCAACCTCACCAACAAGGCTGACGAGCCGTTGCAAGTGGATGTCGTCACGACAGACTGGCAATGGGTTTTCATCTACCCGCAGCAGAACATCGCGACGATTGATGATCTGGTCGTGCCGCAAGGGCGCCCTGTAAGGCTGCGCCTCACCTCGACCAGCGTGACAAACGATTTCTACATTCCCGAGGTCGCGCCGATGATCGACGTCATGCCCGGTATGCGCACGATGGATGCGTTCCAGGTAAACCATCCCGGTGATTACGAAGGATTCTCAGCCGATTTCAGCGGCGCGGGCTTCTCCTGGATGCAGTTCTCAACGCGCATCGTGCCGCCCGCGGATTTCGACAAATGGGTTGCGCAAACCCAAGCCTCGCCGCAGCAATTATCCTACACGCAATTCACCAAGCTGGCCGTTCCCACGGTAAATGTGGGCGCCAAGCCAGAATATTTCTCCCACGTGGCGCCTGGATTATTCGACAGTGTCTATACCGCCGCCCAGCAGGGCGTGGTGTATCCCGTCCCCGAGGATGTCGCAATTCCCGCTGCCACCACCGATTATACGCAGGGCAAAAATGGCACGAATTAATGCAATTTCGCTTTCATCCCGCAAGATGACGAGGGCGTAATCCGAATGCTCACCCATGTTCCAGGTCCGTGGTCTCCACTCTTCGGCCGGCTCACGCTGGCCGCCATCCCGTATAACAACCCGATCATCATCTTCGCCTTCGCCTTCTCGGCCGTGGCGGCGCTGCTCATCGTGGCCCCGGTACTCTATTACAAAAAAATCCCGTATCTCTTCCAGGAATGGCTAACCACGGTCGATCATAAAAAAATCGGCGTGATGTATATCATCCTTGGCCTAGTCATGATGTTCCGCGGCTTCGTGGACGGCATGATGATCCGCACGCAGCAGGTGATGGCCGACGGCCCGCACAGCACCGGCTATCTGGAAGCCGCCCACGGCTACCTGCCGCCGGACCATTTCGACCAGATCTACAGCTCCCACGGCACGCTGATGATCATTTTCGCCGCCACGCCCATCCTCACGGGCCTCGGCAATATCATCGTACCGCTGCAAATCGGCGCGCGGGACATGGCCTACCCCACCCTTAATGCGATCAGCCTTTGGCTCACCACGGTCGGCGCCGCCCTCGTCATGGCCTCGCTCTTCATCGGGGATTTCTCGACCGCCGGCTGGGTCGGCCTCATCCCGCTCACCGAGGTCTCCTTCAGCCCCTCCACCGGCGTCGATTACTGGATGTGGGCGATCCAGATCTCCAGCGTCGGGACGACATTGAACGCGATCAACGTCATCGCGACCATCGTCGGCATGCGCGCGCCTGGGATGCGCTGGGACCGCCTGCCGATTTTCACCTGGACGACGCTTTCCACCAACATCATTGGCCTCACCTCCTTCCCCATCCTCGGCGTCGCGCTAGCGCTCCTGGGCGCGGATCGTTACCTCGGCACGCATTTCTTCACCGCCGGCATGGGCGGCAACCTGATGCTGTACACGAACCTGTTCTGGATCTGGGGCCATCCCGAGGTGTATTTCCTCGTGCTGCCCGCCTTCGGCATCATCTCGGAAGTCATCCCCACCTTCGCTGAGAAGCCACTCTTCGGTTATATCACGATGGTCGCCGCCACCTTCGCGATCGCGGGAATTTCCTGGACCGTCTGGCTGCACCATTTCTTCACCATGGGCGCCGGGCCGCTCGTGAACAGCTTCTTCTCGGTGGCCACCATGGTCGTCGGCATCCCGACCGGTGTGAAGGTGTTCAACTGGCTCTTCACCCTCTATCGCGGCCGCCTGACCTTCGCGACACCCATGCTCTGGGCGGTTGGCGGGCTCTTCCTGCTGCTCGTCGGCGGCCTGACCGGCATGATGCTCGCCATCCCGGCCGTGAACTACACAGTGCATAACAGCGTCTTCGTCATCGCGCATTTCCATTGCATGGTTTTGCTCATCGTCTACGCCGCCTTTGCCGCGGTCACGTTCTGGTTTCCAAAGGTTTTCGGCTTCCGGCTGGACGAGCGCACCGGCAAATGGTTCTTCGGGACGTTCAGCGCGGGTACGGCACTGCTCTTCACCGCCATGTTCGCCCTTGGCTTCATGGGGGAAACGCGCCGGCTCGACTATCTCTACGACACGCATTGGCTACCGGCGCTGGTCATCGAGGAAATCGGGGTCGGCTTTTACACGCTCTCCTGCGTTTTCTTTTTCCTCATGCTTCTCGTTTCCATCCGGGACCGCGCCAAAAACATCGTCGGCGCGGATGCCTGGGGCACGGCCCGCACGCTGGAATGGATGACGCATTCCCCCGTGCCTTTCTACAACTTCGCCGTCACGCCGCAGGTCAACGCCCGAGACGAGCTGAGCTGGCGCTATGCCAACAAGGCGGCGGGTGTCGCCCCGGACCATTACGTGCCAATCCACATGCCCAACAATACGCCGATTCCGATCATCATCGGCGCGCTGGCCTTTGGCTTCGGCTTCGGCCTCACCTGGCGGATCTGGTGGATGGCGGGGTTCTCGCTGCTCGGCATCATCGCGGTCGTCATCTATCGCTCCTTCGCGCGGGACAAGGGGTATGAACTTTCCGGCGAGGTCATGGCGCGGCTGGAGCATGAGCCCCCGCTTGGGATCGTCTCGGAGTCTCAATACCTAACCAAAGCGGGAGCCCATTAATGGCCATCCAGATCGTTCCTGAGGCCGAGCTGCCCCCGCTCTGGCATTACGGCCATGAAGAGCATGACGTCATCGCCACCAAGACCCTCGGGTTCTGGCTCTATATGCTGAGCGATGCGCTGATTTTCGCTGGCATCTTCGCCGCCTATGGCGTGCTGGATCATACGATGAACGCCGCAGGCGGCCCGACCGAGGCGCAGGTCGTCCACCCTATAGCCGCCTTCTGGCAGACCATTGCGGTGCTCTCCAGCGTGTTCGCCTACAGCCTCGCCACGGTCGCGCTGAAGCACGGCAACCGCCTCTGGCTGATGCTCGGTATCGTTGTCGCCATCCTGCTCGGCGGTGTGTTCATCGCCCTGGAGCTGAGCGATTTCGCCGATCTTTACGCCCATGGCGCGACGGCGCAGACGAGCGGGTTTCTATCCGCCTTCTTCCTCATCATCGCCACACATGGCCTGCATATGGCCTTCGGCATTCTCTGGCTGCTGGTGATGCTGGGGCAAATACTTCGCCTGGGGCTAACCGCCCCGGTGGTGGCGCAGCTGCTCAACCTGCGCCTGTTTTGGCAGTTCCAGGCCGCGGTCTGGGTCTGTGTTTACGTCTTCGTTTACCTCAAAGGGGCAATCTAATGTCCACGCACGCGCCAGACCCGCTGCAGCACCCGGAAGTGCAGCAAGCCAGCGTCATCGGTTACACGGCCGGGTTCCTTGCAACCGTCGCGTTGCTGGGCGCCGCCTTGCTGCTGACCGAGAGCCATTTGATGGCGCCGGTTCAGTTGCTGGGCGGAATCTCCGGCCTGGCTCTGGTGGCCCTGCTGGCACAGTGCTTTCTCTCTTTCGGGCTCGACATCACCCAGCATAATATCTGGAAGAGCGTATCCCTCATCCTCACCGTGCCGCTATTCATCCTCACCATCGGCCTGACGATCTGGATGTTCCAGCAGCTCGACGCCCTGACCATGATCCCAGGCAGTAACATCATGCCGGGAATGACAATGCAGCCGACCTTGCTGCAATAATCGAAAGGGGGTCGGCAGCTCCCCTTCCCTTCAGGCGACCATGCGCCGATACAAATGCCAGCTTGCATGTCCAAGCACCGGCAGCACGATCACAATGCCGAGCATGGCCGGCAGCGCGCCCAGAACCAGCCCGCCGACAACAACAGCACCCCAGCACAGCACGAAAAACGGGTTGCGCAACATCGCCTTCACCGAAATCGCAATCGCCTGAGATGCGGTCACCGGACGGTCGAGCACCAGCGGGAAGGAAATGCAGAATACCGCCAGGGACAACAAGGCGTAAACCGCACCGGTCGCGCAGCCGGCGATAATCAGCATCCATCCAGCATTTGTGTGCACCACACGCGACAGGAACGGGGCATTCGCATCCGCGTTGGAACTGCCCAGCGTCAGGCCATAGATAATCCCCGCGGTCACGTTCCAGACCACGAATAGCATGATCGCGATGACGCAAAGCCGTTGAATGGCGACCAGCCGGTCAGGGGTGAATACCGAAAGCGCCGAGGCATCCCCGCGCTCCCGCCGGCGGCTGAGTGCGGCAAACCAAAGTGTCGCCATCGGCCCGACCAGCGCAAACCCGGCGCAAATTGGGAATACAAAGGGCAAAAAGCCGCGAATCACGACAACGCTCGCCAGAAATATACCTGAAATCGGGTAGATCACCGCGATCGTCAGCGCATCCGTCCGGCAACTGCGTAAATCGTCGAAGCCGAGCTTGAGAACCTCCCAGATATCGCTGATCCGCATCTGCCGGATCGAGATGGGCGGCAGTATTGGCTTAGCCGAGCGCGTGGCAGATTGGGAAATCGCCGCTGGGGTCATGCGTCCACTCCATATTATAGCCGTTTAGCCTATTTCATTGAGGGCCCGGCTTTATTCAATACGCTCCTACCAAGACACAGCGCCGAGCCTTTGTCACCTTTCGAGCGTCTCCCGCCCAGCGGCTGCTAACCGTCTTATGAAACATCCTAAAGCTCTTCAACGATTCTTTGAATACGGCACGGCCTTCCCCAAAATCTACATAATGCGCGCCAAGAACCAACCAATGCGGGGAATAGATGGCTGACCGAATGGTTGTGGTCGCAATCCCGGTCAAGAACGAGGAGGCGCGGATCGAGGCTTGCCTTGCCTCTCTGGCGCGGCAAAGCCTGCCCCCTGACCGAATATTGCTGCTCCTCAACAACTGCAGCGACCGAACCGGAGAAATCGCTCGCGCAGCTTCGGCGCGGGATCATCGTATCTGCATCACGGACGTCGAATTATCCGGCCCGCTTGCAAATGCCGGCGAAGCAAGGCGGCTGGCCCTTGCGGCTGCAATGGATCTGGCCGGGCCAGACGGCGTCATCCTCACCACCGATGCGGATTGCCAGTTCGAGCCCCAATGGATCGCCAGGAATCTTCGGGAGATTGCCCATGGCGCCGACGTCGTTTGCGGCATCGCCAAGGTCGAGTCCGAAGCGGCGCATTCCATATCCGGCGGGTTGCATTTCGACCTCGCCCGCGAGGCGATGTACGCCGCGGTACTCGACGAAATAGCTGCGTTGGTCGACCCTGACCCCGCCGACCCATGGCCGCGCCATCAACAGCATTCCGGCGCCAGCATCGCCATGACGTCCGCCATCTTACGCGCAGCGGGCGGTGCGCCTCAGGTTCCCGTGGGCGAGGATCGCGCATTAATCGAGCGCTTCCGCTTAATCGACGCCCGAATCCGGCATGCGCCGGACATTGAGGTATCGGTATCCGGCCGGTTGGAAGGACGTGCCAAAGGCGGCATGGCGGAAGCCTTGAACCGCCGTGCGCGCCGTCTGGACGAGGCGACAGACGCGGCACTGGAGCCAGCCGTAGATGCCTACCGCCGCGTGCTGGCCCGCGCCCGGCTGCGCAATATCGTCCAGAACAGCCGCGCCGCTGCATTATTGGCGCAGGATCTGTTGATCCCGCCGTCCGCAATGGCGGTGGCCTTGCAAGCCGGAACGTTCGGCCGAACCTGGGCAATGGTGCAGCAACAAAGTCCCGTATTGCAACGCCGCCGCGTGAAATTCGTGAACCTTGCGCGCGAGACGCGGCAGGCCATGGAGTTGCGTGACCAGGCGGCGCTGGAATGTGCAGCTTCGGGGGTTCAAGACGGCGGCAATCTGCATGCCGGATCGTAATTTTCTGGACCGCTTGGCTGCACTGCTTCCGGATATTGCCGCAAATGCGGCATCGCTGGATGAAACCCGGCACTTCCCGCGCGCGGATTTCGAAGCGTTGACCGCAGCCGGCCTGCTCCGGGCGAGCGTGCCGGAAAGCCATGGCGGTTTTGGCTTTGGAGCCGGCATTGAGGGCGCAGACCTCTTGCGCCGCCTGCTGGTAAGCCTGGGCGAAGCCAATCTGGCGGTCGCGCGGCTCTACGAGGCCCATGTAAACGCGATTCAACTCGTCTTTCGCTATGGGAATGAGGCGCTGAAACGCCGATGTGCCGCCGATGCTGCGGAGAACCATCTTTTCGCGCTCTGGGTCACCGACCCGCATGGCGGGGCACTCCGCTTGCGCAGCGCTGGCGATGGCTGGGTGCTGGAAGGCGCCAAGGCATTCTGCTCCGGCGCGGGCGCTGCAAGCCGCGCCCTCGTCACCGCCGCCACGCCAACTGGGGGCTCTCAAATGCTCATCGTAAATCTGGCGCAGGCACGCGTGATGGAAAGCGGCATCCGGCTTGCTGGAATGCGCGCTGCGGTAACCGGCAGCGTCGATTTTTCGGGAGTTCCCGTATCGCAGGCGGATTTTCTGGGCGAGGAAGGCGATTATCTGCGCGAACCGGTATTTTCAGCCGGTGCCTGGCGCAGTTCCGCTGGGGCGCTCGGAGGATTGACCGCATTGGTCAATCTGCACCGCCGCGAAATACGGGACAGGCAGCGCGATTCCGACTCCCAGCAACGCGCGCGCTTCGGCCAGTTGATCTTGGCATATGAAACCGCGCGGCTGTGGATGGTGCAGGCCGCAAGGCGCGCGTGCCTGGAGGACGGACCACCAACAGAGATCGTCGCCTATATCAACCTCGCGCGGCTGGCCGTGGAGGCTGCATGCCTCGATGCGATGCGCCTCACCCAGCGCAGCCTCGGCCTCGGTGCCTTCATCGCAGGGCATCCGGCTGAACGAATCTGCCGCGACCTCTCGGTTTTTCTTCGTCAGCCCGCCCCGGATGAAACGCTCGACAAGGCCGCAGCCTATTACTTCAGCGCCGGCCTCTCCGAACGCGAATGAGCGCCGCCCGGGACATGACCGGAGGCTTCAACGAGATGCCGGCTGTGGGCATCCAAGACCTGCTTGGCGGCCGCCCACCCCTCATCCTGGCACCGCATCCCGACGATGAGAGCCTTGGCTGTGGCGGGCTGATCGCCGCCGCCTGCGCCGCTGGTTTACCGCCCACCGTCGCCATCCTGACGGACGGCGCCGCCTCGCACCCGCATTCCCGCCTATATCCGCCAGCCCGATTGGCCGCATTGCGCGAGGACGAGGCGCTGGAAGCCCTGAACATATTAGGCCTTCCCAGGCAAAAATGTTTCTTCATGCGCGAGCCGGATACGAAACTCAGCGTCGATGGCGCACTTCTCGACCGCCTGACCGCCATCGCCCTTGCAGAGGGGTGCGGCATCGTCATCGGACCATGGCAGGGCGATCCGCATTGCGACCATGAAACTTCCGCGTCGATCGCCGAGGCCATTGCCATCCGTCTGGGAACCAGACTGCTCTCCTACCCGGTTTGGGGCTGGCTGCGGGAAGACGGCAGGTTAATGGCGGAACTTCAAAAGAAAGGCGTACGCTTGGACATATCCGGACAACTCGGGCTTAAGACCCGGGCAATCGCCGCCCATGCCTCGCAATATGGCAAACTAATCACGGATGCGCCGACCGGATTTCATCTCCCCGAAGATTTACTCGCCGTGTTTGCCCGAAATCATGAAATGTATTTGACGCGATGAACAAAACTTCCCGTGGAAAGGACTATTTCGAAAGCCTGTACGCACGCAAACCCGACCCCTGGGATTTTGCAAGCAGCCTCTACGAGCATGAAAAATACGCAGCATCGATTGCAGCTTTAGAGAACAGGCATTTTAAAAACGCCTTGGAAGTCGGCTGCTCCATCGGCGTGCTCACTTCCTGGCTCGCACCGCAATGCGACCGGCTGCTTGCTGTGGATGTCGCCGATGCTGCCCTGGCACAGGCCAAAACCCGATGCGCAGGCTTCCAACATGTGCATTTCGAAAACCGGACGATGCCCATGGACTGGCCCACATTTGGCGCGTCTTTCGATCTGATCGTGTTATCCGAAATCCTGTATTTCCTGAGCCCTACGGATATCGGTCGCCTCGCCGCGCATGGGAGCACCTCTCTGAGTCCCGGTGGCGCCGTGCTGTTGGTGAACTATACCGAGGCGATCGATGAACCCTGCTCAGGCAACGAGGCCGCCGAAATTTTCATCGCCAAGAGCAAGTTCATACCGATCCGCCATATCGCACATCCAAAATATCGTATTGATCTTTTGAAAGGATCGTAGCCGGTCTGCACCTGCGCGACTTGACCCGCCAGCCTGCTCCGCCCCGGTAGCTAAGCGCCGGATTAAACCCTGGAATCATCAAAAAATTGGCGTTGCAACGCGTATCCCCCGGTACGACCTGTATGTTCGCCTGCAGCGCAGCCGCCTGCTGGCCGGTTGACCCGTAAGCGTCCGCCGATCCTAAACAGCTAAAGGATCTTTGTTATGGCTCAAAATCAAAACACAAATCCAGGAAACTTTGCCAATGACCGCGAAAAGGCCTCCCAGGCCGGGCAGGCTAGCGGCCAACACCGCGGGGCCGCCGAAACCGAGAATGAACACTCGAACGCTTCCACCCAAAAGGGCTCGCACGGCTCGGGTAATTTCGCAAATGACCGCGAGCGCGCCGCCGAAGCTGGGCGCAAGGGCGGTTCCCGCTAACCCCTAGAGACGGGCGGCTCAGGCCGCCCGTTTTCTTTACCGCAATGGAGGACGAGATCATGCGAAAAATCTTACTTGCATCTGTCACGGCAAGTCTGCTTCCTCTGGCCGCCATGGCGCAATCCACCATGCCGCCGCCGCCCGTACCCTCAGGACAAGGTCCGACTAGCCTGGCCATCTCAAACCTTGACCCTACGGACGCAAAATTTCTGCAGCTCGCTTCTGCATCAGGGCTGGCCGAAGTAGAGTGCGGTCAGTTGGCCGCCAGCAAAGGCGACCCTTCGGTTCAAAAAATCGGTACGCAGATGGTGGCGGATCATAGCAAGGCAAACGCCCAGCTCAAGGCGCTGGCACTGCGTGAGGGGATCACCATCGGAACAGCCGTAAGTGAAAAAGATGCTGCAACGATATCTACGCTAAACGGGTTGAACGGTCCCGCTTTCGATACCGCCTATCTGAAAGCCCAGAAACTGGCGCATGAACGGGCAATCTCATTATTCAAAGCCGAAGCAACCAGCGGTTCGAATGCCGATTTGAAAGCATTTGCCACCAACACGCTTCCTATCCTGCAAATGCATCTGCAGATGATCGAAGCAGCGCAGAAATGATATGAAAAAGCCCCGCGCCAAAACACCGTCGAAACCACCGGCGGCGTCGGCCGGGCGCAGTTTATGGACAGGCAATTTGCGCCTCGCCCTCGTATCTATTCCAGTTCAGCTCGTCTCAGCCGTCAAAACCGGGGCGAGACTCGCATTCCATCAAATAGACTCAAAATCCCACAAACGCATCCGATACGAAAAAACTGCCCCAGGCATCGGTCGCGTCGAGGCCGAGAACATCGTTAAAGGGTTTGAAATTTCCAAAGGCAACTATGTTCTCATCTCCGAAGACGATCTCGATAAGGTCAAGATTGCAGCCAAGCGCACGATCGATCTGGTGCAATTCGTCGATCACTGCGAGGTCGATCCAATCTATTTCGACAAACCATATTATGTGATTGCTGACGGCAAGCTTGCCGAGGAAGCCTACGCCGTGCTGCGCGACGCGCTACGTGCCACCGGCAAGATGGGGCTGGGCCAGCTTGTCATGCGCGGGCGCGAATACGTTGTGGCGCTGAAACCTTGCGGCCGTGGATTAATGCTGGAGACATTGCGCTTTGCCGACGAGGTGCGCGAGAATGCCCCCTTTTTTGCCGATGCTGAAGGCGCCACTACAGATGCTGAACTTCTTGATCTCGCAAGGAACTTAATCAAGCGTAAGACTAAAAAATTTGATCTGGAGCAGTTTCACGATCATTACACCGAGGCACTGCGTCAGCTCATTGAAGCCAAGGCAAAACACCTGGTCCCCGTCGATGAGGACACGGGCGAAGCGGAGCAGGAGCGCGGTAATGTGATAGACCTCGTCGAAGCGCTCCGGCGCAGTGTAAATGCAGATTCCACTTCTGCTCGCAAAGCTGGCCCGAAGCGACGTAAAGCATGACCGGCGCGAACCATCCCGTGGATAAGGCGCTGACGCGCTACCGCGCCAAACGGCGCTTTGATGAAACAAGCGAGCCGAAGGGTGGCGGACAGACAGAAACCGGCCAGGCCTATCTGATCCAAAAACACGATGCGACCCGGCTGCATTACGACTTCAGGCTCGAACTCGACGGTGTATTGCTGAGCTGGGCAGTCACCCGCGGCCCAAGCTACAACCCGAAAGACAAGCGCCTGGCGGTACGCACCGAGAATCACCCGCTGGAATACGGCAAGTTCGAAGGTACGATTCCCAAGGGAAATTACGGTAGCGGCACCGTGATGCTCTGGGATACCGGTAGTTGGGTGCCGCAGGGAGACCCGCATGAAGGCCTCAGCAATGGTAAACTCGCTTTCATCTTGAACGGCGAAAGGCTGCACGGACGCTGGGCGCTGATCCGTATGCGACCGCGAAACAAGGAAAAGAACGAAAACTGGCTTTTGATAAAGGAGAATGACGAATTCTCCAATACGAACGGCGATCTATTGAATACGGGCACAACCAGTATCCTCTCCGGCCGTGAGATGGCGGATATCGCGCACGACGATGCAACATGGAATGCCACTGTAAAATCTGCCAAGCTACCGAGCTTTCTAGCACCGATGCTTGCCACGCTGGTCAACGAACCACCAGACGAGAAAGGCTGGATTTACGAAATTAAATATGATGGCTATCGCGCATTGATCGCGGCCGACGGTGATGCCGTGAAAATCTACACGCGCTCAGGTCTCGACTGGACCACGAAATTTCCTGCCGTCGCCAAAGCTGTGGCAGCGTTGAAACTGCGCGCTTGCCTACTGGATGGCGAAATCGCCGTCGTCGGAAAATCCGGCAGAACCGATTTCGGCGCACTGTCGGCAACGCTGGAAAACGGCAAATACCCCCTGACCTACTTCCTGTTCGATCTGTTGTCCCAGAATGGTGAGGATCTGACGCGCAACCCGCTATCGGACCGGAAGAAAAAGCTCAAAACGCTTCTGGGCCCTCTAGATAAAAATGCCCCTTTGCAGTATAGTGAAGACTTTGTCGGCGATCCCAAAAAACTTTTAAAAACAGCCTGCAAACATGGTCTGGAAGGAATCGTCGCCAAGCGCGAGGACCGCCCCTACCGCAGCGGACGTGGCCATGACTGGCTGAAAATAAAATGCGGCCACACGCAGGAATTTGTCATCATCGGCTTCGCGCCGTCGGATAAGCGCCGCCCCTTCGCCTCTTTGCTTATGGCGCAGCGCGAGGGGAAGGATCTACGCTATGCCGGGCGTGTCGGTTCAGGCTTCTCAGATGATGTTCTGGCCAAACTGGCCGCATGGCGGGACAAAAACACCGTGCAAAATCCCGCCTGCGACGTACCGGCGCCGATGCGGCGTGGTGTTATATGGGTAAAGCCAAAACAGGTCGCGCAGATTGCTTTTGCAGGATGGACGCCAGAGCGGCTGATTCGTCACGGTCGGTTCCAGGGACTGCGCGAAGATAAACCAGCCAAAGAGGTGCGCCAGGAAATGCCCCGTTCCGCCGTAACCCCGCTGAAGCTCAGCCATCCAGACAAGCTGATCTATCCCGATCAAGGCATCACGAAGTCGGATATCGCGACCTATATGCAGGCTGCAGCGCATCTCATGCTGCCTTATATCGAGGACCGGTTCATGACCTTGGTGCGCTGTCCCGAAGGCGCGTTAAAAAAATGCTTTTATCAGCGCCACCCTGCTGCCGGATTTGGTGAATACTGGCTGGCTGAGGCGTTTATCAACAAGGAGGGTAAGTCCGAATCCTATATTTACCTCAAAAAGCCCGAGGCCCTATTAAACGCCGTCCAAATGGGGGTGCTGGAATTCCACGTCTGGGGCTCGAAACATGAAGACGTTCACCGTCCCGACCGCATGGTATTCGACCTCGATCCTGATCCGTCTGTCGAGTTCGCAGCCGTAAAACGCGGCGCCCGCCGCATTCGGGATGTGCTCTCCGCGATCGGGTTGGAAAGTCTGCCGCTGCTCAGCGGCGGCAAAGGCATCCATATCGTCGTGCCCCTGCAATCGGAACATGATTTTGCCGTCATCAAAAAATTCGCCTCAGATCTTGCGGAGCGGGTTGCCGCGGATGCGCCGCAAAAATTTACCGCGACGATGAGCAAAGCAAAACGCAAAGGCAGAATTTTCATCGATCATTTTCGGAATGAATTGGGCGCAACGGCCATCGCACCCTATTCGCCGCGCGCAAGGCCGGGGGCGTCGGTCGCCTGGCCCGTCAGCTGGGCCGGGCTGGACGAAATCAACACCGCAGACGAAATGACCCTGGGCGCAGCCCGCAAGGCTTTGGAAGCTGGAGAAAACGGTTGGTCCGTCTACGGCAAAATCCGCCAGAAACTGACAAAATCTGCGATACGCGCGATTGCAGACAAGCCCAAGTAACTGCTTTTGAAGGCCTTGTCAGAATCTCGTCTCGTGCTCAAACGACTTCCCGCTGATGTCTCTTTCCAAAGTTATAGGCGGCTTCGTTGGGCCGGTTAGACTTTGGTTCTTTCGCAATTCAACGAAATTTTCCAAAACGCATAAATGGCGGGAATTAAAAATCAAAATATTAAAATTTCATTAAAGACAAAAGCTGAATATTTTATTTGCCATCACGTCTGAACCATGCATCCAGAATCCTCCTCTTCTATATAATGCGTCCACGACGCCCCGATACAGAAACGTCCCGGTATAAAAATAATTCCTGGTATCGTTCTTAACCGTGCGGTTTGAAAATCTTCGATACAGCGCAAAAAGACAAACCAGCATTTTTTTGTGAGAAGTCACATGCCGTCCACGGTATTCAGGAGATAAACATGTCCCAGACTTCGGCCCGCCCCGTTCTCAGCGAAAAGGGGTTGCTTACCCCAGACAACTGCGTCGTCACGTTAATCGATCTACAGCCCCAGATGCTGTTCGGCGTTGCAAATTTTGACCGTCAATCCGTCATCTCGCTCAACGTCCTGCTTAGCAAAGCAAGCCGCGTTTTCGGCGTTCCAGTCGTGCTCACCACGGTGGAGACCAAGGGCTTCAGCGGCAATATGTGGCCCCAAATCCAGGCGGTTTTCCCAGACCAGGCCCCCATAGAGCGCACGACGATGAACTCCTGGGACGACGCCAACTTCGTCGCCGCGGTGGAAAAGACAGGCCGTAAAAAAATTGTCCTCGCAGGGCTTTGGACAGAAACCTGCGTTGCCCTCGCGACCGTACAGGCAATATATGATGGCTATGAGGTTTTTGTCGTCGAGGATTGTTGTGGCGACGTCTCTGCACTCTCACATGAAAACGCGATGAAGCGCGTTATCCAGGCCGGGGCGAAGCCGGTGACTGCCCTTTCCGTGATGCTGGAATGGCAACGTGACTGGGCGCATAAGGAGACCTACGGCGCGGTTATGGATATCGTGAAAAACCATTGCGGTGCCTATGGCATGGGCGTCGAATACGCCTACACCATGGTCCACGGCGCACCGCCCTCGAAATTCCCCGTTTACGAAATTCCCAAGGGCTGAGTTTCGTCCAGGTCGCTGCCCCATTCAGGAGTCACGGCAACGCCGGATGGCACCTGAATGGACGGCATCAAAATATCTTGTATCGCCGGCACAGGTGGTCGAATGAAAGCGTATCTTTTATCTCTGGCGGCCGGTCTGCTCGTCGGCATTTTCTATAACCTTGTTGGCGTCCGCTCGCCCGCTCCTCCGGTTATCGCACTGGTCGGGCTCCTCGGCATTCTCGCCGGCGAGCAAATTCCATCCTTTGCCAAATCACTATGGGCAAAGGAAACGCTTGCCGCCGCTTGGCTCTATCAAATCCGCCCGCATATGTTCGGCCATCTGCCCAAAGGGCAGAACAGCACCGAGCCCGGGAGCCAGGAAGTCTTCTCAAACACCTCCAACACGGAAGCCTGACGCCGCGCCAAAAAACCAGAGTCGCCCCAGGACGCCAGGGAGTTTTTAACCATGACAGACCAGCCGACACCGGATCTCATCCTGCATAACGGTCACATCACCACGCTGGACCGTGCCAACCCGACGGCCGAAGCGCTCGCCATCACATCCGGAAAATTCTCTGCCGTCGGCCGCGAACCGGAGATCATGAAGCTCGCCGGCAACACAACGAAAATTGTCGACCTTGCCGGCCGCCGCGTGCTGCCCGGACTCATCGATAACCATCTCCACATCATCCGCGGCGGACTCAACTTCAACATGGAATTGCGGTGGGATGGCGTGCGTAGCCTCGCCGATGCGATGAACATGCTCAAACGCCAGGTCGCCATCACGCCACCCCCGCAATGGGTGCGTGTCGTCGGTGGCTTCACCGAGCACCAATTCGCCGAAAAGCGCCTTCCGACCATCGAGGAACTTAACACTGTCGCACCGGACACGCCGGTCTTCCTGCTGCATCTCTACGACCGCGCGCTCTTGAACGGTGCCGCGTTGCGCGCCGTTGGCTACACCAAGGAAACGCCCCAGCCCCCCGGCGGTGAAATCACCCGCGATGCGAACGGCAACCCCACAGGCCTGCTCATCGCCAAACCCAATGCCGGCATTCTTTATGCCACGCTCGCCAAAGGCCCCAAACTCCCCTTCGACTATCAGGTGAATTCGACGCGCCATTTCATGCGCGAGCTGAACCGGCTCGGTGTCACCGGCGCCATCGACGCGGGCGGCGGCTTTCAGGTCTATCCCGACGACTACGCCGTCATCCAGAAACTCGCCGATGAGGGACATCTCACGATCCGCCTCGCCTATAACCTCTTCACCCAAAAGCCCAAGGGCGAAAAAGAGGATTTCCTGAACTGGACAAAGACCTCGAAATACAAACAAGGCACGGATTACTTCCGCCATAACGGCGCGGGGGAAATGCTCGTCTTCTCCGCCGCCGATTTCGAGGATTTCCGGGAACCCCGGCCCGACCTTGCACCCGAGATGGAAGGCGAGCTGGAAGAGGTTGTGCGCATCCTGGCCGAGAACCGCTGGCCCTGGCGCCTGCACGCCACCTATGACGAAACGATCTCCCGCGCGCTGGATGTCTTCGAGCGCGTGAATCAGGATACACCGCTCACCGGCCTGAACTGGTTCTTCGACCATGCTGAGACCATCTCGGAACGCTCCATGGACCGTATTGCAGCGCTCGGCGGCGGCATCGCTGTGCAACACCGCATGGCCTATCAGGGCGAATATTTCGTCGAACGCTATGGCGCCGGGGCTGCAGAAGCCACGCCGCCGGTTGCGAAAATGCTCTCCAAGGGCCTGCATGTTTCCGCCGGAACCGACGCCACACGCGTTGCCTCCTATAATCCCTGGGTCTCGCTCTCCTGGCTGGTCACCGGCAAAACCATCGGCGGCTTGCGCATCACCCCCCAGCATCATTGTCTGGACCGCGAAACCGCCTTGCGCATGTGGACCGAGAACGTCACCTGGTTTTCTAACGAGGTCGGCGTCAAAGGCCGCATCGCCACTGGCCAACTCGCGGATCTCATCGTGCCGGACCGCGACTATTTCACCTGCCCGGAACATGAAATCGCCGATCTCACCTCCGAACTTACCATCGTAGGCGGAAAAATCGTCTATGGCGCGGGGCATTTCAAATCGTGGGACGAATCGCCCATCCCACCCGCAATGCCGGACTGGTCCCCCGTGCGCCAGTTCGGCGGCTATGCCGGATGGGGGGATGCGAAAACTGCCGCCACACCCTTCATGGCCAAAATCGCTGCGAGCTGCGGCTGCGCCAGTTCATGCAACGTGCACGGTCACGCCCATGCCACTGCCTGGTCGGCCAAACTGCCGATATCGGATCTCAAATCCTTCTGGGGCGCACTCGGCTGCGCATGTTGGGCGGTATGAGCATGGCCTCCAGCATCGACCGCTTGGAGCATGAAGATGCGCCCGAACTGGTGGCGCAGATGCTGGACAACCCCATCACACTCTTCCTGGGCCGGGTCTGCATCACGCTCCCTTTCCTGGTGGCGGGCATCATGAAGTTGCTCTTCTGGCAACCCGGCGTGGCGGAAATGGCAGCCTCCGGCCTACACCCCGCCTGGGTCTTCAACATCGCCGCCCTCATCACGGAACTTGCCGGCTCGGCCTGCATTATCTTCAACCGAAAAACCTGGCTTGGTGCCGGCGCGCTCGGAATTTTCACCGTGCTCACCACTTTCCTCGCACATCGCTTCTGGGACTATTCCGGCGATGCGCGCACGGCGCAGATGAACGCGTTCTTCGAGCACGCCACCATCAGCGCCAGTTTTATCTTCGTCGTCGTGGTCGGCCTGCGCGCTAGCCAGCGCAGCCACCGTTGAGAACTTCATGCCGTTAAACGGAACATCATAAATTCTACAGGGTATTTTTGGGAAAGAAGTTTTTAAGATGCGCCACAGCAACCGTCTCCTTATCCTGCCATTACTGGCCGCCACCGCGCTTTCACCGCTTGCCAACGCCGACACCCCAGCCATCGCCGTCGCCCCGCAATACGACACCTCGCATGTCTACGTCACGCCATCGGAGGTCCCCGCTTTCGTCAGCAGCTTCCTCGCCACATTCGGCGGCCACAGCACAAAACAGGTCGTCGCCAACGTCACCCCCACGCCGAGCCGCACCACCTCGCAGCTTCTGCAAACACCGTCCGGCACCGTCTCGCTTTTCGGCTTCCTCACCCCAATCCCCTATCCTTTCGGCGCCGAGCGCAACGGCTATCTCGTCACCAATATGGATGTCGCCATCACCGCCGCGCAGAGCTGCGGCGCGGATGTGCTGGTCTCCCCCTTCCCAGACCCGATCGGCCGGGACGCCGTCATCCAATGGCCGGGCGGCGTGAACATGCAGATCTACTGGCACACGAAAACGCCCTCCTACACGCCCTTCGTGATGGTTCCGGAAAACCGTGTCTATATCTCGCCGGAACGCGCCGCCGCCTTCATCCAGAGCTTCACCTGCTTCTCGCATGGCAATGTCGTCTCGGACGACCCGCAAGCCCCCGGCGACGAAATCGGCCTACCCGGGACCACCTATCGCCGCGTGCGCATAGAATCCGATTTCGGCCGGCTGGAATTGCTGATCACCGACGGCCATCTGCCCTATCCCTATGGTCGGGAGACGACCGGCTATCAGGTCACGGACCTCGCCGCCACGCTCGCCAAGGCCACGGCCAGCGGCGCCACGATACTCGTGCCGCCATTCACGGCGGCAGGCCGCCAGTCCGCCGTCGTGGAATTCCCGGGCGGTTATATCGCCGAGATTCACAGCCCCGCCTCATAGCGTCATCGCCATGGGCACGGCATCGTTCAACGCCACAATCCGCCGCGCCCTGGCCCTGGCGCTTCTGGCCGCGCCAATTCTTGCCGCTTCCCCCGATTCCACCTGGGCGCAGGACGCCGCGCCGAACCCGTCCATCATCCCGCAAACGCGGCCCATCATCATGACCAACCGCTGGGAAGAAAACTGGGTAGCGCTCTCCAACCCAAAACTGCGCACCCAACCGTTCGACAGTCTGAAATACATCCCCCTCCTGCCGAACGATCCCTATAGCTATCTCTCCTTCGGCCTTACCATCCGCGAACGTTTCGAGGATAATGACGCGGTTAATTTCGGCATCGGCCATATCCCGGACCAGGCCTATCTCCTGCAACGCGTTCAGGCCCATGCGGACCTGCATCTGAACGAAAACTGGGAAGTCTTCGCACAGCTCGAAGACGACCGCGCCTACGGCAAAAAATACCTCACCTCGGCAGACCAGGACCAGCTGGACCTGCGGCTGCTTTTCCTTGCCTACACGACAACCTTCTCCAACGGCAGCACCTTAAAAGCGCGCATCGGCCGCCAGGATTTCCTGTTCGACCTGCAACGTTTCGTCTCTTCGCGCGACGGCCCAAATGTCCGCCAATCCTTCGATGCCATCTGGGCCGATTGGGAAACCGGGCGCTGGCGCCTGATCGGTTTCATGAGCGAGCCCGTCCAATATTATAACGACCACACATTCGACGATCATGCCAGCACGCATTTCCGGTTCGATACGCTGCGCGTCGAACATCTGGTGTTGGGCAATAACGAGCTATCCGCTTATTATTCGCTTTATCAGCGCAGCAATGCCAGCTACCTTTTCGCCAAAGGCAACGAGAACCGCCAAATCTTCGATATTCGCTTCGCCGGTACGCATCAGGCCGTAGACTGGGACCTGGAGGCGATGTTCCAGGCCGGCAGCGTGGGCCCCAAAACCATTCGCGCCTGGGCTGTCGGCACCCGTACGGGATATACTTTCCATAACGCCATGTGGCAGCCCCGCATCGGCCTGCAATTGGATGCGGCATCCGGCGATACCCATCCCGGCAGCCATGTGCTCGGCACGTTCAACCCGCTTTTCCCGAATGGCTATTACTTCACGCTGGCGGGCTATACCGGCTACACCAACCTCATCCACGTCAAAACCTCGCTTACCGTCAAACCCGCAAAGAACCTCGCCGTCACCGGCGCGCTCGGCTTCCTCTGGCGCGAAACGACAGCCGACGCGATCTATGTTCAACCCAATGTCCCGCTCGCGGGCACGGCAGGGCATGGCGGTGGCTATACGGGCGCCTATGCGCAGTTCCGGGTCGACTATGTTTTCACCCCCAACCTCACCGGCGCGATCGAGGCCGTGCATTATCAGGTCGGCAACGCCATCCGACATGCCGGCGGCCATAACAGCGACTATCTCGGCACCGAGCTGAAATTCTCCTGGTGAACCGATGAAACTGACGCTCCCCCAGCTATTGAGCCTGAATGCTGGCTATGTGGACACTGCGGGGTATATCGCGCTTCACGGCCTGTTCACTGCCCATGTCACCGGCAATTTCGTCACATTCGGCGCCGCCATGGTCCACGGTACTTCTGGCGCGCTTGCGAAACTCCTAGCACTTCCGATGTTCTGCGCCGTTGTCTTCCTAACCCGGCTGCTGGATTATGCGTTGCCCCGTATCCGGCTACCGGTTCTTAGAACCAAGCTCATTCTTAAATTTCTACTGCTTACCGCCGGCGCCGTGCTTGCCATACGCCTCGGCCCGTTCAAAAACGGCGATGATTGGTCAGGATTGCTCACCGGCATGGTCCTCGTCTCCGCCATGGCGGTGCAGAATGCCGTCCATCGCAACCATCTCGCCAGCGCCCCGCCCAGCACGCTGATGACGGGCACGACGACGCAGATCATGATCGATCTGGCAGACCTGCTGCACGGCCTTCCCGGCGAGGGTCAGGCCTCCACCCTCGCACGGCTTGCCAAAATGTCTGCCAGTGTCATTGCTTTCGCCATTGGATGCGCGCTTGCCGCCGTTTTCTTCATTTTCGGCGGCACGCGCTGTTTCATCGTTCCACCGCTTCTGGCTTTAGGCGCGCTCATCATGCGCCATCCCGATGAGAAGCAAAGGCAAGCATAGCTCCGGCGAGAGCGCGATCATTTGAGGTTTGCTAACCTCAGCGAGCCGAAAACGTTAATTGCCCTCAGAAATAAACGTAGAGCGTGACCGCGCTTAAAGCGATCATGCTCTCGGTCTCCAACCGCCACGCAAGCATATACTTTGGTATAATCCCAGCATACGAATTGATGGGCTCGCTTTAACTTCAGTACGATTGATCGGACCGCGCCCGGAAGTATTCTGGAAAGGTCTTAACCATCCGGAAATCTCGACCGACGCCATGAGTCCGCCCATCCAGCATCTCCGGGCTTTTGGCCTTCTGAATTTTGATCCCACGCTTCGACGTCATTTCGTAACTCGGAACCGAATAAAATATTCTCGCCAAGGAGGCTGAAATGCACTCAGCACCAGATGTAAGAGAGCTTTATCATTTGAGCGACAACACCGCCCAGGCAAGTCTTGCATTACCGCTCGCAGCCGATGAAACGGGCCTTGTTCATCACGAACGTACGTGGCGTCATCCCGAACCACATAGCACGTTGAGAGAACCAAGCTGGAAAGGGCTCGTCTCCAAATGGGTCGATGGTCGCGCTTCAACCCGGGAGGAAAAGGCCGCAGCGCTGCCTGAGTTCTACACGATAGGATTGGCACGCAAGCGCACAGACGCAACATTTTATGTATCGGGCAATACGGTTCATCAGGGCGAAATATCCGCAGGAGCGTTCCATATCACCGAACCTCATGAACCCGTGCGTGGCATTTTCCATACCCCGTGTGAGTTCATTCATCTCTTCATATCGGAGCGTTTCGTCTCCCAGTGTTTGGAAGACCTTGAAATTCCCCAAATTGCCGAGACCGCAAGATTTGATAAGCCGTTCAAACGCGATGCCACCATCGAGCAACTCATAAACTCGTTTTGTTCTCAAAATATTCCCCTGTTTCAGCTCGGGCGCCTTTACACGGAAGGCGTTTGCCTTGCGATCGTGGGACGATTGATTTCCTTACAATACAAGCAAGCCAAACATGATGAAAGATCGAAGCCCACCTCGTTGCAACATTGGCGGCTCAAGCGGTCCTTGGAATATATCGAAACGAATATTGCAGAACCCATCACGTTAGCCGATGTCGCCGCTGCATCCGGGCTCACGCGCATGTATTTCGCCTCACAATTCCGCGCCGCGACCGGCCTGAGACCCCATGAATATATTCTGCGCCGCAGGATCGACCGGGCGCAGGAAATGCTTTTGTCATCCAATATGACACTGATAGAAGCAACGCTGAGCGTCGGTTTTCAGACGCAAGCCCATTTTACGACCGTGTTCAAGAAAATCGTCGGCCAAACACCGCATCGTTGGCGGGAAGAGAACGTCCTACGCTCCGTCCACGGTCCAGTTTCTAAGCGTAGAAATGGTTTCAAACCCGTTGCTTACATGAACGGCACCTAATGAAAGTGGTGGTATGCTTTAAGAGTACGCCCCACTCCTAGAACTCATTCAGTAATCAGCGTCACCAACGATTTTTTTAAGAATGCACCTGTAGGCAGCATTACAACCGCAAGGCGCGCCCTTGAAAAAAAAGCGAATATCCATCGTGGATGACGATATCGCCATCGGCAGAGCAATCGAGGAGCTCTTGAAGTCGGTCGGAACGCCATCGAATGTATTTTGTTCTGCAAAAGATTTTCTCGAATCCGCATGCATCTCCCAGACGTCATGTCTGATTACAGACGTTAAAATGCCTGAGATTGGCGGCGTTGAACTCTATAAACGCGCACTCGCACTCGGATACCGATTTCCGGTGATCTTTATTTCGGCGCACGAGAATGACAGCATCTATAAGGCGGTCCAGAAAGTTGGCGCGGTCGGCTTCTTAATCAAACCTTTTCGAGACGACACGCTCTTGAACTATATTCAGATCGCGATTGCCGAAGATTCCGGGTGAGACAAGAAAGACCGGAGTATGGGAGCGCCGCTTCTGATGTCAGCATTCTCCCATACGGCTAAATAACACGCCGCGATATCCGAACCGGTATGGATTTATACGATGGCGTGCCGCTTTGCTTGTCGTGATACGCAAGCGGCAACAGGCAATTTGCCTCCGGATAATACGCGGCAACCGAGCCACGCGGAATATCATATTCTATGGCGGTAAAGCCATTAAGTTGTAAATTCTCCCCTGACGGCGAAACCGTTTGAATATCGATTACATCGCCATGCTCAATCTGCCGTGCTGCAAGATCGTTCGCATTGATCAAGACGACATCGCGACGGCCAAAAACACCACGATACCGATCGTCCAACCCGTAAATGGTGGTGTTGTACTGGTCGTGGCTGCGGATCGTTGCCAACTTTAACACATCCGGCGCCGCAATGATCGGATCTTCTTCAAGACCCTCGAACAAGATAAACTCAGCCTTTCCCGAAGCGGTCTTCCAAACTCTCTCGGTCGGCGGCAGCGGCAGCCGGAAACCGCCTGGAATACGAATCCGTTTGTTGTAATCTTTAAAGTCGGGAAACACGGCTTCAATACCATCCCGGATGAGGTCGTAATCGGCGACCAAATCCATCCATCGCACTTTGCTCTCCGGCAGTGTCGCATACGCCATACCAGCGACAATCGCTGGCTCCGAGCGCAGATGCTCCGAGGCCGGTGGCAGTCTGCCTCGGGAGGCGTGTACCATCGTCATGGAATCCTCAACCGTGACAGATTGCGGACCGGTGGCCTGAATGTCCCGTTCCGTGCGGCCCAGACAAGGCAAGATGATCGCTTCCTTGCCGACAAGCAAATGCGAGCGGTTCAGCTTGGTGCCGACATGCACCGCCAAATCCAAACCACGCATCGCGCGAAAACATTTTGTGGGTTCCGGCAATGCCACGGCAAGGTTTCCGCCGAGACAGATCAGCACCTTGGAACGGCCATCGATGATGGCCTGCATGGCCGCCACCGCGTCGTGGCCATGTTCGCGCGGCGGTTTGAAACCGAAGGCGCGCTCGATGCCATCGAGCATCGTCTCCGGCGGCTTTTCGGTAATCCCGACCGTGCGGTCCCCTTGCACGTTCGAATGCCCGCGCAACGGACAAATTCCAGCACCCGGCTTGCCAAAATTTCCTTTCATTAGCAGAAGGTTTGCGATCTGCTGAACATTTTCTGTGCCTTTGGTATGCTGCGTAATGCCCATACCATAGGTCAAAATCGTCGCGTTCGATACAGCGTAGGCCGCGGCCACATTTTCCAGCGCGGCGCGCGAAAGTCCGCTGGCGGTTTCGATATCCTCCCACGCCAACAGTCGGAGATCGTCCGCAAATGCCGCGAAGCCATTGGTATGCTCACTGATAAAATCATTGTCGAGAACGGTGCCCGGCGCCGCGGATGTATCATCCATCGCGATCAACGCCTTCATGATGCCTTTCAGAGCCGCGGCATCGCCACCGACCTTCACCTGATGATATGAAGATGCAATCGGGGTGGCACCAAAAGTCGCCATCTCGAGCGGGTCCTGCGGATCCGCAAATCTTTCCAGCGCCCGTTCCCGCATCGGGTTGAACACGATAATCGGCACGCCCCGGCGAGAGACCTCATGCAGCGTACCCATCATGCGCGGATGATTCGTGCCGGGATTATGGCCCATGGCGATGATCAGCTCACAATGATCGAAATCATCCAGCGAAACGGTACCCTTGCCGATGCCGATGGATTTAGGCAGGCCAACGCTCGTGGCCTCGTGGCACATATTCGAGCAATCCGGAAAATTATTCGTCCCATATTCCCGCGCGAAAAGCTGGAACAAAAACGCCGCCTCGTTGGAGGCGCGGCCAGAGGTATAAAACTCGGCCATATTCGGGTCTGGCATGGCGCGCAAAACTTCGCCGATGCGCGCAAATGCCTGATCCCACCCAATCGGTTGATACCTGTCGCTGGCACGGTCGTAAGACATCGGCTGCGTCAGCCGGCCTTCATTCTCCAACTGATAATCGGACCATTCCAACAGGGAGGTCACCGTATGCGCGGCGAAGAATTCCGGCGTCACGCGCTTCTTCGTCGCCTCCCATGTCACCGCCTTCGCGCCATTCTCGCAGAATTGGAAGGTGGAGGTGTGCTCTTTGTCGGGCCAGGCGCAACCAGGGCAATCGAATCCATCCGGCTTGTTGGTCCGAAGCAGCGTCAGCGGCGCTTCGGTAATGTTCATCTGTTCCCGAACCGCCTTCGCCGTGGCCCTCAGCGCGCCCCACCCACCAGCAGGATCGTTATACGCTCTTATTCCTGGAACATCGCGCCGTTCTGCCATTTGGACCTCCCTCATATCGCCCGGCAGGGCTACCCCGTTCGCACCCCACAACACAAATCGGCCGTGGCCTGCTGCCGGATTTTGTTGATGTTCACTTAAGCTCGAAGAACCTTCCGTTCGGACTTTATTTGGGCCGACATATCCGATTGTCGAGTGCGTGCGGCAAGCGGCGCCGAATCCATTAATGCAGTTGAAGCAACGGGCCGCGGCTTCAACATGGATGCGGAAAAATAAAAATTGCGTTGGCGGAGGGGATGGGATTCGAACCCACGATACGCCTTGACAGCGTATAACGGTTTAGCAAACCGCCGCCTTCAGCCTCTCGGCCACCCCTCCGCAGCGCGCGCCGCATACACGACAGGCTGCATTACTGCCTCATAAGGGGCACATAAGCCGAGGTAAAGCCTCTCTATCGCTCTACCCCCAGCCGCGCCACGCAAAAACATCATAACTTTTTGTTTTTATTAAATTAATCAAAATAATCCGAGTAAAAAATGCTGCACTGCAAAATTTTTCTTGCATCCCGGACTCAGGCCCTCTAAATAGATCTTACAGGATGAGCTTGCTCTCCTGTTTCTTGGACGTTTCCTCCCTAAACTTGGCGGCGCTTCGGCGCCGCCTTTTTTTATTCTGCGGCGGCGGAGCGCGTCGCCGGACCGCAATTCGCCCAAAGCGCGCTGCCCTGCACCACTTCCTCCAAAAACGCCGTCATATTCCGCTGGGTCGCGGCAAATTGCGCGCTGCGCGAAAAGCTGCGTTCATTCATGTAGAGCCCGCGCGCGATCTCCACCTGGATCACCTGCACGCCCTCACGCGGCCGCCCGTAATGGCGGGTGATGAAGCCACCTGCATAGGGGTCGTTTCGCCGCACATTCAGCCCAAGCCCGGCAAAACATGTCTGAACGAAATCCGTCCAGCCGGGCGAACAGCTCGTGCCATGGCCATCGCCCAGAATCACATCCGCCCGCCCCGCATGGCGACCGGGCAGACTCGGCATCGAATGGCAATCGATCACAAGGCAGGTGCCAAACTGCCCCAGCGTCTCGTCAATCAGCCCACCCAGCGCGTCGTGGAAAGGCTGCCAGCACGTGGCAATCCGGTCGCACGCCTCGGCAAAGCGCAGCTTGCCCGCATAAATCGGCTCGCCCGTGCCGACGATCCGCGCAATCGTCCCCAGCCCCGCCTGCACGCGCGGGCTCCCGGTATTCACGTAATCCGGCAGCTTATCGGCGAACATCGCCGGGTCCAGCTCCCAGGGTTCGCGATTCACGTCGCAATATGCGCGGGGAAATTCGGCCGCCAATAAGGGTATCCCCAAACCCGGCGCGGCGGCGAACAGCTCATCGACAAAACTATCTTCACTGCGGCGGATGGAAACCGGATCGAGCTGCGATGCAGCCAGAAATGCCGCGTCATATCGCCGGCCGGAATGCGGGGAGGTCAACACCAGAGCAGCACTCTGGCGCAGCGGCCGAAGCAGGGTGAAGGGCGCGCTCATCTCGGGCATGGCCCATAGAACCAGCAGAAGCCTCCGCCCGCAAGGAAATACAAGCCTATCTCACCTTGATGATATAATTGCCGCTCCCGGTCGGACGCCGTGCAACGCAAATTTCCAAGCCACCCCACGCAGTGCTCCTGTCCCCAACTCACGCACAGCCCTCTTTTAAGCTTTATCAAAAGGCTGGAGCGCGAAGCTATCACGCGCTCTAATCCCTTCGTGCCGCTTTGTGCTCAGAGCGTCAAACGCATCGCCAGCAGCGCCAGCACAAGCGCCGGCGGCATTACCACCGCCCCCAGCCGCAGAAATTGCCAGGCCGTCATCTGGGCTCCTTCCCGCTCCAGCGCCGTGAGCCATAAAATCGTGGCAAGCGACCCCGTCACGGACAAATTAGGCCCCAGATCCACCCCCACCAACGCCGCGCCCGTCAATAGCCCGGATAGATGCCCCTGGCCCATCAGCAAACCCGCGGGAAGATTATTCACAAAGTTGGTCGCCACCGCGACACCCAACCCCGTGCCCCAAAACGCGGCGCCCGGACGAGCCTGGCCCAGCCAGCTCCCCAGTGCGCTCGCCACACCGGCCCGGTCCAGCGCCGCCACCATCACAAATAACCCCGCCACCAGCGGCAACACGCCCCAGGAAATATGCTGCACGACCCGCCATAGCCCCTGCCGGCCCACAGCCAGCACCGCCATCGCCGTTCCGAACCCGCAAACAAACGTCACCGCCCCCAGCCGCAGCCCAAAGGCCGACGCCCCGATGAGCACCAGCGCCGTCCCAATAATCCCACAACCCGTCATCCGCCCGGCGCGAGAGAGCGCCTGCCGCGCATCCGGCACCATCACCTCCTGCTGCAACGCGCCGCGCTGCGTCAGCCAAAGTGCCAAATACGTCGCCCCAATCGAAGCCGCCGACGCCAACCCGAACCGCCGAAGCCATTCCAGCAGCGGCGGCATAACATGCGCATACACCACCAAATTCGCCGGATTCGAGATCGGCAGTACGAAAGACGCCGCATTCGCGACAAAGGCGCAGATCAGCAGATAAGGCAGCGCACGCGTCGCCTTCACCGCCCGCGCCATGGCCGCCACAGCCGGGGTGAACACCACCGCCGTAGCATCGTTGGAGAGAAACACGGTCACCAGCACGGCCATGCCGTAAACCAGCGCAAAAAGTCGCATGGCAGAGCCACGCGCCATCACCGCGACACCAGCTGCCAGCCAATCGAACAGCCCTTCGCCCCGCGCCAGCTCCGCCAGCAGCATCATGCCGGTAAGGAACAAAACGACATCTACCGCCTGCCCAAGCCCCTGCAACGCGACCCCAACTGGCAATAACCCCAGCACGACCAACGCCACCGCCCCGGCAATTGCCGGGACATATTCTTTCACGCCAAAGGGGCGCGAAATCACGCAGGCGACGCTGAGCACGACAATCCCAAACGTCGCCCACTGCGTCATGCGCGCGAAGCCGCCCAAAAATACGCCAGCGCCAGTAGCGGCAACGCAGCCCCCAGCGCGCAAATACCGCCCCAGCCAAAATGCGCCAGCACCGGGCTCGTCAGCGCCGAACCCGCCGCACCACCAGTAAAGAATATCGCCATGAAGACGCCGTTGAGCCGGGAGCGCATATGCGCTCCCAGCGTGTAAATCGCGCGCTGTCCGAAGACGAGGTTGGATTGCACCCCGCCATCCAGCATCACCCCCGCCAATGCCAGCAACACGACCGAATGGCTAAGCCCGCCCGCCAGCGCCATCCCGAAAGCCAGCGCCACGCTCCCCAGCGCCGCCATCGTGCCAATGCGGGAGAACCCTTTATCGGCCAACCGCCCCGCCACGGGTGCGGCCAGGGCGCCCGCCGCCCCCACCAGGGCGAACACCGCAATCCCGCGCTGCGTATACTGAAAGCGCGTCGCCAATAGCAGCGGCACGCCGGTCCAGAACAGCGAAAAGCCGGAAAAACAGGCCGCCTGATACGCCGCGCGCTGCCGCAGCACCGGCAATGTCACCGGCAGCACGAAGAGCGACGCCAAAAGTTCATAATAACGATGCCTTACCTCCGGCTGGCGATGCGGCAGGGTGAAGCGCAGCAGCAACGCCGTCGCGAACATCACCGCCGCAGACGCAAAGAACACCGCCCGCCAGGAGGAAATATCCGCAATCATGCTCGCCACCGGCCGGGCAAGCAGAATGCCGAACAGCAGCCCGCTCATCACATTGCCGACCACGCGCCCGCGCAAATGGTCCGGCGTCAGATGCGCGGCCAGCGGCACCAGCATCTGCACGGCCACCGAGGTCAGCCCGATCAGCACCGCCGCCGCCAGCATCACCGTGGCCCCATGCGCGAACCCGGCCAGCAGCAAAAACGGGATGGAAGCGAAAATCGTCAGCACCACCAGCCGCCGATTCTCCACCAGATCCCCCAGCGGCACCAGCAGCAGCAGCCCCGCCGCATAGCCCAGCTGGGTCAGGCTGACGATGAAACTCGCACTCCGCGCACCCAGCCCCACCGCCGGGCCGATCAGCCCCACCAAAGGCTGCGCATAATAAATATTTGCCACCACAATGCCGCAGGCAAAAGCCAGCAGCATCACCATCGCCGGAGAAGGCCCGGTCTTCGTCGAATTAATCATGGGCTCCGCTTAACGATGGCCAAAATTTCTGCAATGCAGCACATGGGGATGCTGCCTTGCAGCTGCCACGTCCTTTAGCTGGAGTTTCAATGAGCTTTCTTCACGCCATCCTGTTCGCCATCCTGCAAGGGGCCAGCGAGCTTTTCCCCGTCAGCAGCCTCGGCCACGCCGTCATCGTGCCCGCCCTGCTGCATTGGGGAATCAACCAGGCAAACCCTGGCTTCCTGCCCTTCCTCGTCATGCTGCATCTCGGCACCGCCATCGGAATGCTGATCTATTTCCGGTCGGACTGGCTGAACATGCTGCGCGGCGTGCTGGGCCTGGGCTATGGCGCCGAGAATACGGTGGAGCGGCAGCTGGTCCTGCGCCTCGTTATCGCCACCGTCCCGGCGGTCATCGTCGGCATTCTGGTGAAAAAGCCGGTCGCCCATCTCTTTGCGAGCCCGCTCATCGCATCCCTGTTTCTGATCGCCAATGCCGGGCTGCTGGTGCTGGGCGAGCGCCTGCGCAGCCGGGGCATCCGCCGCGGCAACACGCTTTCCTATTCAGACGCGCTAATCATCGGCCTGTTCCAGTGTCTCGCTTTTCTGCCGGGCATCTCCCGCTCCGGTGCCGCCATCGTCGGCGCGCTGCGGCGCGGCGTCCCGCATGAGGAAGCCGCGAAATTCTCCTTCCTCATGGGCACGCCGGTCATCCTCGCCGCCAGCGTGGTGGAAATCCCAAAGCTCATGCACGCGCATGAGCTGCACGCCCTCTTCGGCCTCTCTCTGCTTGCCGCCATCGTCGCCGGCGCCGTCGCTTATGCAAGCACCGCCTTCCTCATGCGCTATTTCCGGGACCACGACGCCTGGGCACTCATACCCTTCGCATGGTATTGCGGCATTTTCGGCGCTGCCAGCTTCGTGCTTCTCCTGATCGGTCTATGATGAAAAAACTGCTTCTCGCCTGCCTCGTTCTGCTGCCTTTCGCGGCCCAAGCCAGCGTCAACCTTGCCGAAGCTCCGATCGGCCGGATGAACCTCTCCTGGTGGCATACACGCTGGGAGAAAACCCAGGCAGAGGCGCAGGCAGACCCCAATGCCAAGGTCATCTGGCTCGGTGATTCCATCACCCAGTACTGGCAAAGCCAGGGCACGCTCGGCTACGACAACATCCTGCCTGTCTGGAACCATTATTACGCGCCCTACCACGCGCTGGATTTCGGCTTTGTGGGTGACACCACGGCCAGCCTCATCTGGCGGCTTGATCATGGGCAGGTCGCCGGGTTGCACCCCCAGCTCACCATCATCCTCATCGGCGCCAATAATTTCGGCCGCGTGCATTGGGGCGCGCAAATGACCATCCCGGCCATCGAATCCGTCGTTGCGAACACGCATAATCGCCTGCCCGACTCCCATATCCTGCTGCTCGGCGTGCTACCCTCCATCCGCTCCCCCTGGGTCGACACGCAGACCCGCCTGACCAACGCGGCCCTCGCCCAGCGTTACGCAAACAGCGAGCTCGTAACCTTCGTGAACGTGGCGCCCGTCCTGACCGTCAATGGCCGCACAGACGCAGCACTTTATATCGACCCGCGCGAAGTCCCGCCTCGCCCGGCTTTGCACCCAGACGCGACCGGCATGGCCCGCATCGCCGCCTATATCCAACCCGTCGTGCAGCGCTACGCTCAATAACACCGCAAACAGCGCGAAATCCCATCTCGCGCCGCCGGTACCCGCCGGAACTCAGCCCGCCGCCGCCCGCACCGCCGCGACAAACCGCGCGATCGCCGCCTCAGATTTCACCCCCGGCGCGCTCTCCACGCCCGAAGACACGTCCGCACCCGGGGCCCCGCTCTCGCGCAACGCGTCCGCGACATTCTCCGGCGTCAGCCCGCCTGCCAACAGCCAAAATTTCTCGGTGCGCCAGCCGCCTAACAGGCCCCAATCCGCGCAAACCGCATTTCCCCCTGGCCGCGTCGCGCCCGGCGGCGGCTTGGCCTCCACCACAAACCCATCCGCCCGCTCGCCTGTAACCGGCAAATCCTCAGCGCCCGCGACGCCCAGCGCCCGCCAGACGGGCACCCCGAATGCCTGCCGGATCTCGGCCACTGCGGCATCCGACCCATAAATCTGCAAAACATTCAGCCGAACCTGCGCCAGCACGGCGGCGACCTCATCCAGAGAGGGTTCCACAAACAGCCCCACGCGCTGCGGCCCCCCGACATGTCGCGCGGAGAGCGCTGCCGCCTGCGCCCCTGTCACAAACCGCGGCGAGCGTTCAAAAAACACAAACCCCAGATAATCCGCGCCCGCCTGCACAACGGCGTCAAATGCCGCCGGCGCATTCACACCACAGATTTTTACTTTCAGAGCGTTCACCATGCCCTCCGCTGCACAGGTTGAAGCTCCCGGTCAAGCGTCTTGACATGCCAGCCCTCGCGTCCTCCGCTGCCAAAAAACCGACGGGATGCAGGAGGACCGATAATGTCTGAAAATTTCACCTACACGACCTACATCCGCACGGAGCCGAGCAAATTATGGAACGCCCTGACCCAGCCCGACGTCACCCGGCAATACTGGTTCGGCGCCCATCAGCAATCGGCCTGGACGGAGGGCGCGTCCTGGCACCTGCTCAAACCCGACAACACCATCGCCGATAGCGGCGAAATTCTCGAAGCGCACCCGCCGCACCGCCTCGTCCTCACCTGGCGCAACGAAACCGATCCGGCCCTCACCGGGGAAGGTTTCTCCCGCGCCACCTACACCATCGAGCGGACACCGCATGGCGCCAGGCTCACCGTAACCCATGAAATGCCGGTACAGGACTCACTGTTCCTCAAGGCCGTCGCGCATGGCTGGCCGCTCATCCTCTCAAGCCTCAAATCACTGCTGGAAACCGGAGCGCCGCTGCCCGGTACCTCGGCATGGCCGGGTTAAAGTGCGATTCAGATTTAATTTAGCGCAGCCCGGCAATCCCCGCCGCAATCGCAGCCGCCGCGCCGGCAGGATCGGCGGCCTTCGTAATCGGCCGTCCAACCACGATGTAATCCGCCCCGGCCGTCACGGCCTGCTCCGGTGTCATCACGCGGGCCTGATCGCCCAGCGCGCTCCCGGCAGGCCGTATCCCCGGCACCACCAGAATTGGCTTCTCGCCAAAGGCGTCACGCAATTGTGAGATTTCATGCGCGGAGCAGACCAGCCCATCCGCCCCATTCGCCAAAGCCAGCCGCGCCAACCGCAACACCTGCTGCGTCGTCCCCCCGGCCACGCCGGTCTCGGAGAGCGCGCTCGCATCCAGGCTGGTCAGCACCGTCACTGCGAGAATCTTCGGCGGCTTTTTGGCTTTCGCCGCCGCATCCGAAGCTGCCGCCACCATGGCGGCGCCGCCGCCCGCATGAATGGTCAGCATCTCCACCCCCAACGGTGCGAGCGAACGCACCGCACCAGCCACGGTATTGGGAATATCGTGCAGTTTAAGGTCCAGAAACACCGGCGCACCGCCCGCCACGGAGAGCCCCGCGGGGCCATTCGCCACGAAAAACTCCAGCCCAAGCTTCACCAGCCCGCAATGCGGGGCCACCTGACGAATGAGCGCCTGCGCCCCCGCCATCTCCGGCGTATCAATCGCCGTGATCAGCCGCCGGATCATGGCGCTGCCGGCGGCAAAACTTGCCGCGACTCCAGCTCCGCATTGCGCTTCTCAGCCCGCTTGGCCCGCCGGTTGGCCGAGAGCCGCCCGGGCAGGTGAAACAGCAGTCCCAACAGGAACCCCAGCACCAGCACCGCCAACACCACCGCGCCCAAAGGCAGCGATGCGACAAATCCGAAGGGCCAAAGCCCGATATCCACCGCGCCCCGGTTGGAAAGCAGGAAAATCACCAGGGCCAGAATAACCAGAAACCCGATGATCGTTTTAAATAGTCTCAGTTTTTAGCTCCGCCGTTCTTCTTCGCACTGGGCGCTGCAATGGGCTTGTTTATTCGCTCACGCAACTCCTTGCCCGCCTTGAAAAACGGCACGGATTTCTGCGCGACCTCAACCGTCTCGCCGGTCCGGGGATTCCGTCCGGCCCGCGCATTGCGCCGTTTCACCGTAAATGCGCCAAATCCGCGCAATTCCACCCGCTCGCCGCGCGAGAGTGCATCCGTCATCTCGTCGAACAGCGCCGCAACAATGCGCTCGACATCCGCGATGGTCAGATGCGGGTTGTCCTCAGCCAACCCGGCAATCAACTCCGAACGTGTCATGTCCCACTCCCCCGAGAGCGCAACGATGCCAGCACGCCCCCGCCGGGTCAATAACTTATTGTGATCACGTGGTTTTTCTCGACAAAAGAAAGGCCGGGGTTTTGCCCCGGCCTTGCCAAAATTCGCGATGTCCGGAACTCCGATCGGAGCCCCCGCCAAAGCTTAGTCCTCGGTCTGCTGGTTACGGCGACGGATCGCCGCACCCAGGATATCGCCCAGCGAAGCGCCGGAGTCCGATGAACCGAACTCGGCCACGGCCGACTTGTCCTCGTCGATTTCCTTGCCCTTGATGGTCAGCTGCAGCTTGCGGGCTGCGCGGTCCACCGCGGTGATCTTCGCATCGATCGAATCGCCAACGGCGAAACGCTCGGAGCGCTGCTCGGCCTTGTCGCGGGCCAGCTCGGCGCGGCGGATGAAGCCCGTGAGGACCTCGTCAACCTTAACCTCGATGCCATTCGCCTGCACGGCGGTCACAATGCAGGTCACGATCTGGCCTTTATGCACCTTATCCAGCACGCTGGCGGCCGGGTCGACTTCCAGCTGCTTCACGCCCAGGCTGATGCGCTCTTTCTCGATGTCGATATCGAGCACCTTGGCCTTAACGACCTCACCCTTGCTGTATTTGGTGATGGCGTTCTCGCCCGCATCGTCCCAGGACAGGTCGGACATATGGATCATGCCGTCGATTTCCGCGCCGATGGCGATGAACAGGCCGAACTCGGTGATGTTGCGGATCTCCCCCTCAACGATGGAGCCGATCGGGTGCTCGTCCTGGAACTCTTCCCAGGGGTTGCGCGTGACCTGCTTCAGCCCGAGCGAAATGCGGCGCTTGGAGGCGTCCACGTCCAGCACCACCACGTCCACTTCCTGGCTGGTCGAGACAATCTTGCCGGGATGCGCGTTCTTCTTGGTCCAGGACATTTCGGACACATGCACGAGGCCTTCAACGCCTGGCTCCAGCTCCACGAAGGCGCCGTAATCGGTGATGTTGGTCACGCGGCCCGAAGCCTTGATGCCTGGCGGGTACTTGGCGTCGACACCTTCCCAGGGATCGGCTTCCAGCTGCTTCATGCCAAGCGAAATGCGCTGCGTATCGGCGTTGAAGCGGATCACCTGCACCTTCACAGGCTGGCCGATCACCAAAGCTTCCGCCGGGTGATTGATACGCTTCCAGGCGATATCCGTCACATGCAGCAGGCCATCGACGCCGCCGAGATCCACGAACGCGCCGTAATCGGTGATGTTCTTCACCACGCCGTCGAGGATCTGGCCTTCCTTCAGGCCGAGGATCAGCTCGGAGCGCTGCTCCGCGCGGGTCTCCTCCAGCACCGCACGGCGCGAGACCACGATATTCCCGCGTGCGCGGTCCATCTTCAGAATCTGGAACGGCTGGGACATGCCCATCAGCGGCCCAACATCGCGCACCGGGCGGATATCGACCTGGGAACCGGGCAGGAACGCCGTCGCGCCGCCGAGATCGACGGTGAAACCGCCTTTGACGCGGCCATGGATCACGCCGTTCACGCGGGTCTGGGCCTCAAAGGCCTTCTCCAGCTGCGTCCAGCTCTCTTCGCGGCGAGCCTTCTCGCGCGAGAGCACCATCGAGCCGTCTTTATCTTCGTAGCGCTCGATATAAAGGTCGAACACGTCGCCCTTGTTCACTTCGGGCTTGGCGCCGACGGGGGCGAACTCGCGAAGCGGCACGCGCCCTTCGCTCTTCAGGCCGACATCGACGATCACGAAATCATCATCAATCCGGAGCACGATGCCGGAAACGACGGAACCTTCAAACCCGGCATTGGCGCCGAGCGAGGAGTCCAGGAGGGAGGCGAAATCATCGGCGCCGGAATAGGCAGGCGCGTCCGAGTGGCGGAGAGCGGTTGAGATGGAAGCCATGAGGCTGGGTATGTCCTTAAACTTCGGGCAGATGCCCGGTGAAATGCGCAACCCCGTGGGGCAACGGCTAGATCATCCCAGCCCTTGGCTCGGATGTCCGGTGAAGTGAATGCCGGTCTCATAATCCGCCTTGCGCGGAAGTCAAGCAGAACGGCCATTTGCAACGAAATCTCACCTGAAAGTACCGCGCGCTCCGCCCGTTTCAGTCCATCCCCGCATCATGGTCAGTGCCGGCTGGCCAGACACGCCGCATCCCAGCCCCATCGTGCAACCCCCTAAACCGGCACATTTCCTCACATAGCGCATGGCTTCGCGTTCCTGTTTTAGCTGCTATAAGCCGGTCGCAATGACAAATATCCGCTCCGGCTTCGCCCGATTCACCGCCCCCGCTTTCGCCCTCCTGCTGGGATTAGGCGGCTGTTCCATGCTCGAGAACAGCTCACCCAAGGACAATCCCTATGCCAGCGGCGTCAACCTGCCCCCGGCCGACGTGCTTTACGCCCAGGGCGTGGCCGAGGTGCAGAAGCAGAATTACGACCGCGCCGTCACCGATTTCGACGCCGTGGAGGAAAACTACCCCTATTCCAGCTGGGCCACCCATGCGCAGCTGCTCTCCGGCTATTCGCAGTACAAGCAGCAGAATTACGACGAAGCGATCAGCGCGCTGAACCGCTTCATCGCCCTGCACCCGGAAAACCAGGACATCGCCTACGCCTATTATCTGAAGTCGCTCTGCTATTATGAGCAGATCGACGACGTACAGCGCGACCAGACCGCGACCTACGAGGCGATCCAGACCTTGACGGACGTCACCACCCGCTTCCCGGACAGCGCCTATGCCCGCGATGCGCGCATCAAGCTGCGGCTCGCCAATAACCGCCTCGCCGGGCACGACATGGTGATCGGCCGTTTCTACGAGAAACAGCACCTCTATGCCGCCGCCATCGGCCGGTACCAGGACGTCATCACCAGCTTCCAGACCACCACCTATACCGCCGAGGCGCTGGAGCGCCTGGTGGAATGCTATCTGGATCTCGGCCTGACGGACGCCGCCCAGCAAACCGCCTCCGTGCTGGCCTATAACTATCCCGGCAGCAGCTGGTACCAGACCGCCTATGACAAATTGCGCGACCATAACCTGATCGCCGACGCGCAAACCCCAGCTCCGCCCAAATCCCATTGGTTCTGGATCTTCTAGGACCCATGTCCGTCGCGCGCATATGCTGAACAGCCTCTCGATCCGCGATGTTGTGCTGATCGAGCGGCTGGATCTGCATTTCGCCGCGGGGCTTACCACCCTCACCGGCGAGACCGGTGCGGGCAAATCCATCCTGCTCGATAGTCTCGGACTCGCTTTGGGCGCTCGAGCCGATACCGGCCTCATCCGCTCCGGCGCGGAACAGGCCGTCGTCGCCGCAGCCTTCTCCGTCGCCCAGACCCACCCGGCCACGGCGCTGCTCAGCGAACACGGGCTGGATGCCGACCATGAAATCCTGGTGCGCCGCATCGTCACCCGCGACGGCCGCTCCCGGGCCCTGGTCAATGACCAGCCGGTCAGCGTCACCTTCCTCAAAAACCTTGCCGCCCTGCTCATTGAAGTTCAGGGCCAGCATGAGCAGGTCGGCCTCGCCGACCCGGCGAACCACATAACGCTGCTGGACAGTTTCGGCGTCCCCGCCGAAGCCCGCGCCACGACCGCCGCCGCGCATAAATCCTGGCGCGATTCGGCTGCCCGCCTACGTACCGCCGAACAAAAAATCGAGGAAACCGCCCGGGAGGAGGATTTTCTCCGCCATGCGGTGGATGAGCTATCCCGCCTCAACCCGCAGCCGGGCGAGGAAGAAGCCCTGGCGACCGAGCGCCTGCGCCTGCAATCGGGCGAGCGCCGGGCAGAGGCCATCGCCGCCGCCCTTGCCGAGCTTACGCCGAAAGACCGCCGCTCCCTCGGCCCCGCCTCGCATCTGCGCGCTGCCGCCCGCGCTCTTGGCAAGGTCGCCGCCCCGCCCGGCGAGGAAAACCCCGCCGCAGAAGCGATGGCCGCCATCGAGCGCGCGGAGGAAGCGCTCTCCGAAGCCGAAACCCTGCTGAGCCGCCTCGCCGCCAGCACCGAAGACGACCCGCGCGCGCTGGAAGCCACCGAGGAACGGCTGTTCGCGCTGCGCGCCGCCGCCCGCAAGCACGGCGTGAACGTCGTCGCCCTCCCCGAATTCCTCTCCGAGCTGCGCGGCCGGCTCGCAGCGCTTGAGAGCGGTGTGGCCGACATCGCAGCACTCACGCGGGAGACCGCCGCCAAGCGCGCTGCCTATGTCGAAGCCGCCGCTGCGCTCTCCACCTTGCGCGAGGCCGCCGCCGCCGCACTCATGCAGGCGCTCTCCGCCGAACTGCCGCCGCTGAAGCTGGAGCGCGCCCGCTTCGTCGTGGAACGGACCATGCTCCCTGAAGCCAGCTGGGGTCCGCGCGGCGCGGATGCCATCAAATTCCTCATCGCCACCAATCCCGGCGAAACCCCTGGCCCGCTCGACAAAATCGCGTCCGGCGGCGAGTTGTCTCGGCTCATGCTCGGCCTCAAAGTCGTCCTCACCGGCGGCGGCGCGGTCGAAACCCTCATTTTCGACGAGGTGGATTCCGGCATTGGCGGCGCCACCGCCGCCGCGGTCGGCGAGCGTCTGGCCCGTGTCGCTCAATCCGTTCAGGTTTTGGTCGTCACCCACTCCCCCCAGGTCGCGGCGCGCGGTGGGGCCCAGCTGCGTGTCGCCAAGCGCATCGCCGCCGAGCGCGCGATCACCGTGGTCGAAGAACTGCATGCCGAAGAGCGCCGCGAGGAAATCGCCCGCATGCTCGCCGGCGAGTTCATCACCGATGCCGCCCGCGACGCGGCAAGCAGCCTGCTTGCCGTAACCTAACCCCGCATCACCGTTATTGCGACCCCCGCGAAGGCTGGGGGAAGCAATCCATCTTCGCCACGCTCCAACCCTTCACCACCCCATGACACGCGCTCGCCCCTCCCTTATCTAACTCTCATGGCCAGCCCCAAAACCCGCTTCACGACCCTCATGCTCCGCCTTGCCGAGGCCAACGCCGCTTATCACCGGCAGGACGCGCCGATCATGTCGGACGCCGACTACGACGCGCTGCGCCGCGAAGCCGACAGCCTGCTGGCCGCCCATCCCGAATTCGCGGAAACCTCCGCCCCACTTGCCGAGATCGGCGCCAAACCCGCCCCGGGCTTTAAAAAAATCCTCCACGCCGTGCCGATGCTCTCGCTCGACAATGTCTTCGCGCCCGAAGACTTCGCCGAATTCTGCGCCCGCATCCGCCGTTTCCTCGGCCTCGACTCCACACCGCTTGAATTCGTCGCCGAACCCAAAATCGACGGTCTTTCGATCTCGCTGACCTACGAGAACCGCCAGTTCATCCGCGCCGCAACGCGCGGCGATGGTACCGAAGGCGAGGACGTGACGCAGAATCTGCTCACCCTTAAATCGCTTCCGCGCACCCTGCCGGATGACGCGCCGGAGACCATCGAAATCCGCGGCGAGGTCTATATGACCAAGGCCGATTTCCTGACGCTGAACGACTCCCAGGAACGCAAATTCGCCAATCCGCGCAACGCCGCCGCCGGGTCTCTGCGCCAGCTCGATTCCCGCATCACGGCCACCCGCAACCTCTCCCTCTTCGCCTACGCGCAGGGGGAATCCGCCACGCCAACCGCGAAAACCCATTGGGAATACCTGCAAAAACTCAAATCCTGGGGTTTTACCGTCAACCCGCTCTCCAAACGCATCTCCGAACCCGATGCCGAAGCCTTCCAACGCGATATCGGACTCGCCCGCGCCGAACTGCCCTACGACATCGACGGCGTGGTCTATAAAATCAACGACCTCGCGCTGCAGACCCGCCTTGGCTTCGTCGGCCGCGCCCCGCGCTGGGCCACCGCCTGGAAATTCCCCGCCGAACGCGCCAGTACCGTGCTGGAAGACATCGAAATCCTAGTCGGCCGCACCGGCGCGCTCACACCGCGCGCCCGCCTCACCCCGGTCAATGTCGGCGGGGTGCTTGTGCAATACGCGACCCTGCATAACGAGGACGAAATCGCCCGAAAGGACGTGCATATCGGCGACACGGTGGAACTCCAGCGCGCGGGTGATGTCATTCCGCAAATCCTGGGCGTGCTTAAGCGCGGGGAGAATACCACGCCCTATGTCTTTCCCACGCATTGCCCCGCCTGCGGCAGCCTTGCCGTGCGGGATAATGAGGACGTGGTGCGCCGTTGCACGGGCGGGCTCATCTGCCCCGCCCAGATAACCGAGCGGCTCATCCATTTCTGCTCGCGCGGCGCATTCGATATCGATGGCTGCGGCGAGAAAACCATCCTCGAATTTTTCGCCGACGGCCTGCTGAAATCCGCGCCCGATATTTTCCGCCTGCCTGAGCACGAGGCCGAAATCGCCAAGCGCGACGGCTGGGGAAAGCTCTCCGCCGCCAATCTTACCGCGGCGATCGAGGCCAAGCGGACCATTCCCCTCGCCCGCTTCATCTTCGCGCTCGGCATCCGCCGCATCGGCGAGAACAACGCCAAACTCCTCGCACGCCATTACGGCAGCTACCTCAACTGGCGCGACAGCATGAAGTCCGCGACCCTCATCGGCTCGGATGCGCGCCTCGAACTTGGCTCGATCTCCGGCATCGGCCCCACCATCGCGACCGACCTCGCCGCCTTCTTCGCCGAGCAGCATAATCTCGACACGCTGGCGGAGCTGGAAACCTTTCTCACGATCACCGATGCCGCAAGCACGACCAGCGCCGACTCTCCGCTGGCCGGCAAAACCATCGTGTTCACCGGCACGCTCACCATGGCGCGCCCGGAGGCCAAAGCCCGCGCGGAATTGCTCGGCGCAAAAGTCACCGAATCCGTCTCGAAAAAAACCGATTATGTCGTCATCGGCGAAGATGCCGGCTCGAAAGCCAAAAAAGCCACCGAACTTGGCCTCACCACCCTGACCGAAGACGAATTCCGCTCCCTAGCGGGCTTAACTTAGAGCCGGATGACATTAAATCGGCCTCGAAATCACAGCTGAGAGGACGATTCAGACATTAAGTTGAACCGCGAGCGGATCAACTTAATGTCATCGCACTCTAGCCAAAATCCGTCATTGCGAGCGCGAGCGAAGCAATCCATCTCCGCACCATAAGCAAACAAGCCAAGCGCCGCCCGCGCACCC